>Ga0209479_1002701_pt1 | contig 11661 bp, 11 predicted proteins | sample DewCreD2012metaG_2_FD_184112 | JGI IMG/M metagenome (GOLD analysis project Ga0209479, IMG submission 184112) | Hot spring sediment bacterial and archeal communities from British Columbia, Canada, to study Microbial Dark Matter (Phase II) - Dewar... ...
CCAGCTTCAAAAAACCAAAATCCCCGCGAGGGGATTGAAACCCTGTTTTCTCCTTTCTGTTAGCGAATAATTCCGATGGTCCCTTCAAAAAACCAAAATCCCCGCGAGGGGATTGAAACTCGCGTTTGAGGAAATGGCGACGGCAGCGGCAGCGTTGATCTTCAAAAAACCAAAATCCCCGCGAGGGGATTGAAACGTTGTTTTGTTGCCGCGTGCTTTTAGCCATGCGGCAACTACCTGCTTCAAAAAACCAAAATCCCCGCGAGGGGATTGAAACGGGCTACTTCTTCCTGGCGTTCGTATAACACGGACATTGCTATCTTCAAAAAACCAAAATCCCCGCGAGGGGATTGAAACATAAGCAAACAGGATCGTTTTTTGGAGCAATTGCGGATGCTCTTCAAAAAACCAAAATCCCCGCGAGGGGATTGAAACGTCTTATTGCCGCGTGATTTCAACCACGCGGCAACTACTTGGCCTTCAAAAAACCAAAATCCCCGCGAGGGGATTGAAACTTGCTCGTTGCGGATCAAGTGCTCGATCTACCAGCACCATTGCTTCAAAAAACCAAAATCCCCGCGAGGGGATTGAAACCCAGACTCAATACGCACCTGAATAAACAGCGGAGCTTTTTCCTTCAAAAAACCAAAATCCCCGCGAGGGGATTGAAACGAGTCGGCGCCGGCGTTAACTCAGCCGGCGCCGGCGACTCCGGCCTTCAAAAAACCAAAATCCCCGCGAGGGGATTGAAACTCCTCAATGAGGGCAAGCAGTTTGCCGTACTGTTCCGGCGTGCTTCAAAAAACCAAAATCCCCGCGAGGGGATTGAAACTGTCGTAGATCAGCGTGATTCTTTCAATCACGCTGATACTCTCACGCTTCAAAAAACCAAAATCCCCGCGAGGGGATTGAAACCCAAGGGTGAAACTGCCGCCGGTTGTAACGTACCTTCAAAAAACCAAAATCCCCGCGAGGGGATTGAAACGGGCTTTTGGTTTTTCTGTTTTCACTGATCTCTTCTCCTTCTTCAAAAAACCAAAATCCCCGCGAGGGGATTGAAACGGCATGGCGCACTGCGCGGTGTCCATACGCATGCTCATGAGCTTCAAAAAACCAAAATCCCCGCGAGGGGATTGAAACCAGACGTTTCGTGACATTCACGTTGATCATTTCCCCTCCATGACACTTCAAAAAACCAAAATCCCCGCGAGGGGATTGAAACTCGATCCCTACTCCCCAGCCGTATATAAGTTCGCTCAGCGTCGGCTTCAAAAAACCAAAATCCCCGCGAGGGGATTGAAACATGACGCCGCCGGTCGCGACTGGCGGTAGCGCCACGTCGCCAACTTCAAAAAACCAAAATCCCCGCGAGGGGATTGAAACCTCCTCTCTCCAGTTGTCATCGCGAGACCATCGTCTCGCTTCAAAAAACCAAAATCCCCGCGAGGGGATTGAAACCGGTATCGCCAGTCGCGCTACTGGTGGCACTCCCGCTTACCTTCAAAAAACCAAAATCCCCGCGAGGGGATTGAAACATTCATGTACGTGATATACTGATGAGACGAACGCAATGGACACTTCAAAAAACCAAAATCCCCGCGAGGGGATTGAAACCTGATAGCGATCGTAAAACCTCGACCATTCCTCTCTTTCCAATGACTTCAAAAAACCAAAATCCCCGCGAGGGGATTGAAACACCAACCATAGCGGCGGCTCTCCGCTGGTTTTGACAGTTTCGCTTCAAAAAACCAAAATCCCCGCGAGGGGATTGAAACGAACAAATCGAGATCGCGCAACGCTCGTTGCCCGCCCTCTTCAAAAAACCAAAATCCCCGCGAGGGGATTGAAACTGACAGATGAGGAGGCCGACAAGCTGTTGGCCACGCTTGACTTCAAAAAACCAAAATCCCCGCGAGGGGATTGAAACCCAACGTCTTGCGCGTCAGCGTCGTGTCGCCGGGGTGGTACCTTCAAAAAACCAAAATCCCCGCGAGGGGATTGAAACGTCATGCATCATCGGATTGCTCTCCTACCCCTGCTAACCGCTTCAAAAAACCAAAATCCCCGCGAGGGGATTGAAACGCCATTCCGCGCAGATTCATTACCCAAGCCATGCCGCCCCTTCAAAAAACCAAAATCCCCGCGAGGGGATTGAAACCTCTACCGTCGGCGATTCTGCCAGATCGCGCCCGGCTCGCTCTTCAAAAAACCAAAATCCCCGCGAGGGGATTGAAACGGAGTTTGAAGAAGCCGTAACGTTCAACGAGTTGTGCGGGCTTCAAAAAACCAAAATCCCCGCGAGGGGATTGAAACTCCAACTGATCGAGTTCCGCGGAACGGAGCTCGGATGGTTGCTTCAAAAAACCAAAATCCCCGCGAGGGGATTGAAACCGTCAACTAACCAAGCGTCATCGCAAGTGGCGCAATCGTTCTTCAAAAAACCAAAATCCCCGCGAGGGGATTGAAACCCGAACAGATTATGATGACGCCGATCAGCCGATATGTGACGCTTCAAAAAACCAAAATCCCCGCGAGGGGATTGAAACGAATAATAAGAGGGAAATATTAGAGGGTAATACTAGAGGGAAATACCTTCAAAAAACCAAAATCCCCGCGAGGGGATTGAAACGCAACATTTGGTGACACAGGTGTAGTATCGGGTATCGGATTAGCCTTCAAAAAACCAAAATCCCCGCGAGGGGATTGAAACTTTCAATTCGTACAGGTACTCAACAAAACCATAAAAATCTGCCTTCAAAAAACCAAAATCCCCGCGAGGGGATTGAAACCGGATGAGCTGGCGGCGTGGCGGCAGCGGGGATGCAATCTCTTCAAAAAACCAAAATCCCCGCGAGGGGATTGAAACCAAGATAGCCTCCCGTACGCACCGCTATAATGTGACTTTGGCTTCAAAAAACCAAAATCCCCGCGAGGGGATTGAAACTCACAACCTCTTTATATTCAACGTACATGCCTTGATTTCCCTTCAAAAAACCAAAATCCCCGCGAGGGGATTGAAACCCAGCTCTCGCGTTGTCGGCCAGAGTAGGTCGTCAACCAAATACCTTCAAAAAACCAAAATCCCCGCGAGGGGATTGAAACGCGAAAAGCCGGCAAATCCGAACGGATGGGCGTATAACACGCTTCAAAAAACCAAAATCCCCGCGAGGGGATTGAAACGAAGCATTGTTGCAATCATATAGACAGTATCGCAACCCGTTGTCTTCAAAAAACCAAAATCCCCGCGAGGGGATTGAAACGTCTTGGAGGCTTGCATGCTTGATCTTTCTTTTGTTGAAAAGTACCTTCAAAAAACCAAAATCCCCGCGAGGGGATTGAAACAACTTCCATAACTAAAGCTGATACAGTTGAAGGCAATGTACCTGCTTCAAAAAACCAAAATCCCCGCGAGGGGATTGAAACCAGATAATTCACAAAATCCGCGAAATCGTCTCTAATATCGCCTTCAAAAAACCAAAATCCCCGCGAGGGGATTGAAACCCGAAATGCGCCTTTACCGACGATCATTACCAAAACCCGTCTTCAAAAAACCAAAATCCCCGCGAGGGGATTGAAACCGGTCATGATCCGCAGTTATGATAACGTCGCGCTTGTTGTAGCTTCAAAAAACCAAAATCCCCGCGAGGGGATTGAAACCGGGGAGTGGGTCGAACTCCCCGGCGAATGGTGGAGATTTGAGCTTCAAAAAACCAAAATCCCCGCGAGGGGATTGAAACTTTGTCTCCTACAGGTACTACCTCCACAGCTCCGTTTCCGTCTTCAAAAAACCAAAATCCCCGCGAGGGGATTGAAACTTTGTCAAGGGGTTTTTTGCGAGATTTTCACGCACTTATCTACCTTCAAAAAACCAAAATCCCCGCGAGGGGATTGAAACCTGGCAGGAATGATCTTTGCGATGTAAAATTCAATGCGGCTTCAAAAAACCAAAATCCCCGCGAGGGGATTGAAACTTGTTTTAGTTCGTTCGGGCGCAGAAAACGATACGGTGCGGCTTCAAAAAACCAAAATCCCCGCGAGGGGATTGAAACAACACCTTTTCGTTATTTCAGCCGAATGCCTCGCACTTTTCGCTTCAAAAAACCAAAATCCCCGCGAGGGGATTGAAACCTTCGTATGTCTCGAACTCAAAGCTTGCAAAAGGAAGCGGCCTTCAAAAAACCAAAATCCCCGCGAGGGGATTGAAACTTCGATTTTTCGTCATTCGTCGCGTTTTTCGCGTTGGTTTCACCTTCAAAAAACCAAAATCCCCGCGAGGGGATTGAAACTCAACTGGCGGCTGAAGGTTGAATGACTGTTGGCGATAGCTTCAAAAAACCAAAATCCCCGCGAGGGGATTGAAACTCTATGAAGACGGTCTACTACACCCGCGACGTTTGGATGAACTTCAAAAAACCAAAATCCCCGCGAGGGGATTGAAACTGAAGATGGTAGATGAATACGACGCGCGGTACGGTACAACGTCTTCAAAAAACCAAAATCCCCGCGAGGGGATTGAAACGGCGACAAATGCTTGTGTTCCTTCAATCTTCGCGCCAAATCTCTTCAAAAAACCAAAATCCCCGCGAGGGGATTGAAACCTCAAATGAAGTTCGAGAAAATCCGCAAAGGAGAGTACAGGGCTTCAAAAAACCAAAATCCCCGCGAGGGGATTGAAACGGCGATCACGTCCCTGATCGCCGCCTTCCGGGTTGGGAACGGGCCTTCAAAAAACCAAAATCCCCGCGAGGGGATTGAAACGCGCTGTGATACGCGATGACTGCTCCGGCCACGCCAATTCGCTTCAAAAAACCAAAATCCCCGCGAGGGGATTGAAACCCACTATGCTTGGCCATCTGTATCGGTACCCCGTGTTGGCAGCTTCAAAAAACCAAAATCCCCGCGAGGGGATTGAAACTGGGCGGGTGTTACACGCCCCACCGCTACGCAGAACCACTTCAAAAAACCAAAATCCCCGCGAGGGGATTGAAACACAGCGCCAGTGGCGCCACCCTGCAAGCACAGGTCTACGTCAACTTCAAAAAACCAAAATCCCCGCGAGGGGATTGAAACGGTCAAGTGCCCTGCAACCTGACATCAGGCAGGTCTCATTCGCTTCAAAAAACCAAAATCCCCGCGAGGGGATTGAAACCCTACCATTAGTACAATCAGTAATGCGCCTAAGTAATCCACTTCAAAAAACCAAAATCCCCGCGAGGGGATTGAAACCGACGACATCCACCGCGACTGTTGCCGTCCGCACCCGTTCGCTTCAAAAAACCAAAATCCCCGCGAGGGGATTGAAACCTAGAAATGCCGCGTCCGCAGCTAGTTGCGCGGTTTGTTGCGACTTCAAAAAACCAAAATCCCCGCGAGGGGATTGAAACGCAATAAGCGCATTTCCAACGCGGCATTGGTATAGTCAGCGCTTCAAAAAACCAAAATCCCCGCGAGGGGATTGAAACTTGTCTTATTTGATCGATGGCATGGCGGTTCCGCAACTTCAAAAAACCAAAATCCCCGCGAGGGGATTGAAACCTGCTCAATCCCGCTGCTGATACTAGTATCAATCGTTGCCCTTCAAAAAACCAAAATCCCCGCGAGGGGATTGAAACCCAAACGCACGTTTTCGTATCGTTGGTATCAGAAAGATTTCTTCAAAAAACCAAAATCCCCGCGAGGGGATTGAAACATCCCTATTATAATCACCCTATGCCGTGCCTGTGGTACTCCGCTTCAAAAAACCAAAATCCCCGCGAGGGGATTGAAACTTTCCAGAATCTTTGCGATTTCAGCACTAGTGAGCTGATCACTTCAAAAAACCAAAATCCCCGCGAGGGGATTGAAACCGAGCCGTCGGCGCCATGTACGCCGTCCAACGTCTTTGGCTTCAAAAAACCAAAATCCCCGCGAGGGGATTGAAACTCAAATTGACCGGAACCTCAACCACTGACGTTAATTGTGTAGCTTCAAAAAACCAAAATCCCCGCGAGGGGATTGAAACCGAGCCGGCGTTGACGCAGCAGGCGGTTGAGCATATCCTTCAAAAAACCAAAATCCCCGCGAGGGGATTGAAACTCACCGTTCCTGTACCCAACCATCATAGCGACCTCTACTTCAAAAAACCAAAATCCCCGCGAGGGGATTGAAACGCAAGGAGGGAGAGTGTGCCCGACGGCTTGATGGTGGTCAGGCTTCAAAAAACCAAAATCCCCGCGAGGGGATTGAAACATAGCAACAACTGATACATCAGCTATGCACACTTATGCCTTCAAAAAACCAAAATCCCCGCGAGGGGATTGAAACCAGCCGTTTATCTGTCGCCCCCCCACAGCACCCGCGCGGCACTTCAAAAAACCAAAATCCCCGCGAGGGGATTGAAACCGAGTAGCCCCTTGTAATCGGGTAATATCCATGAAATCTCCACCCTTCAAAAAACCAAAATCCCCGCGAGGGGATTGAAACGCGCATCCAAGCCTCCGCTTCAACCCTGTCCTCAAATCTCCTTCAAAAAACCAAAATCCCCGCGAGGGGATTGAAACCTGCTGAATGCTGAGCAGTGCTCAGCATATGCTGAGCAGTATCTTCAAAAAACCAAAATCCCCGCGAGGGGATTGAAACGCTAAATATTGTTTTGCATCCGCCAGCGCATTTGCACTTTCGGCTTCAAAAAACCAAAATCCCCGCGAGGGGATTGAAACACTTTACACAAGCGTTAAATACTGCTCGTTGCGTCGCAGAAACTTCAAAAAACCAAAATCCCCGCGAGGGGATTGAAACATCATGTCATAGCAATCGCTCCCCACCAGCCCGTCACGAACCTTCAAAAAACCAAAATCCCCGCGAGGGGATTGAAACCGCTGAGCCGGGGACTTGACAACGAGCACCGGTTGTACTATCACTTCAAAAAACCAAAATCCCCGCGAGGGGATTGAAACATGTCATCGGCGGCGAACCGTTGGTCTTTGTGCAAATCTCACTTCAAAAAACCAAAATCCCCGCGAGGGGATTGAAACCAAAAATTGCATTTGAGCAAATACGAGCATCGGTACAATTACCTTCAAAAAACCAAAATCCCCGCGAGGGGATTGAAACTTCACGATCAACCCCAGCTCGATAACGCGCCGGTTAAGTTGCGCCTTCAAAAAACCAAAATCCCCGCGAGGGGATTGAAACCTGTGTATGCCTGCGCTGCTCGATGTTAAAAGTTTTACATCTTCAAAAAACCAAAATCCCCGCGAGGGGATTGAAACGCGGACATTGACACAACACGAGCACACGGTAGTATTTTTTCGCCTTCAAAAAACCAAAATCCCCGCGAGGGGATTGAAACCGAATGCCGCCGGAACCGTCGTCATTCAGACGTTTTTTATCGCTTCAAAAAACCAAAATCCCCGCGAGGGGATTGAAACCAACACGACGATCAGCGGTGTTGCGGTTAGTGCATGGTCGCGGCTTCAAAAAACCAAAATCCCCGCGAGGGGATTGAAACCCGCTGCCGAGCCGCTAAACGTCGCGGGCGTGAATGTCTTACCGCTTCAAAAAACCAAAATCCCCGCGAGGGGATTGAAACCCCATATAGCGAGGAACTTTGACATACCAGTTAATCTTCTTCTTCAAAAAACCAAAATCCCCGCGAGGGGATTGAAACACCAACGCTTCCCCGGATCATCGCGTCCATCTCACACCTCCACTTCAAAAAACCAAAATCCCCGCGAGGGGATTGAAACAAATTAGGGAAGAAACGGCGGCATACTATCAACAACGACTTCAAAAAACCAAAATCCCCGCGAGGGGATTGAAACAAGAACAAGCCGCGTTCCTTGACAAGCAGGATTTGAGGTATACCTTCAAAAAACCAAAATCCCCGCGAGGGGATTGAAACTCAAATCGTTGCGTTGAAGAACGAATTGGCCTTTGCGCAACGCTTCAAAAAACCAAAATCCCCGCGAGGGGATTGAAACACAACGAGTATCGCAACTACGCGAAGAGTTATATCAGCTTCAAAAAACCAAAATCCCCGCGAGGGGATTGAAACCATTGCTCATTAGCACGCGATACGCGGCGCTATTGATCTGCTCCCTTCAAAAAACCAAAATCCCCGCGAGGGGATTGAAACCTGCATAGACACGAATTGCCGTGACAACCACAGGTTCAGCTTCAAAAAACCAAAATCCCCGCGAGGGGATTGAAACCAAGCGTGGGTTCGTGCCGCGCCGCCCGCGTCTAACCCTGATCCCTTCAAAAAACCAAAATCCCCGCGAGGGGATTGAAACCCGAAGGGAACAGCCCCCGACAATCAATACCGCTGGTACGCCTTCAAAAAACCAAAATCCCCGCGAGGGGATTGAAACTCACAAATGACAATACCAACCCGCCGCCGACCCACCAGATAAACGCTTCAAAAAACCAAAATCCCCGCGAGGGGATTGAAACTCGCTGTGACCAAAAGCTCGTTAACCATCCCGTTTCGTGGATCACTTCAAAAAACCAAAATCCCCGCGAGGGGATTGAAACTCGCAAGAAACTCAAACGCGAACGAGGCCGCGAATGTCCACTTCAAAAAACCAAAATCCCCGCGAGGGGATTGAAACGTCTATTCCGCGTGATGTCGAGTGCATTTTAAAAGAGATCGGCTTCAAAAAACCAAAATCCCCGCGAGGGGATTGAAACGGTGTTCGGCAATCCAGACGCAACCGACCTTGAAAATGAGCTTCAAAAAACCAAAATCCCCGCGAGGGGATTGAAACTTCGGTCTTAAAATCGCCGTACAGGTTAACAAGGTACATTTTTTCTTCAAAAAACCAAAATCCCCGCGAGGGGATTGAAACGCGGTACGGAGAAGGTAATTCCGGCGACATTCTGATTTTTGACTTCAAAAAACCAAAATCCCCGCGAGGGGATTGAAACTATCCTCGTTTGGGCCGTTGATGCTTTCGGTGAATTGGCCTTCAAAAAACCAAAATCCCCGCGAGGGGATTGAAACGAACAACGATTGACGCGGGTCATCTGCCCAAAATGTCACGTCTTCAAAAAACCAAAATCCCCGCGAGGGGATTGAAACCTGAATAAGGTGCTGAAATTGCCACGCAGAAGCCGATGTTTCCTTCAAAAAACCAAAATCCCCGCGAGGGGATTGAAACGGATTGGATTGGAACTTGATAAAACTATTCGCGCTGATTTTCTTCAAAAAACCAAAATCCCCGCGAGGGGATTGAAACAAATAAAAGAAAAGCTGCTGCTGTGACGGCTGTTATGTAGAAGCTTCAAAAAACCAAAATCCCCGCGAGGGGATTGAAACGTACGCAGAAGCGATTATTTGGAAGTTAGAGTATCCTGAAATCTTCAAAAAACCAAAATCCCCGCGAGGGGATTGAAACGTGATGTCAAGCTGTTGCGCGTTGCCGGTCAGCGGACCTTCAAAAAACCAAAATCCCCGCGAGGGGATTGAAACCGCCAACTCGCCCGCGCCTCCGCGAGCGAGGGGAAGGTTTCGTCTTCAAAAAACCAAAATCCCCGCGAGGGGATTGAAACCCGGCTGCCCGGCCAGGCGCTGAATTGCCTCGGCCTTCTCCACTTCAAAAAACCAAAATCCCCGCGAGGGGATTGAAACTAGATCAATAACCGTACCCTGTGTGTCAAGATACGGAATAAGTCTTCAAAAAACCAAAATCCCCGCGAGGGGATTGAAACGTGCCGTTCACGTCGTAACTGCCCAGCTCCAGCACATATGCGCTTCAAAAAACCAAAATCCCCGCGAGGGGATTGAAACCAATGCATCAAGCACGTTCTCGATCACAGTTTCATAGTAATCTTCAAAAAACCAAAATCCCCGCGAGGGGATTGAAACCTCGTTCGACAAGGGGCGTTGCATAGTCTCGAATACTATCTTCAAAAAACCAAAATCCCCGCGAGGGGATTGAAACGAACAATACTGGTCGCATCGTTGTGCTCTTGTACTACATACCTTCAAAAAACCAAAATCCCCGCGAGGGGATTGAAACCTATCCTGAGTTTGCTGATCGCGTGGTCGAGCGATGGCGCAAGCTTCAAAAAACCAAAATCCCCGCGAGGGGATTGAAACATAATTTGAAAGCGACGCCCGTTGGATCGTTATATTTCGTGCTTCAAAAAACCAAAATCCCCGCGAGGGGATTGAAACCGACCCGACGCGCTGGCCAGCGCCGGAGCCGAAACCGCTTCAAAAAACCAAAATCCCCGCGAGGGGATTGAAACAGGAAGCCCAGCGCTGGCTTGAGCAAGTGCTGCTCAGCGCGGCTTCAAAAAACCAAAATCCCCGCGAGGGGATTGAAACAAAACGCTTTATTCGCGACGCGGCCAGGCCGGTTATTCACTTCTTCAAAAAACCAAAATCCCCGCGAGGGGATTGAAACATCAAAATGAATAAATGCGTGATGGCAGACGGGAAGAGAGCTTCAAAAAACCAAAATCCCCGCGAGGGGATTGAAACGCAACCGCCTCGACAACCGTGTGCAGCGCATTCAGGAGTGCGCTTCAAAAAACCAAAATCCCCGCGAGGGGATTGAAACCGGGCAGCCAGCGCGCCGGACGGCGTGCGCACGAATTGCTTCAAAAAACCAAAATCCCCGCGAGGGGATTGAAACCGCCAGCACGTCATACGCCGCCGCAGCGCCGGCGTCGAGCGCGCTTCAAAAAACCAAAATCCCCGCGAGGGGATTGAAACCCAATTTGTACGATTTGCACGATACCCGGATGTCTACCGTGCTTCAAAAAACCAAAATCCCCGCGAGGGGATTGAAACCCACAATTCAGCGCGTTCGTGATAGCGAATGTCTTGCGTCTCCTTCAAAAAACCAAAATCCCCGCGAGGGGATTGAAACATGTATGGGAACGGATAATCATTCCGGTCGATCTTCCCTCTTCTTCAAAAAACCAAAATCCCCGCGAGGGGATTGAAACCCACAATTCAGTGTCGCTCTCGATAAAAATATGATGTAACTTCAAAAAACCAAAATCCCCGCGAGGGGATTGAAACTTACCAAAGATATGAGATTGGTGCCCGCCCCGGCGCTTATTGCTTCAAAAAACCAAAATCCCCGCGAGGGGATTGAAACAAATAACGGGATTAGTATGGAGTTGGATGGTTGATGATGACTTCAAAAAACCAAAATCCCCGCGAGGGGATTGAAACCCGTTCAAGCGTTTACCACCACTGCTGCTACAAAACCGCTGCCTTCAAAAAACCAAAATCCCCGCGAGGGGATTGAAACTGGGGGCATCAGCCCGCGCAGCGGGCTTCGTAACTATAGCCCGGCCCTTCAGGGCCGGGTACTGGACAGATGTTCTGTCCGTGGGGGCCAACCCACAGCCGCCAAGCGCGCTAAGGTCGCAGAGGGTTGGTGGTGTTCACATACTCCCCGCGCCCTCCGCGCCCTCTGCGGTAAAAAACACCCCTCCCCCAGCGGGGGAGGGGCAAGGGGTGGGGGCATCAGCCCGCGCAGCGGGCTTCGTAACTATAGCCCGGCCCTTCAGGGCCGGGTACTGGACAGATGTTCTGTCCGTGGGGGTCAACCCACAGCCGCCAAGCGCGCTAAGGTCGCAGAGGGTTGGTGGTGTTCACATACTCCCCGCGCCCTCCGCGCCCTCTGCGGTAAAAAACACCCCTCCCCCAGCGGGGGAGGG
>Ga0209479_1002703_pt1 | contig 11652 bp, 9 predicted proteins | sample DewCreD2012metaG_2_FD_184112 | JGI IMG/M metagenome (GOLD analysis project Ga0209479, IMG submission 184112) | Hot spring sediment bacterial and archeal communities from British Columbia, Canada, to study Microbial Dark Matter (Phase II) - Dewar... ...
TCCGGTTGTCCTGCCCCACCAGAACGCGCGGGGGCGCTCCCGCCTCCCGCAGGTAGGCGGCAAAGCCGCGACCGATGCGACGCGCCACCTCCTCGGTCAGGTCGGCGCCGACGACGCCGCGGATGTCGTACTCGCGGAAGATGTGCGCGGGGAGCTGCGCCATGCCCTCCACCTCAGGGTCCGGGGACCGTGTAGCCCATGCGCTCGGAGACTGCGAAGGCCACCTGCAGCAGGAACTGCTGCCGTACCTGACGGTAGCCGACGGTCACCGTGGCGCAGTCGCAGCGGATGGTCAGGGCGTAGTCGACGTCCTCGAACCGGCTCGTGGTCATATTGTAGACCGCATCCACGTCCAGGTGCAGGCTCGGTGACAGCCGCACGCCCGCGCCGGCAGAGAGCTTCGTCTCCGGCACGGCGAAGTTGTGGCTGGCCGCTGCGCGCAGGCGGAGGTCTCCGGCGTCGTGGCGGGCGGCCAGGAAGACGGTGCTGGCCGCATCCACCCGGTCGAAGAGAAAGGGAGTCGTCCCCGAGGGCGCGGCCATGTCGTAGCCCACCGTCACGCTGGTGGCCTGGGTGAGGTGGGAGGTCAGTGCCAGCGACGCGGAGACCACGCTGCGCTGCTGCCCCGTGCCGTAGGCCGAGTACCGATAAGACGCGGATGCGCCCACGCTCACCCGCGGGCCCAGGGCGATAGCATCAGCGGTCAGGGCCAAGCTCCCGTCCACCCGTGTGGCGGCCGCGGCCGCGTCCACATCATCGAACCACCCGCCCGCCAGGCGCCAGGAGAGCCGCAGCGGGCCTCCAAGCGGCGCGGGTTTGTGGGCGTACTGCACCTCCGCCTGGAGGTAGGGGTGCAGGATGCCCTCCTCGTCCTCGTGCTGCCGCCGGCCGGTGACCAGCGCGATGCCCCAGGCCGGCGCGTCGTAGCGCAGCGTGTTCAGGAGGAAGATCCCCGTATGCTGCCCGTACTTGCCGTGCAGCTCGCCGCTGACCTCCCCCAGACGGTACCCGTACCGGTAGTCCACCCAGAGGCCGTCGCTGCGGTTGGAGCCGACGCCGGGCGGAGCCGGCCCACGCCGCTCGCCGGGGCGCAGCGAGACGCGGTACTGCGGCAGCGTGATCACCCGAATGCTCCCCAGCCAAACCGTGGCCTCGCGCGCCACCAGCTCCACCCCGGGGACGACCTCGACGCGGCGGGCGGTGACGCGGTAGAGGGGCTGGCGGGGGTCGCAGATGGTGACCAGGGCGTCCCGGACGGTGAGCCGCTGGGCGGCGACGTCGATGCGCTCTGCCCGCACATAGACACCCTCGACGATGGTCTCCGCCCCCTCCAGGGTGGCCGTCTCTTCGGCCAGGCGGTAGACGATGCGCTCCCCGCGAACCTCGCGGCCGGCGGCGTCGACGAGCTGCACGCGCCCCTCCGCCGCAAGGACCTGCGCCTGCAGGTCCAGGCGCAGGCTCTCTGCCGCCAGGCGGAAGGCGGGATGGGTGAGGCGCACCCGCCCGCGGGCTACAACCACGTTCGCCAGGGCGTCGTACGAGATCTCGTCGGCCTCCAGGACCAGGGGCCCGGGTAGAGGCGGCGGAGATGGGGCGGCGGGCGGCTGGGCAGGCGAGGGGGACGGAGCAGCGGCGCTCGAGGGGGCAGAAGCGGCCGCCCCCTGCGCGGCGGCGACGCCACCGGCGGGGGCAGCCACGAGGACGGCCGAAAGGAAGACGACGAAAGGAAGAGTCCGCAAGGTGTCGCGCTGATCTTATTAGAGAGAGGGTTGAACTCCTCCTATGCCGGCCCGGGCCCATCGTGAGCGGATATAATGAACAGGTGCTGGCAGACGCGGCTGCGCCCACGCTGATCATCGTCGCCAATGGGCCGGGGGAGATCGGCGGCTGGGTGTTGCCCATCAGCCGGGAGGTGCGGTTGCGCGCCGGCAGGGCGCTGCGCCTTCTCCTCGTCCTCCCACCCTCCCAGTTCGCCAGCGGCACCGAGGAGGCCGTGGCCAGGGAGAGCGGCCTCTTCGACCAGATCGTCCCTCCGCGCCGCTGCCTGCGTCTGGCCCTGGGCCTGGACGGCCTGCCGCTTGGCCGGCCCGCGGCGCTGCTTCACCTGGGCGGGGACCTGTGGTTCAGTCGGCGTCTGGCCAGGCGTTTTGCGATACCGGCGTTCGCCTTCGCCGAGACGCCGCTCGTGGCCCGCCACCGCCGGGCCTTCCGGGAGATCTTCGTCCCCTCAGAACGCATCGCCGCGCTGCTGACCGCGCGCGGCGTGGAGCAGGCGCGCCTCTACGTCGCCGGAGACCCGCGGCTCGACCACCTGCCGCGCCGAACCGGGGATTCGCACTCCTACTTCCTGCCACAGCCCACCGGAGATTCGCACTCCGACTACCAGGCCGGGACCAGCGGGGATGCTCCGGTTGCACCCAAACGCCTGGCCCGGGTCGTGCTGCTGGCCGGTAGCCGGGAGCGGATCTTCCGCCTGCTCTTCCCCCTGTGGGCCAAGACCGCCATCGACCTGCGCCGTCTGGCCCCCGAGGCCTCCGTCACCGTCGCCGTCTCCCCCCACCTGCCCGGTGAGGCGGTCGAGGCTGTGGTGGGGCCGTGGCGGGCCCGCCTCCGCGCAGAAGGCATCACCGTCGCCCGCGAAACGACCGCAGCCGCCATCGCCGAGGCCGACCTGGTCCTGACCGTCCCAGGCACTACCACCATGGAGGTGGCCGCGCTCCCCGTCGCGAGCCTGGTGGTCCTTCCGCGCGTGCTCGCCGACGTGGTGCCCTTCGAGGGCCTGCTGGAATGGGTCCTCCGCCTCCCACCTCTTAGAAGGCTGCGCCGCGCCGTCGTCGAACTGTGGGCACGGCGCCATCCCTATGCGGCGCTGCCCAACCGGCTGGCCGGCCGCGCCATACTGCCGGAGGTCGTCGGTCAGTCGCCGCAGCAGATCGCCGCAGCAGCCGCTGCCCTGCTGCGGGACGAGCCCCGGCGCAGGAGCATCGAGGAGGCGCTGGCCGCCTCCGCCGGACCGCGCGGGGCCGCCGCGCGGATCGCCGAGAGGTTGCTCGGCGCGCTACTCTCCCGGCCGGCTGCTGCTGGAGGGTAGATGGAGCTGCGCCAGATCCTCGCCTACGTCCGCCCCTACCGGGTTCACCTGCTGGGGGCGCTGGCCGCCCTGGCCCTGGTTACGGTTGTGCAGCTCGCCGTCCCCGGCTACATCGGGGCGAGCGTCGACGAGATCATCCGCACCCGCTCCTTCGGCGTCCTGGACCGCACCGCGCTGGTGGTGCTGGCCCTCTTCGCCGTCCGCAGTCTGCTCATCTATGCGCAGGTCTACCTCACTTTCTCCCTCGCCTACCGTACCGTTGCCGACCTGCGGCGCGACCTCTTCGCCCGCATCCAGCGCTGGTCTCTGGATCGGTTCGCCGCCTGGCAGAGCGGGGACGTGATCAGCCGAATCCTGCAGGACGCCCAACTGGTGCAGACGCACCTGCTCACCGGTGCCGTCGATGCGGTGGCGACGGGGCTGATGCTGGCCGGCATCGTGGTCGCGCTCTTCGTCCTGGAGTGGCGGCTGGCGGTTCTGGTGGGAGCCGTGATCCCGGTGGTCTTCATCGTCGCCCGCGTGCTGGGCAGGGAGATCCAGCAGGTGGCCGGGCGGGCGCAGCGGCACATCGCCGGACTGGCCTCCTCCATCCGGGAAACCTTCAGCGGCGCCCTGGTGATCCGCGCCTTCACCCAGGAGGAACGGGAGATCGCCCGCTTCGTCGCAGCCAACCAGCAGGCCACCGGCGCCAACCTGCGCATCGGCAAACTGGTGGCCGTGCAGGTGCCGGTGGTCTCCTTCCTCACCGCGCTGGGGCTGGTGGTGGTGCTGTGGGTCGGCGGGCGGATGGTCACCGGCGGGGTGATGCGCCCCGGGGAGCTGGTGGCCTTCCTCGGCTACATGGCGCTGGCCGTGGAGCCGGCGGTCTCGCTGACGCGCCACTACGCTGAGATGCGGCAGGCCCTCGGCGCCTTCGGCCGCATCCGCGGCCTGCTGGAGGAAGGCTCCTCCGTGGAGGAGGCTAAGGACGCGGTGGACCTGCCCCGCGCCAGCGGGCGGATCACCTACCGGGGAGTCTCCTTTCGCTACCCGGGACCGGCGGGCGGCGACCAGTGGGTCCTCCGTGGCGTCGACCTGGAGATCGCTCCCGGAGAGCACGTGGCGCTGGTGGGCTTAAGCGGCGCCGGCAAGACCACGCTGGTCCACCTCCTGCCCCGCTTCTACGACCCCACCGAGGGGTCGGTCTCCCTTGACGGCGTGGACGTGCGCCGCCTGCGCCTGCGGGCGCTGCGGCGGCAGATCGGAATCGTCCCGCAGGAAACAGTGCTCTTCCGCGGGACCGTGCGCGACAACATCGCCTACGCCCGCCCCGAGGCCTCCCCGGCGGAGGTGGAGGCCGCCGCCCGTGCCGCCAACGCCCACGACTTCATCGCCGCGCTGCCGCAGGACTACGACACCCTGATCGGCGAGGACGGGGCCACGCTCTCCGGCGGGCAGCGGCAGCGCCTGGCCATCGCCCGCGCCATCCTCCTCGACCCGCCCATCCTCATACTGGACGAGGCCACCTCCGCTCTGGACAGCGAGTCGGAGGCGCTCTTCCAGGAGGCCCTGGAGCGGGCGATGCGCGGCCGGACCACCATCACCATCGCCCACCGCCTCTCCACGGTGCGCAAGGCGGACCGCATCATCGTGCTGGACGACGGGCGGATCGTCGAGGAGGGGACGCACGAGGAGCTGCTGCGGCGCAACCGCCTCTACGCGCGGCTGGCCCGGCTGCAGTGGGCCGACCTGCTGGACGTCCCCTCCGGCGTGGAGGCCCGCGGGTAGCGCCTCGTGCCAGCCCCCGCCCTGAGCGTCATCATCCCGACCTACAACCGGGCGGAGCTGCTGCGCCGCGTCCTGGAGAATCTGGCGGGGCAGGACCTGCCCCCCGAGCTCTACGAGGTCCTGGTCGTCGACGATGGCTCCACCGACGACACCCCCGCGCTGGTGGGTGCCCGGGCGGCCGCCGACGGGCGCATCCGCCTGCTGCGCTGGCCGGAGAACCGCGGGCGCAGCGCCGCGCGCAACGAAGGAGTCCGGCAGGCGCGAGGGGAGATCGTCGTCTTCATCGACAGCGACGTCCTGGTGCGGCCGGACTTCCTGGCGCACCACCTGGACGCGCACCACCGTGCCTCGGGGGCGGTGCTCTGCCGCGGGCCGGTGGTGGCCATCCCCGACATCCGTCTCCCGGAGCGGCTGCCGGCGACGCGGCTTTCCCCCTCCTACCTGGACACCGCCAACGCCTCCCTGCCGCGCAGCGAGCTACTGGCGGCAGGCCTCTTCGACGAGGGGTTCCGGGCCTACGGCTGGGAGGACATCGACCTGGGCCTCCGCCTGCAGCGGCGGGGGCTGCGGCGGGTATTCCGTCCGGAGGCGGTGGCCTTCCACGTGCAGCCGGCCCCCTCCCTGGAGACCTTCGGCGAGGCCCTGGCGAAGGAGGAGGAGCGCGCCCGCACCGCCATCTACCTTTACAAGAAGCACCCCGGATGGCGGACGCGGGTGCTGATCCAGTACACCGCCCTCCACCGGATCATCTACTTCCTGCTGGCGGGCGGGGGACTGCTCAACCAGCGAAACGTCCCGGCCATCGCCGCGCGGTTGCGGCGCTGGGGGCTGGGCACGCTGGAGTACGTGGTCCTGCGCAGCGTGCTGAACCGCCGCTACCTGGAGACGCTTCGCCGGGAGTGGCATAACCGGGGTTGACACAGATGACCGCGCCGCGTCTTTCCGTCATCATCCCCGCGCACAACAGCCGGGCCTTCCTGGAGGAGACCCTCGCCGCCCTGGCCGCTCAGGAGGGCGCGGGCGATGGCGCCTTCGAGGTCATCGTCGTTGACGATGGCTCCAGCGACGGCACGGTGGAGGCGCTGCGGGCGCTGCGCTTCCCGGTCCCCCTGCGCATCCTCCAGCAGGAGAACCGCGGCCGCAGCGGTGCGCGCAATGCCGGGGCACGGGAGGCCCGCTCACCCGTCCTGCTATTCCTCGACGCCGACGTGCGGCCGGCACCGGGATTCGTGGCCGCGCACCTGCGTCACCACACCGCTCCCGGCCCGGTGGGTGTCCAGGGCCGCACCCTGCAGGACCCGCGCACCCTCGTCACCCTCTTCATGAAGACCAGCCACATGATGCCCGACCTGACCGTGCGCCGCCGAGGGCGGCTCTCCCCCTATCACGTGGTCACCCGCAACTTCTCGGTAACGGCCAATGCCTTCCGCGCCGTCGGAGGATTCGACGAGGGGTTTGTCGGCTACGGCTGGGAGGACATCGAGCTCGGGCTGCGCCTGCGCCAGGCCGGGGTGAGGCTGCACTACGAGCCGGCCGCCCTGGCCCACCACATGGACGTCCAGACGCTGGAGGAGGCGAGGGCCAAGCTGCGGCAGGCGGGTGAGGGCGCGGTCTACTTCTGGCGCAAGCACGGCCGGCCCGCCGGGCTGGGGATGTTCCTGGAGATCCACCCGCTCCTGCTGCCGCTGAAGTGGCTCGTCTTCCGCACCGGCGCGGTCACCCGCCTGATCGAGGCCATCCGCCCCTGGGCGGAGCGGCGCCGGCTGCTGTTGGTCTGCAACGAGTGCTACACCCACCTGCTGTGGAAGGCCTACTACGAGGGGGTCTTCCAGGCCCTGCGCGAGGGCGACCGTGGCCACGCCGTTCCTGGCCGTCAGTAACGGGCACGGCGAGGACCTGATCGCGGCGGAGGTCATCCGCCATCTGGATGATGTGGACGCGGTGGCCTACCCGCTGGTCGGATCGGGACAGGCCTACCCGCCTTCGGTGAGGCTTCTCGACCCGCGACGCGTCTTCCCCAGCGGCGGCTTCGCCTTCAGGAACGGCCTGCGCGGCCTGAACAGCGACCTGCGCGCGGGGTTCGTCCGCTTCTGGCTCGCCCAGCGGCGGGCGCTGCGGGCGCAGCGCGGGCGCTTCGCCCTGGCCATGGCCGTCGGCGACCCCTATTGCCTGGCCATGGCGCTGCTGGCGGGCGCTCCCACGGTGCTCGTGGCCTCCGCCGACAGCGTCCTCCACGCGCCCTACGGGCCGCTGCCGCTGCGCGTGCTGCGCCGCGCCGTCCGCGTCTTCACCCGCGACGAGCCCACCGCCGCCGACCTCCGCCGACGCGGCATCCCCGCCGTCTGCCTGGGAAACGTCATGTTGGACTGCCTGCAGCCCACGGAGGCCGACTTCACCGTAGCGGGGGAGCACCCCGTCGTCACCCTCCTGCCCGGCAGCCGAGCCGACGCGCCGCGCAACGCCGCCCTGCTGGCGGAGGTGGCCGCCCGCATCGCCCGCGCCCGGCCGGACGTGCAGTTCCTCCTCTCGCTCGCCCCCACGGTGGAGGAGGAGACCGTGGTCCAGGCCCTACGCCGCGTCCAGGTGGGGACTGCGCGGCTGGCCTTCACCCGGACCTTCGCTCCCGCGGTCCGGCGCGCCGACGTGGTCGTGGGCCTGGCCGGCACCGCCAACGAGCAGGCGGCGGGCCTGGGGAAGCCCGTAGTCGCCTTCCCCGGCCCCGGTCCCCAGTTCACGGCGCGCTTCCTCTCCCTGCAGCGCCGCCTGCTGGGGGAGGCCATCGTGGCCGCCTCCGGCGTGGATCAGGCGGCGGAGGCGGTGCTGCACCTCCTGGCGTCTCCACAGGAGCGGGCGCGGCGGGGACAGGCGGGGCGGGAGCGTATGGGCGCTCCCGGCGCCGCGGCGCGGATCGCCGCGGAGATCCAGGGCCTGCTGGCCGGAGCCTCGGTCAGGGCCGCGCGCAAGTAGCGTCCCGCGGGAGGGGTGCGCGTCAGGGCCGGCCCACGCCCACGTAGGTGAAGCCCAGCCGGCGCATCGCCGATGGCTCCAGCGCGTTCACCCCGTCCACCAGGTTGGGCAGGCGCATCTCGCGGCGGATGCGCTCGAAGTCCAGCCCGCGGAACTCCTCCCATGACGTCAGGATGAGCAGCAGGTCGGCGCCGGCCGCGGCCTCGTACGCCGAGGAGACGCGCCGCCCGGCCAGCACCGCGTCGGGGGAGGCCATGGGGTCGTACGTCAGCACCTCCGCGCCTCGCCGCGACAGGTAGTCCACAATCTCCGGGGCCGTGGAGTTGCGGACGTCGTCGGTCCCCGGCTTGAAGGTCAGCCCCAGCACCCCGATGCGCCGGCCGTAGAGCGAGGTCCCCAGCAGCCCGTAGACCTTGCCCAGGATCTGCCGCCGCTGGTGCTCGTTCTTCTCCAGGATGGCCTTGAGGAAGAAGGGCTCGTACCCGGCGTCCTCCGCCAGGCGGACCAGCCCCTCCAGGTCCTTGGGCAGGCAGGGACCTGAGAACCCCACCCCCGGCCGCAGGTACTCGTGGCCGATGCGCCGGTCGTACCCCAGCCCGTGGGCCACGTCCTTGACGTCGGCGCCCACCCGCTCGCAGATGTTGGCGATCTCGTTGATGAAGGAGATGCGCATGGCCAGGAAGGCGTTGGCCGCGTACTTGGTCATCTGGGCGTTCTCGATGGTGGTCTCGATGATGGGCGCGCCCAGCGGCTCGAACAGCTCCCGCACCACCTCCCGGGCGTCGGCGCTGGAGCCGCCGATGATCACGCGGTCGGGGTAGAAGAAGTCGTGCACGGCGAACCCCTCGCGCAGGAACTCGGGGTTGGCCACCAGGTCGTAGTCCATCCCCTCCTTCCGCCCGTACCGCTCCAGGACGCGGCGCATGGTCAGGTGCGCCCCCACGGGCACCGTGCTCTTCACGGCCACCACGCTGTAGTGCTGCAGGTGCTCGCCCAGCCCCCGCGCCACGTCGATGATGTGGGAGAGGTCGGCCTCGCCGTTGTCCCGCCTCGGCGTGTTCACGGCGACGAAGACCACCTGCACCTCCCCAAGCGCCTCGGGCAGGTCGTCGGTGAAGCGAATCCGACCCGCGGCCAGGTTGACCTGCAGCAGGGCGGCCAGCCCCGGCTCGTGGAACGGCGCCACCCCCTCCCGCAACTGCGCCAGGCGCTCCCGGTTGATGTCCACCCCGACCACACGGTGCCCCAGGTGGGCCAGCCCCACCGCCGTGATGGAACCCACGTATCCCGCCCCGCCCACCACGGCGATGGGCAGCGCCCGGCGGGCTGTCCCTTCAAACTTCGCGTACCGCTCCACCCTAGCCATCGCGCACCGCCGCCTCCTCCGCCGCGCGCATCGCCTCCACCGTGCGGGCGAGCCCCGTGGCGAAATCCACCCGCGGGGCGTAGCCGATCAACCGCGCCGCCAGGGTGACGTCCGCCTGAGTGTGCCGCACGTCCCCCGGCCGGGGCGGCTCGTGCACCACCTCAAGCCGCCGCCCGAGTATCTGCTGCAGGTGCTCGACCAGCTCCAGCAGCGTGTAGCGGGCCCCCGCTCCCACATTCAGGGCCACGCCGCTAACCTCCGCCTCCGCCGCCAGGAGGTTAGCCTCCACCACGTTGTCCACATAGGTGAAATCGCGGGACTGCAGGCCGTCCCCATGCACCGGCAGCGGCTCGCCCCGCAGCGCCAGGCGGATGAACTTGGGGATCACCGCCGCGTACTCCGAGGCCGGGTCCTGCCAGGGGCCGAAGACGTTGAAATAGCGTAGCGACACCGCGGGCAGGTCGAAGGCCCGGCTGTAGACCGCGCAGTACGCCTCGCCCGCCAGCTTGCTGGCCGCGTAGGGAGACTTGGGCTGCGGCACCTGCCCCTCGTGCTTGGGCAGAGGTGTGTCACCGTACACCGCCGACGACGACGCGCTGACCACGCGCCGCACCCCGGCCGCACGCGCCTGCTCCAGCAGCAGCAGCGTACCGGTGGCGTTCACCTCATGGGTCTCCAGCGGGTAGGCCATCGACCGGGGCACCGAGCGCAGCGCCGCCTGGTGGAAGACCACATCCACGCCCTCGCAGGCCGCGCGCAGCGCCACCGCGTCGCGGATGTCGCCCATGACCACCTCGCAGCGCTCGGTGAGGCGCACAGCGCTGCCTCCCTCGGGGGTTCCCGCGCCGCCACCCGCACCGCGACCCCTGCCCCCGCTACCCGCGCCTCCTGCGTCGGCGCTCCGCGCGCCGCGGAGCCCCGCCCGTGCGCCCTCCAGGGCACGCTCGACCTCCGCGCGCTCCATCCCCAGCGCCAGCGCCAGGTTCGCGGGGGAGCCGGCGACGAGGCTGTCCAGCACCCGCACCTCATCTCCCCGCGCCACCAGCGCCCTGACCAGGTGGGCGCCGATGAATCCGGCCCCACCCGTCACCAGCACGCGCCTCATGCCCCACTCCTCCCCGCGCCGCGCGCCTCCAACCAGAACGGCTGAGACCAGACCCTCCCCCCGCTTCCGTCGTGCGCCTCGACGCGGACGAACTCCTCGTCACCCGCCGGCCGGTACAGCGCTTCCGGACCGTCCGCCTCCGCCCGCACCCGTCCCTGCCGGTCGATGAAGGCCACCCGCCGCAGCGTCGTCCCGGCGCAGCGCACCACCCCATCCGCCGCGCCCAGGTCCACCTCGGGCCCCGTGGTGGCATAGAAGGCCAGCGTCGCCAGCGCCCGGCGGAGGGCCTCTGCCGTGACGTCTTCGACCTTCACCATGATCCAGGCACGGTGGATCTGGAACGGCGTGTGCGCGTCGTCCGAGGCGACCGCTCCCACCGCCTCGCTGCGGGGCCGCTCCTGCAGCAGCGCCGCCCAGCGCCGGACGTCCTCGGCCGTGTCGGAGTGGGGGTTGACGATCTCCAGCAGGAAGGGACCGCGCAGCCGCCGCATCACCCCCAGGGTCCACTCCCCCGTCCAGAAATTCCCCTTCCAGGAAGGGTGATTCAAGACCGCCACGCCCCCCTCCCGCCGTGTGGCGTCCAGGCGCTCCTGCGCCGTCCCTTTGGGCATCGGCCGGTCTACTAAGAGGCGGGTGAGGTGGCGGCCCAGGGGGTAGAATCCCCGAACGAGCGTCTCCTCGACCCCCGGCACGGCAAGGAACCCCGGACCGTTCAACGCCTCGCAGCGCGTCACCCGGTCGTGGTCCGTCAGGCAGACGAAAGTGTAGCCGGCGTCGCGGTAGCGGGCCAGCGCCTCCTCAGGCTCGAGCCGCCCGTCGGAGCGGGTGGTGTGCACGTGGAGCTGAGCCTTCTTGAACTCCCCCGGCACCGCGTACGGATCGAGAATCCTCACGGGAACGTGCCCGGCGGCAGGGGGACGTTGAGCCGGTAGTTGCTGTAGGTCAGGTCGGCCTGCGCCGGGATCCCGGAGACCAGGACCCGCGCGGCCGCGGGCAGCATGTATCCATCGATCACCGTGTAGCGGTAGCGGGCACAGACCTCTCCCCAGGAGTAGCGCAGGCACAGCTCCTCCACCGTCCACCGCCCCTCGTCGATCACCGCCACCCCCGCGGGCGGGTTCACCTCCGGTCGGGCGCCGGCGACCTCCACGACCAGGTGCGTGCCGCCGTCGCGGCGCACCGCCGTCGCCCGGTAGTCCGCCAGGAGCTGCTCCGCCGACGAAATCCCGGCGAAGACATTGCCCAGTCCGCGCAGAAGCGCCGGCATGTTGTGCACGACCACCTTGTAGCGCGCCGGGCGGGCGGCGTAGACGGTGGCCCGCAGCTCCCAGCGGAAGAGCCCAAGCAGCCGCACCT
>Ga0209479_1002722_pt1 | contig 11531 bp, 8 predicted proteins | sample DewCreD2012metaG_2_FD_184112 | JGI IMG/M metagenome (GOLD analysis project Ga0209479, IMG submission 184112) | Hot spring sediment bacterial and archeal communities from British Columbia, Canada, to study Microbial Dark Matter (Phase II) - Dewar... ...
CGAGGTTCTGCGGGGGGCGCGGGGCAAAGTAGAAGAGCAGCGCGTCCACGTTCTCCCGCGCGCGCGGCTCCAGGAAGTCGTGGTAGGGGCGGCCATCCATCAGGGGCGCCCGGATCAGAAACTTGAGCACCTCGAGCGGGGCCATCAGGCGCGCCTGGGCTTGTATCTGGCGAAGGCGTTCGTAGACGCTGGGCCAGTGCTGGGCCAGGCGGCCCAGGGGGTCGTCGGCCCGCAACACCCCCTCGATCTGGGGAAGCTCGAGGGGCTTCAGGGGGCCGGCCTCGGTGTGCTGCCCGAAGGGGCTGCGCAAAAAAACCGCCAGCGACAGGCCCCTGGGGTCGAGGGCGGCCCGCAGGGCATGGTACAGGTCACGCACCTCCTGCCGCTCGTAGTAGCCCCGCCCCTGCAACAGCACGTAGGGAATCTGGGCCTCGGCCAAGGCCTCTTCCAAAAAGCGCACGCTGCCGTATGAGCGCACCAGCACCGCCATCTGGCTGTACTCGATGGGGCCGCGCAGGGCCGCGAGCCGCCCGGCCAGCACCCGCGCCTCCTGCTTGCGCAGCTCCTCGAGCGGGAGCTCCCCCACCACCCAGTGCACCTCCAGCCGCCCCTGCTCGGGCCGCACCCCCTCGACCGGGGGGGCTTCCTCGAGGCCAAAGCCCAGCCCCTCTTTAGCCAGATACCCTGTAAGGCCGTTCAGAAAGCGCACCAGCACCCGGCTGTGCCGGTAGCTATGGGTCAGGGGGGGTTCGGACTTACCTTCCCGCAGGGCCTTGCGGAAGACCGAGACATCGGCGTTGCGAAAGGCGTAGATGGACTGCTTGGGGTCGCCCACAATCTCGATGGGCAGCCTGGCCTGCTCGAGGGCCGCAAAAAAAGCCCCTTGCACGGGGTTCACGTCCTGGTACTCGTCCACCAAAAGCACCCGCACCCGCTCCAAAACCCGCTTCATGGCCCTATCATTCCTGGCGAGTTCTAAAGCCTTGCGCTCGAGCTCGGAGGGCGAGAGCAGGTTGGCCCCCAGGCGGGCCTCGTAGGCGGCGTACACGGTCTGGTACACCTGGAGCAGATGCTGGTTGGCCTCCCCCGCCGCCGGCTCAAAAACCTCGGCCTGGGAGCGCCTGGAAAAAAGGTGCAAAAGGGGCTCGGTGAGTTCGTCGGAGACCAGGCCAAACAGCGGGTGGTGGGCATCCTGGGCCAGGTAGCGCAGGGTCTGCCACTCCTCCTCGAAGATAGCCTGGGCCTCCCAGTCGCCCAGCATGGAAAAGTCGGGGTCGAGGTGCAGGAGCGGGGCCGCAAGCCGCAGGCACTGGGCCATAAAGCCGTGAATGGTGCTGAGGGTGGCCCCGGCAATCTCGCGGGCCGCCTCCTGAAAAGCGGCCCGGCTCCCCCCTGAAGCCACAAAGCTCAGGTGCCGCCCGGTTTGCAACACCTCCTCGATGGCCGCCGCCACCCGCACCCGCAGCTCGTCGGCGGCCTTGCGGGTAAAGGTGACGCCGGCAATGCGGCGCAACGGCGTACCCTTAGCGATGAGCTCGAGGTAGCGCAAGACCAGGCTGGCGGTCTTGCCGGTTCCGGCGGAGGCGACACGAACTTTCACAGGTGTGGGTCGGTATAGTCCTGATTACAGGCCATCAGCAAGAAAGCTCGAAATCCTTCCAGGCTCAAATAACCGGCTGCCATGAGCACCATCATATCCTCAATCTCGAGCGCCGGGCGGCTAATGTAGTAGCCGTTGGCGTGGAGGGTGGTTTCGACCGCAAGCCAGGCCGTTCGCTTATTGGCATCGTGAAAAGCGTGGTTCCTGGCCAATCGAAAACCCAGGGCCGCTACTTTGGTAAAGAAGGTGGGATAAGCATCCGCGCCCCCAGCGCTCGCAATAGGTGCGGACAGGGCCGACTGTAGGGCCGCCGCATCCCGAATCCCCTCCAGGCCCCCAAAGCGTACCAGGGCGTTGTGGTGCAGTGTAACAACCAGTTTTCCTGTGGGGTAGCGGTGGCCTTTGTAACGATAGAAGAAGCTAGCGCTGGGCAAGGCCACGTAATACCTCTGCGTTGCGCTCCAGGGCCTCCGCCACAATGCGCTCCTGTTCTTCGAGGGGAGTCTCCTCGAACTCGAGCTCCTCGAGCTGGGGAAGCTCAACGGGTGCAGGAACTTCGAGTTGAATGGGTTGGGTTTTGGCAGTGGACATGGCACTCCTGAGACAAATAAGTATAGCAATGTCCTGCTAGAATATCGAGCGATAGAGGGCTTTTGTGAAATACGCCAGCATCAACGGAACCATCATCGAACACGACAAGGCCAGCCTGCACATCTCCGACCTGGGCCTGCGGCGGGGGTATGCGGTATTCGAGTTTTTCCGCATTTTGCGGGGTGTTCCGGTGTTTCTGGAGGATCACCTCGAGCGCTTCGAGCGCTCGGCCCGGCTGCTGGAGCTTACCCCACCCTTCGGGCGGGAAAAGCTCGAGGGCCTGATTCGGGAGCTGATAGAGCTCAACAACCTGCGGGAAGCCGGCATCCAGATGCTGCTCACCGGGGGCTACTCCCCCGATGCCTTCACCCCCGGCCAGCCCAACCTGATCATCGCGCCCATGGCGGTCACCCCACCCCCAGCCCAGCTCTACCAGCAGGGGGGCAAGGTCATCCTGCACCAGAACCTGCGCGAGCTGCCCGAGGCCAAAACCACCGACTACCTGGTCGCGGTGAAGCTCGCCAAACGGGTGCGGGCCGAGGGGGCCACCGAGGTGATCTATCACGATGGAAAAACCGTGTACGAGGGCGGGCGCAGCAGCCTGTTGATCATCCAGCAGGGCACCCTGATCACCGCCCAGGCGGGCGTGCTGCCGGGCATCACCCGCAAGCACCTGCTGGAGGTGGCCCGTCCGATTTTGCCCATCCAGGAGCGGCCCATCACCCTGGCTGAACTCTACTCCGCCGACGAGGTGCTGCTGACCGGGGCCACCCGGCAGGTCATGCCCATCACCCAGATTGAAGATCGGCGGGTGGGCGATGGGCAGGTAGGGCCTTACAGCCAGCAGTTGATGAAAGCCTTCCAGGAGCACCTCGATGCCTATCTGAACCACCGCATGGTGCTGCGCTGAGCGCAGGGGGCTTGGGAGGGTTGCATACTTTCAGTGCTCTCACGGCCGGAGGGCTTCGGGTTCAGTACACGGTGGGGCCTGGGGGCCGACCTGTTGCTGCCCCCGCGCCCGGGGGCCTCGGCTTTTGCCCGCGGTTCGTACATAGAAGACGGTCTGGCTGTTGCTCTGAGCGTAACCTGGGAGACCTACATCGCTTACCGCTAGGTGGCCTCGACACTGAACGGCGGTGGCGTAGGGTTGGACACGGGGTATTGCTGGCCCATGGCCCTCGAGACCGACCAGGGGTATATCGGGCCCCGCCTATACAGCTACGTGCAGTGCCAGAGTACCAACAACGCCCCCCTGCAGTGCGGTGGGCTGCGCCTGAACCCCGGCTTTAGCATCGGGGCCAACCTCAACCTGGGGCGCTTTGTGGCCGCGCCGGAAATCCCGCTGTTTTTACTGCCTCCGGACGAGGCCTATGCCACCCTCCGCCTGGCTTCGCCGTTCAGTTTTTCGCTGTCTTTCCGTTTTTGAAGGAGGCTAACTGTACTGCGCCTCACGGCAGACGTCCCGAACACCACAGCTACGGCAACGGAAACCGGGGTTGGGTTCCACCACCCCGGTTTTGTACTGGGCGTAGGTCTCCTGCGCTTTGGCCAGTAGGTTCTCGAGCGCCCCCCAGAGCCGTTCGATGGGCTTGCCGTACACCAGCAGCGGGTCGCCCAGCACCGGCCAGGCCCACAGATAAACGCGCTGGACGCGCTTCGGGAAAGTCGAGAGCAGGTAACCGGCGGCCCAGCGCTCACTCCAGCGCTCGCGCACCTGCTGGTCGGCCTTTTCTGCGGGGGTCTCGGGGGCTACAAAGCGGTAGATGTGCACCTCGCCGCCCTTGCGCAAAACCCCGTCCAGCCGCGCTTCCAGCCCCGCACCATTCAGCCTGAAACCCAGGCTGAGCTCGCTCAGCAGGGCGTAGTGGTGGCGCATCCAGCCCTCGGTCTGGGGGAACTGCCGGGCCAGGGCCTCGAGGCGGGCCGGCACCAGCTTCTCGGCCTTGCGCAGCTCGTGCGTCCACTGCTGCCACCACTCCAGCAGTCGCTCGTCCTTGGGGATGAGCTGCTGGGCCCAGAACTGAAAGCTGCACTCGCGGTAGCGCCGCAGGTCTTCCACCCGAGGCGCCCCCAGGCTCGCCCGACCCAAGGGGGCCCGGTAGCCTCCTTGCTGGGCCAGCTCGAGCCGGCTGGCCGGGGGCAGCTTGGGCAGGTAGGGCGGGGTGCTGCCCACCAGCATGGGCTCGGGTTCCAGCGGCCCCTCCTGGCTGGCCTCGGGGTAGGTGATGATCACCTCGTCGGCGCGGGTTTTGAGCTCCTGCAAGAGCAGGCGGTCGCGCCCCAAAAAGCGTTTGGGCAACCCCGCAGCTTGAAGGGCTTGCTCGAGGCCCACCCGCAACTCCTCGGGGACGAAGTAGTCCTCCTGCTCGCCGGTGTTGTAGGCCCCCTCCACCGCATAGGTCAGATAGAGCTTCTTCCAGCGCTGCCCCGAGGCCAGGTTGGGCGTGAGCACCGCCACCCCGCCCGGCGGGCGCTGGGGCTCGTAGGTCTCGGCCAGCAAGGCCGCCCACCAGTGGCGGAAATCGGGGCCCAGGGCGATGCGGTGGGCTTCGTAGGCCCGTTCCAGCAGGCTGACCCGGCGGGGGCTGTGGCGCACCTCGGGCAGCGAGTCCAGCAGCTCCTCGGCCCAGGCCAGCGAGGGGTGGAAGCTGTGGTTCCACCCCCGGCCTTCGAAGAACGAGCCTGCTTCACCGGGGGGCTTCAGGCGCGAGAGCCAGGCCGCCCACAGGTCTTGCATCCCCAGCTCAGCGGCCAGGCGGGTGGTGGCCTCGAGGCCCACCAGGCCGCGCTCGAGCGCCGCTCGGCCCAGCGGGGCCAGGTCGGGCACGGCCATCAGGCGGGTGGGCGTGGGGTAGTCGGGCAGCTCGAGGAGCTCGAGCAACAGCCGCCCCTCGGGGGTGTCGGCGGCGGTGCGAAGCCGGTAATCCACCAGGGGCAGGCCATACTCGTCGGCCAGGGTGAGCAGGGCAGGAATCCGCGACTCCGGCGCCACCACCGCCACATCCAGGGCCGCCAGGCCCTGCGCCAGGTCGCGCTTGATGGCGCGCAGCACCCAGCGGGCCTCGCTCACCGGGTTCTGGGCGCGGTAAACCTGGGCCGGAATTGGGCGCGATTCCAGTGTCTCATCAGGGGCGAGTCCGGGCGGGGCTTCGGGTAAACTAACCCAGACCGGAACATAGCGGGACAGCGCCCGCAACAGCCGCAACTCCTGCACCCCCAGTTCGCGAAAGCCATCCACCACCACCAGGTCGGGCTCGAGCTGCACCGGCCCCTGCGCCAGCAGTTCCAGCGCCCCCGAGCGAAAGTCGTCGTAGTCCCAGCGGCCCAAGGTGGTCTTGAGCTCCTCGTAGCGGGCATATACCTGCCGCAAGCGCCGGGTCTCGGGGCTCTGGTTGGGAATCTCCTCCGGTTTTACCCCGTTGCGCTTGGCCTCGGCGATGGCGCGGGCAAACAGGCGGGCCTCACCGGGCTTGGGAATTGGATTTTCTGAATTCTGCAGGGCCTCCCCCACCAGCGCCACCCGGCCCGGCCCGGTCAGGATGGGCTTCAGGCCATAGCTGGCCGCCAGCAAGCGGTAGTAGAGCTGCTGCGAGGAGAGCACCTCGAGGCCCAGCACCGCGCCTTTTTGGGTGGCCCGGCGGTAGACGTAGGCTTTTTGCGCGGGCAGGCACACCCACCAGACCCGTTGGCGCTGTTGCAAAAAAGACTGGGCCAGCTCGAGCAGGCGGGTGGTCTTGCCGGAAGCCGGGGGGCCAACCAGGAGGTGCATGAGCTCACTATAGCGAGCCGCTCCTGGCTTCGAGAAGTACTAGCGAAGCTCGAGCGGAAACCGCACCACCGAGCGCTGGTAAACCGCCAGCCAGCGAGGGTTGGGGATGGGCTCGAGGTTCTGCCTCAGCAACAACACCCCCACCACCCGGCCCTGGTGGGTCAAAAAGCAGCGGTAGCCGGTGGGAACGGCCACGTACCAGTTACCCAGGCTCAGGCTTTGCGGTAGTTCTCCTAGACCCTGAGACAGCCGGTTGCGCAGCCGAATCGCGTCTTGTAGTGGGCGCTCGAGCGCCACCACCGCAATATCCTCCAGGCCCAGCGGAACCGGCTGCAGGTCGATGTTAACGGTCAGCCGGGCCAGGGCGGCTTCCCCGGTGCCCAGTACCACCCGCAGCAAGAAGCGCTGGGGGGCTACCCGCTCGGCGTAGGCAAACTGGGGGCGCAGGGCCTGAAAAACCCCCTGGCAGCGCTCGAGCACACCCAGCTCAACCGACTGCGCCCAACCCCAGGCCCCCAACACCAGCAAACAAAAACAACGCCTCAAGCTGCCCCCATCGCGGCAATAAAGCCAACCGCCCCCGACCACGGTTCAAAGCAATGCCACCTGCCTTCTATCAATCATCCTTCAGTTCTTCCCCGGCGAGCTCGAGCCCCACAGGCCACTTTACGCGATGTGGCTTAAGCCCACCTGAAAAGGCATCCACCCCAACCCCCGCAGAACCGGCATCTGGGAAGCGCGCCAACCCCAAAGCGCTATAAACCGGCCCCAATGGGTATCCGGCCAGGCGGAGCTTCTCCCTCAGGCCGGCCACCACCTCAAAGCTGCTGAGGAAGGTTCCGGGGTAGTAGTAGCCCAGAATCTGGCGGAAGTCCCAGCCCTGTAATGCCAGCCCTCGAGCCCCCCACTGGCTCATGCCCACCCCGTGGCCGCTGCCCTGTCCAAACACCTGCCAGCCCTCAAAGCGCACACGGGTGGAAGGCAGCCCCAAACCCCGCAGCAGGCGGGTAGACTGTGGTGCATCGAGCTCCACGCTGCCGCTATTCCCCACGATGCGCAGGCGTAGGGGACGGCCGCTCTCACTTACCAGCAGCGGGGTCACCGCCTGCACCACCCCAACCTGCATACCCAGCCCAGCCAGGCCCCGCGCCACCGCTTCGGGCGTCAGGGTACGGCTCCAGCTACTGTTGGGGCTCACCGCAAAGGGGTCGGGCCGGGCTACCAGATAGGGGACGGTGTTGCCCCAGACTTCAGCGGAAGCCGCTGTGTAGCCGCCTGAGTCGGCATGGTAGACCGCGGTAATTGGTTTTTGGTTGAAGCTCACGATCAGCGAGCGGGTAGCATACACCGCGCTCGAGTGCCGGGGGTTTTCCGCCGAGCGCCCCAGATAAACCTGACAGCGCTCGGTAGCGCATAGATCGTAGAGGCCCCGGGGATTAAGCCGGTATAAGGCAAAAGTACGGGCCAGGATGGCCTGGGCTTGCAAGACCGCGTCCGGGAAAGAGGCCGGCACCTCGGCCGGCACAACCCCCAGCAGGTAGTCTTCGAGCCAGACCCGGTTGACCAGCAACACCCGCCCCGCCTGCCACACCGCCAGCAGGTTTCCCCGGTAGCTACGGCCCTCCAAGGCAAAACCTTCAGCGGCCACAAACTCAACCCACGGGCCCGCGCTAAGCCCATCCACCAACACCTCGCCCGGGCCGGCCGTTACTCGAAACTGGCCCGTGCCCACATCTCGAGCCCCATAGGCTGTCTGCTGCCGGTGAGGCCCCAGTCGAACGGTAGCCGACGGGGCTTCGGCCAACAAAACCCGCAGCAGCAGGTCTGGCTGGGCTTGTGCAAACCCCAGCAGGAGCAGCCCCATCCATAAAACGCGCCTCATAGCAACCTTCCTCAAGTATAGGCTCACCGCCAAGACGGTCGCGTTCATCTGGCCTTGAGGTCGAGCAGCAGGCGCCCAATGCCCCGGTGCATAGCAGGTACAATCAGCCTACAGAAGCGGCACAATCCACCCTGCGCTGCCCGGTGGGGTTGTGCATTTCATTCTGTTGTGGGATACTCTTATTAGTAATGATTACTATTTTCATATCGAGCGAAAGGATCCTTCCATGAATGCAGTCTTCACGCCGTCCACAACGATACAAACCCAACGGCCACCGTTTTGGAGCCACGAGGTCAACCGGGGGTTTTTACTCTCCGGCCTCACCCTGCTGGGTGTGGTGGGGGGCTTTCTGGCTAAAGGCTATGGGCTGGGTTGGCTGCAAGACGGCCTGTGGGCGCTGGCTTTTTTAGCAGGTGGAATACCGGCAGCGCACAAAGCCATCCTGAGCCTGGTACAGCAGCGGAAGCTGGACGTGGATCTCCTGATGGTGGTAGCAGCCCTGGGCGCGGCCTCAGTGGGCCAGGCGGGGGATGGGGCCATCCTGCTTTTTTTGTTCAGCCTCTCCAACACCCTGCAAAGCTGGGCCATGAACCGCACCCGACGGGCCATCGAGGCCCTCATGACCCTGCACCCCGAAGGGGCCAATGTATTACTCCCCGACGGAAGCGAGCAGTGGAAGCCATTGGATGCTCTATCGCCCGGCGACATCCTGGTCGTGCGCCCCGGTGAGCGTTTCGCCGCCGACGGCCTGGTGGTGGATGGGTACACCGACGTCGACGAAAGCGCCCTTACCGGCGAGAGCGTTCCGGTAGACAAAAAACCCGGTGATCCTGTAAGAAGCGGTACCCTCAACGGACACGGAGTGGTGCGGGTGCGGGTTGAGCGTCCGGCCAGCGAAAGCACCCTGGCCAAGCTGATCAAGCTGGTGGAAAACGCCCAGGCTAGCAAAAGCCGTACCGAACGTTTCGCTGAGCGTTTCGAGGGTCCTTACACCATTGCAGTACTGCTCTCGGCCCCGGTGGTGTTCGCGGTGGCCCACCTGGTGTTTGGCCTCGAGGCGGCTCAAGCCTGGTACCGCGCCATGACCTTCCTGGTGGTGGCCAGCCCCTGCGCGGTGGTCATTGCCACGCCAGCCGCGGTGCTGTCGGCTATGGCTGCCGGCGCCCGGGCCGGGGCGCTATTCAAAAGCGGAGCAGCTTTGGAAGCTCTGGCCAAAGCCAACATCTTTGTCTTTGATAAAACTGGCACCCTCACCGAAGGGCGCATGAAGCTGGTGCAGGTCGTCGTGCTGCAAGGCAGCGAGGCTGAGGCCAGAGCCCTGGCAGCCGGAATTGAGCGCTACAGCGAGCACCCCATCGCCCAGGCCATCGCCCAGAGCTGGGAGGGCCCCACCCCAGCGATCAGCCAGGTACGGGCCATACGGGGCCACGGGGTGGTGGGGGCTCTGGCCGACGGCACGCCGGTCTGGGTGGGCAACCGCCGTCTTTTAACCAGCCTGGAGGTGGGCCTCGAGCCCCCGGTCGAGCGTCAGCTCGAGGCCATGGAAAACCAAGGCCTGACCACCGCCATTCTGGGCCTAGATCGTCGTATCGTGGCTTTGTTGGGTGTGGCCGATACCCCCCGCCCAGAGGCCGCCCAGGCCATCGCCAAGCTCCAGCGACAGGGCGCGCGGGTCATCATGCTCACCGGCGATCGCAAGGCCGTGGCGCAGAATATCGCTGCACAGGTGGGCATTTCAGAGGTCTACGCCGAGCTTTTACCCGAGGACAAGCTCGAGCGCATCCAGCAACTCCGCCAAGAAGGCACAGTGGTCATGGTTGGGGACGGCCTTAACGACGCCCCTGCGCTCAACGCTGCCGACGTGGGGGTCTCGATGGCCGCAGGTGCCGATGTTTCACTGGAGAGCGCCGATCTGGTGCTTATGAAAAACGACCTCAACCGCCTGGTCGGGGCTCAGCAACTGGCCCGCGCCACCGCCCGCACCGTCTATTTCAACCTGAGCTTTGCCCTTGGCATCATCATCGTGGTGGGGGCTTTTGCCCTGGCCGGCCAGGTACCCCTCCCGCTGGGGGTGGTGGCCCACGAGGGCGGCACGGTGTTTGTGGTCTTGGTCGGCCTGCGTCTACTGGCCCACCGGCTGGGCAACTAGCCGCGCCTCCAAGGCCCGGACACCTGCCCATAAACAGCAATCCGGGGGTTTGGTTCCCCCGGATTCTGCGTCCCTGACTTGGTGGAGCTGAGGGGATTCGAACCCCTGACCTTCTGAATGCCATTCAGACGCGCTCCCAACTGCGCCACAGCCCCGCGCGAACAGCAATGGAAAGTATAGGGGGCCAGCGCCAACTCGTCAAGCCTGGTCGGCGGGGTGGCATCTGAGCAGGTTGGTAAGATACAGGCATTATGGCAGACAACACACGGGCTTTGATGGAGGAGCTACTGGCCGAGATGGAAGAACGGCGCAAGCGCATCATCGCTGGCGGAGGGCCGGAACGACTGAAAAAACAGCACGAAGCCGGCAAGATGACGGCCCGTGAGCGCATTGAATACCTGCTCGACCCAGATAGCTTTGTTGAGCTGCAACCCTTCGCCGAGCACCCGGAAAGCGAGCTAATGCGTGGGATTCAGGCCCCCGCCGATGGGGTGGTTACCGGCTATGGTCAGATCGGGGGCCGTACGGTTTTCGTTTTTAGTCAGGATTTTACCGTGCTGGGCGGGAGCCTGGGCAAAACCCACGGACAAAAAATAGCCCGTCTGATGGATATGGCGGTCAAGGTGGGCGCGCCCATCATCGGCCTCAACGACTCGGCAGGGGCCCGCATCCAGGAGGGCGTGGATAGCCTTTCGGGCTATGGCGAGGTGTTCTACCGCAACGCCATCTACTCCGGGGTGGTGCCGCAGATCTCGGCCATCCTGGGGCCTTGCGCCGGGGGGGCCGTCTACAGCCCGGCCCTCACCGACTTTGTGCTGATGAGCAAAGGTAAAAGCTACATGTTCATCACCGGGCCGGAGGTGATCAAGAGCGTGACCCGTGAGGAGGTCACCTTCGAGCAACTGGGGGGCTCGGAGGTTCACACCACCAAGTCGGGCGTAGCCCACCTCGAGTGCGAGGGCGACCAGGGCGTGCTGGACACCATTAAGAAACTCCTGGTGTACCTGCCGCAAAACGCCAGAGAAAAACCCCCTCTACGGAACAACGGCGACTCCAAGCAGCGCAAGACCCCAGAGCTTTTAAATCTGGTTCATCCCGACCCGCGCCGCCCCTACAGCATGCACCAGATCATCGAGACCATCGTGGACGAGGGGGTGTTTTTGGAGCTGCACCCCCAGTTCGCCAAAAACATCATCGTGGGCTTTGCCCACCTGGGGGGCCAGAGTGTGGGAATTGTAGCCAACAACCCCCGCTTCATGGCCGGTGCGCTGGACATCAACGCCTCGGACAAAGCCGCCCGCTTTATTCGTACCTGCGATAGCTTCAACATTCCCATCCTGACCCTGGTGGATGTCACCGGCTTTCTACCAGGGGTGGCCCAGGAGCACCAGGGCATCATCCGCCACGGGGCCAAGATGCTGTACGCCTATGCCGAGGCCACCGTGCCCAAGATCACCCTGATTACCCGCAAGAGCTATGGCGGGGCTTACCTGGCCATGAACTCCCGCGACATGGGGGCCGATGTGGTGCTGGCCTGGCC
>Ga0209479_1002726_pt1 | contig 11511 bp, 9 predicted proteins | sample DewCreD2012metaG_2_FD_184112 | JGI IMG/M metagenome (GOLD analysis project Ga0209479, IMG submission 184112) | Hot spring sediment bacterial and archeal communities from British Columbia, Canada, to study Microbial Dark Matter (Phase II) - Dewar... ...
AGGTACCCCTTCTCCAGCGCCTGGGGGTAGGGGGGGTCGTAGGCCAGGCCCTCCAGTTCCTTCCCGAAAAAGGTCCTGAGAATGGGGGTTTCCTCGCCGAGAAGCCTGCGGCCCAGGGTCTCCTCGAGGATCACCGCCTCCTCCCCCACGGCAAAGGCCCCATAGGTGTACTCGGGGTGCACCGCCGCGGCCACGTTCCCGGGCAGGGTCCAGGGGGTGGTGGTCCAGATGAGGAGGCTGGCCTTTTCCAGGCCCACTCTTCCCGGTTCCTTGAGGGGAAGGCGCACGTAGACCGAGGGATCGGTGATCTCCTTGTACCCCAGGGAGAGCTCGTGGGAGGAAAGAGGCGTGCCACAGCGAGGGCAGTAGGGCACCACCTTGTGGTCCCGGTAGAGAAGCCCCCGGTCGAAGAGGTTCTTCAGGCTCCACCAGATGCTTTCCACATAGGTGGGATCCAGGGTGGCGTAGGCGTTTTTGAGATCCACCCAGTAGGCGATGCGTTCGGTGAAGGCTTCCCACTCCTTCTCGTACGTAAAAACCGACTCCCGGCAGGCCTGGTTGAAGCGCTCGATGCCGTAGGCTTCGATCTCCCGTTTGCTCTTTAGCCCCAGCTTCTTCTCCACCTCCAGTTCTACCGGGAGGCCGTGGGTGTCCCAGCCGGCCCGGCGGGGCACGTAGAAGCCTCGCATGGTCTTGTAGCGAGGGAAAAGGTCCTTGTAGCTTCGGGCTTGCGCATGGCCCACGTGGGGCATACCGTTGGCGGTGGGGGGTCCCTCGTAGACGGTGTAACGGGGCCTCCCTTTACGGTTTTCCACGCTCTTCTCAAAAATCCTCTCCCGCTTCCAAAACTCCAGAACCTCCTCTTCCAGCCTGGGAAAGTTGGGTTCACCGACCTCCTTGAACATACGCTCCTCCCTAAAGAAACGCCCGCGCCATTTGGGCGCGGACGAAAGCGCAAAGGCTTCCGCGGTACCACCGCGCTTCCTGGAGATAGCCTCCAGGCCCTCATTTCCGCGCGATCACGGGCGCACCCGGCGGGCATTACTCGAGGCTCTTAGCCCCTTTCCTCCCGCGGCTCCGGGGTGATCTTCCCGCCTTTCCTCACCACCGGGCTTCCACCCTCCCCGGCTCGCTTGCGGCTATCGGAAAGGGGTACTCTCCCCATCCTCGCCTTTACAGCTCGTGCCCCCTGGGGTAAAATCCCCCATTGGCGGCTAAGCCCATGCTAGCAGCCCTTCCCCTTTCTTGACAACGTCCTGGCTGGGTCTGCTAGAATCGAGCTAAGCCGGTCCACTTCCCGACAAAAGGAGTGCTCATGGAGCTTTACCTGGATACCGCCAACTTGGAGGAGATACGGGAGATCGCTGCCTGGGGGGTGCTCTCCGGGGTTACCACCAACCCCACTTTGGTGGCTAAGGAATATGCGGGCCGAGGAGCGAGGCTTACCGAGGAGGTTTTGTTCACTCACCTACGGACCATATGCGAGGTGGTAAGGGGGCCTGTGTCGGCGGAGGTGACCGCATTGGAGGCAGAGGCCATGGTGGAGGAGGGCCGGCGGCTTGCCGGTATCCACCCCAACATCGTGGTCAAACTGCCCACCACCGAGGAGGGTTTGAAGGCCTGCAGGCGCCTTTCCGCCGAAGGCGTAAAGGTAAACATGACCTTAATCTTTTCCACTAACCAGGCCCTTCTGGCGGCCCGGGCGGGGGCGGCCTATGTTTCCCCCTTTCTGGGTCGGGTGGACGATATTTCCTGGGATGGGGGAGAGCTTTTGCGGGAGATCGTGGAAGTAATCCAGGTCCAGAACCTGCCGGTCAAGGTCATCGCCGCCTCCATCCGCCACCCCCGCCATGTGACCGAGGCTGCCCTTTTGGGGGCGGACATCGCCACCATGCCCTATGCGGTGTTCAAGCAGCTTCTTAAGCATCCGCTGACGGACCTAGGCCTGAAACGCTTTATGGAGGACTGGGAGAAGGTCAAGCCATGAGGAGAAAAGCGGATACCCAACAAGAAGCACCCCTCACCTACCAGGAGCTTTCGGCCAAAATCCTTCCGGAGCTCCACTTGCTGGCCCAGGAGGCAGGGATTGAGAACTACAAGCGCATGAAGAAGGACCAGCTCATCATGGCCCTCCTAGAACGGCAGACCCAAGGGGAGGGCCTGCAGCTGGTCAAGGGTTACCTGGAGATCAGCCCGGATGGGTATGGCTTCATCACCGAGAGCCTGTACAACCTGGAGTCCAGGGTGGCCATCGTCTCTGCAGGGCTCATCCGGCAGTATGCCTTAAGGAGCGGGGACTACATCGTGGGCCGGGCGCGGCCGCCCCGGGAAAACGAGCGCTACGGCACCCTCCTCAAGGTGGAGGCGGTGAACGACCTGGATCCCGAGGCCGCCAAGAACCGGCCCCGCTTTGACGAGCTCATCCCCCAGTTTCCCGACCGGCAGATCAAGCTGGAGACCACCCCTGATGAGCTTTCCACCCGGGTGATCGACCTGCTAGCCCCCATCGGCCGGGGGCAGCGGGGGCTCATCGTGGCCCCGCCCAAGGCGGGCAAGACCACCCTCCTCAAGAAGATCGCCAATGCGGTCCTGAAGAATGAACCCGACATCAAGGTGATCGTTTTGCTCATAGACGAGCGCCCTGAGGAGGTCACGGACTTCCGGGAAAGCGTCCAGGGAGCCGAGGTCATCGCCAGCACCTTTGACGAGCCTCCCCAAAACCACATCCGGGTGGCGGAGTTCGTGCACGAGAGGGCTAAGCGCATCGTGGAGGAAGGGGGGCACGTGATGATCCTCCTGGACTCCATCACCCGCTTGGCCCGGGCCAACAACCTGGTGACCCCGCCCACGGGCCGTACCCTGTCTGGCGGTTTGGACTCCGCCGCCCTCTACTTCCCCAAGCGCTTCCTGGGAGCGGCCCGCAACATCCGGGGTGGGGGTAGCCTTACCATCCTGGCCACCGCCTTGGTGGAGACGGGAAGCCGCATGGATGACGTGATCTTTGAGGAGTTCAAGGGTACAGGGAACATGGAGCTCCACCTTTCCCGCCGCCTCGAGGAGCGCCGCATCTTCCCGGCCATAGACATCCTGAAGTCCGGGACCCGTCGGGAGGAGCTCCTCTTGGGCGAGGAGGTGGTGCACAAGATGTGGCTTCTGCGCAAGGTCCTGGCGGATATGGACCCGGCGGAGGCCATGGAGATGCTCCTTGCCCGCTTGGGGCGCACCAAGAACAACAAGGAGTTTCTGGCTTCCTTGGCTGCCCGTTAGACGGGATTCTCCCTTGGGAGGCGGGTTTTCCGCCTCCCAAGGCTTTTTGCCCCTTGCGCTTTTCCCGCTTGTCCCTGGTATAATCCCCGCGAGGTTTGGGCGGGGTTTTGTTGGGAGGTGAGCGTTGCGGGGAATATGGTGGGGAAATTTATGTCTATTGGTTTCCTCTTTGGCCTTCGCCAAGCTCCCTATTCTTAGCCCCCTTCCCCTTCCCGAGAACACGGTGGAGGTGGGCCAGGCGGCCAGAAAGGGGTGGGTGATCTACGAGGTGAAGCCCGGGGATACCCTGCTGGGGATTGCCGCTCGTTACGGGGTAGATCCCCGGCACATCATGTGGTCCAGCAACCTGCAAAGCGACCGCTTGCAGGTGGGGCAAAGGCTTCTTATCCCCTTGGTGGCTGTGGAGGACCGCTCTCCCCGGGTACCCCCGGGGGTGGAGGTGTACCGCGTGCGCCCTGGGGATACCCTGCAGGGAGTGGCGAGCCGTTATGGTATAAGCGTCCTGGACCTGGTTTCTGCCAACCCTTCCTTAGAAAGCCTGGACCGCTTGGTGGCGGGGAGTATCCTTTACATTCCTAAAAGGACCAAGGGCTTGTTGGTGGTCTTGCCCGAGGGGGAGACCTTGGTGGACCTGGCGGCCCGTTTCGGCCTCTCCCCGGTGGCGGTGGCCCGGGCCAACGGGGTCAAGGATCCCTTGGACTTGAAGCCAGGGGACCTGGTCCTCCTGCCCGGCATTCAGGCCAAAACCACGTACCAGCGCCTTCTGGCTAAACAGGAAGCGGAGCGCCAGGCCCGCCTCGAGGCGGAGCGGCGTCGCCAGGAGGAGCTAAGGCGCCTGGCGGAGGAGCGCAGGAGGCAGCAGGCTTTGGCCCAGCAGCGCGCCCGGGAAGCGCGGCGGGCCCAGGCCCAGCAGCCCCAGGTGCGGCGGGTGAGCTACCAGGAAGGGGCCATGCGTTGGCCCCTTTCCGACTTTCGCATCACCACCTACTTCGGTCAGCGGGGAGCCTTCCAGCGCTTCCACACGGGGATCGACCTGGCTGCTCCTTACGGCACCCCCATCGTGGCGGCCAAGGCGGGCCAGGTGGAGGTGGCGGGCTGGAGCTCGGTGGGTTACGGTTTCCACGTGGTGTTGGACCACGGGGGCGGTGTACAAACCCTTTACGCGCACATGTCCCGCGTTGCCGTGCGGGCGGGGCAGTGGGTGGAAGCCGGGCAGGTGATCGGGTACGTGGGTTCCACCGGCTGGTCCACCGGGCCCCACCTGCACTTTGAGGTGCGGGTGGGGGGGGTGGCCCGCAACCCCTTGGCCTATCTGCCTTAGGTGGGCCTTAGCGCCCTGGGGGCTCTTGGGCCCCCGGCTTCTTTTGGCTTGACCCGCCGGGCGGTAAGCTGGAGGATGGAGGACGGGATGGAGAAGGGAACCTTTCAGATCAAGACGGGCTTCGCCGAGATGTTCAAGGGTGGGGTGATCATGGATGTGACCACCCCCGAGCAGGCGGTGATCGCCGAGGAGGCGGGGGCGGTGGCGGTGATGGCTTTGGAAAGGGTTCCCGCCGACATCCGCGCCCAGGGGGGCGTGGCCCGCATGTCCGACCCCAAGATCATCAAGGAGATTATGGCTGCGGTGTCCATTCCCGTCATGGCCAAGGTGCGGATCGGTCACTTCGTGGAGGCCATGATCCTCGAGGCCATCGGGGTGGACTTCATTGACGAGTCCGAGGTGCTGACCCCCGCCGACGAGGAGCACCACATTGACAAGTGGCGGTTCAAGGTGCCCTTCGTCTGCGGCGCCCGGGACCTGGGGGAGGCCCTGCGCCGCATCGCCGAGGGGGCGGCCATGATCCGCACCAAGGGGGAGGCGGGCACGGGCAACGTGGTGGAGGCGGTGCGCCACGCCCGGGCCGTGTGGAAGGGGATCCGCTACGTCCAGTCCCTCCGCGAGGACGAGCTCATGGCCTACGCCAAGGAGATCGGGGCTCCCTTGGAGCTCGTGAGGTGGGTCCACGAGCACGGCCGGCTGCCCGTGGTGAACTTCGCCGCTGGCGGCATCGCCACCCCCGCGGACGCCGCCCTCATGATGCACCTGGGGATGGACGGGGTCTTCGTAGGGAGCGGCATCTTCAAGTCTGGGGACCCCAAGAAAAGGGCTCGGGCCATCGTGCGGGCCGTGACCCACTACAACGACCCCGAGGTCCTGGCCGAGGTGAGCGAGGACCTGGGCGAGCCCATGGTGGGCATCAACCTGGACCAGCTTAGGGAAGAGGAAAGGCTTGCCAAGCGGGGCTGGTAGGGCGGTCTGCGGGGCGTACGAGATCCACCCTGAGCGGGTGGAGCGGGCCCGGGCCGCCCTACCTGAAGAGGGGGTGGTGAAGAAGGCCACCCTCCTCCTCAAGGCCCTCTCCGACCCCACGAGGATGCGCCTTCTGCTGGCCCTTAGAGGGGCGGGGGAGCTTTGCGTCTGCGACCTGGCTCTCCTCGCCGGGGTCTCGGTCTCGGCGGTGAGCCACCAGCTGAGGCTTCTTCGTCAGGCCCGGCTGGTGGCCTTCCGCAGGGAGGGGAAGCAGGTCTACTACCGCCTCGCCGACCGGCACGTGGAGGCCCTTTTGGAGGGGGCCTTGGCCCACGCGGAAGAAAATACTTGAACAATCGCTCAAACGATGCTACCCTGGGGGCGTGAAGGCACCCAGGGTACACGTCTTCCGGTTGGAGGGCCTGGACTGCGCCGCTTGCGCCCGCAAGGTGGAGGCCGCCCTTAAGGAGGTGCCGGGGGTGGTGGGGGCCCAGGTGAGCTACGCGAGCGGCAAGGCCTACCTGGTCCTGGAGGGGGAGGACGCCCTTAAGGCGGCCGAGGCCCGCCTCAGGCCCCTCGGCTACCGGCTTCGCGCGGACGGGGAAGGGGGGCTTTCCGGGTCCTGGCCCTGGGCCCTCGGAAGCGGGGGGCTCCTGCTTCTGGCCTTCCTCTTGGATCACCTCTTCCCCTGGGGCCCCTGGCCCTACGCCCTTGCCGCTTCGGTGGGGGTTTTCCCCTTGGCCCTAAAGGGGCTTCGCGGTCTGGGCAGGAACCCCTTCAGCATGCAGGTCCTGGTGAGCCTCGCCACCTTCGGGGCCCTGGCCATCGGGGCGGCCCAGGAGGCCGCGGTGGTGGTCTTCCTCTTCCTGGTGGGGGAGGTCCTCGAGGCCCAGGCCACGGCCCAAGCCCGAAAGGCCCTCCTCTCCCTGGGGGGCCTTCTCCCCAGGCGGGCCCTTCGGGTGGGGGGAAAAGGGGTGGAGGAGGTGCCCCTTTCCGCCCTAAGGCTGGGGGACCGGGTGCGGGTACCCCAAGGGGCAAGGGTGCCAGCGGACGGGAGGGTGGTCTCGGGAGAGGCCTGGGTGGAGGAGGCGGCCTTCACCGGGGAGCCCCTCCCTAAGGCCAAGGGGAAGGGGGACTGGGTCTACGGGGGAAGCCTCGTGGAAGGCGGGAGCCTCCTCGTGCGGGTGGAGCGGCTTCCCGGGGAGGGGTTCCTCGCCGAGATGGCCCGCCTCGCCGAGGAGGCCCTCCTGAAGAAGGCGGAGGTGGAACGGCTCATAGACGCCTTCAGCCGCCGCTACACGCCCTTTGTCCTCCTCCTCGCGGGCCTCGTGGCTTTTGTGCTTCCCCTCTTTTGGGGGGACTTCCGGGGCCACCTCTACAAGGCGCTCGCCCTCCTCCTCATCGCCTGCCCCTGCGCGTTGGTGGTCTCCGTGCCCGCGGCCCTTGCCAGCGGGGTGGCCCGGGGGGCGAGGCTTGGGGTCCTTTTTAAAAGCGGGGCGGCCCTGGAGCGCCTCTCCAGGGTGCGCCACCTGGCCCTGGACAAGACGGGGACCCTGACCCTAGGCCGGCCCCGGCTCGTGGCGGTCGTCCCCTTCGGCGTGGGAGTGGAGGAGGCCTTAGCCCTCGCCAAGGGGGTGGCCCAGGGCTCGGCCCACCCCCTGGCCCAGGCGGTGCGGGAGGCCGAGGGGAGGGCTCTGGAGGCGGAGGGCCACCGGGAGGTCCCGGGCCTGGGCGCCTTCGCCCGGGTGGGGGGGAAGGAGGTGGGCCTCCTGCGCCCGGAAGCCCTCGCCCTCCCGGAGGAGGTCAAAGGGGCGGTGGCCCGCCTGGAGGCCCGGGGCCACACCCTTTCCCTCCTGGTGGAAGGGAAGACGCCCCTCGCCCTCCTGGCCTTCCAGGACGCCCCCCGGGAGGAGGCGCGGGCGGTCCTGGGAGCCCTCAAGGGGATGGGCCTCAGGCTCCACCTCCTCACCGGGGACCGGGAGGAGGCCGCCTTGGCCCTGGCCCGGGCCCTGGACCTGGAGGCGGGCGAGGTGGAGGCGGGGCTTTCCCCCGAGGACAAGCTCAGGCGGGTGGCGGCCCTGGCGGAGGAGGGCGGGGTGGCCATGGTGGGGGACGGGGTGAACGACGCCCCCGCCCTGGCCCGCGCCACGGTGGGCCTCGCGGTGGCCGAGGGGACGGAGGCCGCCTCGAGGGCGGCGGACGTGAGCCTCCTTTCCCTCGAGGCCCTGCCCCGGGCCTTCGCCCTAAGCCGCAAGACCCTGGCTGTGGTGTGGCAGAACATCGCTTTTGCCGTGGGGCTCAAGGGGCTTTTCCTCCTCACCACCCTCCTCGGCCTCACCGGGCTTTGGCCTGCCCTCCTCGCCGACGAAGGGGCTCTGCTCCTGGTGACCCTCAACAGCCTGCGCCTCCTTTGGGTCAGGGGGTAGGCCCTCGAGCCGGGAAAAGCCGGTGGCGTGGAGCGATTTTCGGTAAGGCTTTTGTAGTCCAGGGCAAGGTAGGCCTTCCCTTCGCCTGCTACCTTCGTGCCAGGAGGGAAAGATGAAAAGGTCGTGCCAGGAGGGAAAGATGAAAAGGTTCTTTGCCATTATGGCCCTTTGGGTTTTAGCGGGCTTGGCCCTGGCCCAGGGGGCCATGGTGCGGGTGGCCCACCTCTCCCCCGACGCCCCAGCGGTGGACGTCCTGGTGAACGGGCAGAAGGCCATTACGGGCCTGGCCTTCAAGCAGGTTACCCCCTACATCCCCCTTCCCGCCGCCAAGGTGAGGGTGCAGGTGGTGCCTTCAGGGCAGATGTCTCCCGTGGTGATAGACGCCGAGCTGGACCTCAAGGAGGGGGTCTACTACACCGTGGCCGCCACGGGCTTCCTGGCCCAGATCCAGCCCCGGGTTTACACGGACCTCCTTTCGGGCTTCTTCCCCCGGGCCGGGTACGCCCGAATCCGGGTGGTCCACGCCTCCCCCGACGCCCCGGCGGTGGACGTGGCGGTCAAAGGCGGGCCGGTGCTCTTCGCCGGGCTTCCCTTCCCCCAGGCCAGCACCTACCTCTCTGTGCCCGCGGGGACCTACGACCTCGAGGTCCGGGCGGCCGGCACCTCCACCGTGGCCCTGGCCCTTCCCGGGGTCACCCTGGAAAGCGGCAAGATGTACACCGTCTTCGCCGTGGGAAGCCTGGAAGCGGGCACCCTTGCCGCGGTGGCCGTGGTGGACGCCACCGTCCTCGGTGGGAGCCGCTAAGGCTCCTAAGCCCCCCTTCCCGGGGCCTCCCGGGGAGGGGGTTCCCTCTTGGCTCCTTCCCCTCCTCGCCTGCCCCTTCTGCCGGGGACCCCTCCTCGGGGAGGGGTGTTCCAGGTGCGGCCGGGTTTTTCCGCGGAAGGGGGGCTTTCTGGACCTCCGGGCCTTCCGGGAAAGGCCCCTCCTCGCCCTCGTCAACCGGTTTCCCCCCGTAGCCTTAGGCTACGACCTCTGGCGCGCCCATTCCACAGGCCTCCTCTCCGGGGGGCGCCTGGACCTCGCCGGGGAGCTAAACCTCCTCAAGGGGTGGCTTCTCCCCACGGGAGGGCCCTTTCTGGACGTGGGCACGGGGACCGGGGTCTACCGGGAGGCCCTGGGGGAGGGGATGGTGGGGGTGGACCCTTCCCCCGCCTTCCTCAAGGTGGCCCAAAGGCGCCGCCCGGGGGCCTACCTCCTCGCCCACGGGGAAAGGCTTCCCTTCCGGGACGCGGCCTTCTCGGGCGTGGTCATCGGGCCCACCTGGAACGAGTTTTTGGATCCCGTGGCGGCGGCCCGGGAGGCGAGGCGGGTTCTTAGGCCCGAAGGTCGGCTTTTCGGCCTCCTGTTTCTAGGGCCGGGAGGCCCTTGGGGGCTTTTCCGCCCCACGCCGGAGGCCTTCCTTTCCCTCCTGGAAGGGGCGGGGTTCCGGGGGGAGGTCCAGAGGCTGGGCCGGCTCGGCCTCGTCCTCGCCGAGGTAAGGTGAGGGGCATGAAGCGGCTCTTGGCTTTCTCCGCCGCCCTCCTCCTGGCCCTCGGCCAGGAGTACCGGGCCCTCCCCGGGGCGAATACGGGGAGGCCGGACCTGGACCATAGCTACGCCCTCGTCTACCCCGCCCCAAGGCCTAAGGCCGTTCTCCTCCTGGTGCCGGGGCTTCTTGGGGGGAGCACCAACTTCTCCCTGTTGGCCGAGCACCTTAGGGCCAGGGCCCCGGGCCTCGAGGTCTGGGCCTGGGAGAGGCGGGCGAACGGCCTGGAGGACCGCTCGGGCTTCCTCCGGGAGGACCCCGTGGCCTACTACCGTGCCCTCGCCCTCCCCGACCTCGCCCCCTTAAGGGGGTGGGGCCTGGAGGTGCACCTCAAGGACCTGGACCTGGCGGTGGAGGCGGCAAGGGCCCGGGCCCCCGTGGTCCTCGCGGGCCACTCCCTGGGGGCGGCCCTTGCGGGGCTCTACGCCCTCCTCCACGGGGAAAAGCTTTCCGGGCTCGTCCTCCTGGACGGGGCCCCCGGGGTGGTGCCCCTTGCGGAGGAGGCCTTTTATGAGGGGGCGGACCTTCCCTTCGGGCGGCTTGTGGGCTACCGGGCCTTCCTTCGGGGGGAGGGGAGTCCCGTCCTGGCGTGGCCAGGGCTTGGGCCTAAGGAGCTCGCCCTGGCCGAGGCGGAGGCCTTCCTCGCGGCGAAAAGGCCCGAGGAGACCCTCCCCTTCGGGCCCTACCGGGCCACCCGGGAGGCCCTGGCCCTCCTAAGGGTGGACGACGACTACAGCCTCTTTCCCGTCTTCAGCGTGAGCGCGGGGCGGGCCTGGGCCAGGGAGGGCCTGAGCCTCCTTGGCCTTCTCCAGGGAAGGCTCGTCCTCACCGTGCGGGGGCCAAGGGCGGGCCCCATCGCCTGGCGGGACACGGGGGAGGCCACGGACCCGAGGGCCTTTTTAAGGGCCTTCGCCCTCCCCGAGACGGGCTTTTCCGAGTGGTACTTTCCCTACCGGCTCCTCCTGGAGGTGGGGGGGTACCCCTACGTCCTCCCGGGCCTCAAGCCCCGGGCCCTCCCTTACCCCCTCCTCGCCCTGGGGGCCGGGCGGGGCCTCTACCCGAAGGCGGAGGACTTCCATCTGGGGGAGCCCTTCCCAGGGACGGAGGTGCGCCTTTGGGTCCTCCCCAGCCTCACCCATCTGGACCTCCTCACGGAAAGGGAGGGCAGGACGGCTGGGCTTCTCCTTCGCTACTTGCAAGACCTAGGGCTTCTAGGGCCAGGCGGGCCGCCCTGAGGCCGGAGAGGGCCGCGGCGGGGACGCTCTGCCCCGGGAAGGCCCCTTCCCCCACCCGGAAGACGTTGGGGAAGGGCCGCACCCGGGGGAAGCGGAAGGGGTGGGTCTGGGGGAACCCCCCCACCCAGGCCCGTCCGGCGAAGCGGGCGTAGGTCCTGGGGGTGCCGAAGAGGAGGAACTCCGCCTCCCTTAGCCCGGGAAGGAGGGCTTCCCCCAGGCTTAGGGCCATCCCTCCCCACCGGGCCTTGAGCGCCCCGTACTCCTCCCGGGAAAGCCCCTCCCAGAGGGCGAGGGGGGTGTGGAGGCTTAGGGCGAAGGCCGTCTTCTCCCCTTCGGGGCGCAAGGAGAGGAAGGCGAAGGGCCTCTCCCTGGCGTTTTGCCGGAAGTAGGGGGGAGGGGCCCTAAAGGGCAGGACCCCGTGGACCACGAAGGCCCCCCAGGCGTCCTTGGGGGCCCTGAGGGGAAGGCCGAGGAGGGGGGCGAGGGGGACGTCCAGCACGAAGAGGTCGGCCTCCACCACCTCCCTTTCCTCCCGCCGCCTTCCCCCGTAGGCCACCTCCACCCCGAAGGCCCTGTTCCCCTTCAGGAGGAGGCGCTCAGCCTTGGCCTTGTAGCGCACGGGGAGGTCCTCCGCCAGGGCCTCCGCCACCCGCCCCACGCCCCCCGGCACCAGGGCGGGGCCCATGTGGGGGAGGTCCAGGGCCAGG
>Ga0209479_1002732_pt1 | contig 11496 bp, 11 predicted proteins | sample DewCreD2012metaG_2_FD_184112 | JGI IMG/M metagenome (GOLD analysis project Ga0209479, IMG submission 184112) | Hot spring sediment bacterial and archeal communities from British Columbia, Canada, to study Microbial Dark Matter (Phase II) - Dewar... ...
GAGGAAGTGTTTATGGGTGACGGAAATTTTGTTCTGCTGCGTTTAGAGTCGCTTATTCCTTCGGCTTTGACTATTCGTTTTGAGACTGAAGGAAATCTTGAGGATCTTGCAGAAACAGTCAAGAGCAACGGAGTGTTGGAGCCTTTAATTGTTAGGCCGTCGGCGATTGAAGGAAAATTTGAAGTTGTTTGTGGGTTGAGAAGGCTTAGGGCTGCTGAAAAAGTTGGGCTTGACGTTGTGCCATGTATTATTCGGCAAATGTCGGATCAAGAAGCTATGGAAGCTATGCTTATCGAGAATGTTCAGCGGAAAGAACTGTCTGATTATGAAATTGGGAAATGGCTTAAAGAAGCCTTGCAAAGGTTTCCTAAAGTTTACCCGAAATTGGATGTTTTGGCGCATAAACTTGGATATCGGGATCCATCGCAGGTTTCTAGATTGATAGGCCATGCTGAATACTTGGATAGTTTGAAGCCTGTGGTTACCAAAATTTTGCCCCGGGGCAAAATGTTGCCGGAGCGGGTTACTCGGGAGGTTCGAAAAGCTCCACAGGAGCTTCAGCCTAAGATCCTTGAAACTGTAGTTAAGTATGATTTATCTTCTCGCGAAACAGCTGAGCTTGTTGACGCTTTGACTCCGCCAAACATAGACGTTAAGGAAGCCTTCAGTCAGATAAGAACTGAAAGTGGAAAGAAAAAAGTTGAGGCTGAAGAAATGATGGAGAAAGGAAAAAGGGCATTCTCAACGCTTACATTTTATTATCCTGCAAGCCTTGCAGAGGAAATTTTGAAACGAACTAATGATGTTTCAGAAGGGAAGCTTGTACAGTTCTTCAAAGCCCTGATAGATGTTATGTGGAGCAAAATAGTCGAGCTAGAACTCGTAGAGGAAGTGTTTAACGAAGCGAAAAGTTGGGGTTAGAAGCCTAATTGCATGGGTCTATGAAGGTTTTAAGTCAGCTTTATAAGCTGAAGTATTTGGAGGGCATCCAAGACAAAACTGTTTTAGCTGAAGAACTAGGTCTGTCCGAGACTGATTTTGTAAGGGTTGAACAAGAACTTGATGAGCGTTTGAAGGCTAAAATTCACGAAATCACTTCACAAAGGCTCGAGTTTGTATGTCCAGAATGTCTAAACGCTAGAGTATACACCAACCCTGAAACAGGAGAGCGTGTCTGCACATATTGCGGATGTGTTATTGAAGAAAGCTTGGATTATGATGAAAGTCTACCTTTCGATGTTACATACGCGCTCACAAGCGAACTCGCATGTGGCAGAAGCCTCGGCGGAACATTAAACGGTAAAGCCTTGCTAAAAGTTTTGGCTAAAAGCCCCACTACAAAGACTCTGGCAAAGACTGGACAAGGCCCAGATTTGGGTTTGAGGGCAAGGTTGATTAGAGTTATGGCTGAAACCTCAGAGCATCCTGCCCTCGCCAACGCGTTAAAACACTCTTATGAAGTGAGCAAACGCTTCAACATGGAAAGCAACAAGCTCTTCAACAACGACCTTGGCAGAAATGTTCGAAGAGCTTTCTGGCTATGTTGGATGCTTGAAACTCCCTTTTCTAGAAGGACACTTGTTGAAACATGTTTCTGGTTCACTTTATGCCAGTATGGAAAAGACTTTGCCACAAAAGAGATTCTCAAAAAGGTTAGGGTGAATATGAGGCTTCTAACAATGTTAATTAAGCTTGAAGGTTTTTTGTCAGAATTGAAAAGGGAAGCTTTGACTCCGAAGAGTATACAATTAGCTGTGGAAGTCCTAAATTCATAGGTCGATAGAAATCTACGCATTTATCTTTTAGGAGGCCTCATGACCGGAGAACAGCAGTTAAACGTTCAAGTTCCAGAAGAGCTTTACAGAGAGGTTAAAAAAGCAGCCATAGACGGCCAGCTGCGTCTACGCAAATTTGTAGAGTTCCTTTTAGGATTGGGGCTTTACCTTAAGGAAAACCTCGGTGCAGCCGAAACCTTCCATATAGTCAAGGAAAGTCAACCCTTAGCGTTCTTGCTAGCCGCCAGAAACGACCTTTCACATAAAGGCTTCAACACATCAAACCTTGACACCGTGATAGGCGAAGTTGAGGCCTTCCTAGAAAAGAGGAGGAATAAAAAAGGTGAAAACTGTTCAGATGCCTAGATGGGTAGCCATTTGCCTCGCTATGTCCGTCGTCGCCACATTATGCTTTACAGCCTTAGCTTTGACCAGCTACACACTAGTAAAGCCCTTTACCCTAGCAATTACAACGGCAAGCTGTCCATTCACAGTTGACTCCGTAAGCTTCAGTTATGATCCAAACACAAACCAATACCCACAATGCACTCTCACAGTTTCAAACACTGGAACATCTTCAATGAATGCAACGGTCCATGTGATCCTTAAAGATGCTGGACAAAACATCATAGCAAGCGGACAGCTTTCTCAAATGTTTACTCAAGGCGCCACAACTGTGACAGTAACGCTCTCATGGGTTTCAGGCAAAACCGTTGATGCTGTCAGCAGCGGCTACATAACCGTTCAACCTTCATAGGGGACTGATGCTATGCTACCGGGCGACTTAACAAATCTTATGCAAATCTTGAGCCTCGCTGTCGCTGTAGGATGTGGAGCTCCAGCTTTAATTTACCTTTTCACCAAAAGAGAGAACAGAAAACAGAAACTCGAGTCCGTTTCGCTGCCGCTTATCCAAGATGAGACGAAACAGCTTGTTCCAGTAATTTTTAAGGGCTACATTTACATGCCACAAGCTTTATTCCAATTTGCGGTTCAACAGAACCAGCCTAAACCGAAAACCATGGATACGCAGGAGCCCCAGTCGCCCGGAGCTAAACGCTTAATCTCAAGGGTGGGCGAATAATGAAAATGCCTAAACTTTTCATACCCCTCTTTTTCTTTATTTTATTATTTTCAAGTTTGCCATTTGTTCAAGCTCAACAGGAGACAGTAGGATCTGCTAATGTTAGGTTCCCAAGCTACGAGCTTTATGCACCAGCAAAGATAATCGTCAACTTTGTTTACACAAACAACGTTACAGTTAACGTTAAAACTTTGGGCACAAGTCTGTATAGGGCTACAACAAGCCCGGTTCAAGCTCTTTTCGAGGCTGAAGCCTTCGACGTCTACACTATAACCATCGAAATTAACTACGTTGTTCCCGTCAACCAAACTATTATTGTAGGACTTTATGAGGGAGGAAGAGCAGCTAAAGGCATAGAATTTGACGTTGTAGCAGATCACATTTCGCTAATGTTTAGGATAAGTGTTGTTGAAGCGCCTCGGTATCCAACTTCCGAAGAGCTTGCCAATGCTATGTGGGAAAGGCTTCAAGGCAGCTTGAACGAGTTTACAGCCCAGCAGCAGGGACTAATAGCAAAGATGGGTGAGACGATAATTGTTGTTGGAAGTGTCGCAATCATAGGCTTCGTAGTCTGCATCGTTGCTCTCATCTCAGTCTTTTATATGCATAGAAAAGTGGCTGAACTTTCCGAGTGGGGCATACGTCACGAAACTGAGCATCGCAAAGGAGGAAAATGACACGTGGACATAACAGACTTTTTCCAGCTAATCCCCAACATCGCCGTTATAGGACTAGCTCTAATCATTCTCATCGCTGTTTGGATGATTTGGCGAAGCATTGCTCCAGCAGCTCCTGGAATAAGCTTAGGCTACTATGAATTATTAGGAAGATACGCAGGGCAGAAACTAATAAAACGCATTCGAGGAACGCTTGTCGACTCTACAGCTCTTTTCCTTAATCCTGACATTGAAAGAGACTTCAAAACCTTACTCTTAGAAGACATTGAAGAAACAGCTAAAAGAAACCCTGAAAAACAAGCAGAACTGAACGATTTTAAAAAGCAGCTGAAAACAGCGGAATCCCTTTCCAGCTTTTGCCGTGTAATCGCCACTAGGGAAAAAATCTTCACAAAACACGTGTTAATTCAGTGGGGACATGTGGACAAGCCTATAAACGCTTATGCAGCCAACGATCCCCAAAGCAAGTTCACTTTAGGCTTCGGTTTCCTTACTCAAGGCATTATAACTGGCGAAATCTACACTTTTCCACAGCTATGGAACATTTACAAACTTGGCAAAGTTCACGTTCACCTTTTCAGACCTGACATGCCTCATGGAGAAAATGCTCACACAGCCCCACCAGAATGGCTGGCGAAAATTGCACTTTATATTCCCGCAAGCGTCGAATTAAACGAGCTGGTGAAAAGCAAAGACGAACAGCTTAAGGAAAAAGACCGCAAACTCATGGAAATGGGCAAAGAACTTGCGGCAGCAGCCACAGAAAGAGATGCCCTTCGAAAAGCTGTTCAAGGCTTCACAACCACAGGAGAGTTTCCAACAACACTTCTCGGCAAAAAATTCGACTTTATGGACTTCACCACTATTGCTTTGCCCACAGTTTTCAGTTACTTGGTCGTTGAAGGCTTAGGCGGTCCACCATTAGCTGGAATTATCCTTGGAAACCTTTTAGGAGCCTACTTCGTTTTTAGGAGGAAATAGCTTCTTTGAGTCTTGAAACTGTGACTCTCGCCCAAGAATTAAGGAAACTTGACGAAGCGAGAATGGATTTCCTTAAAAGCGAAATGGAGCTATGCAACTTCATCCTTTCCCAAGACTTTTTAAGAAAATGGGAAAGGTTCCATCTGCTTTTAAGCGAATTTAGAAACAAGGTCTTCGCCCTCGTCCAAGAATTGATGTCTGTATCACCGCAGCCTTTGACGCCGCAAACTCAAGAGCAAAATATCCCCAAACAGCCGCAACAATCCATTATGCAGTTGCCACTAACAGAGAAAGTCTTCACTTTGGAAAAAGCCCTCGTAATTCTTGTGGCTGTAGCGGGCACATGCATAGTAGTCCAAGACGGGCTTCTGCCCCCGTTAGCCTTAATTGGTGTGGTGGCAGCATGCTTATCCTTTGTCTTTGCCCCTCAAATTCGCAGCTTAATAGAAGCTATCTTGAAAAAGGTACCGGAGGAAAAAGAGGAGATTCCATTAGCCAAGCTTGAAGAGTGGGTTACAGACCAGCTTAGTGTAATGAGAAACAAATACACTTCAGCCATTTTCCTAATCCTCGAGCAGCCCCAGAAACTAGAAAGTCTTCCCCCTCAGTATAAGGAGCTTCAATTTACTCGTGAGCAAGTGGAACGTGAAGAGTATTTGCGGCGAACTTTGGCGCCGGAGTTTCAAGGCACCTTAGACAAGATTGTTTACTTCTGTAATAAGAACTGGGAAGCCCGTAAAACCTTTGTAATCTCTGCCATGGTTCAAGCAAGACAAGCTGCAAGTCTAAACAAAGCCTGAAAAAGAAGAGAAAAACAAAATGAGCGGAGACATCAAATCCGTCGGCTTCAGCCCCATGGTTCTCTTTGACAGCCTAAGTAAACGTCTTGCTGATGGAGTTGCCGGAAGAGGTGGATTGGAAGCTTTCTGTCAATTCTTCGACCAAATTGATTGGGTTCAAGGATTAGCTCCCCTAAGGCAAAGCATTAAGGAGAAAACTGTTCATTTTGAAGCGGCCCTAAGCAAATGTGTTAAGGAAATGCTTAAGCGGCCCTTGGGCATTCGCGAAAACGAGGTGTTCGACCTTTTAGGCGCTACGTGTCCAAAATGTGGGTTTAAAACTACATTGTGGAGAATGCTTGACACAGATTCGAAATGCTCAAAATGTGATGGAACCTTAACGCCCACTTACGTCTTAATCGCTGAAGAGCTTGTTGCAAAAAAGATTGAAGCCAGTCCAGAGGTTGTTTTGATGTATGGAGCCTACGACTGGCTTGCCCAAGCCTACATAGACGCCTACAAAGCGTTCAGGATGGTTCTCGAAGCCTTTGCTCAAATGCTTGGATGGGAAAGATTTCGTGTTGGAGATCAGCGTTTTCGCAATTACATGGACGAGTTTTTTCTAGGTAGATTTGCAGGCGAACAGAAAATCGCCAGAGAGGAAAAGGAATGCTTACAATTTCTTGTTCGGGGCAACCTCGCAGTCATACCAGTGGAAGAGGCTGAAAAACTGCTACGATTAGGATTGTCTGTTGTTAAGTTTGGCTATCTGTTTCAAGTTTTAGGAGCTTCGGGAGCCAAACCACACTACTACGAAACTCTAACTAGTTATAACCTTTTATATGACCAGCTTAACGCTCAGATTCGTAGAAGCTTAAGTCAGCTTTACGGAGAAGTTGCAGCTAGAAAATTCGTGCTTAAAAAGAGTTTAGGAGGTTATTATCCGCCATGTTTTTTGGTTCCGAAAAATACATGGCAAGCTGGTCAACTTTCTGGCGAGATATTGCTTGAGCCAATTTATCGGTTGCCTATATTTCCCAAAGCTGACTTTGGAGCATTACAAGCCGTTTATGGACGTTTAGGAGCTGGCAAAACCTTCCTTTTAAGCAGTATAATATGCTATTCCATACTTGCTAAGCGTGAAACTGTTCTAGTTCCTTTAAACGATAAGACTAACAGTTTCAGCCTCTCCGTTATGCCCTTATTTGCCTATGACAAGCACACGGAAAAACTTGTTCACATGCTTGAACAAGTTTTAGAAGTGGAACCTCAGGGCGTGCCATGCTTAACTATAACTGTTCTGAGGAAAAACGAAAAAGTATACGACGAAGAGGCTCATCCTCCCACAGTTTTCGATCGCGTCATGAAAGTCGATAACTCTCAAAGCTTCAGGATAGATTTTGACGAGTTAATGGATGAGCTTAAGGAAACTGCTGAAATTTACGGTTACAGTCAACCGGTTGGCATCATAACTTTCAGAAATCTTGATAGGTATTACCGAGACAAAAACATCAACGTCGACGTTCAAGTTGCAACAAACGTCCTAAGTGAGTTTGATCGCTGGAGAAGGGGTCATCTGGAACGTCCTTCAAGAGTGGTTATTGACGAGGTAAGCTATTTGGCTGCAAGCCAAGTTGTCCTCTATGCAGGAGATGCTTTAAGGGCTGGAGCTACCATAAGCGATTTCATTAAAGAGTCGAGGAGAAACCGTGTAAGCGTCGACTGTGCCACGCAAATGCCTGTGGAAATTGTGCCGGAGCTTAGAAACGCCAGCACAAACATTTTCTTCCGCGACCTAGCAATAAGCAGAGACAAAATGAGAAGCCAAATTGACTATTTGCTCGGAAGCCTGCAATTAAGCGATGATTATCTAAATGAAGTTTTAGCTGAAATGAACAAGCGTGGAGCCTTGCCTAAAGGCTTTTGGTTCTGGTTTCACCAGCCCAAACACGCAATCCAACTTATTAGACCGTGCCCACCAACGTTCATGCTTTACGATCTAAATAGGTCTCCTAAAAGCTTGTATAAACTCTACGAGAAGAGGTTTGGACATAAAATACTACTGGAAAGCTGGAAAGAAGTTAAAGAACTTAAGCAATTCAAATCCAAGACTGACGTAGAGACTCAAAATCTCTGAGATGCTGGAAAAGTATTAGGCTACTTGAATATTTGCACTTGGATATCCACGTAAAGCACAGTTAACCCTGAAACTCGAATGCTTATTGGCAAATTTCCCGAAGCACTTGCTGTTTTAACGCTTGAAACTCCGCTAGCAAACATAGCCGTAGCTGTCACGTTAATACTGCATTTCAAGGTGTAGTCGCCAGTCTGCGGGAGGCTATACTCGATGTCTTCTGCTGTGAGCGAGAACTTCCACATTTCAAACCACTGGTTTTTAGGTGGAGGATTACTGGAAGAGTAAGATTTCAGCATGTTCTCTTTTCGCAGCAAAACGCCTGTGTCAGATCTAACTTCCATAGGCCCTTTAAGCTCTAGACTAGTTAAGTCTCCTACCCACTCAACTTGAACGTAAGCGTGCCAAGTCACACTTTTGATAGGTTGCCCTTGGAAGTAGACCGTTAAGGGAAAAAGCGTATATTGAATTTGACTTGGGTCCACAGTTTTAGTTGTTCCATCAAGAAATTCCACGGTTACGCCCACACCTAACTTGCCGCCTGAACCTTGAGTTTCGGTGCCATGCTCTCCAATGCCTGTGTTGCCTTCATTAGGCATGAAGGCAGTATAATAGAACATAGCAACAGCCACTATTAAGATGGCTACTATTAAGAGACAAGTTTTTTGGGATGACAAGCTTACTCTCCAAAAGAAAAATATAATTATGCTTCTGCTGTCAGCCACGTTTTCGCATGGCTAGGGCTGTCCAAAGTCCAGGCGACATTACTGATACAACCAGTATGACGATCACGATGATTATTAAAAGCATCCAGAACTGGTTTATGGGATTGCTAAGCCATGCCGCTATTCCGGCAAAGAAGTCTGCTATGGGGTTGCCTGTAACCATTATGGGTGTGTGAGGCTCCAGCTGAGGAACTTCTCCCGTAGCCAAATAGACAGTCCATCTGCCGACTACGAAAACATAGGCTGAAAACTCCAAATACACACTTGGATATTTCCAGTTGTGCCAAATTTGATAGTCGAACCAGTTTATCGGTTTAAAATTCAACAGGTCAATCCTTGTCCAATACTCGTTTCGGAATATGGCTGTGTCCAAACTTAAACCTTGATAGCTTAAAAGCGTCTGCTCCAAGTTGACAGGCGTGCCTCCCCGTTGGTAGTATATGCCTAGAGTTTCACCTCGAGCTTTCGGAATCAAGTCTTGGCTTCGCTGCATGTCCGGGTCGTTCATAATCGTCCTGCCCTCTTTATCTATACCTGCCCAAGTGCAGCTTTCTAAGCCTAAATATGCTGGTGCAAAAAACAGTTGGTCAGGGTTCTCCTTGAAATACACAAAGGTTCTCGGCACAAGTTTAATCCAAACTTTTGTGCCAGCATAGTTTGGTTCCCAAGTTATTATATTAAAGTAAGTTGTGTCACATGCTTCCGCCTCGGTTCCGCTGAGCCAAACGTTGATTTTCCATGTTAAACGGTACCGCCACATTTCAAAATTGTAAAATTTTTTAGCTTTGGTTCCATTAGAAAGAGTCACTTCGCCCAGATCCACAGTCCAACTGTAATGTTTAGGCTCGACATCCGCATCCAAGGTGAAAGGCTGCTGAGTTGCAGCCAAGTCACACCATCCGTCGTCTTTAATGTCCGGGTCAAAAACCAAAGAGTAACCGAAGCTCCAGCTTGATGCTTGCTTGGCCCAGCTTGGTTTTTCATTTACGCTGCACCAACTATCATTGAAGAAGAGGCTGTGAAATTGGGCTTCCAAACCTTGTGTTCCCGTCAGATAACCTATTTCTGCAAACTTGGGAATCTCTCCGCGAGCCACAAGAAGAACAGCTATTACCATAATCAAAAACAAAACAACTGCGTACCTCTGCCTATTCCTCATTGACTACACCAATAGAAAAATTGAAAATTTCTCTCTTGAGAATGCCTGGCCAACTCTTAACTTTCTACGCCTACATTGGGCACAGAAACTCCAAAATTCCAATAATAACAGTTGACCATTATCCCAATGACTGGCCAGAACTGAAACAAATGCTCATCGAAGCCATGCTAAAAGCCTTTACGGAATATGGCACAACAGAAGCCCTATGGAGTCTCGAAGGGCACAGAAGTGGAAAGGCTAAAGTATGGAAGCCCAAGATTGGAACGTATATTCTCAAACCGTTTAACCCAAACCGCTCCGTCGAAGCCTACTTACACGCAGTGTTTAACCCAATCACATGCGAGACTACAATAAAGCAAGCAACTTTCAACTGGTTCCATTTAGAAATGTTTTATGACTACCTGGCATGCGAAAAAAACATACGCTATAAAATTCCGCCAGTAACCCCTAAGACATTTAAAAGCTTTATAGACAATCCACAAGCCATCTTGGAAGAACCACTAACAATACGATACCCTGACTACTCCGGGAAAATTAAAACCAATTATAACAAAGAGCCAAAACAATATCAAACAAGCCACCCGAGAACATACGTCCCATGGGGAGAAAGCCTTCGAGAACAGTCATAACTTAATATTTTTCCCATGGGATTAACGACTGCAACAAGAATTTAGAAGTAAACTTGAAGACTTGATGCCTGCAGAAGAGCTCTTTTTTGAACCGACCCCAGCCTTCGGGCCCTATAAACCCTTCCTGCAGCATGCAGTTGCTCATCCAGCTAAAATGAACACAAACTTGCTGGAGTTCCTCATCAGAAATTTTACGGAGCCAGGCGACACCATTCTCGACCCAATGTCTGGAAGCGGAAGCACGGGCGTTGTGGCTGCTTTGTTTGGTCGTAACGCAGTCCAAGTAGAGCTAGAAGAGAAGTTTTGGGAATGGATGGAAAAGGCAAGAGAAAACGTTGAGAAGCATCCTACAAACATGCGCAAGGGTTGGATAAAGAATATTCTAGGCGATGCGAGACGCCTTTCACAGCTTCTACAAGAGGCAGATGTGGTTATAACAAGTCCTCCATACTCAGAAAGCATGACCAAGAAGCGGAAAGGTTACACAATTATCCCACAACTCGCGGGCACAAGGCACATGGGCGAATACACTAAAAACGAAAATCTAGCAAACCTCCCACATGGTAACGTGGACGCCATCATAACAAGCCCTCCATTTGGCGACACTTACGTCGGCGGCGGAGACCCTAAAAAGCGGCTAGAAAGGCTCGTTAAAGCTGGATGCAACCCTAAAGATTTCCTCGGTGGAAAGGCAAGAAACGCCGTTCTGAAGCATTATCATGAAATTGACGTTATCCTTACAAGTCCACCTTTTGGCGAAGCTAATAGGGGTGGTGGTATCGCAGAGAAAGGCTACAATGGAAAGTATGGCAAAGATGAAAAACTTCATTTAAGACATGACAGACCTTTGAGCGATAGCCCCAAGAACATTTCAAACTTACCATTCATCGATGTTATCGTAACTTCTCCGCCCTATGAAGGTTCACTGGAAGGCACTTCTCGACATACAAAGGGAGGCATAGCTTCAAGAGATCCAGCTTTAGCGCAAACAGGCACATACGCGACACTAGTGGATACTGTTATAACTTCGCCTCCTTATGAATGTCAACTTCACGATTCCAGAGAGAAAAGAGCTGCTGGAGCATGGAATGGAAGCGAGCTAGATGTAGAGAAAAATCTTCCCATGGGGTACTCCGAAAATCCAAAAAACATTGGTAACATGAAGAAGGAGACATACTTATCTGAAATGTTAAAGGTTTACAATGAAATGGCATGTGTTCTTAAGCCTGCAGGATTGGCTATAATTGTTGTCAAACCTTTTGTTAGAAACAAAAAAGTCGTGGATTTACCTTTATATTCATGGCTTCTGCTTGACCATGCGGGCTTCAAACTTGCGAAATTATATAAATTAAGGCTTAAGCAAGAAAGCTTCTGGAGAATCTTATTCTATAAGAAATATTCGGATGTGCCGAGGATACGTCATGAATATGTCCTTGTTTGCAGAAAATCTGATGCGCATAATGTTACAGTAGATTCCGGAATGGATCCCTTAGAGTTTCTTGCTGAAAGCATAAAACGACAAAATATCATGGAAATGCTCAAGAAGTTGGCTT
>Ga0209479_1002733_pt1 | contig 11490 bp, 12 predicted proteins | sample DewCreD2012metaG_2_FD_184112 | JGI IMG/M metagenome (GOLD analysis project Ga0209479, IMG submission 184112) | Hot spring sediment bacterial and archeal communities from British Columbia, Canada, to study Microbial Dark Matter (Phase II) - Dewar... ...
TGTATCTTGGGCATCGTCTATCCTCCTCTGGATTTGGTTTAGATGATAAAATAACTTATCCAGAAAAGATAGCGATGTCCACTACTTATGTCAATTCCCCATCAACTAAATGGGAGAAGAACCTAAAATTATAATGATTAATTCTGAGGTAAGTCAAGGAAGGGTTTATTGATGTAGTAGCGTTGCCTATGGATAAACAATCTGGTATGATTTTAATATAACCTTAAAAAATAAGAGAAGGAATTATGAAAGAGGAATCTCTAAAAGCACTTATTAGTAAACTCCATGATATGAGCCACAGTGCGGGAGAATGTATTTATCTTCTACAGAACGCTTTTATCTATAACTCTTCAAAATTCCTTGATGAATGTGAGGCAAAGGCAAGGGAAATCCACCAGAGTGAGAAGACCCTTACACAGGAGTTTATTGAAGAGACGAAAAAGAGCCCTGATGCAAAGGTGTATGTGCCTGCCCCCGGTCATATAGAGAGGATAGGGGCTTATATGGAGGATATAATTGGTTGCATGCGGACAAAGATAAAGGACGAGATCCTCTTCAGTGATAAGGCAGTCTCAGAAATAACTTTTCTCCTCCAGAGGATTCAGGAAGTGTTGAACAACACAAGCGATATTATCCTGGCAAGAAATGCAATTATGGGCAGCTATGTGAAAGAATCGGAGGCAGAGATAAGCAGGAGTGCCAACGAATTTGCAACCCTGCATGAAGAGAGGCTTATCGAGGGGCTATGTATGCCAAAGGCATCACCGCTATTTCTTGATATCCTGGATGCAATCAAAGGCATAGCATGGCATGCAAAGGAAATTGCTGAAAAGCTTACAGCATAATTTTACTCCTTCCTATCTCCGTCTGCCTCCTGGCGTGTTGTCTGATAAGGTCAGGGAGGCAGAAGAGATTCTCAGGAACTACACATTATGTCCGAGGAGTTGCAAGGTTGACAGGACTTCAGGCATGAAGGGGTTCTGCAAAACAGGGGATAAACCCTTTGTATCGAGCTGGGGGCCTCATTTTGGAGAGGAGAGGCCGCTTGTGGGGAGATTTGGCTCAGGCACAATCTTCTTTGGACATTGTAACCTTGGCTGTATCTTCTGTCAGAACTGGACAATCAGCCATCTTGGTGAAGGCAGCGAAATATCCTTCAAAAAGCTTGCAGAGATAATGCTCGAACTCCAGGGAATGGGCTGTCACAATATAAACCTCGTCACGCCAACCCATCAGATGCCAATGATATTGAGGTCCCTTGCGATAGCAGCAGAAAACGGTCTCAGGATACCAATCGTCTATAACTGTGGTGGGTATGAATCCCTTGAAGCAATAGAGCTTCTTGGTGGAGTTATTGATATATATATGCCCGACTTCAAATACTCAGACCCTGAAATGGCATTTAAATATTCAAAGGCTAAGGATTATCCATCAGTTGCAAAGGCTGCAATAAAGGAGATGCACAGGCAGGTCGGCGACCTTATCATTGGTGAAAGAGGGGTAGCTCTAAGAGGGCTCCTTCTGAGACACCTCGTTCTTCCAGAGGGCATTGCCGGGACAGCAGAGGTCGTGAGGTTTATTGCAGAGGAGATTTCAAAGAATACATACGTCAACATAATGAACCAGTATTATCCATGTTATAAGGCATTTGAAAACCCTCCCATTGACCGGAGGATAACAGATGGAGAATACAGGGAGGCTATCAGGCTTGCACTGGAGGCAGGTCTAAAAAGGATTGATGGTGTGACTGTATGAAGATCCAGTTTCTTGGTGGGGTCAGGACGGTTACCGGCACATGCTTTTATCTGAGCACATCAGAGCTAAGGATGCTTGTTGACTGCGGCATGTTCCAGGGGGCGGATTCTGACAAGATAAACAGGGCGCCTTTCTTTTTTAATCCATCAGAGATCGACTGCCTTTTCCTTACCCATGCACATATAGACCACATCGGCCTTGTCCCAAAACTTGTGAAAGACGGGTTCAGGGGAAGGATTATCACAACATCTGCAACAGCCGACCTATCAGAGCTTATGCTTTATGATTCAGCCCACATCCAGGAAAGCGATGCAGAATGGCAGACAAGGAGGGCTTTAAGGTCAGGGAGGAAGCCTGAGATACCCTTTTATACTGTTGATGACGTGAGAGTTGCCATGCCTCTTTTTCAGAAGAGCTATTATGGGAAAGTAGAGCACCTTGAAAGGGGGATAAGATACAGGTTTCTGGATGCCGGCCATATTCTTGGCTCTGGGACGTTGGAGCTATGGTATCAAGACAGCCTTGTAAAAAAGAAGATTATATTTTCTGGAGACATAGGCAGGAAAGGGAATCCGATTGTGAGGGATCCTTCCACCATAGAAGAGACTGATTATGTTATCGTGGAATCCACATATGGTAATAGACAGCATAAAGGGATGAAGGAGACAGTGGATGAGCTTGTCGAGGCGATAAGGGCTACGTTCAAAAGAGGAGGCAATGTATTGATACCTGCCTTTGCCATTGGCAGGACCCAGGACTTACTTTATACACTTAACAAACTTGTCAGGGAAGGGGGGCTTTATAAAATAAATGTCTACATTGACAGTCCCCTTGCAGAGGAGGCAACAAAGGCATATCTTGCCCATCCTGAATGTTTTGACGAAGAGGCAAAAAGACTCTTCAATCAGAATTTGGCTGGCGATGCGATAAAACTTCATTTCACCAATACCGTTGAGGAATCCCAGGCACTAAATAGGATAAAATCTGGTGCGATAATCATTGCAGGAAGCGGCATGTGCGAGGGTGGAAGGATAAGACATCATCTGAAGCATAACCTCTGGAGGTCTGAGTGCAGCGTCATATTTGTTGGCTTTCAGGCCAGCGGGACCCTCGGAAGGCGTATTATTGATGGTGCTGAGAAGGTTCGTATCTTTGGAGAGGAGATAGCGGTTAAGGCAAGGGTTTATACTATTGGAGGTTTTTCAGCCCATGCAGACCAGACAGAACTCCTTGAATGGCTTGGGGCATTCAAGAATAACCCTGAGGTCTTTGTGGTCCATGGCGAAGAGAAGATATCCCTTGAATTTGAGTCGATAATAAAAGAAAGGTATGGATTTAAAACCCATGTCCCATCAAAGGGAGATATCTATGAGATATGACCATAAGCCCCATGCATTGTTCTGATTAATCCTTTGAGTTAAAGCTTAACAATCTCTGCTGCCATCTTATTCAAATCCACCAGTGCCACGGTTGACTTTCCCTTAAGCAACTTGCCTGCTTTTCCAGGATTGACAATGATTGCATTGTTAACCTTTCTAACGTCGGGCTTATGAGTGTGGCCGTAGATGATTAAATCGAAGTGCCTGCTGTCTGCAAGTGCATCTATCACATCCGGCTCATGCATGACAATAATCTTTTTTCCATGAAGCGTCAAAGTGTGTGGTTGGTTATGGATATGGCCTTCTGATTTGTGTTTAAGCAAGAGTTTATCACCGTCATTGTTTCCAAAAATCCCTGAAAACTTACATCTCAATTCTTTGAAGATTTCGAGCGTAAATGGTGAGATTAAATCCCCTGCATGTAAGACATATCCAACCTTCTTCTCATTAAAAAGTTCCACCGCTTTCTTGATAGCAGGCAGGTCATCATGGGTATCCGAGATAATTCCTATAAGCATATTATTCCTTCCCTTTTGTTTCGAATGAATCATTATAAACGATTGCTATTTAGATTTCGAGACAGTAAGTCATCAACCCTTTATATGGCCTGCGAGGATATTCTCAATGCCGAGGCGTATCATCATTATTGCTATTGAGGCAAGCAGCAGGGCCATGACCTTTGATATGGCGGTGATTCCACCCTTACCAAAAAGATTTACAATCCTTTGTGCATTAATAAAAGAGAGCCAGACAACAATCATATTCAACACAAGTGAGATGATTGTTGATAAGACACCATAATGATCCACAAGGACTAAAAGGGTGGTCAGGACAGCAGGCCCAACAATGAGTGGAACACCTATTGGTACTACCCCAAGTTTTCCTGTGGGGCGCCTTCTCTCCTCACTGTGTTTTATCAGGTCAAGGACCGCAAACACGAGGAGGACAAGGCCGCCAGCAATCTTAAAGTCATCAGCAGTAATACCCAGTATCCTGAATATAGCCTCTCCCATCGCCACAAACACAAGGCTGACAATCAATGCTGTGAGAATGGAGTCCCTGATGATCAACTTTCTTTTTGTCTTTGGCATATCCTCTGTCATCGAGATGAAGATGGGCAGCACAACAAAGACATCTATCGCGACAAAGAGCGGTATAAATGTGTTAGGGAGAATCTTTAGAATATTCCACATGAGTTAATTATAATGCCGTTTGCAATTTTTATGTCCTTATTATATCTACAGGCTGAATTGTGGTTGCCCTTTTTGATGGGTAAATACCAGCCAGTATGCCGACTGTTACAGATGCAAAGAAAGAGATCACAAAACCCATGGGAGATACTGTGAAGGGAAGCGCTGAGAGCTTAAAGATTATAACACTTGCGATAAAACCCATCACCACGCCAACCATCCCGCCTGTCAGCGATATAAATGATGCCTCCATCAAAAACTGGAGTATTATATCCCTTTTCCTTGAGCCAACAGCCCTTCTGATGCCTATCTCAACACGCCGCTCATTTACTATCAATATCATTATCGACAGGATTCCAAGCCCTCCAATGGTGAAAGAAACGACGGATGATATTCTTCCAAGCACAGCTATTGTACTCATGGCCTGGGTCTTTAGTGCCATCACATCCTTGAGGTCTATAACTGTGAAGTCATCCTTCTGACCTTTTTTAATCTTATGTCTTTTCCTTAAAAGCTCCTCGGTCGCTTTTTTTGTATTCGATATGAACTCCTCTCTCAAGACCTGCACATAGATGTTATTTATAAACTCTTTTTTAACGAATCTCCTTAAATATGTATTTAGAGGCATGAATAACTGGTTATCCTGGTCAACCCCTGATATATCAACGCCCTTACTTTCCATAACGCCTATGACCTGACATGGAACCCTGTAGATATAGATATGTTCCCCAATGGGGTTTTTATCCCCAAAGAGTTTTTCTGAAACCCTGCTTCCTAATACAACAACCCTTTCGAGGTTTTTATTGTCCTCATCTCTGAAGAAACTGCCCTCTTTGACATGAAAGTTTCTTACCTCTGTGAAGTTTGGCGTTGTTCCAACAACAAGGACAGAGGTAAGGGTTATATTTCCGTATCTAACAGGAAAGGTTCTATTGCTTGCTGGTGTAATCTTATTGATATAAGGAGACCTGTCCATTATGTCCTCTGCATCAGCTATTGTGAGGTTTGTTGCCTCTGAAAGGAGACTTGTCTGCGTCCCTACTTTTCTTACTATGCCGCTTCTTACGATGAGAAGGTTTTTACCAAGGGTCTCTACCTCCACCTCTGTCTTTTTTGCAAGGGACTCTGAAAGGTTCGAAACCACTATCAAAGAGAATGCACCAAGAAAAACCCCAAGGACAGCAAGGGATGTCCTCAGCTTGAAGTTATATAGAGACCTTACAGCGATTCTTAGATTTAAGATGACCCTTCTCATTCCCTTATCGCCTCGATAGGCTTCAGGTTAGCTGCCCTTTTGGCGGGTTGAAGCCCAAAGCCAATGCCAACTATCCATGAGAGTAAAAGCCCGACTGCAAAGGACTTCCATGAGAAATATACGGGGAAGTCAGCTACAAGAATGAGTAGTCTTGAAGACACAAGTCCGAGTATAAATCCTAATAACCCTCCGAGTGATGTGATGATTACTGCTTCTGAGAGGAATTGGAGGAGTATATCCTTTTTCTTTGCCCCTGTTGCCCGCCTGATACCTATCTCATTTGTCCTTTCTTTTACAGATAAGAGGAAAAGATTGGCAAGCACAAAACCAGCAACAGTAAGTGATATGAGTCCTACAATGCCAAGAAATATAACAAGGGAACCTGTAAGGGCAACAAGGAGTTTTGTTATTTCCTTTGGGGTTACAATCCTGAAGTCATCGGGCTGTCCATCAGGTATCCTATGCCGGTATCTCAGGAAGGCTCTTAGTTCATCCGCTCGCTTATATAGATTTTCCTGATCAATGAACCTCACCCTTAATGCAGAGATATATTTTGTCTCATTCTGTATCTTTCTCATCACAGAACTCAGGGGCATGATGATCCTGTCGTCGAGGTTGTGTCCTGTAGCAGACATTCCCCTTTCTGACAATACACCTATTATCTGGACAGGCATACCCTTAACGAGTATGTATTTTCCGACAGGGTCTTTATCCCCAAAGAGTTCTTTTAAGAGGTGCTGTCCAATCAACCCCACATTCCTTAATCCCTTAATATCCTCTGAAGTAAAATCAGAACCCTGTATTACAGGCCATGTCCATACACGACTGTAATCCATGGTTGAGCCGATTACCTGTGTCTGATGTTTTTTGTCTCTGTAGGATACATTCACGCCTGATTGAGATGTCATTGGCACAACCATATATGCGCTTGGAAATGCCTGTCTTACAGCCCCCACATCTTCAAGTGTGAGCGTCTTCTGTCTCATCCCTATCGCCCTTGCTTCTTCACCACCACTTAATACCAGAACAGAGTCAGGCCCAAATCGCGCCACCATATGGAAGGCCTCTTTATAGGCACCTTCCACTGCTGCGACTATTATGACTATAGAGGCAATACCAAGGGCAACACTTAAAAGACAGAAGAAGGTTCTTAGTTTAAATGCCCTTACAGCCCTGATTGATTGAGAGATGATTCTAATTAAGCGATTCATCGGTGATGAGCCCGTCGCTTATCCTGATAACCCTTTTAGCATAAGATGCGATGTTTTGGTCATGGGTTACAACAATAATACTCCTGCCATTTTCATTCATCTTTGCAAGGATATCCATAATCTCCTTGGCGGTCTTACTGTCAAGCTGGCCTGTTGGCTCATCTGCAAGGATTAGCTCTGGCTCATTTATCAATGCCCTTGCTATGGCAACACGCTGCATCTGACCTCCTGAGAGTTGTTTGGGCTTAAATTTAGCTCTATCTTCAAGGCCAACCATCCTGAGCACCTCCATTGCCATGTCCTCAATATCATCTGTGGTTCTGTCAAGATAAATGGTAGGGAGCATCACATTCTCAAGGACAGTTGCATAGGGCATGAGGTAAAAATTTTGAAAGACAAACCCTATAAGCTCATTTCTTACAACTGACAGTTCATCGTCGCTTAAGTTCGAGACCTCTTTGCCACTCAGGATATATCTTCCTGATGTAGGCACATCAAGGCAGCCGATGAGGTTCATTAAGGTTGTCTTGCCAGAGCCTGATGTCCCCATTATTGCCACGAATTCTCCTTTTTCTATCTGGAGGTTTATACCCTTCAATGCCTCAACATCCTCATCACCTATCCTGTAGGTTTTTTTTATATTTTCCATCAGGCATAGAAGTTCGGAGTGCTGAGTTCGGAGTTCGGAGATCTTCTCACATTTAACCTGCAGTTTTAATTTTTTTTCATCACTCCTAACTTCCAACTCTTAACTCCTAACTTTTTTCTTTCGCTGATACAGGCAATATCAGCTTTGTTGCCAATCTATCACCTTCTTTAAGCCCTGAGATTATCTCTGTCTTTTCCTCTCCTCTGACTCCTATCTTTACCTCTACCTTTTCTACCTTATCGGGGCCGACGACTTTATATGCGATCTGTTTCCCCTTCTCAAACTTAATGGCAGCATTGGGCGCTGTGAGTATATCTGCCTTTTCTTCAGAGATTATCCTTACATGGGTCGTCATCTCAGGCCTGAGAAATACCGCATCCTCTGGAGATACCTTCACGATGGCAAGATAATAGACTATATTATCTTTTACCTGAGGTTGTGGATAGACCTTCTCTATAGCGCCTGAAAATGTCTTATTCGGGAAGGTATCAACATAATATTCAACCCTCTGTCCTGCCTTTACCTTACCAACATCCGTCTCATCCACATATATCCACATATCGAGCCTTGTGGGGTCAAGGACTGTTACGAGGTTTGCAACCTGCAAGCCTGCAACAATGGTTTCCCCTTCCTGTGCCGTTACATCAGAGACAATCCCATCAATTGGTGCATAAATCTTCGTATATGTAAGCTTTATCTCCTGCTGTTTTAAAGATGCGGAGTGGTCTTCCACATTTGCCTTTGCTATCTTCAATTGTGTCCTGTATTCATCTTCAAGTCTCTTAAGGGTTGCCTCTGTTGCCTCAAACTGGCTTCTTGCCTTATCAACGCTGTCCTTCGTTGTGTATTCGTGCTTGAGGAGCTCTACCTCCCTTTCGTAGTTTATCTTTGCGTAGCTATAGTTAGCCCTTGCCTCTTCTATTCGTTTTGGATAAGTGAGTTCAACCTGTGTCAGGGTATTTTTTGCTGAATCAAAGACTGCCTCCTGTTGCTCAATGGCCTTAAGGATTTCCCTGTCGTCAATCATAGCAATCAACCGCCCTCTTTTTACCCTGTCCCCTATCTTTACATTCATCTTAACAATAGTGCCTGTTGCCCTTGCCCCGACCTTAACAACAGCGCCAACCTGTGGCTTAATAATCCCTGTCTCTACAAGAACACCCCTGATACTGCCCTTTTCAACCCTTGCAGTCTCTAATACCTTTATTGTTGGCTTTACAAAAATTTTCTTATATCCAAAATAGCCTCCAATTGATATTGCGATTATGACCAGGCCGATGATGAGTCTTTTCATCTGAATTCCTCCAATCTATGTATACCTGCTACCCTTTCAATCGTTGACTTTGAAAGGATTAGATTAAGCTTTGAATCTATCAGCTGCTGTCTTGCATTGGCAAGGGCGCTTTCTGCCTGAACAAGGGAAAGGATATCGCCCTTGCCGACCTTGTATTCTCCAAAGGCCTGAGCATAATTCTGCTCAGCCTGTTTTAATTGCTCCTCTGCTACCCTGACCTTGCTTAATGCAATAATGAAGTCCTGATAACTCTTTGTCACATCAAGGGATGCTTGCCTTATTATATCGTTGAGGGTTTCACCCGAAACCCGGCTTTCTGCCTCTGATGCCTTCTTTTTATAAAACTTGCCAAGCTCAAAGATATTCCATGCGATGGTTATGCCCGCGCTTTTTTCCTCAGGAGAAAATGTGCGAGAGCCGCCTCCGCCTGTCTTTGTGTACGATGCACTGGCAGATACCTTTGGATAAAATTCGCTCATGGTGAGGGATAAATTACTCCTCGCAATCTCCTCAGAAAGCCTATACTTCTTTATCTCTGGCCTTTCCAGTGTTCGTTCGATCAATCTCTGAAGGTTAATCTCTCTGAGATCTGTCTCTAAAGAGCCTTCTAATCTATATTCACTATCAAGCGGCTTTCCTATCAGAGAATTAAGGTCTGATAATGCCTTTCTGTAATCACCCTCCGCCTGTATGAGATTGAATTTTGCCTGTTCAAGCCTCACAGATGCCTGCAACACATCAGACAATTTTGCAACTCCCAACCTATACCTTCCCTCTGCTACCTCATGGTCTTTCTCTGTGTTCTTTAGTGCTATCCTTCTCTGATCCAGGATTTCCAGTTGTGCCAATGCCCTGTAAAAGGCATTTTTCACATTGAATTCAAGTTCAAGTGTGTTTCTTTCGAGTTCCTGTCTGTCCTGCTCGAGGCTTAGTCTTGCAATCTGCCTGTTTGTCTTTCTCTTTCCCGCATCAAATAGTGTGTAGCCCATTGTTAAGCTATAGCTTCTTGTGTCGTATTCTTCTGAATTGGTAAAGAATTTTTTATTTGATGTTGAAAGGTCAATGCTTGGCAGATATGGTGATAAGGATGCCCTGTAGAGGTTTTCTGATGCCTGTATCTTTATAATGGATGCCTTGTATGAGGGAAGCTTTTCTTTGGCCATCTTGATCGCCTCATCTAAAGACAGTGCAAATGCAGTAAGGGGGCCTATCAGGACAATAAAGGCTGTCAAAAGATATGATACCGTGTATTTCGTTTTAAACTGCCTTCTCATGATCTCCTCTATGTTAGGATGTCAGGCAGGATGCCTGACCTATTTTTACACAAAAAATATATACGAAATCCAGGAAAATAGCCGAGGCATCTTGCCTCGGATTTTAAACAGCAATGTATTTGAAGTCAATGACTTCACGGATCAACCTGAAATCTCTTTCGTTTTTAGTTATAAGCAGCGCCCCTATGCTTCTTACTGAGAGAGCTATAAGGACGTCAGCAAGTAAGCTTTTTACCTTAATGGGGTCAAGCTTCTTATCACGCCTTAACCGCATCAGAATATCCCCAGCTTTATACCATGAATTTTCCGGGGGTATTATTACTTCAAAATTATCTCTTCTGTGCTCTACAAGTCTTCTATCTTTTTTGTCATAAGCTCCAGAGAAGAGTTGCATAAGCACCACCGAGCTAAAGACAATCTTGTAGCTGTGATTTACATTGAGAAATACCTGCTGAACGTTTCCAACTCTAAAGTGTTCTATTAGAAATGACGTATCAGGGATAGCTTTAGATCTCACCTCAAGCCTTCAAATTTAAATTTGCCTGTTGTTTGCTCTATCAGCTTTCTAACTTTTTCCTGATATATGACGTCTGAAAGCGCAATCTCTATAGTTTCGGTTTCAGTCTTTGCGCCCAGTATCTTCTGGGCCTCCTTTAAAAGGTTTGTGTTTAGCCTAAAGTGTTTTGCCATTTTCTTTGTTGTCATGACTGCATAACTTTCCCTTTCTGTATATACAGATTAATATAATGTAGCCATAAAGTCAAGTTTCAGGCAATCTTTTTCTGTATTCATTGTAGAGATCTTTGGTTGACTTAATACCTTATCGGTTGTATTCTGATTTTCTTATTAATCCCTCTCATAATGCATACAAGGAGTATTCCTTTGTGAATGTGGTGGGCAACCTATCTGTTAGGCGTTAGTGTTGTGTAGATTAGCTCAGATTAAGGGTTTGTATTGATAAATAAGGAGTTATAAGGTGGCGGTGTTTGTTGGACGATGTCAGAACCTTTTTTGAGCAAAATCCTTTGGATTTTGCTGATTGACCCGCCCAGCGTTTCCGCCCGCCTGACCGTTGTTTTTTATGCCAGCAAAGCTGGCACTATATCAATTTCAAAATGGTTCATCTCCAAATTAGTTGCTATATGCAAAGGCACTTTTAATGATTAAAGAGAAATACTCAATATCATGAAAACCATAAGCCTTACGCTTAATGACCTTGATTTTATTATTAATCCCCTCCATACGGCTTGTATGGATAGGAAACCTGCAATGGTTGATAATACCATAGGCATATCTTTTAAGGGTTCTGGCAAAAGCCATCACTGGCCTTATCTTGCTTTGCTCGGCTATAGAGCACCAGTAGGCAAGAAAGTTCTCGGCAGATTTGGGGTATCTATACTGCCAGAGCTTCTTCAAATAATCCTTGAGGATGTAAACCGTTGTTATAACCTTGTTAAGCTTAAGGAGCGACTTAAGTCTTGGC
>Ga0209479_1002739_pt1 | contig 11472 bp, 6 predicted proteins | sample DewCreD2012metaG_2_FD_184112 | JGI IMG/M metagenome (GOLD analysis project Ga0209479, IMG submission 184112) | Hot spring sediment bacterial and archeal communities from British Columbia, Canada, to study Microbial Dark Matter (Phase II) - Dewar... ...
TGATACGCCGACGTTGCCGCGCCCCAGAGAAACCCTTCAGGAAAACGTACGGACACCGGACACCCTCCATCGTGGTCGTTACTCTTTGCTCTTCGCCTCGCCGGGCTGCGGCGGCGCCGGCACCTCGCCTGTACTCCCTGCACGCTGTTGCCAACGCCTGCGAGCCTCGATCAGGCGCCGAAAGGCCTCCGCGAGTCTCGGATCGCTCACGCTGGCAAGAGCCTCGCTGTCATCCCACTCCTCCAACGGCGGCTGCGGTTGGGGCGGCAGGGGGCTCGTAGCTGGTTTGCGTTTCACCGCCGGCGCCCGGCGCAGCACGAACGCGAGGTCGCGCACCCGCTGGTCGTCGAGGTACGCCTGAATCCGCGCCAGCAATTCGGGTTTCAAAAATTCCATCTCCTGCCGCCACGCTGTCGTTGCCACGGCCAGTACCAACACCCCGTTTCGAAACTCCACCGGCTGAACTCGTTCCGCGAAGCGCTCGCCCACTACCCGTTCCCAGTCCACCCAAAGGCGGTAGACCTCCAGGTCTTGCCCTGCGTCCATCCGCCGCAAAATGGCCCGGAGTGCCCCTGCCAGGGAGCGAAACGGGGATTCATCCTCTCGAGTGGCCATCACCTAGCCCTTGTACCCCGTTCGCCTCGAGCAAGCTAGTGCTGGAGCCCCTCCACAACGCGCGGGCGCCGTTCCTGCAGCCACGCCTTCCCACTCGCATGGCGATCCGAATGTCCGCCGGTTTCCCAGCATTGTGGCGGTATTTCCGCAAAGCTTGACAACCACAACATCTTGTGGAATACGCTTGCGCCCGCCACAATAGGTTGCGCGAGAGAAGAGACGGAGAAGCGGAGAGGAGAGCAGCAAATGGCAAACGGAACGCACAAGCGCAAGCGCGAACGAGTAGAGGCTCTGACACTCGGGTCTACACGGCCCGCCGGGAAGGGTGGGCTCCATGTGCGGCGGTACTTCACGCAGCCGGGCGTGGATCCGTTCGACTGCGTCGAGTGGGAACTCCGCAAGGCGGTGATCACCGGAGAAAAGGGGGAAGTCGTATTCGAGCAGGACAACGTGGAGATTCCGCGCTCCTGGTCGCAGCTGGCAACGAGCGTTGTCGTCTCCAAGTACTTTCGTGGCCCGCTCGGCAGCCCGGAGCGGGAGCGGAGTGTACGCCAACTGATTGGCCGCGTGGTGCGCACACTGACCGCTTGGGGCCGGGAACAGGGCTACTTTGCCACCGAGGCAGACGCGGAAGCGTTTTCCGCCGAACTCACGCATCTGCTGCTCGAGCAGAAGATGGCCTTTAACAGCCCGGTGTGGTTCAACGTCGGGATCGAGGAGCGCCCACAGTGCTCAGCGTGCTTCATCCTGTCGGTGGAAGACACGATGGAGTCCATCCTCAACTGGTACCGCAACGAGGGAATCATCTTCAAAGGTGGTTCGGGTTCGGGCGTGAACCTGTCGCGCATCCGTTCTTCGAAAGAAAAACTCGCCGGAGGTGGCACCGCTTCAGGTCCCGTGTCCTTCATGAAAGCGGCCGATGCCTCGGCGGGAGTGATCAAGTCGGGCGGCAAAACTCGGCGCGCGGCCAAAATGGTGGTGCTGAACATCGACCACCCGGATATCGTGGAGTTCATTCGCTGCAAAGAGGAAGAGGAAAAAAAGGCCTGGGCACTCATTGACGCCGGCTACGACGGCTCGCTGGATGGTCCCGCTTACAGTTCGGTCTTCTTCCAAAATGCCAACAACTCCGTGCGTGTGCCGGACGCCTTCATGCGCGCGGTCGAGAACGATGGCGTGTGGCACACGCGTTACGTCCTGACCGGTGAAGTGTGCGAAGAGTTCCGGGCACGCGATTTGTTCCGGATGATTGCCGAAGCTGCATGGGTGTGCGGCGACCCAGGGATGCAATTCGATACGACCATCAACGATTGGCACACGTGCCCCAACGCTGGCCGCATCAACGCTTCCAATCCTTGCTCCGAGTACATGCACTTGGACAACTCGGCCTGCAACCTAGCGTCGTTGAACCTGATGAAGTTTGTCGACGACGCGGGAAACTTCGATACCGAGGCTTTCCGCCACGCAGTCGACATCACCATCCTCGCGCAGGACATCATTGTCGACCATTCGAGCTATCCCACCCCGGAGATTGAACAAAACGCGCGGCGCTACCGGCAACTCGGCCTCGGCTATGCCAACCTCGGCGCACTGCTGATGTCGCTCGGGCTCCCGTACGACTCCGAGGCCGGGCGGCAGTACGCTGCTGCAGTGACTGCCCTCATGTGCGGCGAGGCGTACCTGCAATCGTGCCGCATCGCTGCAGCCATGGGGCCGTTCGACGGCTTCGCGGCCGACCGTGACGGGATGCTGCGAGTGCTTCGTAAACATGCCGGCTATGCACACAAACTCGACCCGAGTTTCATTCCGCTCGACTTGCTCAAAGCGGCTCGGAGCGTGTGGGACGAGGTAGTCGACACGAGCCAAACCACGGGCGTACGCAACTCCCAGGTCACCGTGCTCGCACCCACCGGTACGATCGCATTCATGATGGATTGCGACACCACCGGAGTGGAGCCCGACATCGCGCTGGTCAAATACAAGAAGCTCGTTGGCGGAGGGATGCTGAAAATCGTGAACTCCACCGTGCCGCGAGCACTGAAGCGCCTGGGGTACGAATCGCACGAAATCCAGCAAATCATCGAGTACATCGACGAGAACGACACGATCGAAGGCGCGCCTGGTCTGCGTGAAGAACACCTGCCGGTGTTCGACTGTGCGTTCAAACCCGCCCGCGGAAGCCGCTCGATCCATTACATGGGCCACTTACGCATGATGGGCGCCGTGCAGCCGTTCATCTCGGGAGCCATTTCCAAAACCATCAACATGCCGAATTCGGCCACCGTGGAAGACATCATGAACGCCTACATGGCGGCGTGGCGCTTGGGACTCAAAGCGGTCGCCATTTATCGCGACGGCTGCAAACGCACCCAACCTCTGAACACCTCTCGCACTGCGAACAAAGAAACCACGCCGGAGTTTCATCCCGTTCGGCGCCGTCTTCCGAACGACTGCCAGTCGATCCGCCACAAGTTCGATATCGCGGGGCACGAGGGCTACATCCACGTGGGCCTGTACGAAGACGGCAAACCGGGCGAGATTTTCATCAAGATTGCCAAGGAAGGCAGCACTGTGTCGGGGTTGATGGATACGATCGGCATCCTCACGTCCATGGCCTTGCAGTACGGGGTGCCCCTGGAGGTGTTGGTGGACAAGTTCAGCCATGTGCGCTTCGAACCGTCAGGGTTCACGAAAAACCCGGACATCCCGTTCGCGAAGTCGTTGATCGACTATATCTTCCGTTTCCTAGGCTGCCGTTTCTTGAGCCCCGAGCAGCGCAGCCAAATGGGCATTGTCCTGACCCCAGAGGCGGCTCCAGCGGACAGTGGAAGCGCAACGCACACAGAACACAGCCACGCTCCGGCTGTGGCAGCACTGGGCTTCAGCCCGCAAGCTGACGCCCCGAGTTGCCACGACTGCGGTGCCATCATGGTGCGCAACGGCAGTTGCTACAAGTGCATGAACTGCGGGGCGACCAGCGGATGTTCCTGAGAGAGCGGTATCCCCGCTTTCACACGCGAAGCGCCGGCAGCGAGTGACAACGTTGGGAGGATGTGGGGAGCGGCCGGCCCGTGCCGGATCGGGTGCCTGCCACCAGGTAGGCACCCGATGGCGTTTTTGCTCGGCGCATCGGCTCGCGCGGCGCTGTGCAGTTACTTGCTGAGCAAGCGCTCGAACAAGCTTTGCTTGTAATGGTCGATGAGCGCTTTGGCTTGCTCCGGAGACTCCCCGAGCATGAACTGCTGCACGAGAACTCCGACCAGTGTCACCAGGATCAATGCGGCCTCGCGTTCGGCATCCAGGCGGTTGTTAAATACCCCGCGCTGCTGCCCGTGTTGAATGATCTCCGCAAACGACTGGCGGAACGCGTGGTACAGTTCGTTCACCCTACGAAGCCCGTCCCGCCCACTTTCAGCCTGAGCGCCCCGGCCGGGCAACTCGCCGCGGAGCATCACCGACATGAAGAACCGCACCGAGTACACGTGGTCGTTCACAAAGTTATAAAAGGAATCCACCAACTGGGCGATTTGCTGCGGCTCGTCCAAGCCCGCAATTTCCTGGCGATCGATGTGGTAGGGTTCCAAGTTTTTCCGCAAGGCACTGAGGTACAGTTGGTCTTTGTTGTCGAAGTGCCAAAAAATGAGGGCCTTGCTGACTTTTGCTTCTCGCGCCACCTCGGCCAGCGACGTCGACTCGTACCCCCGCTCAGCGAACAGACGGGCTGCTGCCGCCAAGATCTTCTCGCGCGTCCCTTGTAACTCTTCCGGTGGATGCCCCGCACCCTCGTCGGTCATGCTTATCCCCTACGGAATGCTGCGCGCAGAGTCAACTTATCCCGTCGGCTCTGCGCGAAACACGCCTCCCGACTCCCCCTCCGCCCGCCAGCCAAGCAACCAGCGTTCGTGTACCGTGTGGGGCACGCAGCACACCGGGATCTCTGCCCACCATTTGCGCTCTCCGACCCCGTGGAGACATCGCATCGCTGGCCGGACTCGAACCAAGTGCGCCTCCTCCGCCGCCAACCCACTGCGCTGCAAAGGCAACCGCGAGCGCCTGTGGCAGACGAGCCTTTCGAGTCACCTGTCGCTCGGCTTCTTCCTGTGCCCCCAGATCGATTGCCACACGAGCACGGCAACACCGATCGTTATAAAAGAATCGGCAACGTTGAATGCGGGCCAGTAATACTCCCGCCAGTGCAAGGAGATAAAATCCGTCACCGCGCCTTCGCGTGCGCGATCGATGAAATTGCCCATGGCCCCACCCAAGACACTGCCTACCGCAAAAAGCGTGGCCAATTCTTTGGGGTCCGTGCTGCGCACGACTTGCCAGAGGAGTCCCATCGCCAGGAGGGAAACGACGATGAAAAACGGCAACCGCCACGCGTGGTCGGCGCCTGCGAGAAAGCCAAACGCTCCTCCGGTGTTTTTCACGTGCGTGAGCTCAGCAAATCCGGGTACGACTTCGATCACCGCGTGCAGTGGGATGTTGGTAACGACCAGCCACTTGGTGAACTGGTCGAGGCATACAATTGCGGTTGCCAACCCAACCACCGAGGCGTACTTACCCATGAGCGAGGGTCTCGATCACAGCCGCGCACCGCCGACACAACCCTGGGTGGGTTTTGTGCTGGCCCACGGTCGGGCTGTAATTCCAACAGCGCTGACACTTTTCGCCTCGTGCCCGTTCGACTTGAACACGCAACTCCGGGAGCACCGGGCTTGTCGCTGCGGTCGGCAACTGGTCGCTCCATTCGACTTGAGACACGATGAACACAGCCGGGAGCTCCTCCAGATACTCTCGCAGCAGGTCCCCCAGCGGGCCGACCGCAGACAGCCGCACAAGCGCATCGAGGGAGTGCCCGATCAGATCCGCTCGGCGCGCATCCTCGAGCGCTTTGGTCACCGCTGCCCGTACTTCGAAGATCCGTTCCCAGCGCTGGAACAACGCGTCGTCACGCGGCAAGTCCTCCCGGAATTGCAAGAAAAACACGCTCTCCGCACGGTTCCCAGGAACGTACCCGAGAAGTTCTTCCGCAGTAAACGAAAGAATCGGTGCCATGACCCGCACCAACGAATCCAACAACTCGTACAGCACCGTTTGCGCTGCACGCCGGGCGGGGGCGTCGGCGGCCGACGTGTACAGCCGGTCCTTCACGATATCGAGGTACAATGCGCTAAGATCGACCGCGCAAAAGTTCACCAACTGTTGCACGACCAAGTGGAACTGGAATTGGTCGTATGCCCGGCGCACCCGCTGCTGAAACTCCGCGGCGCGGTGCAAAATCCAACGATCCAGTTCCGGCAAGTTCTCTAGGGGAACCCGGTGGCGCGCGGGGTCGAAATCGTACAGGTTGCCGAGCAAGAACCGGCAGGTGTTCCGGATCTTCCGGTACGACTCCAGCAGCGGATTCAACAAGGACTTCGAAAACGATACGTCGGCCGTGTAATCCACCGAGGCAAACAACAAACGCAGGACCTCGGCTCCGTGCTGGCGAATGATTTCCTCCGGGGCCACCACGTTCCCCAGCGATTTGGACATTTTTTTCGCAGCTTCATCGAGAATCAGCCCATGGGTCAGCACGGCGCGGTACGGTGCGGCATCGCGCGTCGCCACTGCCGTCAGCAGCGACACTTGGAACCAGCCGCGGTGCTGGTCGACCGCCTCCACGTACAAATCCGCCGGCCAGCGTAGCTCCGGGCGCTGCTCCAACACGGCGGCGTGAGAACAACCCGCATCGAACCACACGTCGAGAATGTTGGTGTCTTTCTCGAACTCGCGGCTGCCGCAAGCACACTGTTTGCCGGGCGGCAGCAAATCCGACGGCGGGAGCTCGTACCACACATCCGAGCCGCGCTCTGAAAACAGCCGCTCCACGTGTTGAATCGTTTCCGGGTCGAACGTGAACTCCCCGCACTGCACGCAGCGAAACGCGGGAATGGGTACGCCCCAGGCACGCTGACGCGAAAGGCACCAGTCGGGGCGGTGTTGAACCATGTTGTAAATCCGGTCGTGCCCCCACGAGGGAAGCCAGGAAACCTTGTCGATTTGCGCCAGCGCCCGCTGCCGGAGCTCGGCATGATCGACGCGCAAAAACCACTGCTCCGTGGCGCGGAAAATCAGCGGCTGTTTGCAGCGCCAACAATGCGGGTACGAGTGCCGCAATCGCTCGACCTTGAGCAAATGCCCAGCTTCGTCGATGGCCCGGACCACATCCTCGTTCGCCTCGAATACCGGCTTTCCGGCAAACGGCCCAGCCTCGTCGGTAAACCGTCCCGTCCCGTCGACTGGGGTGAGCACCGGCAAACCGTACTTCTGGCCTACGGAAAAGTCCTCGTACCCGTGGCCAGGTGCCGTGTGCACGCAACCAGTGCCCACGTCGGCCGTGACGTGCGACTCGAAGACCAACCGCGACGGGCGGTCGAACAGCGGGTGACGAAACACATCCCGACCATCCAAGGAAGTAAGGTCGACGGGAATCCGTCGTTCCGCCGTTTTTCCCACGGCAGCTAAAAACGCGTCCGCCAAGCGTTCGGCCACGATGTACAAGGCATCGTCGATCTCCAAAGCAACGTACTCCAAATGTGGGTTCAGACACACGGCAAGGTTGGCCGGCAAGGTCCACGGTGTGGTGGTCCAAATCACCACGAAAATGTGGGCGGATTTTTCCGCCAGTCGCGCCCGATCCTCGGGGCGCTTGGCCATTTGTTGCGCATCCTGCGCAGTGCCAACGAACGGGAAACGCACAAAAATGGAGGGCGAAACGTGCTCGCTGTACTCCACCTCCGCCTCGGCCAGCGCGGTGCCGCAAACCGTGCACCAGTGCACCGGGCGCAAGCCGCGGTAAATGTACCCTCCTTGCACCAGCTCGCGGAACACCCGCACAATGTGTCCCTCGTATTCCGGCGACATAGTCAGGTACGGGCGTTCCCAATCACCCAACACGCCGAGACGTTTGAACTCGCTCCGCTGAATGCTGACGAACTTTTCGGCGTAAGCCCGGCAGCGACGGCGGATTTCAAGCTGACTCATCCCTCGAGCCTTGGAACCGAGCTCCTTCATGACCTGGTGCTCGATGGGCATGCCGTGGCAGTCCCAACCCGGAACGAACGGCACTCGGTAGCCGGAAAGCAACTTGGCCTTGAGCACCATGTCTTTGATGATCTTGTTCAGCGCCGTGCCCAAGTGCACGTGCCCGTTGGCGTAAGGCGGACCGTCGTGCAGAACATACAGAGGACGCCCTGCGGTCTCCTGTTGCAGTCGCTCGTATAGGCGCTCCTGTTCCCAGCGCTGCACCCACCCCGGCTCGCGCTCCGGCAGGTTCGCCCGCATGGGAAAATCCGTCTTGGGCAGATTCAAGGTTTCCTTGTAGTCCATTCCCGGATGAGGATCCTTCGTAGCCACTTGAGCGGCCGCTTGTAGCAGGGGGGTCGGAGAGTTTTCAAATTGAGAGATTGAGAGATTGAGAGATTGAGAGATTGAGAGATTGAGAGATTGAGGGATTGAGGGATTGAGGGATTGGGGGGCGGGAGAGGCGTTGTAGTCGTGCCGGGGGTATTTTCGTGGTGCCGAGTCGCATTCCTAAGTCGATGGTTCGCGTTCCAGAGTCGTAGTGGCGGTTCGCGCAACGCCCCTGCGGCGTGTTGCACCGCAACCTGTGGTGGCGTGGCCTGAGAGCGCGGGCGTCTCGCCCGCACAACACTGCTGCGCACACCATGCGCTTGGTGCCCGCTAAGCACACGGACCGCGGCGCGTGCACGGCGCACCCGCCGGCACCAAGGCGCTGAGCGATTGTCCAAACCGGACGGCGCGTGCACGGCGCACCCAGGGCACGGCACCCCCGTGCCCCCTACAGAAATGCCGGCGTGCCGCCTGAACACGGGCGGCCTGCATCTACATGCCCATCTGTACAGCCGTAGGCGTTGCCAGTGAGCCCGCAGATGGCACCCTCATCCTGTCTGCCCACCTGTACAGCCGTGTGCGTTGCACCAGCAGCCAGGGCGGGCACAAGGACCGCGCCTACAACAACGGGCTTGCCATGTGAACGTTCAGGTGTTCTGGGCACGCGGCGGAGCAAGTCACCTGCGCAACGTTAGCCTCCAGCTTGTGCGCGAGCTGTTCTTCTTGGTACTAGCGCCAGCGTGGAACGTTCGCGTGCAGCGATTTTGGAAGACGCGGTCCGGAACACGTTCGGAAGTACCGTCCACACCCGGTCGCGCCGGCATCTCCTAACCCGCTTGGCTCGTGGGTCGACCAGAAAGCAAAGTTAGAGGGCGAGGAGCTTTCGCAAGTCGAAACGCGCGCGTCACTCGAGAATTCAGGTTCGATGACCTCGGCGGTGACGCCTTTGTGCGCTAAGGCGCTTACTCCCCGCTAGCAGCCTCCGGACGCTGCAACGGTGCGACAGCGTCCCCACTTCACCGCCGCCAAAGCCGCCGCCACCCCACGCCCAGCAACATCAGCAGCGAACCCAGCACTCCCCACCCACTCGCCACCGGTACCGGCGCCGCGGTGCTGAACCCCGGCCCGCCTTGGTCCACGATCACGTCATCGTCCCCCGTATCATCACCCACAACGTTGTCGCTGAGCGTGAACGACGCAAATCCGACCGCCGTATCGAACCCCAAATTGGCACTGCCGAACACACGCGTGTGCGGCGCTCCACTCGACAACGTGTACACCACGTTGTTGCTCGCCCCAGGCGGATTCGGCCCCTGCTTGACGTACTCCATCGGCGGCGCGCTCAAGCTGTCCACGCCGTGGTAGTAAATGGTCACCCGCGTGCTCTCGCATCCCGGCAACTCGAACGCCAATGCCCCGAAGGGCAGGTTGAAGCCGGGGGGCGAAAGCGCCACCGCCGCCAAGTTCCGAATCGGGCACGCGGAGTCGGTCACCATCGTCTGGTACGCCCCGCCACCTCGCGCTCCCGGCAGCGAGGCTACATGCGGCTGCTGGCTGTCCGGCGTGCCGTCGCCGTTGCCATCCCCACCGTTGGGGCCAGCGTTTTCCACCGCATCCGGGACGCCGTCGTTGTCGTTGTCCGCCGGTGTGGGCGTCACTGACGGTGTCGGAGTGTGCGAGGGCGTGGACGTCGGTGTGGGCGTCACTGACGGTGTCGGAGTGTGCGAGGGCGTGGACGTCGGCGTGGGCGGCGGCGTGCCTTCCAACATGCAACTTGCACTGCAGCCGTCGCCCCCCACTGCGTTGCCGTCGTCGCACTCCTCGCCCGCATCCAGACCACCGTTTCCGCAGCCGATATTTTCAAAAAAGATGGTGTCGCCGGAGATTTCTCCGATAAACGCGTCCAGGTCGCCGTCGCCATCGATGTCGACGAACGTTGGGCTCGCAGTGTAGCCCACGTCGGCCAGGCCAAAGGGATTCGCAGATGGGGCCGCAAAGGCCGGGGCGCTGCTCGAGCCCGTGTTCTCGAAGAAAATGGTGCTGCCGTAGAACTCCCCGATGAACGCATCCAGGTCGCCGTCGCCATCGATGTCGGCAAACGTCGGGCTAGCGAAGTAACCCACGTCGGCCAGGCCAAAGGGATTCGTGGACGCAGCAGCAAAGGCCGGGGCGCTGCTCGAACCCGTGTTCTCAAAGAAGATGGTGTCACCGTCGCTCCTGCCGATAAATGCATCCAGATCGCCGTCGCCATCGATGTCCGCAAACGTCGGACTGGCAGTGCCGCCCACGCCGACAAAGCCAAAGGGATTTGTGGCAGGACCGGTAAACGCCGCCACGCTGCTCGAACCCGTGTTCTCGAAGAAGATGGTGTCGCCGTAGCTGTTCCCGACGAATGCATCCAGGTCACCGTCACCGTCGATATCGACAAACGTAGGCTTCGCCTTGTCGCCTACATCCGCAAGGCCAAAGGGGTTTGTCAAAGCGGACGCAAAGGCCGCAGCAGTACTCGAACCCGTGTTCTCGAAGAAGATGGTGTCGCCGTAGCTGTTCCCAATGAATGCATCCAAGTCCCCGTCGCCATCGATGTCCACAAATGTGGGGCTGCTGATGAAGCCCACATCCACAAGGTCAAAGGGATTCGCCGATGGGGCCGCAAAGGCCGCAGCGCTGCTGGAACCCGCGTTCCGGAAAAAGATGGTGTTGCCGTCGCTGTTCCCAATGAATGCATCCAGGTCGCCGTCGCCGTCGATGTCGGCAAACGCCGGACTCGCGTTGCCGCCGACTCCCGCAAAGCCAAAGGGATTGATCGCAGTAGCGGTGAACGCCGCCGCGCTACTCGAACCCGCTTTCCGGAAAAAGATGGTTGTGCCGGCAATGTTCCCGATGAACGCATCCAGGTCGCCGTCGCCGTCGATGTCGGCAAACGCCGGGCTGGCGTTGCTGCCCACGTCCACAAGGCCAAAGGGATTTGTCGACGCAGAGGCAAAGGCCGGCGCGTTGCTCGAACCCGTGTTCTCGAAGAAGAGGGTGTTACCGTCGCTGTTCCCGACGAATGCATCCAGGTCACCGTCGCCGTCGATGTCGACGAACGTTGGGCTCGCGGTGTAGCCCACGTTGGAAAGGCCAAAGGGACTAGTGGATGGAGAGGCAAGGGCCGGGGCGCTGCTCGAACCCGTGTTCCGGAAGAAGATCGTTTTGCCGTCGCCCTCCCCGATAAAGGCATCCAGGTCGCCGTCGCCGTCGATGTCGACGAACGTTGGGCTCGCAGTGTAGCCCACGTCGGCAAGGCCAAAGGGATTTGTGGATGGGGAGGCAAAGGCCGGGGCGCTGCTCGAACCCGTGTTCCGGAAGAAAATGGTGTTGCCGTCCTCGTTCCCAATGAACGCATCCAGGTCACCATCACCGTCGATATCGACAAACGTAGGCTTGGCGTTGTCGCCTACATCCACAAGGCCAAAG
>Ga0209479_1002745_pt1 | contig 11446 bp, 10 predicted proteins | sample DewCreD2012metaG_2_FD_184112 | JGI IMG/M metagenome (GOLD analysis project Ga0209479, IMG submission 184112) | Hot spring sediment bacterial and archeal communities from British Columbia, Canada, to study Microbial Dark Matter (Phase II) - Dewar... ...
ACCTTGAGAAGCGACTGGTACGGAACGTCACGCTGGTTCGCCAGGGTCTTCAACTCCGCCAGGAGGCCTGCCGGCAGTCGAAGCGAGATCGTCTCGGTCGACGGCTTCAGGTCGGGAAACACCCCCAGCCGGGCCTGGCTCCAGTCCACATACTCCGCCGTGTCATGCGTCTCCCAGAACGCCCTCTCTTCGGCCTCTGAGGCGAACTTCGGAATCGGCTTAGGCGCTTTGTGCTTGGCCATAGACCCTCCTCTCGCGACGGCTCATCGGCCGAGCCGAGATCACGCGCAGCGCCGACCCGCGCAGCGTGAAGACGATGGCGAGTTTTCGGTCGGCATCCGTTCGCCCCAAGGCGAAATAGCGGGCTTCGGCCCCCGACTTCGGCGCGCGACTCACCAACACCGGCCGATTGAAAAACACCCCTTCGGCCTCCACCTGGGTCACCCGGTGCCGACGCCAGTTCTTCTCGGAGTTCCCCTCGTCCCACTGGAAACCCGTGACGCTCGGAAAGAACTCCGGAAGCAGGGCCATCTCTTGGAGTATATGGCTATCGTATACGGCCTGCAAGATCTCGCATCGCGCCAAGTAGATCGTTTCATGTTTAGAGGCCGCCCTCTCCGGCCCTCACGCCGGCAGCCCATCTACGGGGCTCCTGATTCCCTTTCCACTCCGATTCAGCACGTGCGTGCAGACCGTCGTCGTCTTGCGCATGGTTGCTGCCGACACGATGCCGGTGGTGCCAGAGTGGGTGTACTATGAATGCCGCGGGGAAGCCGCCTTCTTTCATCATTCTCCGGGACGCGACTGGGCAGGGGCGCCGCCCGGTCTGCGAAATTTCATCTCTGAAAGCGCGCGCCGAGTCAAGCGTCAGGATCCGCGTGCCGGTTCGTCGTCTTTCTCTCCGGTCTCGTCGGAGTCATCTCTTCGCCGTCATCTCTGAAAGCGCGCGCCGAGTCAAGCGTCAGGATCCGCGTGCCGGTTCGTCGTCTTTCTCTCCGGTCTCGTCGGAGTCATCTCTTCGCCGTCAGAGCGGCATAAAGTTGTCCCGGAGGCGTGTCGCAATCAACTGACGAGTCTCTCAGGACTCAGAAATTTGCCGCGCTGACGCCTCCGTGGACGATACCGGCCACACCTCACCTCACCGCCCCTGCGGGGCCCGGGGTTCGCGGTAGGGCTCCCGCTTGGTGAGCACCCAGTACGTCGCCTCCGCCAGATGCCGGGCCACCGCCCCAATGGCCTTTTGGTGTCCCTTGCGCCGGGCCATCCGCTCATAGAGCCGGCTGACATGACGATCCGGGTGGTGCCTGCGCATGCGACAGATGGCGTTGGCCGCTTCGACAAACGCCCACTTGAGATAGTGGTTGACGTCCGGCCGCAGCCGGCCATAGCGGACCTTGCCCCCCGCTGGCGTGGACCCGAGGCACAGTTCCGGCATAGGCGGCAAGCTTCTCGTGGCTCACAAAGCGCGCGACATCGCCTACCTCCATCACAATCACGGTCGCCAGGATGAACCCTACCCCGGGGAGGGTCATGGCCAACTCGATCTCCGGCGTCACCTCGAACACCGCTCCCATCTGGTGCTCGAACAGGCGCACCTGGCGATCCAGGGCCTCGACCTGCTCCAGCAGTCGCTCGGTGGCGTAGGCCGTCTGGGGTGGCAGCTCACAGAGTCGCTCCCGCAGCAACTTCCGTCCCTGCCGGCCGAACAGATCGCTGACCTCCGGGACGGTGAGCGCGTACTTGGCCAGGGTCGCGTGGATGCGGTTCTTCAGTTGGGTCCGCTGCCGCACCAGGACCATTCGGCTCCGGGGCAGGTCCCGCCAGTCCCGGAGCTCTCCCGGAGGAATCCACACCGTCGGCAGGGTGCCGGCCCGCTGCAGGCGATTGAGCCCTCGGGCGTCGAGCTTGTCGGTCTTGTTGATCATGCCCACCATCAGCTTCGCCTTGCGGGGATGCACCAGGCGGGGGACGAACCCCGCGTCCTCGACCTCGTCCACGATCCAGTACCAGTTCCCCAGGGCCTCGACGGCGACGGGAGACCCGAGTTCACACCGACCAAGAAACCGCCGTAAGGCTCCTCGTTCATGCGGGATCCGCTCCTCGTAGACCGCCCCTCCGTGCAGCTTCTCCACCGATGCCAGGGTGTAGTGTTTATGCGCATCGAATGCGATATACTCCATCGTGCTGCGCCTCCTCGCTGCGGCTGTCGCCGCTGTGGGTTCCTACGCGCAGGATACCTTCCCGCGCGCAGAGGCGCAGCGCTTTCATAACATCAAAGGTGGACTTCACCATGGGCAGATCCATGGGCAGATCCCCCTCCGCCGGCATCGTGGTCACCACCAAGATCACGGTGCCCCCGACCCGCTCACCGATCCTGCACCGCACGCGCCTGTACGAGGTCCTCCACGACGCCCTGCGCCGCCGCCTCGTGGTGGTCGCCGCGGGTGCCGGATTTGGGAAGACCACGCTGGTCTCAGCCTTCGTGCACGCGCTACGGGTCAGCGCCGCCTGGTACCGCCTGGACGCGGCGGACGCTGACCCGGCCACGTTCACCACCCACCTCTTCGCCGCCCTACGGGGCCGGCTGAAGCGAGGATCGCTCCTCGCGCCAGGTCTGGTGCGCGACTGGCCGACGGCGGCGCGTATCGTGGTCGACCTGCTTGGCCGCCTGCGCGGCGATGTGCTCGTGGTCCTGGACGACTACCACCTCCTGCCCGCCACCCCAGAGATCCGTGCGGGCATCACTTTTCTGATCTCCAACCTTCCTCCGACGGCGCACGTCGCCATCCTGACCCGGACGCAACCAGACCTGCCGCTGGCGCGGTGGCGGGCGGAAGAGGCTGTGGTCCAGCTGGGGCCGGACGACCTGCGCTTCACCCCTGCGGAGCTCCGCGACCTGCTGGTCGGTCTGCACGGCCTGGGGCTGTCGGATGCGGCGCTGCACATGCTCGCTGCCCGGACCGAAGGCTGGGCGGCGGGAGTCGTGCTGGTCCTGCACGCCCTGACACAGCGGCAGGTTGGCGAGGCCGTCCACGCGATTGCTGGGCTCTCCGGGACGAGCCGAGAGATTTACGACTACCTGGCGCAGGAGGCGTTCGACCGACAGTCCCCATCCATCCAGCGCTTCCTGCGGGCCACGTCGGTGCTGACCCGGTTCAGCGCCGACCTCGCCGACCGCTTCCTCGGCGTGCGCACCACCCGGGCGGTCCTGCAGACCATGGAGCGCCAGCACCTCTTCCTCGTTCCGCTGGACGGGCAACGCCGCTGGTACCGATACCATCACCTGTTCCAGGAGTTCCTGCAGGCCCGTCTGCAGGAGGACGAGCCCGAGGCCCTGGCGTCCTACCACCTGCGCGCGGCGCGGGCGTGGGAGGGATTGAGGGAAGCGGAGCCCGGGGACCTGGGGCCGGCGCGGGAGGCCATCGCGCACTACCTCGCCGCCCAGCGCCACGACGACGCGGCACGCCTCCTCGAGCACGACGGCGAGCGGTTCTGGGCCGCCGGGGCCTTCGAAATGCTGCGGGGCTGGGTCGCCACCCTCCCGCCCTCCGCGCAGCAGCGTCACCCGCGCGTGGCGATTCTGGCCGGTCTCCTCCTGCGCCAGGCCGGGCGGGCCGAGGAGGCCATCACGCGGCTGGAGGAGGCCGAGATGGCGTTGCGGGCGACCGGCGACCTCCCCGGCTACGCGCAGGCCGCGAGCTTCCTAGCCCAGACCTACCTGTGGAAGCCGGCCGGCGACCGGCTGGCGGCCCTGGCCGACCACATTCCGGATCCGGCGGGCTTTTCCGCGCACGCGCGCTGGCGGGTGCTGGAGGTGCTGGCCGCCGCCCGGCACGCTGAGGGCCGCCTGGACGACGCCGCCTCACTCCTGGCCGAGGCGCTGGCGGTGGCCCGCGCCTCTCTGGATCTCTGGGGCGTGCAGCGGGCCGGGAGCGCACTGGCGGAGGTGCGGGCCGAGCAGGGGGCGTTCGCCGAGGCCCTGGAGATCTGCCAGGAGTACTACAACCAGATGCGCGCCGCGCGCTGGGGGCACGAGTGGGGCCACGCCGCCGCCGACCACAGCCACCTCCTGCTGCAGGTCGGGCGGTGGGACCGGGCTGCGCCGCTGATCGATGAGGCCGCCAACCTCTCCCGCCAGGCACCGTGCCAGTCGCTGGCGAGCCAGCTCACCTACCTGAGAGGTCTCCTGGTACTGCAGCAGGGGCATCTCTCCGCGGCCCAGGCCCAGTTCGACGAGGCCCTCCGGCAGGCAGAGCGCTTCGAGGCCCGGATCCGGATCCTGGCGCGCCTGGGCCTCGCCCGCGTGCACGCGATGACCGACGATCGTCCGCATGCTGTGCGCCATGCCCGCGACGCGGTGCACCTGGCCAGGCGATTCCGTCTCCCGGACTACGCCGCATCGCTGCTGCTCCTGGGGACGCTCGAAGAAGATGAGCAGGTAGTCCGTCACGCAGTAGAGCTCGCCTCCCGTTGCGGGGCGCGCCCGACACTCTGCCACGGCCTGTGGCGTCTGGCCGTGCTCCGCCGGAGGCACCACCCGGGAGAGGCGCGTGCGTGTGCGCAGGAGGCCCTCGAGATCGCTGCGTCCCCACAGATGGCCGGGTTCCTCCATGCTGTGGGCGCGCTCCGGGCGGCGCAGGAGTTCCTCAGAGACGGCGTCGTCGGCCCGCGGGTTGTCGATCTGCTCCGCACGGTCTCGCCGCCAGCAGTCCCCGTGCGTCTGCACGTGCTCGGCCAGTTCCGCCTCCTGAGAGGCGACCACGAGGTCCCCGGTGAGGGCTTCCGACGGCGGGCGGTGCGGCAACTGCTCAAGTACCTTGCGATCCAGCGGCGCCCGGTCCGGCGGGAGGAGATTCTCGAAGCGCTGTGGCCCGAGCACGATCCCTCTGCTGCGGCGGCAGCCCTCAAGGTTGCCCTCTCCGAGCTCCGGCGGGTCCTCGAGCCTGAGCGCCTGCCCGGCCACGCGTCCCGCCTCTTGAGCTCCGGTGCCACCGTGCGGCTGAACCCCACCGGCCTGTGGATAGACTTCCAGGAGTTCGAGGATCGTCTCGCGCACGCGGCCCGTGAGACCGGCCCCGCCCGCCGCCGATCGCTGGAGGCGGCGGTCGCGCTCTATGCGGGAGACCTGCTCCCCGAGGACGCCTACGAGGAGTGGACCCACACAGAGCGCGAACATCTGCGCCGCTCCTACCTGCAGGCGCTGGCGGACCTCGCGACCCTCCAGGAAACGGTTGACGCGCGGGAAGCGGCGGCTACGTGGCAGCGGGTGCTCGACGCCGAGCCTGGGACCGAGGCCGCCTGGCAGGGCCTGATCCGCTGTGCGCTGGCCCGGGGACAGCGGGCCGAGGCGGCGCGACTGTACGCCCGCTGCTGCGAGGTGCTTCGGGAAGAACTGGGCGTGGAGCCCTCGGAGGAGACGACCCGGCTCCTGCCATCCGCCACAGACGGACCCGGCGCGAGCGGGCTGCCGATCTGACGCGTCCTCGGCTATCCGACCCTCCGGCCCCGTAACCTCCTGCTAACCTCCCCGCGTACGCTCCGGCTGGAGGGGGGCCCGGAGCGATGCGCATCGCCTACGATCCCCAGACCGACGCCCTGTCCATGGCGATCTCCCAGCAGACGGTGGTCCGGTCGATGGAACCCGCTAGCGGCGTCATCCTCAACTTCGGCGCTGAGGGGACGCTGGTGAGCGTGGACCTCATGGGCGTGACGCGCTGGCTGGGGCGGGAGGCCATCGCCCGGATCGTAATCGACCTGGGCCGGCTGTGAGGGCGCCTCAGGCGGCCGCTCCCCGGGCCGGCCCCGACCGTACGACAAAGCAGGAGGTGCAGTCATGCGCGTGGTGGGTCTTGTGGTCCTTGCGTCCGTGTTGCTGGTCGTTCGGCCCGTCCCCGCTCAGGGCGAGGACTTACTCGATCTGATGGGCACCGTGTGGGTGACGAACCGCAGTCTGAACACCGTAGCGGCCTTCGATGCAGCCACGGGGCGCGTGCGTGGCGTAGCGGGAGTCGGTCGGCGGCCGCTCGGTATCGCGGCACCGCCCGGGGCCGGGAAGGTCTACGTGGCCGACGAAGGGTCCAACACCGTGTCGGTCCTGGCGGCCTCAGGTCTTGCGCGCCTCAAGGCCATCGCCATGGGTCCCATGCCCCACCACCTGTTTCACGACGCGGCGGGACGGTTCATCTACGTCGCTGAGTACGGCTCCAACCAGATCGGGGTCATCGACACGACCCTGGACGAACGGGTCCGAGGGATTGTGGCAAGCGCCAATCCGGCGGCGCGAACCCACGCGGCCTGGCCGGCTCCGGACGGCCGCCTCTACGCCGCAAACGACCCCGACGAGCTGGCCGTCATCGACGGCGCCACAGGCCGGCTGCTGTGGACACTGCCGGTCGGTCGGGCGCCGCGGGAGGTTACGGTGAGCCCTGACGGGCGGCTGGCCTACGTCACCGTGCAGGACGAGGACAAGGTAAAGGTAGTCGACCTGCAGTCGCGGACGATCGTCCGGGAGGTGCCGGTCGGCACCGGGCCCAACCAGTTGATCTTCATGCGGGATGGCCGCACGCTGACGATTACGCTGCGGGGGGTTCCGGCCCAGGTCGTCTTCCTGGACACCGCGACCTTCCAGGTCACCACCGTCGAGGCGGGCGGCAGGACGGCCGGGCACCACTGGCTGACCCCGGACGACCGGTACACCTTCGTCGCCCTGGAAGGGCCCGTCCAGCTCGGGGCGGTGGGGGTGATCGACAACGCCCGCCGCCGGCTGCGGACCGCGTATCCGTATCCGGACGGCGGCCAGCCCCACGGGGTCTACTACCAGCCTCTGCGCTGACGCCTCGGTCTTGCGCCTCAGCCCGCGCGCCGCATCACGAGACGAGTTTCGAGGTTGTACGGCAGGAGCTGGCAGGTGCGATGAGCCGTTCATGTTCACTGAGGTGAGCCTTCGAGTCCTGCAAGTTTCCACACGCTCGCAAGCCCTTCGGGCGTACCCGGCCAGTTGCGGCGAACCGCATCCGGTCCCGCGCGCCGAACCACGGAACGGAGGACCGCCGCCACGATGATCGCGTCGTCCGCGTAGCCGAGCACGGGCACGAAGTCCGGCACGAGGTCGACGGGGATGGCCAGATAGGCGAAGAGCAACCAAACACGCACACGCACCCCGAGGCCGATTGAGCTATCGGTGGCTAGCCGGCGCAGGAGTCGAATCGTGTCGGGCAGGATGCGCATCGCCTCCTGGAGCAGCGCATCCTTGGGCCGCACGAGGAGTAGCGCAACGATGAGCGCCGTCCAGACAAACGCCAGCGCCACGGCGACGCCGATTCCGACTCGCAGGGCGGTCTCCATCGCCGTCATCGCTCGTTAGCACGGTCCGTACGACGCCATGCCGATAAGCTGCGGGCGCCGAAGGCGACCGTCAACTTTATCGGCTTGTTATCAATAGCCGGCGCTCTCTGCATGGCGGTGAACCGTCCCAGCGGCCGCAGAGGTTCCTGTCTTGCGATCGGTACGTAGCAGCCGCGAGGAGTTGGCCATGATGCCCAGGTCGGGAAGCGACTGTGCAGCGGCAGCCAGGACGAGCGGGAGGAGACCGAGGGCCGCTAGTGAGAGCCCCACCAGGTTGTAGGCGGCGGTGAAGCCGATGTTCAGGCGGACCACACCCATCGTGCGCTTCGCGATGCGGAAGAGCTCGGGCACGAGGCGCCAGTCGTCCCTCATCAGCACGACGTGGGCCGCCTCCATGGCGATGTCGGTGCCAGCAGCACCCATCGCAACACCCACGTCCGCCTGGGCCAGGGCGGGAGCATCGTTCACCCCGTCGCCCACCATCACCACTCTATGGCCGCTGGCCTGGTACGCCTCGACCACGGCGATCTTGTCTTCCGGCAGGAGGCCAGCTCGGTAGGCGATGCCCAGCGGCGTTGCCAGGGTGGATGCGGCCCTCTCATGGTCCCCGGTGAGGAGCTCGATGTGCGTCAGGCCGAGCGCCCACAAAGAAGCGATGGCCTCGGGCACCTCCGGCCGCAGCGTGTCCGCCGCCGCGAGGACCCCCAAGAGTTCACCATCCCGGGCGACGAAGAGCAGGGCCTTGCCCTGGGCCTCGAGCGCTGCGATCTCACCTACGATGGCCTCTGTTTCCGCCGGGCGTCTACCCACCGTCACCCACCGGCCATCGACCTTTGCTTTCACCCCCACACCCGGCACAGCCTGGAACTCCTCCGGCTCGGGGACCCGCAGGCCGCGTTCGCTGGCCAGAACCCGGACCGCCTCGGCAAGAGGATGCTCGGAGTACCGCTCCGCCGATGCTGCCAGGGACAGCACGTCGTCGGGATCGGCGCCGTTCAAGGATACGACGTCGGTAATGCGGGGACGGCCCAGGGTGAGCGTGCCGGTCTTGTCCAGGAGCAGCACGTCGGCCCGGGCCAAGGCTTCCACGTACTTGCCTCCTTTGATGACCAGGCCTCGCCGGGCGGCGTTACCGATGGACGCCAGCATGGCCACGGGGGTGGCGATGGCGAAGGCGCACGAGCAGGCCACCACCAGCACCGCAGCGGCGGCAAGAGGGTTGCGTCCGATGAGAAACGTGAGGAAGGCGATGGTGAGCACCACCGGCAGGTACCAGGTGGCGAAGCGGTCGGCGGTACGCTGGACCTCGGCCCGGTGGGCCTCCGCCTCTTCCACCAGTCGGACGACCCGCCCAAAGGTGGTGTCCGCGCCGATCCGCGTGGCGCGCACCCGGAGCATGCCCAGCCGCACCATAGAGGCGGCAAAGACGCTCGTCCCTTCTTCAGCCTCGACGGGCATCGACTCGCCGGTGATCGCCGCCTGGTCGACGGTGGCCTGCCCACTGACGACCTCCCCGTCTACAGGCACCCGCCCGCCTGGGCGCACCACCACCACATCCCCGGGCCGCAGTTCGTCCACCGGCACCTCAACCTCGGCGCCGTCCCGCTCGACGCGGGCGACCCGCGGCGCCATGGCCGCCAGATCCCGGAGGGCCCGGCGCGCCCGCTGGGTGGTGAACCCCTCGATGTAGTCGGCGATGCGCATGAAGAGGACCACCACCAGGGCGGCGGCCCATTCTTGCACTGCGATGGCGGCAATAACTCCTGCGGTCATGAGAGTGTGGGCAGTGACCTGGCGCCGCAGGGCTGCATGAAGAACGCTGCGGAAGACAGGGTACCCTCCGGCCAGGACGAGGGTCAACCAGACGGGCCACGGCACCCGGTCGGTCACGGCGTCCAGCAAACTGAGCCACTCGCCCAGCACGACCACGAGCAGGACCACGGCGAACACGGCGCCGAAAAGAGCGAGAACCACTCGACCGAAGCCGCCCGCACGGGATCCATGGGAACGCTTGGTCGCGACCGGGACCGAACAGCCGATGTGCTGGACCGCCTCTTGGATCGCTTCCGGGGTCACTCGGGTCGGATCGCACCGCAGCACCGCCTTTTCGGCGGCCAGAAGGACCTCGCAGGACTCCACACCGGGGAGGGCCGCGATGGCCCGCTGAACTTGCTGTGCTTCATCGGCACAGCACATTCCCCGAATAGGCACCTCGATGGTCTCGAGTGATGTGGCTCCCACCACGGTCAGCGCTCCTGTGGCCCGTTATACCGGGTGCACTCGTAGATACCTCTGGCAAGATCGGCGAGAAGGGCGTCGGCCTCTTTCAGCAGGGTGGCCACGCGCTGGTCGCTGAGCTGATAGCGCACGCAACGACCTTCCTGCTGCCGCGATACTAAGCCGCAGTCGCGCAGACAGCTCAGATGGTTGGAGGTGTTGGACTGCGTCAGTCCCGTGGCCTCCACGACCTCCGTGACGGTCATCGGACCGCTGCGCAGGGCTTCCACGATAGCCAGCCGGGACGGGTCGGCGAAGCCACGGAAGAGCTTGGCCTTCCCGCAGCAATCGCCTCCTCGGACACTAGCTCGTTCGCTCGCCGGACAACGTCAGGCGCCTCGTGTGCCGGGTAGCGAGACCCAACTAGAGTGTTCCATGTGTCGGCATACCTCGCCGCAAGCTTGAGCATCTTCGGCCCGTGCGCTGCGATCAGCAGTGGCGGCCGGGAATGCTGGACAGGCCCGGGGAGCATTGCTGCTTCGTTGACCTGGTAGTACCGGCCACGGTAGGTTGTGACTGGGTTGCGGAGCATCTGGTCAACGATTTCCACGATTTCGTGCAATCGCTCCACCCTCTCAGCGTTTGCCCAGGGCTCAACCCCCGTCATGCGGTGACTCGGATCGTCGGCGGAACCTGCACCGATCCCCAGGGTAAGCTTTCCCTGCATCAAGCGGTCGACGGTCAACGCCTGCTTCGCAAGCAATGCTGGATTGCGGTAATGATGTTCGTCACCAAAGTACCGACGCGGATGCGATTCGTCTCGACACTGATGCCCGCCAGAGTGGTCCAGGCTTCGAACCAAGGAAACACTGGGTCGAAGGGGTTGGTGAAGTGGTCCACTACCCAGAGACTGTCGTAGCCGAGGCCCTCGATCATCTGCCACCGTTGCCTAACTTGCGGCCACGGAGTCACTGGAGGGCACCAAATACCGAAGGAGAGGTGGCGCCGACGTGTGCTGCGTTTGCTTCTGTCGCGCGTAGTCCATGCTTAGGTTCCTCCTGCCTGCGGCCTTTGACCAGCCGCCCTGGAGCGGCCCAACGGATGGCGCGTGAGCGGCCGGCTCACTGCCGGCCGCGGGCAGGACCTGATCTCATGCCGGTCCGCTCCACGCGTGGTTCGGTCGCTGATTACGTCACCGCAAACAGGTGCCACTCGCCCGGTACGCCCTTCAAGACGTGCGCACCGCGATCGGCGAAGCGAATACCCGAGCCAGCGACCAGATCCTTGACGGTGCCCGAGACCAGTACCTCGCCTGGCTGCGCAGCGGCAGCCACACGCGCTCCTATGTGGACGGCGATCCCCATGATCTTCTCGCCCGTCACCTCGATCTCTCCGGTGTGCAGGCCGGCACGGATCTCGATCCCGAGCCGGCGGACTCCATCCCGAATCCTGCAGGCGCATCGAATCGCGCGAGCTGGTCCGTCGAACGTCGCGAGAAATCCGTCGCCTGCGGTGTCAACCTCGCGCCCTCGAAACCGATGAAGCTCCTGCCGAACGAGGCCGTGATGCTGATCAACCATCTCCTTCCAGGCGCGATCGCCGAGGCGGGCGGCCCACTCCGTCGAACCCACAATGTCCGTGAAGAGCACCGTCGCGAGGAGCCGATCGGCCTCGGGTGCCGGCCGAACCCCGGTCAAGAACTCCTGGACCTCGTCGAGGATCGCGTCCTGGTCGCCGACCCAGGGGAAGTGGTCGTCGCCCGCCAATTCGACGAAGCGCGCTCCTGGGATCTGCGCCGCGAGCCAGTGCCCCTCGTCGACATTTGCGTCACGATCGCCTGTTCGATGCAGCACGAGAGTCGGGACATGGATCGTTGGCAGCACGG
>Ga0209479_1002749_pt1 | contig 11438 bp, 9 predicted proteins | sample DewCreD2012metaG_2_FD_184112 | JGI IMG/M metagenome (GOLD analysis project Ga0209479, IMG submission 184112) | Hot spring sediment bacterial and archeal communities from British Columbia, Canada, to study Microbial Dark Matter (Phase II) - Dewar... ...
CACATGCGAACTCACCTGCCGGAGCTGACTCCCTCGCATCCATTTCAGCAGGTACTTCTGACCAAACCCAAATCCGGCGCCGTCCGCAATGAGCCGTTTCCACCGGCGTTGCTGTTGCTCGAGCAACGGTCTGCCGGCTGCCTCGACAAGTCTTTGCAGTAGCTCAAAATCCAACACACGCACGCGGTAATGGTAAGCTCGCAGAGACGGCACTCGAAATCCCTGCTGCTGGGCGATACTGAGCACCTCGCGGTAGGAAAGCTGGTGCAGGGTTTGATAAAGCCAGAGGGTCAGGGGAATCCTCGTAGATGCGTGGTCGGCCTCGGCGTTGGGCGGGTGGATTCGGGGCAGGCAGAGTGGCCAGCAATGTGATGACCAGAGTGTGAATGGTGGAAAGAGGCAATTTATCCTTTCTCATGAACACCGCAGTATAAGGCAGTAGCTGAAAAAGAGAAGCCTTTTTTGCAACAGGCCCAGCCGAGCTTGACGACGGCAAGACATTTCTTATTGTTTCAATCCAACCACGGTGCTCTGGATTTTTCCCTTCCCGTGCCTCACCTTTTGGGAAAAGTCGGGAAGCAAGGTAAGGGTCTAGCCGTGTGATGCAGGTACCGTGGAAATGAGGTTGGCCCGCCCGGTTGGACATGCAAGCCGGGCGATCAGAGCCAGACGGTAGGCAACCAGAGAGTGAGCGGCTCCCGAAACAGTGCCGATGGGTTCCTGACTGCCAGACTTCACTGGCCAAGGAAGGCCGCAATCGGGCACGGATTCGCCCTGCTGGAAACGGCAGAACACCCCGGCACTGTTTCGGCAGTCGACGACAGTCGCAGCTGAGGCTGGGCCCTCTGGTCCAGAAAGTGCGGAAGTTTCCGAACAGCTCAGGCGATGCGCAGTTGACGTTTTTGCGGGTGAAACCGGTCTGGTGCACAGACGAAACGCGCCAACGCTGCTGCATTGCCGCGCAGAGTTGATGCCTGGGCCTGGGCAGCGCATACTTGCAACAAGAAGGCTAAAGCGGCAGGCGTGAGCCTGCCTGGAGACCCGGTGGTTGTTTTCCCCCAATCGCCGACCGCAACGGAGACGGCAGGATGCGCAAGCAACTGGCCCTGCTGCTGATGCTGCTCAGCGGTTGCCGCACGATTGTTACCCCACTGGAACCGCGACGGGCGGAACGCGCGGATGATCCCCTCCTGAGCACACAGGAACAAGCCCGTCGAAGCCGCTACCTCTACGCATTTCCCGATACCGAACTCGGGCCGCGTTCCGGACCGGAACGCCCCGTCGCCGCCGCTCCCGCTCCCTGATCCGCCCTGGCCACCATTCACCGTCCCTTGTCCCAGCTCCCCTGACAGAGGGCGAAGGCAACACGCTGGCCGTTTCGCCTGGTGTTCTCGCGACTTGCTTTGGCCTTCAGGCTTTCACCACGAAGACCCAAAGGCACGAAGGAACTTTGAGCTATTTGCTGGTGTGCCCTTTCCTGTCTCGCTGTCTCGGCGGTTACCAGCTCGCCACTCGCCATTGTCGCTCGCTATAACAATTCCTCGGCGGATTTCACCGGCATTCGCCCGGCGCTCGCATAAAACCAACAGCCTTATACCAGACAGGATTCTGACCACGAAGACCCGAAGGCACGAAGCAAAAAGGCAATAGTGCTCCCTGGCCACTGGCCCTCGCTGCTCGCTGCTTGCCAGACACTTGCTTCGTATGGCCTTCGTGTCCGGGTGTCTTCATGACTATTCAGGCCTGCCAGCGAGGATTGCACCATGTCGGCCAGACGCAGCGTCGCACTGATTCTCGTCCTGCTGCTGAGCGGTGCCGGTTGCCAGTCGCCGGACAAACAGGCGCTGGAGCCGCTGCCGGCCAACTCACCTCCGCTCGCGTATGCCGATCTGGTGGAGCGAGCACGGCGACAGCTCTGGGCAGCTCAGGAAATCTTTTATCGCGACCAATGGGACGAACTGGCCAAGGCAGCGGAGACGATGAGTCAGACCGGTCAGCAATTGGCTCAATTCCCAGCCGATCAGGTGCCACCACGGTGTCGCCCCCTTTGGCCCAAACCCGCCGAAGAATTTCGCTCCGCTGCCGAACAACTTCAGCAACATGCCCGTCAGCGCGACGCTGCTCTTGCCGCCAGCGATTTTCAACGCCTTCATCTGGCACTCAAACAAATCCGCCCCGATTAGACCCACGACGATCCCTTTGCCTGTCAAAAGCGGCGGAGCGTCCGCCAGCTGAACCGCAACTGCGACCGCATGAAGACACTGAAGCAAGAAATTGTCGGCCCTGGCTAAATGCCACCTTGCCGGCATCGGCAAAGCTCAGCAAATGATGCAAGCACTCCGGGCTGAATGCCACCTTGCTGCCTTGGACTTTTTGACCCTTGGTGTCTTCGTGGTTATATGGGAATGGGGGCGTCGTAGAATCCGCGGCGGCTGATCTCCGGGCGATTTCGCCGACAGCATCCACGACCGGGAACTGAACGGAAGATGACTGTGATCGTCCGACCGATTCTGCCATTCTGGTTGCGTCAGCGGCAAATTCAGGCTGAAGCGATTGCCGATAACGCCCTCCGCTTGCACGGGCCGAACCTCCCGACTTGTGAAGTCCGCATTGAGCCGGAGCAAAACGGCACCTGGCGCGCAGTCGTCATTCGCCTCAATGGCCAGCCGCACGTGCTGGCCACTGGCACTGCCGTCGAACCCCATCCGCAATCCGCCTGGCAGCTCGGCTTCGAACTTTACCGCAAACACATCGTCCACTGAATCACGCCCAATCCCTGCCCGATCCTCTGACACCGACGACTTGGCTATTGACACCTTGGCGGTCGGTGTGGCAGTCCAGCCGAAAGTCCGGCGCATCCGGGGAACCGTGTCGGTTCGACGAACGGCTGCCGAATTGGATTTTCATTGGCTAAAGAATTGGACGGCTCCCTCGGCCTTGCCACGCTGGTAGTGCCGGTTAAAATTACTTGCCGCGCTGCTGAGAGAAGATCAGCCCGGCATCGCGTAGGGCTTGCCAACAGGATGAACCCTTATCTAGCAAGTCCAGCCACTATCGGCTCACGACAATTACAGAGCAATAAGAGCAAATCTTGTGGACAAACCAATCTGGCTGCAAACCATTTTGGGGGGTTAGCTCAGCTGGGAGAGCGCGTGAATGGCATTCACGAGGTCAGGGGTTCGAATCCCCTACCCTCCATTTGGCTTGGCGGTTGTCGATGGCCAGCGCAGACTCGTGCAAAGTTGCGTGTATTTTCAATTATGGCTGTCGCTTCCGAAGGTAGCGGCGTATCGCCGCTTTGCCGTCTTGTTGCGGAAGAGGAGGAAACAACCGGGAAGTTTCTGCGAAGCAGTGTCCAGCGGCACAAGGAAGATCAGCGGAGTTTTTCCAAAGCAGTGTCGAGTCTTTCCTGTTGTTCGAGTTGTTCCAGGAGAGGCAATTCAATGTAACCGCTTTTGCGGACGAGATCGGACCGGCGGAGGTAAAAGCGTACGAATTCCCGCACTTCGGGCCGTCGCAAGGACGCCAGTTTGACGTAAATGAACAGAGGTCGGCTGAGGGGTTTGTAGAGCCTCTGGATAACGTTTTCGCGCGTGGGGAGGTGAAAGTCCTTGCCGCCACGATCGCGGATGGCAACGACGGCCACTTTGCTCTTATTTTCCTCGTAATAAGCCAGGCCGAGATACCCTAGGGCGTATTTGTTGCTGGCCACGCCGTTAACGATGACGTTGTCGTCCTCGCTGGCGTTATAATCCGGTCGGCTGACTTTCTCCTTGCCGTTGATGACTTCCGTGAAATAGTCGAAGGTGCCGGAGTCGGTACCGGGGCCGAAGAGTTGAATCGGCTCGTCGGGCCAGTTGGGATCGAGGTCTTTCCAACGTCGAGCGGGGTTGTCCGGTCGCCAGATGTGGTGCAACTGTTCGACAGTGAGTCGGCGAGCCCAGGTGTTCTCCGGGTGAATGATCACCGCCAGGCCGTCTATGCCTACCTGGAGTTCCAGATACTCGATGCCGTTTTTGCGGCAGGCTTCGGCTTCTGCAGGTCGAATGGGTCGAGAAGCGTCGCTGATATCGGTTTCATTGTTGGCAAATTTCTTAAACCCACCGCCGGTACCCGAGATGCCGATGGAAATTTTCACCTGCGGATGCTGGGTGCGAAAAGCGGCCGCCATTTTTTCGGTGATGAGATAAACCGTGCTGGAACCGTCCACCTTGATTTCGCCAGCCAAGGGGGACTTTCGCTGGCCGGTTTCGTGCTGTGCCGTTTCCTGAGCCGCCACCGATACCAGCACCATGGCGCTGGCACTCAGGACGATCCCGATCGCCGGTGCTCCAGTGAATTTGGTCATCTATTGGCTCCCGAATGGTTGTACCAGGGCGTACCGTGCCGTGCCGGTACCAGCCCAAATCGTTGTGCGCGGATTGCGGAGACCTTGACAAGGCGCGGCGTGCCGTGCCCCTACCACCCCGCAGAGATATTACGGCAAGTCGGTGGAATTGGCCGTGAAGGGCTTGAGAAAAATCCGTGAATGCCTGCCAACGTAGCCGACCAGACCGACATCTCACAGCTTGCATTGACGGCAGGGCAGGGCTAGACTGAATGCGAGGCGGAGAAGCTCTGCCCCGAGGCTGGCAAGGCGGTGTCCGCGAAAGCTGACGTGCTGAGAGTCAGAGGCCGACAATATCTCGCAGCCAACTCGGCCGGCCACAGATCGCCCAAACGATGGTCATTTCGCAACCAAAACTAGCGTAGCAGCGGGAGAACGGTCATGCCGATCACGCGGTTCCACTGTGTGCATTGTGGGGCACCTCTGAAAACCTCGGCGGAATTGACAGCGGATAAACGCATCCTGTGTCCGAAGTGTGAGACGATTTTCCCGGTGCCCGCACACTTGTTGACGCCGACGGTTTCGCCGGGCGGAACAATGCCGGCCGGGCCGGACCTTACTTCCGGTGTCGGTGCGGAATCGCCACGGGTCAAACTGGTGGGAATGGAAGAAGTTCTCGGCCCCGAACCCGCACGGCCACAGGGGCCAGAATCGGCAGCTGCGGCAAGCCCACCGCAAGCCAGGCCCTCACCCAGCGTCGAACCGGAACCGTGGGAAGAAGAACTGCGTCAGACGACACCGCCTGTCCAGCCTGAGGAGAAGAAACCGACAACGGCCTGGTCACCAGAATCGGCCGAGATTTTCGCCGGTGAATCGCCGCAAACCCCGGAGTCGGCCGCCGAAGATGCCCAATGGGCTGCGGAAGAAGTCACCGCACCCGCGGGCAGCGGCGAAGCTGGCCAGGAAGAAGCTTTCTTCGCCGAAACCGAGCCGGAAGAAATTGACCTGGCAGAAGAAGCGCCCCGGAAGTCGTGGCTCTGGTTGTGGCTGGTGCTTTTGCTGGTGTTGCTGTTGCTGGCCGGCGGCGTGGTGGTCGCCTGGTATCTGGGCTGGCTCGATCCGGTGCTGAAACTGGTGGGATTGGCCAGCGATGCTCCCTCCACGCCGACCCCGGTAGCTTCCGTGTCGCCGCAGACTCAGTCGAACCCTCCGCAATCCACGTTTGCCCTGGCGACTGGAGCAACGAATGCGAAGCCGCTTCCCCTTACCAAGCCCGGTGCAATCCCTCCGGGCAAACCAAAGCCCGCGAGTATTCAGGAATTCGTCGCCGAGTTGGAGGAAGTTTTCCAGAGTGCCCCGGCGCGACCGGTGGCGGGGATGCAATGCTGGCGGTATGTTCCCGCGGATGCCAATCTCGTGGTCTGTTTCAACCTGGCGGAATTGACGCAACAGGCCAAGATACAGGAGTGGATTCGCCAACTCGAGGCACAAAACCCCGCCGGCCAGCTGACCAGAACGCTCAGTGCCAGTGCGACCGAAGTGGCGGAATTCCTGGTCAGTTTCCGGCTGGATTGGTCGAAGCTGCCGGCTTCTCTCAGCGAAAAGGAAGTGCTGGGGACAATGGTGATGGTAGTGCGTTGCCATCGTCCGCCCGACCGCGAGAAGTTCCTGCAAGGGTACAAGCAGGCACTGGCCGATTACCGCGAAGAAAAGATCGGCGACCAGGTAGTGTTTTTCGGTACGCGCTCGGAAGGCGTGCCCATGTTTCTCACCTGGCTTACGCCGGAAACGCTGGTGCTTGGTGCGGCGGAAGCGGTCAAGTCGGTTCCGAGCCTAGGTTCGCCGGCACCGGAAGCTGCCCCGAAACAGTGGGAACAACTGCTGCAGCGTGTTGGTAATGCTCAGGTAGCGGTGTTGCTGCGGGAAGTGGACCTGAAACCGGCACTGAAGGATTCGCCGCTCCCTCCGGAAGTGCAGCAACAAATCGGGCCGCTGCTGGAGAAAATCCAGGGCGGATTTGTCAAGCTGGAGATGCAAGCCCAGGGCGTCTCCTTCCAGGCGCAGGTGCTCCTGGCCGACACCGATTCCGCCAACCGGCTGGCGAATTTCCTGCAACAGCTCTACCAGAAAGAGGTGCAGCCGGCACTGGTGCAACTGTCGGCTTTTGCTCCCGAACTGGCCGACCAACTGCAAAAGAATTTACGTATTGCCAGCGAGGACGCTGGCGTGACCGAAGTCCGGTTGCAACTGGGGTACGCCCCTATTGCGAAGGCGGTGGATGCCGTGCTGCAATTGCTCACTCGCCAGATGTTCGCCAAGCCGGTGCCGGTCAAACCGTGATCGGCTTGCCCTCACCCTCGACTATTGCCAACGGCAAAGAAAACACTGGGCCTGGCCTGTCGGCGATGACCGGACGACGCTTGCTGTCCACGAAATTACGGGTACGCTGAGGCAGGTGCTTTCCAGCAGGCCAGGCATAAGCGGCTGGTCTGCGATCGTCACGTTTCGCCTGGAGCGACCGAGTTTGCGAACTGGCTGGCCAGCCGGCTGCCGCTGCAGGTACAAAACAAAACGCTGCGCGCGGCGTAGGATGCCGCATATAAAAAATGTGCGCGGAACCCAGACGCCTGGACAACGGGAATTGTTCCGCACTACCCTAACCGCTTTCGGGAGTGAGCCGTGAAACAACCTGTGCTGACGGGAACGGCGCCGTTATCCGGCGCGGATATTCTGGTGCAATGTCTGGTGCGGCACGGTGTGGAGGTGGTCTTTGCCTATCCGGGCGGGGCGAGTATGCCCATCCACCAGGCGCTGACTCGTGTCGCCGACAAAATCCGCACCATATTGCCCCGGCATGAGCAAGGCGGTGGGTTTATGGCTAGCGGTTACGCCCGAAGCACGGGCCGACCAGGAGTTTGCATCGCCACCAGCGGCCCCGGAGCGACCAATTTCGTTACCTGCCTGGCCGACGCCAAGATGGATTCCGTGCCGCTCATCGCCATTACCGGTCAGGTCAGCACGGCGGTCATCGGCACCGATGCGTTTCAGGAGACGCCCACCATCGAAGTCTGCCGCGCCATCACTAAGCACCACTACCTGATCACCCGCACCGAGGACATCACGCGGGTCCTGAAGGAAGCGTTTTACATAGCGACCACGGGCCGACCGGGGCCGGTGATCATTGACGTGCCCAAGGATGTGCAGAATCGCCAGGTGGTGCCCGATTGGGACCCACCTATGAATTTGCCCGGTTACAAACCGTTTCGCAAGGCCCGGCCCGAAGAGTTGCGGCGAGTGATGGAATTGATGCGCGACAGCCGCAAACCGATCATCTACGCCGGTGGCGGTATCATTTCTGGCAACGCCGCCGAAGAGCTCCGCCTCTTTGCCGAGAAGACGCGTATTCCCGTAGCCCTGACGTTGATGGGACTGAGTGCCTTTCCCAGTACGCATTATCAGTGCCTGCAGATGCTGGGAATGCACGGCACAGTTTATGCCAACTACGCCATCAACGAGGCCGATCTGCTGCTGGCTCTCGGCGTGCGTTTCGATGACCGCGTGACCGGCAAGGTAAGCGAGTTTGCCAAACATGGCCGTATAGTCCACATTGACATTGACCCCGCTGAACTCAACAAATGCAAGCCCGCCACTTTGCCCATTTGCAGTGATGTCAAATACGCCCTGCGGGAACTGATCAAGCTAGTCGATCAAGGGCTGCATCTGTATCCGGGCGAGACTCCGGAGCAGAAATACCGCGACTGGTACCGGCAAATTGACTACTGGCGAGAAACCGAGCCTTTGCGTTACAAAGACCGCGACGATGCCATTATGCCGCAATACTGTATCGAACGGTTGTGGCAGATTCTGCACGAGCGTGGCTGGCTGGAGCGGACGATTGTCACGACGGGAGTTGGCCAGCATCAGATGTGGGCGGCTCAGTATTTCAAATTCACCCGTCCGCGGCACTGGTTTACTTCGGGCGGATTGGGGGCTATGGGGTTTGGTTTGCCGGCCGCCATCGGGGCGCTGGCAGCGCATCCCGATAAGATCGCCATTGATATTGACGGCGACGGCAGTTTCCTGATGAACGTGCAGGAGCTGGCCTGTGCCTATTGCGAAAAGCTGCCCGTCAAGGTGTTGCTGCTCAACAACCAGCACCTGGGGATGGTGGTGCAATGGGAGGATCGCTTCTACGCCAGCAACCGCGCGCACACCTATTTGGGCGCTGGGCCGGACGAGGGGCCTTACCCCGACTTCGTGCAGATGGCCAAAAGCTTCCGCTGTGCCGCCCGCCAGGTGACGCAGAAATCCGACCTCGACGACGCCCTGCGCGAGATGCTCGATGCCAAAATCCCCTTTGTCCTCGATGTTCTGGTGCCGTACCAGGAACACGTCCTGCCGATGATTCCCAGTGGCATGACCGTTCGCGATATAATCAAGGCGTGAGCGATATCGGCACGGTAACCTGGCCGCTGTCACCCCGACACTCTCCCGCTGCGACCTTGCCTTTTCGGGAGAGTGGGTAAGCGGTGAGGGTAGCCCGCCCTGTTCCCGTGAGGATAAGCATTGCGGAGTGAAGAGGTCGCGCAGCCGCGGGCGAACCAGCCGCGAAGGGCATAGCGAGTGGAGCTTAGGCTTTGCGGATTGCACAACTGTACCAGCGAACTCAACCGGTTGTCGGCGGCAGGGCACTGACCATCTCCCTGGAACTGTTCCCGCCGAAGACCAACGAAGGAGAGGAAACGCTCTTTCGCGATATCTTGCCGCAACTGGTGGCGTTAGGGCCGTCGTTCTTCTCCGTGACTTACGGTGCTGGCGGAGGCACCCGCGAACGCACCCTCCGCATCGCCAGCCGTATCCAGCAGCAGTTTGGTATTACCAGCATGGCGCATCTGACCTGCACGGGCCAGAGTCGGCAAACCATCGCGGCTGTACTCGACGAAGCCCAGACCCTCGGTCTGGAGAACATCCTGGCACTGCGCGGGGATCCGCCGCGGGGACAAACGCAATTTAGCCCCGAACCGGACGGTTTCGCTCATGCCACCGATCTGATTCGCTTCATCCGCAGCCAGTATCCCTTCAGCGTCGGTGCGGCCTTTTACCCCGAAGGTCATCAGGAAGCCCCCGATAAATACCGCGATTGGGACTACGCCGCTATGAAAGTCGAAGCGGGCGCGGAATTCCTGATTTCCCAGCTCTTTTATGTGGCCGAGGATTTTATCGATTGCGTCGAGTACCTCCGCCATAAACGTGGCGTAAACGTGCCGCTGGTGCCGGGAATCCTGCCGTTTTTGAGCAAGGAGCAAATCCGCCGTTTTACTCGAATGTGCGGGGCGAAACTTCCCGACACGATCAACCGCCGACTCGACCAGCTCCACGATGACGAATCGGTACGCCGCTACGGTGTAGAGGTGTGCACGGAGTTGTCCGCGAAGCTGCTGGCTTATGGCGTACCGGGATTGCATATCTACTGCCTGAACCGCGTGGAGAGTGCCCGCGAGTTGTTGAGCAATCTCGGTCTGGTGCCGGTTGCGCGGGAGGATAGTGCTCGCCAGGAAAAAGCGGCTTTATAGAAATGCCATGTCGCACGGCAGCACGGCGGGCTGACCCCCGCTGCTCGTGGTGCACGGCGGCGACCTGCGAATCCCTGCGGAACTGCGCCTGAAAATGCTTTTCCGCGCCAGCCGCAACGCCAACGGCTGGAAAGTCTGCAATAACCACGAACGCACCAGGGACACGAAGGAAACACCAAGGATCGGCTTAGTGCTGCTTCGTGCCTTCGGGTCTTCGTGGTGAAAATCCGAAAGGCCAACGAGGGTATCGCTCGGAACCTAGAATTGCTACTGCAAACCCGCAATTCCAAGCCGTAGGCGTGCCGCCAGCGACTACAACCACCGCGACAAACCCCAGGGGGCACCATGCATATTCTGCTGACCAACGACGATGGCATCTACGCGCCGGGCCTGCGGGCCTTACGCCAGGAATTGCGGAGTCTGGGTCGGGTGACGGTAGTGGCGCCGGCCACGGAACAAAGTGCCGTCGGCCATTCGATTACGCTCCTGACCCCGCTCCTCGTTCAGCCGGTGGAAGATGCCGACGGTTCCGCACTCGGTTGGGCGGTCGAAGGCAAGCCAGCCGATTGTGTCAAACTCGCTCTCGTCGAACTCCTCGACGAAACTCCCGACCTGATCGTCAGCGGCATCAATGCCGGTTCCAACGTCGGTATCAATGTCCTCTATTCGGGCACGGTGGCGGCGGCGATCGAGGGAGCGTTTTTCGGCATCACCAGCGTCGCCATCTCCCTGGAATATCGCGACCCGGTGCACCTCGACTTCGCCGAAGCCGCCCGATGCGCGAGGCGGCTGATCGTGCAACTGCTAGAGAAATATCGCGGCAGTGGTCGGCTGTTCAACATTAACATTCCCAGTCTCGATGCCGGGCCCCCCAAAGGTGTGCGCGTCGTGCCTCAGGGCATTGTGCGCTACCGCGAACAATTCCAACGCCGCACCGATCCGCGGGGTCGGGTCTATTTCTGGAGCATGCCCGAACTGGTGCCGTTACAGACCACTTCCGATACCGACGTCACCGCCCTGGCCGAAGGCTACATCACCATTACCCCGTTGCATTTCGACCTGACCGATTATCGCCATCTCGAAACGCTGCAACGCGACTTCAGCACTCCAGGCGACCGCTGAGCCACTTGCACAAAACCGCCGCCCTGGTGCACGTCGTTCAGTCGCGGGAGAAAAAGCGACTTCTGCGATACACAATAGCGTCTTCCCGGAACCAAGTTCAAAAAACGCACCGCCAAGGGAAATCGCAATGCACAAGCAAGCAGGCCGTTCGTCCGCCGGCGGAATTGCGACTTTTGCGATGCACAAACGCACACGCATCACGAGCGGCGGGCGTCAGCCCGCCGTTGCTTGGGGAATCGCGTGGCCGGCACGATTACGTACATATCCGCACACAATCGTCGGACGGGTAACCAGGAGCGGCGGACGTGAGCCCGCCGTGTCTGTGGGAAACACACGTGCAGGGATGATTACGCCCAGGTTCAGACAGCGTCGTTGCACGCGCGGCACAGGAGCGGCGGGCGTGACCCCGCCGTGGC
>Ga0209479_1002751_pt1 | contig 11422 bp, 15 predicted proteins | sample DewCreD2012metaG_2_FD_184112 | JGI IMG/M metagenome (GOLD analysis project Ga0209479, IMG submission 184112) | Hot spring sediment bacterial and archeal communities from British Columbia, Canada, to study Microbial Dark Matter (Phase II) - Dewar... ...
ACCTAAGCTATATAGGATTGATTTAAAGGGTTAATTTCATAGTAACACGCCAAAAATTTGACCTTATGCTAACAACTTGATTTTACATAGAAATTTCGTTTTTGTTAATCTATGACTGTTGAACATGGGTAAAAGATAAAAAGAGAGAGAAAATTTAGGAATGGGTATTTTACTCCACCTGAGGTAGTGGATAAACGCTTACCTGCAATCTTTCCCTATTCTTCCGCTCAAAGGCAACAATGCCGCTAATCTTTGCATAGAGGGTATCATCTGAGCCCCTTCCCACATTAAAACCAGGATGAAATGCCGTTCCTCTCTGTCTGACAAGGATATTGCCTGCCTTGACAAACTGTCCACCAAATCTCTTTACACCAAGACGCTGTGATGCGCTCTCACGACCATTCCTTGAACTACCTACCCCTTTTTTATGAGCCATATATCACCTCCCAATTGTATATTTTTGATCCTGACCATAGTATAGGGCTGTCTATGACCCCTTAACCTTCTATAACCTTTTCTGGTCTTCTGCTTAAAGATGAGCACCTTTTTTGCCTTTCCATCTTCAATCACCTCTGCAGTAACCTTTGTAGAGGAAAGATGAGGACTACCCAGGGCAATCCTCCTGCCATCTGAGACCATAAGGACCTTATCAAAATCCACGGTGGGGGGTTGGGCGCCATGTGCGCTGAGTTTCTCAACCTTGATTATATCTCCTTCAGAGACCCTGTATTGTTTGCCGCCTGTCTCTATCACTGCATACATAAGAAATATTTAACATAATCTGGTGTAGAAAGTCAATCAATTGCTTAAAATAATCATCGCAACACCTATAAACATTATCGTACCTCCTGATGCCCTCTCGGTAATCTTTTCTTCTTTGAAGAGGATATACCCGTAAATAATACTGAAGATGAGGCTCATGCACTTCACCGAAATCATATATGCAACATTTGTAAGACTCATTGCAACCATATGGAAGATAACCATTAATGAATAGGTAACCCCTATAGAGACCTTCTCACCTAAAATCACATACGAGACAATGATTAAAAACAGGGGTGTGAGTGCCAGAAAGGGAATCGTAAGACTCAGGGGAGAAGCCTTGAGTGCCTTGATATAGAGAATGATAGCTATTATCTCCAAGGGAAGTGCTATCAAGGTTTTTATTGCTTGCCGCAATTATCCTTACATCAACCTTGATGGTCTTTGTGCCTCCCAGTCTTTCAATCTCTCCCTCCTGCAGTGCCCTTAATACCTTTGACTGTAAGGCTATATCCATCTCACCAATCTCATCAAGAAATACCGTCCCGTTATCTGCAAGTTCAAATTTGCCGAGTTTTCTCTCATCTGCGCCTGTGAACGAACCTTTTTCATGTCCGAAGAGCTCTGATTCAAGAAGCTCCCTTGGAATTGCCGCACAATTTATGGGAATAAATGGATATTCTTTCCTCGGACTTAGAAAATGTATTGCCCTTGCAAAAAGCTCCTTACCTGTGCCTGATTCCCCGAGAAGTAAGACCGTTGTCTTTGTAGGTGCAACCTTTTGAATATTATTTGCAATCTCAAGCATCTTCAGGCTCTTTCCGATGATCTCCGGCATACCCATCTCAGCTGATAACTTATCCTTAAGGAGCATGTTCTCTGTGTGAAGTCTCTGGGATTCAAGTGCCCTTCTGAGAAGCAGAAGTAGATAATCCGTATCCAGTGGTTTTGTTAGAAAATCATAGGCTCCCAATTTCATGGCATTAACAGCAGTCTCAATTGAGCCATATGCAGTCATGACAATGACAGGCATGAGCGGGTTTTCCTCTCTTGATGTCTTAAGCACCTCAAGACCATCTTTTTTTGGCAGTTTGAGGTCGGTAATAACAGCGTTCAGCTTTGTGTCTTTAATCCTTCTTATTCCTTCGACACCATCCTTTGCAATGACGACCCCATAGCCTTCTGCCTCAAGTGTCTCCTTTAACATCTGAGCCATTGAGTCTTTGTCTTCTATGATGAGGATAGTTTCCATTTTAGCGTTTTACTGCATTAGGTTTTACTATTAAAATTCTGCTTCACAAAATATTTGGAAAAGGTTATCTTGATTTATTTTTTCTTTTATAACTTTTGCCTTTTTCGCATGGAGGAGTTTAATTTCTGATTTTTCTAATTTTAGCGGAGTTTCAGGGACATAGAATGCCTCTTTAATTTTTCCCCAGTCTTTGTCTCTTATAGTAATAACTTTGTCAAGAAAAATACTGACATAACAGTTATTGATTATTGTTGGTTTAACGTCTTCTAATTTTTGGGTTGTGATTTCTACATATTTAGGATCAATATCAACTCCTATAAATTTCCTTCCAAGTTTTTTAGCCGCAACAGCAGTTGTTCCAGTTCCTATAAACGGGTCAAGGACAATATCTCCTTCGTCTGTACTCATAAGCAACAACCTTTCGAGGAGATGTAATGGTAGTTGGCAAGGGTGTTCATCTCTCCTTGTTTTATGTCTTATTCTATGAATATCTGTCCACACGTCAGAAACAATAGGTCCAAATTGGTGCATCTGGTCTTTTTTCCCTCCATAATCTTTTAGAATGTACCCGCAGACCCTACATCGCTTATGCAACATTCTAATGTCATAAAATTTATATTTTTCAGATTTTACAAAATACAGTATCCCATAATGATTCGCTAAGAGAGTTTTGCCAAGTGGTGAACCCATTGCATCCCATGCAATCCAATGGCGAAAAGTAGCAATTTCATTTAAATGTGAACCAAAAGGTATCAACCATTTTGGAATATTATGGACGAAGATAGAGCCTGTTGGCTTAGTAATGCGAACCATTTCATTAAGCCACTCTTTACACCAAGAAAGATACTTCTCAATATCATGCCTATCATAGTAACTGTTGTATTTCTTTTTAAGATTAAATGGGGGGTCTGCAAAAGTAACATCAACACTGTTGTCGGGGATTCTTTTCATAACTTCTAAACAATCCCCTTGAATAATCTTGTTTATTAAATTCTCAAAAAATTCTTTATTTTTCATGGAATGTATCCGTCAATAGATTTTTAAATCTCTCAAGTTCATCTTTGTTAAATGTAAAAACAAAATCAAATGCCTCCACCAGTCGCTTTAAATCGCCCCTTCTCACGTACCATCCTATTCCATCAACAAATCCAATAAAAATCATATGTGGATAGTTTTTCTTCAAATATTCAGCAACCGTCTTCTCTGTTTTAGCTTTGTCTCCCATTCCAGACGCTGTGGTTACTGAATATGAACATTCAATTATTATCTTTGGGGATGTCTTATTTGGAATTATAAAATCCATTGTTCGAGGTATGTTCCCTGCCTCTGGAATTTTGAATTTCCCCTTTTCAAAAGTCAATTTATGTTCACCAAGAACTTGCTCAATTACTACTTCAGGATTCCCTTCTCTACCTGCTTTATAAGCCCCTTTTGTTTTATATCTTATTATGGTATCTACCAATGACTCTATTGAAAAACTAAATTTATTTATGTCGAGTTTTTTAAACTCAAATAGAGGAAGAACTTTTTTTATTACAGGCACTGTAGGTCCCTTGAAGAATAAATTTACAATACCCTCAGCAAACTTTTTGTTTTTCGTTATAATAGATTTTATCTTATCCAGACCCCATTCTGTTTTAAAATCCTCATTTGGCCAGGAATCCTTATTCACAAGAGTGGATAATGTCTTATCATCAGTAGCTCTAATGAATGTTACTAACCTTTGTAAACTTTCTTTTGAAAACCCTGTAACAGTCAAAATTGCATCAAGCCCATCTTGAACTTCCGTAATATGTGCAAGCAAGCCAGACTCCTTAAGCCCTTCACGTTCTATTCTATTTTTGAGGAGAAAAATATTCTGAGCAATTGAAGAAATATGTCCCTCATAATATTCTTCAAACTCTTCATTGTAAAAATAGAAGGTGTTCTTAGAGATTACCGTATTAAATTTTTCGTCTAAGGACGGAAGACGCATTTTAGACATTTTTATCTCTCATCCATCATCTAAAAACCTCTTCAATTTCTGGCTTATTACTAGGAAATTTCTGTTTTAAATAATTTTCAAGTTTTCCTTTCTGATATAGTTCTCTAAAGTTATCAACAGATTTGAGCCCCAAACTTCTTGCACATTGATCAGATATTGTTTGATATGCAACATCAAATTTGTCAGCTACTATTTTAACAGCTTTGGGATGATCTACGCCTTGTTTCATAAGTTTTACTACTTCTAAAACATGGTCAAGTTTTCTACCTTTGCCTTTTCCTCTTGAATTCTTTCCTTGAGTCTCATTTTGCTCGATAACTCCTCTTGCTGAGCATAAGATATTGATGTCGGTTAGAATGTCGTTTATATTTCTTGTCAACCTGTATTTCTGTTCTTTTTCTTCTAAAATATTTAATTTTAATAATAACTTCAAAGATTGGATTATCTCTTTTTCTTTGTAATCTTTCTCTCTACCTATAAAAATATCTTGTATTCTTTCTTTAGTAAACTCGCCTATGTCTCTTTTTTCTAATATCATGAGTAGGTCTTTAATAATTTCAACGACTACTTTTTGTTCTTCTCCTAATGACGTTTTAATATCTGCTGGTGTAACCATAATTCTACCTCCCTTAAATAACATATTAAATATTTCTCTTGGGGTGTATGGATAAATATTGTGATTATATAAAATCTTACAAATTGTCTTTGTCTCAATGAGAATTACACCTTCTTCCTTAGCTGTAGCCAGCACATTCCCTCTTCTAAATAGTGGTGCTATTACTGCCGATTTGAAGGCATTATACTTTTTACAATAGCGTTTCTGAGCAGGGAACCCAATCATCTGTTCAGTTATTCCAGAATTTCCTCTTGAAGTTTTAGCATCAACCGTAACTTTTTCTCCATCATATTCTATAAGAATATCGGGTTCATTCGGTCCTCCTAAATGTTGAGAGGGTAATCCAAGCGACTCAAAACTAATGGCCAGAGCCCGCTCAAAACTTTCAGGATTGTTGGTTTGATACTGGCTTCGTTCCAGTTCTTTAATTAACTCAATAAGATTTTCCATCAGGTCTTTCTCAAAAACAATATATACTCATCTTTCATCGTATTTTGAATTCCTTTTATTGGTTTTACAATCTTCTGGTCAAGCATAAATCCAATTTTTGAAGCCATTTCCTCAACTTTAGTCTCAAGCCTTATTCCACCTGTTTGAACATCATTTGAGCCGATTATAATAACTGCATACTTTCCAATCTTTAGTACTCGGAACATTTCAGACAAAACCTTGTTCATATCGTCAAAGTAATTAGTCAGTTTATCTTTTCTAGTTCTTCCTTTCAATCCTATCATTTCGTCTTTAAGTTTAGATACATCGTATCCCAGATACTCTAATTGAGGTCTATCATTTTCTGCGTAATCAATGGCAAAGGAATAGGGTGGAGAGGTAATAATAGCATCTATTGAATTATCTGCTAAAGAAAGAGTTCTGGCATCTCCAATTTTAAAACTTGCTTTACCAATCTTTAAATCAAGTTTATCCCTTACTTGAATAAATGAATTAATCTGCCCTACATATCTTTTAAGTACAGATGGGAAAAGGACATCAATACTTTTTAAACATCTTCTTGCGTATCCCATAGCATCTAAAAAAGCAAGTAATGTAATCGCATCCTCTGTAACAAAACCGTTTCCAAAATCAAATTTTTTGGGTAATGTTTTACTTTTTATTAGGACCTTATAGTTATTACTCATATTATTGAGGATTGTAGATAATGAGCTTTTATTTGTTCTTAACGCCTCATATTTTACCTTGCTCATCAAGATACAAAATGGACTTTTTTCGATGCCTATAGAGTCAATACCTATAAACGATGCCTCAATATTTAATGTACCACTTCCGCACATGGGGTCAAGAACAACTTCTCCCGGTTTAATACCCAAAATATTCAATAGTCCCTTAATAAGTTGTGGGTGGAATTTACCTCGGTATGGGAAAAGTCCATGTGTCGCATAGCCCGTGGAAAAATTACCTTCTTTAAAATACGATTTTATTATCTCTGACCTTCCCTCCCAAATAAGTGGGCTATTATTTGAACAAATAAGATAATGATTAGTATGTTCACCATCAATGCTTTTAAAGAATGAACCCCTTTGAATAAGCTCGTTTTTTGATAAGAGCTTATATTCATAAAAGGCAAATTCTAATTCAAAAAGTTCAGAGGTATTTGGTAATAATTCGTATCCCGCAGGTAATAAAAAAGAAGTTATTTTAGGTAAATTTTTTATTTTATTCATTATTCTTTCGTAATCTCTAATTAAAGCATAATCTTATGCTATTCTCCACGTGTCTTACCAACTGCAAGCATGGGGTGAAGATACAGAACTTCATTTGTATCATAGTCAACTACCGCATAATCCTCACCACATAGATCGCAATGATAATAAACAGTTGTGCGATCTTCAAAGTTCTCATCACCATTAACAACGATATCTTCCCACGAATCTAATGGACAGTTGCAAATCTTAAATTCTGGCCAATTCATCGCTATGTTTTATCATTTATCGCCCTCCTCTCATTTGCAAAACCGCCTTTTGCAGGGGTAATTTTTAGCTTACTTTTGGGTTTCTTTATCTTTTTCGTCAATTTCTCTTAACACCTCAGCAATTTGATTTTTAAGTTCAGGAATATCCTTTTGGGTTACCTCCCATATTCGTTCCAATTTAATGCCAAAGTATTTATGAATGAGAATGTCTCTAATACCGGCAATTGTTTTCCATGGTATTTTGCTATGTCTTGCTTTTAATTCCGAACTTAAATTCTTTGTTGCCTCCCCTATAATTTCAATCGCCCTTGTAACAGCATATTGCTTTTCTTTATTTTCAAAAAATGACTCCATCGTGATATTCTCTACAAATTTTTCTATATCACATATTGCATCGTATATATGTTGAAGATATGGTTTATCTTTTTTCATAAATTATCCTCATTTCTTTTTTTACATAATCAATTACATATGGGCTTATGCTGTCAAGTTCTCCAACATCTACTTTCCTGCCAAAAAGTCTCTTTAACCTCTCCTGCAACTCTACTAAATCAAATAGTGATTTTCTTTCTCCATCTGCATACCGTATAGCAATATCAATATCACTTCCCCTTTTTTGTTCCCCTCTAACAAAAGAGCCAAATATAGCCATAAAAACTATGCCATTTTTTTCACAGATTTCAGCTAACCTTTCTCCTAACCCTTTCTTTCTTATTTGTGCTGGTATGTTTTTTACCTCAATCATTTTTACACCTCATTTCAAAATATGGGGGTTGTCCCCTGGTTGGTTGTGAGTTCATATCTCCTTGACAATTAAAACCTCTTCCCCAAGCATATCAATAATTTTTACTGCAACTCTGGTTTTCTTTTTTGGTATTTCAATTTCGTATTTCCCTTTTACTAAATCATTTTTCTTTTCAGGGACATCTGAATAAACAATATGAAAAGTGTTACCATTATAATTATTGTCAATTAAGACGGTATCAATCATGCTTCTGAAATCAGGGATTTTAACTTTGAAGAGTTTGCTGTCAATGTTGAGGCGTTCAATTATCGTTGGTGAGATAAAGTCCTTTATCTCTATAATTGCCTTATCGTTTTTTCTTTTTATATTAACTTTTGCTTCTGCTGGCTTGTGGATTAAGAAACTGCCATATTTTTTGTCTGTTTTTAATTCTATAACCTTTATCTTATTTACAGGATGTTTTTTGTTCCATTCTTCAATCCATGGGTCAACTGCTAATTCTTTACCAAGACAGACAATGGTTATGTCTCTATCCTCATCAGGTCTTTTCTTTAATTCATCCTGAAGAAGTTGTAAATCAAGAAGTGTCAGTGGGTGATTGAAATCAATAATTTTGACAAGACTCTTACCTAAGTGTCCATCAAAGAATTTATCTGTCCTTGTTCTCTGAATTCCGATATGCTGGACTGCAAGTTCAATTGCCTCTGTTTGTAAGAGTTTAAGGTCATAATCATTGACTTTGTAAATAGCAAATCCCCCAATTCCCCCCTTTACTAAAGGGGGGTTAAGGGGGGATTTGCCAATCTGTTCAAGGATTATCTTCTGAATCCGTTTACTCGTTGTCTGTATCGCTCCTTTGTTTATATCGCAACCAATCCATCGCCTGCCAAGTTTCTGAGCAACTGCCATGGTTGTTCCAGAGCCACAGAAGAAGTCAGCGACAATGTCGCCGGGATTGGATGAGGCAAGGATGATGCGCTTTAATAGGGCTTCGGGTTTTTGAGTATTAAAACCAGTATATTCTAAATGGCCTACCTGAACATTAGTTATATCGTCCCACAAATTTGAAACAGGAGTGCCCTTTGATTCATCTAAATAATACCTATAATGTTCCGGCCTACTTCCTCCTGCTTTCCTAATATAATCGGCCATCTTCATCTGAATATTTATAGAAGTTTTTTACATATTCTTGAGATAATGGCTTATATTCTGGATGAAATTTTGTATATTCCGTTTTACTATAAAAAAGGATTACATCTGTTATATGAGGAAAGCCTTCTTTTACATTTCCCTTAACACCTGCCATACGTCTCCACACAATCTCATTCCTAAAATTATCCTGTCCAAACACCTCATCCATCAATAATTTCACATAATGTCCCACATGCCAGTCTAAATGGACATAAATAGAGCCTGTATCTGCAAGCAACTCCTTCATCAGCATCAACCTCTCATACATAAACTGCAAATAGCTATCATTATTCCAAATATCAAAATACATTGTTTGCTGCAGGACAGATGCCTCGTCTTCTTCTATCCGTCCTAAATTCTTTAGCCCTCTCAACTCTACCTTTCTTACATAATCTGCCCCACTTTTAAAAGGAGGGTCAATGTAAATCAGGTCAATCTTGCCTCTGAATCCCATCTCAAGAAGCGTTGCCAGGACATCTTTATTGTCTCCATGGAATAAAAGATTCTGCCAGTTATTTTTTAACTCTTCGTAGGTTGGCATTTCAACAATTCTTTTAGTATTTTGGGGATCAAATACTTCTACAAGTTGGGCAGGAAAACCCTTAACATAATCTAAGGGTCTCTTGTCCACCCACTGAAGCATCGGTCTACCTTTTGCAGGTGTGATTTTAAGTTTATTTTCGGGCATTTTTTAATTCCTTCAAGAAGTCACTAACGAGTTTTACTTTGATACCAAATTTATTATGGATTGCTTTTTTAAAGTCTTCATCTGTGGTAAGTATAATTTTATCATCAGTGATCAAACAAGTTTGAAGAAGGTATATATCTTTATCGGTTTCTTTGTGTGGTAAAATATTTATTATTTCACTCGGCAAGTTTTGAAGACTATCTTCTTCTATAAGTAGTGTTTTATCAGAGTTAAATGGATAGAATTTTCTAAAAAAATTCTTTACCACATCTCTTTGCTTTGGAAGTTTAAAAAGGGAATATTTTTCTTCATCAGTTAAATAGTAAAAAAGCCACTCGTTAACAGTGATACCCATCTTATTTTTCTTCTATCCCTATTACAGTTTTAATATTCTCAATTTCCGTCTCCATAAAAGAAACAAGACCTCCTTTAATCTGTCCTTTCTCATTTATGGTTTGCTCTTCCCAGATTGTTTCTCTTTTTGGTTTAGTAAGAAAATAGCATTTTATATCTTTGTGTGAGAGTTTTTTTTCAGCCACAAGTGCAAGAAAAGTCGATACCACAATTTCGCTATGTGTTTCAATTATCAAGTATTTTTCTTCCTCCTTCACAATCTCTGCAAACGTCTGAGTAAGTTTACGTTGTGCAGATGGGTGCAGATGTATTTCCGGTTCTTCAATAAAAATAAGAGGAGTATTTTTTTTCAAAGTTTTGGTTAATATAGATACTACCTGATTAAGTCCAAAACCGTCATTAATCAGTTCATTAGTCATTCCAAAATTATCAGTTACTTGAAGGTAGAAAAGAGCGGTTCCAATTTGTGATCTAACCTTAAAGATTTTCCCAAACATATTTTGGAATTTTGCCATTACCTCACCCTCAAGATACATGTCTACAGCTAAAAGAGTGGCTATTTCATCTTCAGTTAGCAATGATGAAAGTGGGGAGCTACTGTAGTAAGGTTTAGAAAATCCTCTTTTTAAAGGAATTATCTCTGCTGCTCGTAAAGTTTCAACACACATATTTAACGATTTTAAAAATTTCTCAGTTGCCTCAACCCCTTCAGGTGTTTGAGGAGGAGCTGAAACACTTGATGTAATTCCATTCCACAAGACATTAATCTCGGTCTCATTTATTTTTACCATTTGTTGCGTTTGTGCATTTACTGGATAAGGGAATGTGACCGGAAGCACTAAATTAACTTTTGGGGGTGATATAATCCAAAATTTACCTTCTTTCTTTCCTATGCTCACGCCATATGTGGTATCAACTCCTTGTTCATCTGAAAAAGTTAATTCAATTTCTATTTTCTTATCAGGATTATGAAGATAAATCACCTGTTCAAATCCACCAAGATTTGCAAAAAGAAGGTTCAAAAAGGCATCCAAAGGTTGGTTTGGGTTCTGAATTATGTTTTTAAATACGAATATTGTGTAAAGAATAGACGATTTCCCTGCACCATTTGGACCATAGAGCAAGGTAATAGGAGCTAAATTAATTTCCGCCTCTTTCAAACACCTGAAGTTTTTAACTTTTAATTTTTTTAACATACTACACCTCCACAGATTTTTATTTTCAATTTACTTTCTCCCATATTCATAGTTCATAGATTGCTTCTTTAATTTTATTTATATTCTCAAATCCTATTTCATCTCTATCAGTGATTAATATTTCATATTTTAATCTATCAGGGTTTAATCCTTCTATCTCTTTTATAGCCTTTTCCTTTTCCTCATCTCTAAATGTTGGCGCCTTTATCTCAACTATAATCATTTTGCCGTTCTTCTTTTTTATTAAAAAGTCAGGTGTGTAGTTATGCCATCTGCCATCTTTGCCCTTATATTCAAAAATAAAGTCTGTCTTGTTAGGGTCGTTTATTGCACCAGTAAAATAAATATCTTCTATATCAGCAGGATTTTCGTTTAGCATCACCAATAATTGCTCAAAGAAATCTTTCTCAGGGTTAGAATCAAAATTATAAGGGGTATAATGGAAGCCAAATTCTAACTGATACCAGCCCTTGCTCTGGTCTTTAAATCTTTCATACCTTAAAAGAAGGTTTTCCTTATCTTTGTGATAGACTATTTCGGTTGTATAAATGGTTTGTCTTTCTTTTTCTTCTTTATTGGATGTAGATCGTAAAATAGAATTGACCCCCCATCGTCATTTAAAATTGACCCCCTAATAAGGATATAATCTCCTTCTAAAAACAGGAAGGAGGTAAAGGGGGATGATAACTATGTATAAGTGGCAGCAG
>Ga0209479_1002771_pt1 | contig 11322 bp, 9 predicted proteins | sample DewCreD2012metaG_2_FD_184112 | JGI IMG/M metagenome (GOLD analysis project Ga0209479, IMG submission 184112) | Hot spring sediment bacterial and archeal communities from British Columbia, Canada, to study Microbial Dark Matter (Phase II) - Dewar... ...
TCCCCTCCATCCACTGGCTGCGCTCCTACAGCCTCTACACGCCGCTGTTCCGGGACTACTACCGGCAGCACCTGCCGGAGGACTTCCCCACGCTGCGCGACCGGGCCAGCGCCCTGCTGCAGCAGGAGGCGGAGCTGCAGGAGATCGTGCAGCTGGTCGGCCCCGACGCCCTGCAGGACGACCAGCGCCTGGTCATCGAGGTGGGCAAGATGCTGCGCGAGGACTTCCTGCAGCAGTCGGCCTTCTCGGAGGTGGACGCCTTCTGCCCGCTGCCCAAGTCCTACGGGATGCTGCGGGCCATCCTGGCCTTCTACGACGCGGCGGCCGCGGCGCTGCGCCGGGGGATGCCCATGGACGACATCCTCAACCTGCCGCAGATCGGGCAGATCGCGCGCATGAAGGAGGTGCCGCCCGACGCCTTCGAGGGGTGGCTGCGGGAGTTTTTGGCCGGGCTGGCCCAGGCCACCGGGGCGGCCGCCCCCGCCCCGGCGGAGGTGCGCCGCGCCCCGGACGGGCCGGGGGCCTGAGGCGCTGGGGAGGAGCCGATGGAACTCGCGGTCAAGCGCTACCAGTCGATCTCCTACATCTCGGGGCCGCTCCTCTTCGTCGAGGGGGCCCGCGACCTGGCCTACGGGGCCATCGTGAACATCCACCTGCCCGACGGCAGCGTGCGCAGCGGGCAGGTGATCGAGGTCTCCGACCGCCACGCCGTCATCCAGGTCTTCGAGGAGACGACGGGCCTGGACGTGGCCCGCACCGCGGTGAGCCTGCGGGAGGACGTGGCCCGCTTCGGGGTGAGCCGCGAGATCATCGGGCGGCGCTTCAACGGCCGCGGCGAGCCCATCGACGGCCTGCCGCCGATCATCCCGGAGCGGCGCCTGCCCATCATCGGCGCGCCCATCAACCCGGTGGCGCGGCTGCGCCCGCAGGAGTTCATCCAGACCGGGATCTCCGCCATCGACGGGCTGAACACGCTGGTGCGCGGCCAGAAGCTGCCCATCTTCTCCGGCGCGGGGCTGCCCCACAACGAGATCGCCGCCCAGATCGCCCGCCAGGCCAAGGTGCTGGGCCAGGAAGAGGAGTTCAATGTCGTCTTCGCCGCCATGGGGATCACCCAGCGCGAGGCGGCCTACTTCATCGAGCAGTTCGAGTCCACCGGGGCGCTGGCCCGCAGCGTCGTCTTCCTCAACCTGGCCGACGACCCGGCCATCGAGCGGCTGATGACCCCGCGGCTGGCCCTCACGGCCGCGGAGTACCTGGCCTACGAGCTGGGGGCGCACGTCCTGGTCATCCTCACCGACATGACGAACTACTGCCTGGATGGGGCGCAGGAGGTCCTGCTGGCCGACGGCCGCATCGTGGCGGCGCGGGAGCTGGTGGAGCGCCCCGAGGGGGCGGCGGTGGTGTCCCTGCACGAGGGGCGCGTGGTGCCCGGGACCGTGACGCGGACCTTCCGGCTCCCCGCCCCGCCGGAGCTGGTGCGCATCCGGACGCGGTCGGGGGCGGAACTGCGCGTCACGGCCGACCACAAGATCCTCGTCGACACGCCGGACGGTCCGGCCATGGTCCCTGCCGGCGTGCTCCGGGTGGGGGACGAGATCTACGCCGCCCGCCGCCTCCCCGTGGCCGAGCCCTGGCAGCCCACGGTCCTCGACCTCCTGGCCGCCTCGCCGGAGGCCGACCGCCTCTTCGTCCACATGCGGAACGGGCTGGTGGCGGACACCCTGCGGGCCCGCTACGGGACGCTCCGCCGGGCGTCCACGACGCTGGGGCTGCCCTACGGCCGCGTGACGGCCGGTCGCGGCAAGGCCTGCTTCTCGGTGGCCGACCTGACGGCGGTGGCCCGGGGGACGGGGACGGGGCTGGCCACCTTCCTGCCCGAGGTCGAGCGCATCACCGCCGGCAAGCACGACGGCCTGCGGCTGGGGACGGCCGCCGTGACGGAGGAGCTGCTCTACGCCCTCGGCCTCGTCGCCGCCGACGGATCCGTCTACGAGAACGCCGCCCAGGGCGTGTACGCCCTCGCCTTCGCCAACCGGGAGCCCGGTCTGGTGGACCGCTTCGTCAGGACGCTACAGGCGCTCTTCCCGGGGCTCGCCGTGCACGTCCACCCCAACCAGGACGGGGTGCCCGTGGCCCGGGTGAACAGCCGCACCCTGCTCGTCGTGGCCCGCGCGCTGGGGCTGCCCGAGGATCTCCGCCCGCTGGTCCGCCTGCCGGAGCCCCTGATCGCGGCCTTCCTGCGCGGCTACTTCGACGGCGACGGGTCGTGCGTGCTCACCAGGGCAGGCCGGGTCCGCCACCTCCAGCTCACCACCCGGAGCCGTGTCCGGGCCGCCCGGCTCCAGCTGCTGCTCCGCCGGCTCGGCATCGTGAGCCGGGTGCAGACCCGCCGCCATGCCGGGGGGTTCCGGGACGCGACCGTCCACGACGTCCTGGTCGAAGGGCGGGAGATGGAGACGTTCGCCCGCGTCGTCGGCGCGCACCACCCCGAGAAGCGCCGCCGCCTGGACCTAGTCGCGCGCGGCGCGCGCACGGCCACGGGCTTCGAGCTGGCCCCGCGCAGCTGCGGGAGGCTGCTGCGCCAGGTGCGGGAGCGGCACGGCGTGCGGGCGGCGACGCTGGGGCCCTCCAGCACGGTCGCCCAGGTGGAAGCCGGCACCCGCCGGACCTCGCGGGCGACGCTGCGGCGGTGGGTGGCCCGCCTGGCCGGGCAGGTGGGCACCGACGACCCGGAGCTGGCGCGGCTGCGCCGCCTCCTGGACGAGGAGACGGTGCTCGACCGCATCGTCGCCATCGACCGCTGCCCGTCCTCGGACGGCCACGTCTACGACATCACGGTGCTGCCGGCCCACAACTTCGCCGTGGCCAACGGCCTGATCGTGTCGAACTGCGAGGCGCTCCGGGAGATCGGGGCGGCCCGCGAGGAGATCCCCGGCCGGCGCGGCTACCCCGGCTACATGTACACCGACCTGGCCACGATCTACGAGCGGGCCGGCCGCATCGAGGGGCGCAAGGGGACGGTGACCCAGCTGCCCATCCTGACGATGCCGGACGACGACATCACCCACCCCATCCCCGACCTGACCGGCTACATCACCGAGGGGCAGATCGTGCTCAGCCGGGCGCTCCACCGCAGCGGCATCTACCCGCCCATCAACCCCTTGCCCAGCCTCTCCCGGCTGATGAACGACGGCATCGGCAAGGGGCGCACGCGCGAGGACCACGCCAACGTCAAGGACCAGCTCTTCGCCTCCTACGCCAACGCCGTGGACCTGCGGCGGCTGGTGGCCATCATCGGGGAGGAGGCGCTCACCGAGCGGGACCGGCTCTACCTGAAGTTCGGCGAGCGGTTCGAGCGGGAGTTCCTCGGCCAGGGCAACACCGACCGCTCCATCGAGGAGACGCTGACGCTGGGGTGGAAGCTCCTCTCCATGTTCCCGCGGGAGGAGCTGAAGCGGATCAAGCAGGACCACGTCGACCGCTACTACTTCGGCGAGACGATGGAGCAGCTGTGGGAGGACCGGCGGCTGCCGCGCTGAGGTCGCCCGGCGCCGCGCGGGCGGCGCCGGGACGCGACGGCGTACGTGACCGACCGGAGGGACGAGCGGAGCAGCGATGCCTGAGCTGATCAGCCCGACCCGCATGAACCTGCTGCAGCGGCGCAACCAGCTGCGCGTGGCGCAACAGGGCGTCGACCTGCTGAAGCGCAAGCGCGACGCGCTGGTGGCCGACTTCTTCAAGGTCGTCCGGGAAGCGCTGGCCGCGCGCGAGCGGCTGGCCGCCGTGGCCCAGGACGCCTACGTCTTCCTCAGCCTGGCCAAGGCGGTGGAGGGGAAGCCGGCCCTCGAGGCGGCGGCCATGGCGGAGCGGCGGGCCCTGGCCGTCGACGTGGAGATCCGCAACGTCTGGGGGACGAAGATCCCGGAGGTGCGCGTGAGCGGGGTGCGCCGCCCGGCGGCCGAGCACGCCCCCAACCCCGTGGCCACCAGCGCGCGCACCATGGAGACCACGGCCAAGTTCGAGGAGCTGCTGGACGCCATCTTCCAGGTGGCGGCCACCGAGATCAAGCTCAGGAAGCTGGGCGAGGAGATCAAGAAGACCACCCGCCGGGTGAACGCGCTGGAGCAGGTCGTCGTCCCGCGCATCCGCGCCGAGATCCGCTACATCGCCGCGGTGCTGGAGCAGCGCGCCCGCGAGGACATCTTCCGGCTGAAGCGCATCAAGCGGAAGCTGGAAGCCCGGGAGGCGGGGGCGCCGGCGTAGGGGGATGGCCTCGGGCGCCCCTCCGCTCGTCCGCCCCGGCGCGGCCCGCTGGCCGCTGCTCCTGGCCGGGCTGTTCGCCGTGGCCGGCTTCCTCCTGGCCGCCCAGGTGCGCACGGAGCTGCTCATCCGCCGCCACCTGCAGGTGCCCGGCGTGCGCCTGGGGGAGCTCGGCGTGCGCCTCCAGGAGCTGGAGCACCGGCGGGCCGTGCTGGAGGCGGAGCTGGCCGAGCTGCGCGATCAGATCGCCGAGGCGGAGCGGGAGGCGGCGGTGGGCCAGTCCAGCCTGGCCCGGCAGAACCGGCGGGTGCGCGACCTGCGCGTGCTGGCCGGGCTCGTCCCCCTGGAGGGGCCGGGCGTCGTGGTGGAGCTGCGCGACAGCCCGCGCCCCATCCGGCCCGGCGAGGACCCCAACAAGACCATCCTCCACTACACCGACCTCCACGCCGTGGTGAACGACCTCTGGGCGGCGGGCGCCGACGCCGTGGCCATCAACGGCGAACGCCTCGTCGGGATCACCGGCATCAGCTGCGTGGGGACGACCATCCTGTGCAACACCAAGCGGCTGGCCCCGCCCTACCGGCTGGAGGCCATCGGCGACCCCGACGCGCTGGTGCGCTACCTGCGCCGCCCCGGGGGGCCGCTGGAGGTCCTGGAGGCCTTCGGCTTCCCGGTCCAGGTGACCCCGCAGGCACGGGTGCGGGTGCCGGCCTACCGCGGCATCCTGCACGTCACCTACGCCCGCCCCCAGGAGTAACGTCACCCGGGCGGCCGGCGGAGGGAGGAGGGAGCGCGCATGTGGTTGCCGGTGATCGGGCTGATCGTGGGCATCCTCCTGGGGTTGCTGGTCTCCGTGGAGATCCCGCTGGCCTACGTGAAGTACACCGCCATCGCCATCCTGGCCGCCATCGACACAATCCTGGGCGGCGTGCGCAGCCAGCTGGAGGGGCGCTTCGACCTGGGGATCTTCGTCTCGGGCTTCGTCATCAACGCCGGCTTCGCCGCCTTCCTGGCCGGGCTGGGCGACCTGCTGGGGCTGGACCTCTACCTGGGCGCGGTCATCGCCTTCAGCATCCGCATCTTCGACAACGCCGGCTTCATCCGGCGGGACCTGCTCGACGCCTACCTGCGGCGGCCGCGCGGGACGGGCCCGGTGTCGGGGTAAACGAGACGGTGACAGCGCCCGGCGGCCAGCGCCGGGCGGTAGGAGGGGAGAGCATGGTCCGGGTGGGGATCAACGGCTTCGGCCGCATCGGCCGGCAGGCCCTGCGGGCGATCCTTGAGCGGGCCGCCGACACGGTGCAGGTCGTCGCCCTCAACGACATCGCCGACCCGCAGATGAACGCCTACCTCTTCGCCCACGACTCCAACTACGGCGCCTATCCGGGGACGGTGGCGGTGCGCGACGGGGAGCTGGTGGTGGACGGCCAGGCCATCCGGGTCTTCCAGGAGCGCGAGCCCGCGCGCATCCCCTGGCGGGACGCCGGGGTGGAGCTGGTCATCGAGGCCACCGGCCGGTTCACGAAGGCCGAGGCGGCGCGCGGCCACCTGACCGGCGGCGCCCGCAAGGTGGTCATCACCGCGCCGGCCAAGGGCGAGGACATCACCCTGAACATGGGCGTGAACCACGAGGCCTACGACCCGGCCCGCCACACCATCGTCAGCAACGGCTCCTGCACGACCAACGCCCTGGCGGTCACGGCCAAGGTCCTCAGCCGCGAGTACGGCATCCGGCGCGGGTTGATGACGACGGTCCACTCCTACACCAACACCCAGCGCATCCTGGACGTCGTCGGCGAGTCCTTCCGCGAGTCGCGGGCGGCCGCGCTGAACATCATCCCCGCCCCCACCGGGGCGGCCCGGGCGATCTTCCTGGTCCTGCCCGAGCTGCAGGGGAAGATGGACGCCATCGCCATGCGCGTGCCCACGCCCACCGTCTCCATCGTCGACCTGGTCTGCGAGCTGGAGCGGCCGGTGGGCGACCGCGACGCCCTCAACGCCACCTTCCGCCGCTGGAGCGAGGAACCGCTGCGCGGGATCCTCGGCTACACCGAGGAGGAGCTGGTCTCCATGGACTTCAAGGGCAGCCCCTACTCGGGCGTCGTCGACGCGGGGTTGACCACGGTGCTGGGCGGCAACCTGGTGAAGGTCTTCACCTGGTACGATAACGAGTGGGGCTACGCCTGCCGCGTGGCCGACCTGGTGAAGTACATGGCGCAGCGGGGCCTGTAGGACCGACGGCGGTGCGGAGAGGGCGGGGGGCGGCTCCTCCGCCCTCTCCGTGTGTCCGGGCCCCGGGGCCAGGAGGGCGCATGGCGAAGCAGACCATCCGGGACGTGGCGGTGGACGGCCGCCGGGTCCTCGTGCGCGTGGACTTCAACGTCCCGCTGGAGGACGGCCGGATCACCGACGACCTGCGCATCCGCGCGGCCCTGCCCACCATCCGCTACCTGCTCGAGCGCGGCGCCCGCGTCATCCTCTGCTCCCACCTGGGGCGCCCCCGCGGCCGGCCCGATCCGGCGCTGCGCCTGGCCCCGGTGGCGCAGCGGCTCGGCGAGCTGCTGGGGCAGCCCGTCCACACCGTGGAGGCGGTGGTCGGCCCCGAGGTGGAGGCGGCGGTGGCCCGGCTGCGGCCGGGCGAGGTCCTGCTGCTGGAGAACCTGCGCTTCCACCCGGGCGAGGAGGCCAACGACGAGGCCTTCGCCCGCCAGCTGGCCGCGCTGGCCGACCTCTACGTGAACGACGCCTTCGGCGCGGCCCACCGGGCCCACGCCAGCACGGTGGGGGTGGCCCGGTACCTGCCGGCGGTGGCGGGGCTCCTCATGGAGAAGGAGCTGGCCTACCTGGGGCGCGTGCTCGACGACCCCGTCCGGCCCTTTGTGGCCATCCTGGGCGGGAAGAAGGTCTCCGACAAGATCCCGGTCATCCGCCACCTCCTCACCCGCGCCGACGCCCTGCTGCTGGGCGGAGCCATGACCTACACCTTCCTGAAGGCGCGGGGACTGGAGGTCGGGAAGTCCCTGTGGGAGCCGGAGATGGTGCCCCTGGCCCGCGAGCTCATGGAGGAGGCGCAGCGGCGCGAGGTCCGGCTCGAGCTGCCGGGGGACGTCGTGGTGGCGCCGGCGGCTGACCCGGGGGTGCCGCACCAGGTGGTGCCGGTGGAGGCGATCCCGCCCGACCAGATGGGCCTGGACATCGGCCCGCGGACGCGAGAGCGCTTCGCCGCGGTGGTGGAGCGCGCGGGCACCGTGGTGTGGAACGGGCCGATGGGGGTCTTCGAGGTGCCGCCCTTCGACGCCGGCACCCGGGTGGTGGCGGAGGCGATGGCCCGCTCCCAGGCCATCACCGTGGTGGGCGGGGGGGACAGCGCCGCCGCCGTGCGCCGCCTGGGGGTGGAGGAGCGGATGACCCACGTCTCCACCGGCGGCGGGGCGGCCCTGGAGTTCCTGGAAGGGCGGGTCCTGCCCGGCGTGGCCGCGCTGCAGGACCGGGCGTAGGAGCCCTGGGGCGCGGGGGAGGGAGGATGGCGCGCACACCGCTCGTGGCCGGCAACTGGAAGATGCACAAGACCACGCGGGAGGCGGCGGCGCTGGTCGAGGCCCTCAAGCCGCTCGTGGCGCCGGCCCACGGCGTCGACATCGTCCTGTGCCCGCCCTTCACGGCGCTGCAGGAGGTCGGCCGGCTCGTCGCCGGCACGGCCCTGGAGCTGGGCGCCCAGAACATGCACTGGGAGCCGCGCGGGCCCTTCACCGGCGAGGTGGCCGCGCCCATGCTCTGGGAGCTGGGGTGCACCTACGTCATCCTCGGCCACTCCGAGCGGCGGGCCCACTTCGGGGAGACCGACGAGATGGTGCGGCGCAAGGTGGCCGCCGCCTTCGCCAACGAGCTCATCCCGATCCTCTGCGTGGGGGAGACCCTGGAGGAGCGGGATGCGGGGCGGACGGAGGCGGTGGTGGCGCGGCAGCTGCGGGCGGCCGTGGAGGGGATCGGCCCCGACGAGGCGGCGGCGCTGGTGGTGGCCTACGAGCCGGTGTGGGCGATCGGCACCGGCCGGCCGGCCACCGGCCAGGAGGGGAACCGCATGGCCGGGCTCATCCGGGGGTGGCTGGCGGAGTGGTTCGGGGACGCGGCGGCCCAGACGCGGGTCCTCTACGGGGGGAGCCTCACCCCCGACAACGCCGCGGAGTTCTTCACCCAGCCCGAGGTGGACGGGGGCCTGGTGGGCGGGGCCAGCCTGGAGGCGGAGAGCTTCGCCCGCATCGTGCTGGCCGCGGTCCCGGCCCTGCAGGCGGCCGTCGGGCCGCGGAGTACAATATCCTGGTGTCGCCGGGAGCCGGTGGCCGCTGGGCGGACCGGCCCCCGGGAAGGGCATCTTCAGGGAGGACATGCGTGGAGCAGGCCATCCTCATCGTCCACTTCATCATCGCCGTCCTCCTGGTCGGCGTCGTGCTGCTGCAGGGGCCGAAGGGGGAGGGACTGGGGGCCATCGGCGGCAGCGCCCGGCTCTTCCACGGGCCGCGGCCGCGGGAGACGTTCTTCACCCGCATCACCACGGCGCTCGCGGTCCTCTTCGTCTTCACCTCGACCTTCCTGGCGTTCTCCCTGCGCTGAGGCGGCGCAGACGGACCGGGGAGGCGGACCGCCGGGGCCTGACCCCGGTCGGGACGCCCGGGTAGATCCCGGGTATATAATGAGGGTGCCACCCGTGCCGGGATGGCGGAATTTGGCAGACGCGCACGCTTGAGGGGCGTGTGGGGTTCCCGTGGGGGTTCGAATCCCCCTCCCGGCACCAAATTCCCGTGACTTCCTCCGCGCCTATCATCAGGCCTTGAACGAACTCCCCGAGAAGATGCGGACCGCCGTCCGGAACGGGACCCGATTCGTCGTCCTCGTCCACCTCGACATGCAGACCGTGGAGGCCCCCCGCCCGCGTGGCCAGTCAGAGGTCCACCGGGACCCGGAACGGGTCTCGCTGCACTCGGAACTTCCCAGGTTCGAGCCAGCACTGGCGCCGGTGCTCGAGGGGTAGGGGGTGAGGAAGGTGGCGCAGCCCCTGGTGGTACGGCGGAAGTTCACGGTGGAGGAGTACCACCGCCTGAGCAAGGCAGGCATCCTGCGCGAGGACGACCGGGTGGAGCTCATCGATGGGGAGATCGTGGAAATGGGTCCCGTAGGGGCAAGACACGCGGCGACGGTCAAGCGTATCAGGAACCGATTGACTCCCATCGAAAGTTCCGGCAGGGCGCTCCTGAGCGTTCAGGATCCCATCCGGCTGGGGGACTTCGGGGAGCCTCAGCCTGACCTGGCCCTCCTGCGGCCCCGAGGGGACTTCTACGCCGCCGAGCACCCCGGCCCTGAGGACGTCCTGCTGGTGGTGGAAGTGGCGGAGACCTCCACGGACTACGACCGCCAGGTCAAGGTACCACTCTATGCCCGCTGGGGCATTCCGGAAGTGTGGCTGGTGGATTTGGAGCAGGACCGGATCGAGGTGTACCGGAGGCCTTCCGCCGAGGGCTACCAGGAGGTGCAGATGGTCCGCAGGGGTGAACGGGTGGGGCCTGCCGCTTTCCCTGACCTCGTGCTGCGGACGGAGGAGATCCTCGGCTAGACCAGCAGAGCCGAGCTCCTGGCGGAGCACCTGATCATGTGGACATGAGCAGCCATGCCGGCTCCGCCAGCAGGCGCCCCACCGCCGCGACCGCCTCGCCCCACGCCTGGGGGCCCGCGGGCACGCCGATGGCCCGTGGCGGATGGACCGTCACCACCGGGACGTCGACCTCGGGCGGGATCCCGGCGAGCTCGCGCGCCGCGCGCACCGCCGCCTCGAAGTCGCCCAGCTCGTCCACCAGGCCGTGGGCCAGCGCCTGCGCGCCCGTCCACACCCGCCCGCGGGCCACCGCCTCGACCGCCTCCGGCGCCATGCGCCGCCCCGCGGCCACACGGGCCTTGAAGCGCGCGTAGACCTCGTCCATCCACCGGCGCAGGGCCGCCCACTCCCGGTCGGTGTACGGCACGGTCGCCGACGGCATGGTGGCCGTCGCGCCCAGGGCGATCACCTCGGGACGCACGCCCACCTTCGCCGCCAGCTCCCGCACGCTGAACTTCCCGGCGACGACGCCGATGGACCCGGTGATGGTGGTGCGCGCGGCGACGATCCGGCGCGCCGCGCAGCTGACGTAGTACCCGCCCGATCCGGCGACGCTGCCCATGTGCACGACCACGGGCGTGCGCCGGTTCACCCGCTCCACCTCGCGCCAGATGAGGTCGCTGGCCACCGCCGACCCGCCCGGCGAGCCCACGTGGAAGACGACCGCCGCCACGCCGGCCATCCGCTCGGCCGCCCGGAAGGCCCGGGCCACCGTCTCGTGTCCCGCCAGGCGCCGGCCGAGGAGCGGCAGGGGGATGGGGAGCTCGCGGCTCTCCCCCGGCACGATCGCCCCGATGAGCTGGACGACCGCGATGGCGCGCCCGTGCCGGTCTCGCCGGCGCACCGGCACGGGGAGGCGCCGGGCGACCTGCGCCCACGGTTGCAGGCGCGCCGGGCGGCCGTCCCGGCCGAGCAGGCGGGGGAGGTCGTCCTCGAAGGCGACGAGGTCGACCAGGCCGCGGGAGCGCGCCGCCTCCGGCGACAGCAGGCCTTCGTCCACGGCCTCGCGCACCCGCTCCGGCGCGAGGCCCCGCGAGGCGGCCACCGCCGCGACGATGTGGTCGAAGACGTCGGTGAGGAGTGCGGTGAGCATCTCGCGCTGCGGCGCCGGCATCTCCGGGTAGAGCCAGCGGTGGGCGGCGGTCTTGTACTCGGCGATGTGGTGGAACTGCGGCAGGACCCCCAGCCGGTCGAGGGCCGCGCGCAGGAAGGGCACCTCGGTGCGCGGGCCGAGGAGGGCGAGTTCAGCGCTCTCCGGCACGACCAGCCGGTGGGCGGCGCTGGCGACGTAGTACGCGGGGAGGTCGGCCGTGGGCAGGTAGGCGGCCAGGTGCTTCCCCGAGGCGCGGAACGCCTCCAGGGCCGTGCGCAGGGCCTCCAGGGCGCCGACGCCGGCCTGCAGGTCGTGCACG
>Ga0209479_1002809_pt1 | contig 11126 bp, 14 predicted proteins | sample DewCreD2012metaG_2_FD_184112 | JGI IMG/M metagenome (GOLD analysis project Ga0209479, IMG submission 184112) | Hot spring sediment bacterial and archeal communities from British Columbia, Canada, to study Microbial Dark Matter (Phase II) - Dewar... ...
ATCGGCGCCGCCTACGGAGGAGTCGTGCGCCGCGCCGCGTCGCCGGTACACGGCAAGGTGTCGTCCATCTTCCACGACGGCCGCACCATCTTTCGGGGCATCCCCAACCCATTCCAGGCCACACGCTACCACTCCCTGATCGTGGAGCGCGCCTCCCTCCCCGAGGAACTGGAGGTCAGCGCCTATCTGGAGGACGGCACGGTAATGGGCGTGCGGCACCGGGAGCACCCCGTGGAGGGGGTGCAGTTTCATCCGGAGTCGATCCTCACAACCTACGGGCGGCAGATCCTGGCCAACTTCCTCCGCCTGGCGGGACTGGCGGTGGAGGCCCACGCCGCCGCCGGGCCGTCCCGGGGTGCCATGGTCGCGGATGCCGCCACACGTGGGGCGGGAGGTGTGTAGCGTGGACCTGCGGGAGACCATCCGCCGGATCGTCGCCGGGGAGGACCTCAGCGAGGCGGAGGCCCACGCCGCGCTGGGCGTGATCATGGACGGGGAAGCCACGCCGGCCCAGATCGCCGCCTTCGTCACCGCCCTGCGGATGAAGGGGGAGACGGTGGAGGAGATCGCCGGGTGCGCGCGGGCCATGCGCGAGCGGGCGCAGCGTATCCGGCCGCGGGTGGACGAGCTGGTGGACGTGGTCGGCACCGGCGGTGACCGGGTGAGCACGTTCAACATCTCCACGACCACGGCGTTGGTGGTGGCGGGGGCCGGTGCCTACGTTGCCAAGCACGGCAACCGCGCGGTGAGCCGCCGCTCGGGGGCCGCGGACGTGCTGGAGGCCCTGGGCGTGAACATCCAGGTGGATGCCCGGGTCGTGGCCGAGTGCATCGAGGACATCGGCATCGGGTTTCTCTTTGCCCCGCTCTACCACCCGGCTATGCGCCATGCCGCAGGCCCCCGCCGGGAGATCGGCATCCGCACGGTCTTCAACATCCTCGGGCCGCTGACCAATCCCGCCGGAGCGCGGCGCTACCTGGTGGGCACCTACGATCCGGCGCTGACCGAGGTCATGGCCCGGGTCCTGGCGGAGCTGGGCGCGCGGCGCGCCCTGGTCGTGCACGGCGATGGGATGGACGAGCTCTCCACCCTGGGACCCACTCGGGTCTCCGAGGTGGAGGACGGGAGCGTGCGCACGTATACCCTGGACCCGTCAGAGCTGGGCCTCAGCTCTCCGCCGCCCGAGGCCCTTGCAGGCGGCGCGCCGGAGGATAACGCGCGGATCACGGAGGCAGTGCTCCGCGGCGAGCCAGGACCGCCACGGGAGATCGTCCTGCTCAACGCGGCCGCGGCGCTGCTGGTCGCCGACCTGGCCGGGGACCTGCGGGAGGGCATGGTCCTGGCCGCCCGGGCCATCGACTCCGGCGCGGCCTACGAGCGTCTGGAGGGGCTCCGCGTTCGCACCCGCGTGGCGACGGCGTGACGGGTCCGCCTCTTTCTGGCTATGGGGTGAGAGGCATGCCTCTTCTGGAGCAGATCGCTAAGCACAAGCGGCTGGAGGTGGCCGTCGCCGCGGCCATGGTCTCCCCGGCGACGGTGCGGGAGCGAGCCCGCCAGGCACCTCCTCCGCGGGACTTCGCCGGCGTACTGCGTTCTGGCGATCTGGCGCTGATCGCTGAGATCAAGCGCCGCTCACCGGCATCCGGCCTCCTGCGCTCACAGGTAGACGCGGCGGCGCTGGCGCGGGAGTACGTGGCGGGCGGAGCACGGGCCCTCTCCGTGGTCACGGATGGGCGCTTCTTCGGTGGCCGTGTGGATGACCTGGTGGCCGCGCGTGCCGCGGTGCCGGTCCCGGTTCTGCGCAAGGACTTCGTCCTGCAGCCCTACCAGGTCTACGAGTCCCGGGCCCTGGGCGCCGACGCCCTGTTGTTGATCGCCGCGCTGCTGGATCTGCCGGCGCTGGGGGCTCTGGTGGCCCTGTGCGCAGACCTGGGGATGGCTGCGCTAGTGGAAGTGCACAGCGAGAGGGAGACGGAGGCTGCCCTGCGCGCGGGGGCGCACCTTATCGGGATCAACAACCGCGACCTGCACACCTTTGCGGTTGACCTGGAGACCACCGCTCGCCTCCGGGCCCGCCTGCCGCGGGACGTGCTGGTGGTCAGTGAGAGCGGCATCCACACCGCGGCGGATGTGACCCGCCTGCGTCCCTACGCCGATGGGGTCCTGGTGGGCACCGCGTTGATGCAGAGCGAGCAGCCCGCCGCCGCGGTGCGGGCGCTGCTGGATGGAGGGAACGAGCGTGAAGCACGGTCGACTACTCACCGGTGACCGGCCCACCGGCAAGCTGCACCTGGGCCACTACGTGGGCACCCTGGCCAACAGGGTGCGCCTGCAGGAGCAGTACGAGTGCTACTTCTTCCTGGCAGACTACCACCTGCTGACCACGCGGCTGGAGGGCCTGGAGGAGGTGGAGGACAACATCCGCGACATCGTCCTGGACTACCTCAGCGTGGGCATCGACCCGCAGAAGGCCACGATCTTCCTCCAGTCGCGGGTGCCGCAGATCCCGGAGATCGCCCTGATCTTCTCCATGCTGGTGACGGTGCCACGGGCGCAGCGCGTGCCCACCCTGAAGGAGGTAATGCGCGATCTGCACATAGCTCAGCCGTCGGTGGGGTTGCTGGCCTACCCAATCCTGCAGGCGGCGGACATCCTCAGCGTGCGCGCGGAGATCGTCCCTGTGGGCAGGGACCAGGCCTCCCACCTGGAGCTGACGCGGGAGATCGCGCGGCGCTTCAACGAGCTCTTCGGCCCGCTCTTCCCCGAGCCGCAGACCCTCATCGGCGACGTCCCTACCCTGCCGGGGATCGACGGGAAGGCGAAGATGAGCAAGTCGCTGGGCAACGCCATCTTCCTCTCCGACGACGAGCGGGAGGTTACGCAGAAGGTGATGCGCATGTACACCGACCCCACGCGCATCCACCCCACGGATCCGGGGCACGTGGAGGGGAACCCGGTCTTCATCTACCACGACGCCTTCAACGCGGACAAAGAGGAGGTGGCGGAACTCAAGGAGCGGTACCGCAGGGGCGCTGTGGGGGACGTGGAGGTAAAGCAGCGCCTGGCCCGGGCTCTGAACTCTTTCCTCGAACCCATCCGGGAGCGGCGGCGGCAGTACAGCGCCCGTCCGCAGATCGTGGATGACATCCTGGCGGAGGGCTGCCGCCGCGCGCGTGAGGAGGCCGCCCGCACCCTGGAGATGATGAAGGCGCACATGCACATGGACTACTTCGCCGGGGCGGTTGGGGCGGGTGCCCGAGGGTGAGGCCGCGCGTCAGGGTGAAGATCTGCGGGGTCGCCGCCCCCGAGGTTGCGAGGGCGGCGGCCGCGGCCGGTGCGGATGCGGTGGGGCTGGTCTTCGCAGAAAGCCGCCGCAGGGTGACGGTGGCGCAGGCGGAGCAGGTCGCCGCTGCCCTGCCGCCCTTCGTGGCGGCGGTGGGGGTCTTTGTCGACGCGCCTGTGGAAGAGGTGCTGGCCCTGGCCCACGGCATCCCGCTGGACGTGGTGCAGCTCCACGGAGAGGAGCCTCCAGAAGAGGTGGCGGCGCTGCGCGCCCAGGGCCTGCGGGTGGTGAAGGCGCTGCGCGTGGGCGACCGGTTTGATGCCAAGGAGTTGGAGCGCTACCGCGCGGCTACCGCCGTGCTGCTGGACACGCGCACGGCGGGCGCGGCCGGTGGCACGGGGAGATCGTTTGACTGGGTCCTCGCCCGGGGGTTGAGCGAAAGGATGTCGGTGATCCTCTCCGGCGGGCTCACGCCGGAGAATGTCACCGAGGCCCTGGAGGTCGTCCGTCCCTACGCGGTGGATGTCAGCAGCGGTGTGGAGACTGACGGGCGGAAAGATCCGGAAAAGATCCACGCCTTCATCGAGGCGGTGCGGCGTTGGGAATGTAGGGGGGAGATGCGGTGAGGGGCGTGGCGAGTGCAGACCGGCGCGGTTACTTCGGCGCGTTCGGCGGGAGGTTCGTCCCGGAGACGGTGATCCCGGCCCTAGAGGAGCTGGAAGAGGCCTACGCCCGCCTGCGCCAGGACGCCGCCTTCAGGGAGCGCTACTTCCTGTACCTGCGCACCTACGCCGGGCGGCCCACCCCTCTGTTCTTCGCCGCTCGCCTCTCCCGGGCGCTGGGTGCCGTGCGCGTCTACCTGAAGCGCGAGGACCTGCTGCACACCGGCGCGCACAAGATCACCAACGCCCTGGGGCAGGCGCTGCTGGCGCAGGCCATGGGCAAGCAGCGGGTCATCGCCGAGACAGGCGCCGGTCAGCACGGCGTGGCCACGGCCACGGCGGCGGCGCTGCTGGGGTTGCAGTGCGTCGTCTACATGGGCACCGAGGACATGGCCCGACAGCGCCTCAACGTGGTGCGCATGCGTCTTCTGGGCGCCGAGGTGGTGCCCGTGGATTCGGGCAGCCGCACGCTCAAGGACGCCATCAACGAGGCGCTGCGTGACTGGGTGACCAATGTGCGCTCCACCTTCTACGTCATCGGGTCGGTGGTCGGCCCCCATCCCTACCCCACCATCGTGCGCGACCTCCAGTCGGTGATCGGGAAGGAGGCGCGGGCGCAGGTCCTGGAGGCTGAGGGACGCCTTCCAGATGCCGCCGTGGCCTGTGTGGGCGGGGGCTCCAACGCCATCGGGCTCTTCCAGGCCTTCCGCGACGACCAGGTGCGGCTGGTCGGTGTGGAAGCCGGCGGCCACGGTCTGGAGAGCGGGCGGCATGCCGCCACCCTGACCGCCGGGCGCCCGGGCGTGCTGCACGGGGCGCTCACCTACCTGCTGCAGGATGCCCACGGGCAGGTGCTGCCCACCCACTCCATCTCCGCCGGCCTGGACTATCCCGCGGTCGGCCCCGAGCACGCCTACCTCAAGGAGAGCGGGCGGGCGGAGTATGTGGCGGTGACGGATGAGGAGGCGCTGGAGGGATTCCAACTGCTGGCGCGGACTGAAGGCATCCTCCCGGCGCTGGAGCCGGCGCACGCCATCGGCTACCTTCCGCGGCTGGTGTCGGCCCTGCCGCGGGGTGCCGTGGTGGTTCTCGGGTTGTCCGGTCGCGGGGACAAGGATGTGGAGGTGGTGGCCCGCGCTCTGGAGAGGAGCAGTGAGCCGGATCGCTGAGGCGTTCGCCAGGCTGAATCGGCCGGCCCTGATCCCTTTCCTGATGGCCGGTGATCCAGACCTGGCGCGCAGCGCGCGGCTGCTCCGCACCGCGGCACGGGTTGGCGACATCCTCGAAGTCGGCGTACCCTTCTCCGACCCCGTCGCCGATGGCCCCACGATCCAGCGGGCTGGCCAGCGGGCGCTGGCCGCGGGGGTAAACCTGCGCGACGTCCTGGACCTTGTGCGCGACTTGAGCTGCATTCACGCCCAGGGGCCCGCCGCGGACCCTCGTGCCGGAGCCCATCGCATAGATGGTGGACGCCTGTTGGGAGGTCCGCCTGTCGTCCTACTTACCTACTTTAACCCCGTCGTGCAGTTCGGAGTGGAGCGGTTCTGCACGGAGGCGCGGGCCGCAGGCGTGGATGGGGTGGTCATTCCCGACCTGCCGGCGGATGAGGCCGACGCGTTGATCGCCCCTGCTCGCGACGTCGGCCTTGACACCATCTTCCTGGTGGCACCCACCACCTCGGACGAGCGCATCGCTCTGGCCGCTGGACGCAGCCGAGGGTTCCTCTACTGCGTCTCCCTGACCGGCGTGACCGGCGCACGTACGGACGTCCCGCCGGAGGTGGTGGGACTGGTGCGGCGGGCGAAGGCGCTGACCGCCCTGCCCGTGTGCGTGGGCTTTGGCATCTCCACACCGCGGCAGGCGCAGGCGATCGGGGGGCTGGCCGACGGGGTGATCGTGGGCAGCGCGCTGGTGGAGGTGGTGGAGGGGGCGGGGACAGACGCGGAGGAGGCCCTGGCCGGCTTTCTAGCACGACTCCGTGACGCCCTGGCCACCACGCGGCCTGTGGAGCCTGGCATCTCACAATCGCCGCCCCGGCGGTAGCGTCATCTTTCCTTCCCTCTTGGGCTTGCGGCCTCCCCGGAAACCGGCACAGAGCCTCCGATGAGTGATCGGTGGCAGTCTATCCTCTGCGGGCGGAGGCCAACGGATTGGCCGACAAGGGTTTGGTCGATAGGCAGCCGCCACGGCTCCTCGACCGTGTACGCGACGCCGTGCGCAGGCGTCATTACAGCCGTCGCACGGAGGAGGCGTACCTCTCGTGGATCCGTCGCTTCATTCTGTTTCACGGGAAGCGCCATCCCGCGCAGATGGGGGTCGATGAGATCACGCGGTTCCTGACAGCGCTTGCCGTCCAGGGAAAGGTGGCCTCCTCCACTCAGAATCAGGCCGTGAGCGCGCTGCTCTTCCTGTACCGCGAGGTGCTCGGGCAAGAGATCCCCTGGCTCGATAGCCTCGTGTACGCGAAGCGATCGCGGAGGCTCCCCGTCGTCCTGACGCGCGATGAGGTGCGAGCCCTGCTGGAGCACCTGCACGGCGTCCCCCGCCTGATGGCGCTGCTCCTCTATGGGGCCGGGCTGCGGCTCCTGGAGTGCGCGCGGCTGCGCGTGAAGGATATCGACTTCGCCTCGAACCAGATCGTGGTGCGGGCCGGCAAGGGCGAGCGGGACCGCGTGACGATGTTGCCCGCCGCAGTGAAGGCGGACCTCGCCCGGCACCTCGAGGCCGTGCGACGCCAGTACGACCAGGACCTGCGGCGCGGGGCGGGCTGGGTCGAGCTTCCCGGCGCCCTGATGCGCAAGTACCCCCACGCGGGCCGGGAGTGGGGCTGGCAGTGGGTCTTTCCGGCCACGCGCATCTATGTGGATCGCGTGACCGGCCAGCGACGCCGCCACCACCTCCACGAGACCGTCCTCCAGCGGGCGGTCAAAGAGGCGGCGCGGCGCGCCGGGATCGCCAAGCGCGCGACCTGCCACACTTTCCGTCACTCGTTCGCCACTCACCTGCTCGAGGACGGGTGCGACATCCGCACGGTCCAGGCGCTGCTCGGGCACCGGGACGTGAGCACCACCATGATCTACACGCACGTGCTGAACCGTGGGCCGGGGGCGGTCCGCAGCCCGGCCGATCGGTTGGCCGGGGTGTAGAGGGCGGGCCGGAGCCGATGGCGCACTGGGCTGGTGAAAGCCTCCCGTGGCTTTCCCTGACCGTGACCGCCTGCCTTGTCTTGCTGTACTTGCAGGGGTGGCTTAGGCCGGCTATAGTGGAGCCCAAAGACCGCCAGCCACGAGCTTGCGGGACGCACTGCGGGCTGGAGTAGGCGGGTCTGCCTAGCTGGGATCGGGTGTATGCCGCGAGACCGTGCCATCTAATGATGTTTTCATAATACCGTGACATCCCGATTATCAAAAAAGACCAGTGTACTTGAGAAACGCTCGGCCCAATGGCGGCCGGCGGCGGACTCGTCGGGTGCCGTTGCGGATGCGGCGCCGGAGGGCGGGCAGATCAGCGGCCGGCGTGTTGGCCAGGGCCGTCGCGTCGAGGTGGTTCCAGAACGGCTCCATAGGGTTCAACTCGGGCGCATAAGCCGGCAGCCATTCCACGGTCAGCCAACGGCGGTGGCGGGCCAGGGCCTGCGCGACCAGCCGGCTCCGATGCGCGGGCAAGCGATCCCACAGGAGGATCACGCGGCGGCGGACATGGCGCCGGAGGGCGGGCAGGAACCGCACCACCTGGGGACTGCGAATCGGCCCGGGGTGCAGGGCGAGAAACCACCGCGGTCGCCGTCCGGTCGGCGTGGTGAGGACAGCGCCGATCGCCGACAGGTGTTGCCAGTTGAACGGTTCCACGACGACAGGCGTGCGGCCTTTGGGCGCCCAGGTGGCTCGGACCGGGGGCCGCTGCGAAAAGCCACTCTCGTCCAGAAAGCCCAGCCAGGCCCTCAGCCGTTGGGCGTTTTTTTTACCCGGGGCCAGGTCACGCGGACCCAGCGGGCGATGGCAGCATCATCCCGCTCCTTCGCGCGGCGCGCCGGGCGCTGCCGACTCCATCCCAACTGGTGCAAGAGGCGCCAGGTCTGCGGGAGGGAGTACCGGACGTGAAAAAGCTGCCAGATCACCGCCGCGGTCCGCTTCAGGGTCCACAGGTGCGTCGCAAAGCCCCACGCGGTGGGCCCCTGCAGCAGAGCGGCCTCGACCCGTTTCAGCGCGGCGGCATCCAGCCGGGGCTTGCGGCCGGCCCGGCCTGCTCTGCGCAGGCCCGCCGCCCCGTGCCGCCGCCAGGCGTGGTACCAGCGACTGACGGTCTGGCGGGAGACCCGCAGGCGACGAGCGACCTCTGCCTGTCGGTGGTTGCGGGCAAACCAGCGCGCGGCCTGCATCCGCCGCGCCTCCAGGGCCTTGAAGTCACGCCGAGCACGCATGGTGGTATCCATAGCCCCAGGATACCACCTTGCAGGAAGAATGTCACCCTATTCCGAAAACATCATTAAGGATACCGTGGGGGACTGGCGTAGGGGGGTGGCAGTGTTTAGACTGCGGGGCTCGCTGTGTTGTGGTGATCCTGCAAGATGAGTATGGCCTCGCCTTGGTTCATTCTAGCTAATGTCCGGCGAGCATCTAACCAGCGCTTGCACCTGACGCCGCTCCGCTGCGCTGCGCGGCGCAGGTGAAGCGCAGGCCGTTAGGCCGCCTAGCTTGGCGCGGGCATCGGCCGGCGGTCAATGGAAGTCGAGCCTGAGGAGGGCAGGATGTACATCACCGTCGGATTGTTGCAGGCCTTCATTGGCCTGGGCGCTATTGGCGGCGGCTTGATGCTTCTGATCGATCCATCAGGAGCTGCCATGGGTCTCCCCGTCTCGATGCTCGAAGGATCAGTGTTCCCCGACTTTCTGATCCCTGGGCTGTTTCTGTTTTCCGTCAATGGGCTTGGCAGCCTTCTCGGAGCGGTCCTTTCCTTCACCAAGCACCACTACGCGCCCTTGGCAGCGCTCGTCCTTGGGGCAATTCTGGTCGCTTGGATCGTGATCCAAGTCGGCATCATTCAGTCGATCCATTGGTTGCATGCCCTCTACTTCGTGCTGGGGTTGGTCGAGCTTGTGCTCGGGCTGCTGGTCATGCGACGTCAGAAGAAGGCTGCCTAACACCTCGCTGAAGCTGACCCGGCGGGCTGGGCCATAGGGTGGGGCGCCTGGCCCGCCGGCATGCGCGAGAATATGGGGTGACCTGCCCGCTTCCGCCGGGCAGCTTAGCTCGAGGCCGTTAGACGGACGTGCCGGAGAGCAGTATGACCAAGAGGATGAAAGCGTTTCTACCTCGCTGGGTCCTTTGGATCTTGCTGCCGATGTTGGTTCTGATCTGGAGCATTATTACGTACTCAGCGTTTGCAACCCCACCGGGACGAGAGCGATTGGGCTTGGCTGGCTGGCTGGGCATGACGCTCGTTCTTGCCTTGGTCGCGGTCATGGTTTGGTTGATGGCGTCGAGGCGCTTGCCCGCCTACATCATTGAGATTGAGAACGCCGACGATTCGAGCAAGTCCTGATGCGCGTTCTTGGTTTCCCGCCGTCTAACCTGCCGCTGCAGCCGCCAAGCGGCACGGGTGTGCAGGTTGTTCGTCGCACGATAGTGGGCGCCGCTCGCGGCTGAGCGGCAGGGCGTTAGGCGTAAACGGAGGAAGGCAAATGCCAGAAGTTCAATCGCACGAGATACGCATCAGCTACGACGACCACGGCCAGGGAGAGCCGGCGCTCCTCTTCATGCCCGGCTGGTGTGGGAGTCGCAGGGTCTTTGACGAACTCGCCCCGCGCTGCGCCCGACGAAGGCGCACGCTTGCCATCGACTGGCGCGGGCATGGAGAGTCGGCGAGGCCCGCCGATGATTTCGGAGCCGACGACCTCGTTGACGATGCCCTCGCCGTGATCGAGGCGAGCCAGGCGGACCGGGTGGTGCCGGTCGCGATGGCCCACGCCGGCTGGGTCGCCATCGAGCTACGCCGCCGGCTGGGTGCTCGTATCCCCAAGCTTGTGCTGCTCGACTGGATCGTCCTCGAAGCGCCGCCGTCCTTTCTTGGGGCGCTGCGATCGCTCCAGGATCCGGCGCAGTGGCAGCAAACGCGTGAGCAACTCTTCTCCATGTGGCTTCAGGGACTGGACATTCCTGCGTTGACCCACTATGTGCGCGAGGATATGGGTTCGTATCCCTTTGAGATGTGGGCCCGCGCAGGCCGCGAGATCGCCGCTGCGTATGCGAAGGCCGGGAGCCCCCTCCAGGCCCTGGCCAGCCTGGACCCTGCCGTGCCGGTGTTACATCTGTATGCTCAGCCGGAAGACCCAAGATACCTGACTGCACAGCGGTCATTCAGCGCCACGCATCCGTGGTTCCAGGTGTTGAAGCTGGAAGCGCGTAGCCACTTCCCCATGTACGAAGTCCCCGACGAGATGGCCATGGCCATAGAGAGGTTTGCCACTTGATTCCTGGTTCCAGCGCCTAACCACAGCATGCAGCGGACGGCGCTGCGCGCCGCCGCTGATGCGTGTGCCGTTAGCCATATCTGGCCACAACGCTCCTCTTGGCGTAGAATACCTGGGAGGTGCCGACACGATGAGATTCACGGCGGTCTACATCAAGGTTCCGGAGGGCTACATCGGCTTCGTGGAAGAGCTGCCGGGCGCGAACACGCAGGGCTCGACGCTTGAGGAGGCTAGAGAAAACCTGAAGGAGGCCGTAGAGCTTGTCCTGGAGGCGAATCGGACCTTGACGGAGGAAAGCCTTGAAGGTCAGGAGGTTATCAAGGAGCCCCTCCCGACCGGATGAAGCGGCGGGAACTCATCCGGCACCTCGAGAAGCACGGGTGTGAGCTTCTTCGGGAGGGGGCGAAGCACACCGTGTACGTGAACCGCAAGGTCCGGAAGAGTTCCACGATCCCCCGTCACCGCGAGATAAACGAGGACCTGGCCAGGAAGATCTGCCGTGACCTGGAGGTCCCCAATCCCTGAATGGCTAACATGGCCCTGCACCTGCCGACCGCCTCTGGCGCTCGCAGGTGAGGGCCAAGCCGTTAGACGGTCGCGGCATGGAGAGGTAAGATCGAGACATGCCGGTCGTCTCTGTCTTCTTCGGGATCGTAATACGGATGTTCTACCGCGAGCACGGAGTCCCGCACTTTCACGCGGAGTACCAGGG
>Ga0209479_1002810_pt1 | contig 11124 bp, 11 predicted proteins | sample DewCreD2012metaG_2_FD_184112 | JGI IMG/M metagenome (GOLD analysis project Ga0209479, IMG submission 184112) | Hot spring sediment bacterial and archeal communities from British Columbia, Canada, to study Microbial Dark Matter (Phase II) - Dewar... ...
CTGCTGCCACTTATACATAGTTATCATCCCCCTTTACCTCCTTCCTGTTTTTAGAAGGAGATTATATCCTTATTAGGGGGTCAATTTTAAATGACGATGGGGGGTCAATTCTATTTTACGATCTACAGATTCCAAGTAACTTTAGCTCAACAGTTATAGGTTCTTTATCTCTACTGAAAACTATTGCGTCAATTTCTCTATTTTCAACCAGTCCTTTTTTCTTCATTTCGTCAAATACCAAGACATAATTATCTTCTGGAATTTTCAGTAATCGAAATATCGTATGTAATAATCCCTTTTCAGTTTTCTTACCAACTTCACTCCAAGCTCCTCCCTGGATTGTTAATTTCATCGCTGAGATAATGTTAACGAAAAATAGACTCTCAACATCGTCTAATTCAACTTGCTCGTGACCTTTCTTAATTATTATTTTAATCTGATATAAGTTCTCGCGACTTTCAGATTCCTCTAATAAAAGTTTTACAGCCTTTATATTCTTCTTACCCAGATCTAGGCATACTTCCTTTGTAGATGTTCCTCCTGCCATATTCTTTACAGTCTTATCATTCAGACCGCCAAACCACAGAAGTTTAAATTTATTCTCTTTTCCCATCTTTTTAGATGTGTCTTCTAAAAGTTTTTCAAGCCAATTATCGCCTCTTCGTTTGTACTCAAAAACCTCAGAAATTAGCTCCTGTGCTTTATCAATGAATCTTTTATTTATTGTTGCAAGAACATAGGTCCTATAATCTTGCCCTGTGAGAATTGAGTATATTATTTTGCTAATAAATTCTTTCATCTTCTTATCTCTTTATTTTTGTGTCTTTAGATATCGTTTCAATTGCCTCACTAATCTTATCAACATTCTTCAATAATCTCTCGTTTGTGGGTTTTCTACTTCTAATAGAAGTGCCTTGACATTTCTTTATTTGCTCTCTAAATCCTAACATCTGTTCTCTTACAACATCAGAAACAAAATTATCATCCTCCGCAGAAATATTGGTATCATCTACTTTTTGCATTACAAGAATGTACTCATCATCAATTTTCCCTATATCTGCGCTTGTGTATTTCCTTGTTTTATCAATATTCCTAAAAATTGTTTTTATTGGTTTGAATCCTATTTTTTTGCCCATTTCTGCAAAGAATTTATGGCTTTCAATCAATTCATACTCCAAACTGGAATTTCCTACTACAATTATGCATAGTTTATCTTTTCTCAAAACTCTATTCATCTCAATCATTGAACGAAGCACATCCCCTAAATATTCTGAAAGTAATCTAAATCTATTAATAATGAAATGAGAATGCCCCCCTATCTCATGTTTTCTAAACAAGTCAAAATCCATTCCAAGCCAAAGCATGTTATACATATGGGCCCTATAATAATCCAGTGCATTTACATAAGGGGGCGATGTTACTATTAAGTCTATTGAGTCGTTTTTCACATCTAATTTTCTTGCATCGCCACAAATTACTCTTACCCCTGGGATAGTCTTGATAATTTTAGCCATCTTATTTAGGTCATTCTGCATAGATTTTACTTTTTTCAGAAACATATCATCAACATCAATTCCATTGCCATTTTCTACCAATGACCATATTGTTGATGATAAAGCAACCCCCCCCAAATCAAATAAGTCATTATGTCCTTCTTCTTTTACATCTAATAGTGTTTCACGGATACTTTCTAGTTTTGAGATTACAACCCTATTGAATATCTTGCTTACCTTCCTGTTTGGTAGATTATTAATTCTTTCATCAACTCTTCTATAATCTAAATCTAAATATCGTTTCATAACTGCCAATTTTTTATTAAAATATCTGAACTCATCTTCATTAATCAAAGTAGTTTTTACCTTCGTTATTAGAGTTGCAAGTGGATTAAAGTCGTTACCAATAGAATTTCGATTATTTAAAAAAGCCTCCACTAATGTTGTTCCACACCCGCACATTGGATCTAAAACAGTTTCATTTTCCTTTGTAAATAATTTGATGAAAGATAGAGGTATTTGAGGTATAAACCTTGCTGGGTAAGAATGAAATGTATGTGTAAGATATTGTGTCCTAAAATCCTGAAAATCCCAATCAATTTTATCTAAAATTTCAATAGCATCTTGGAAATTATATTCTTTGTTAATAAGTTCTAAATATTCCTGTTCTGGATTTCTCGTTTCGAAGAGAGTTTTTTGTTGAGTATCATATAACATTTTTACATTCCTCATTATAGTATTCTTTATTAGTTTTTAAATTCTTTGTTGAGCCGCTAAGCCGAATTTCATATAACGTGGCGGCGGGTAAGCGAAGTTCGCTGGAAGGAAAGCTTGCTTTCATTACAGCGAACATAGGTAAGCGAATTTTGGTGACTCTGAGCTTGCCGAAGAGTCACCGCTTACCTGCCTGATAGGCGAAGTGTCGCTGACGCAATGTGAATGGTTGAAGCATGTCTACCCACCTCGTTAGTTTAATAAAATAACATAATAGTAAAAATAGGGACAACCCCCATATTTTTATTTCCCATGTGTCAAATGTCAAGACCTGACACCTTTCTTTTCCTTTTTCTTTCTACTATCCTCAGATATTTATGTGTCTTACCAGAGGATGATGTGACCTCATCTGTCCTTAGAAATGCCATATATCCTCCATTATTAGCATTAATGACCTTTGAGGATAGAATAGCAATATTCCAGTTATAAGTCGAGCTTTTTCTGTGATATAAATGCATTTTGTTAGCACTACATTTTTTGAGGATTTAAAATGAGAAATGGCGTAAATAAAGGATTTTTTGGCTCTAAAGACTCATTTTTTAGGCTCAGGTTGTTGAACGTAAGTAGCAAGGGAATAACATCCTGTACTTCGTCCATACGGGTTCTATGAGGAGGAAGTATTTTAGAGTGAAATGCTCCTCCTGCCTCTCTTGCCTTTGGCATATTTATCTCTATATCCCCGCTGCCAATCTTTATTGTCCGAGGCTTCGAGCCGCTTCTGCTTCCCTCTTGATTAGTCCGCCTCTCGTAATAGTCCCTTCCAAGAAATGCCGTAAACTCCTCCTCTACTGCCACTCCAAGCATCATCCTCGCCCCTATCCTTGTGAGTTCTGCCAGTGAACTCCTTTGTTTCAATTCTCCTAACCCTTTCTCAATGACTTTTTTTGACTTCTTTGATAAACTTCTCATGGGTATAATTCTCCTTTCTCCCTTTTAGGGAATTGTTCGCAAGTTTGACACTTAATTGTCGTAAGTCATTGATATATAACAATTTTGTATTTTCGTATCGTGACTACATTTAATGTAGAGAGACCAAATGTTTATACTGAGGGAAGGGAAGTCCAAGTTGTTTACAAATAGTCTTCTGTTCTTTATCTGCAGTGGTGATTCCCCTTCTCTCTATTGCCCCTGTCTTAATGATAAAGGTCTTGATCCCACGAAGACGCTCTATAGCCCTCTCCCAAGACCAGTCAGACCCAGCAAGTCTTTTATGCATGAGCCTTGAAAGCTGAAGGGCTATCACACAGATGAATACATGGGCACGGATTCTCTTTGGTGTCCAGTGATACATTGGCCTCAGCTCCAGACTGGATTTCAATGTCCTGAAACCCCTTTCAATATCATGGAGATTCCTGTATTGCTTTATGACCTCCGATGGAGGAAGACCTTTTTCTGTTGTCTCTACCACAATAACACCATCAATCTTCTCTTCCCATCTTCGGTTCTTCTGATTGGCCTCTATAATTATCCTTTTCCCTTTAAGTTCTACCTTGAACAGACTTAAGAGTCTACGGTCACGGAGATAATCATGTATAACATCATAGGTCCCCTGGGGAGTAAGGGGACGGCCACGGGCCTTCTTCATCCTTCCATCGGTGCTGCGCTTGAGACTCAGGAGTTTTTTGTCAATGAAGGACTGTGCCTTCCCAATCGCCTTAGTCCGTTTGTATCGAGTCTCTTCAGCCTTCCTTTTATTATAAGAAATTACAAAGCGCCTGCCCTGGTAGGTGGCCTCACTATAGACCTCCTCATCGGTATGCTCGGCCATCCGTTTAAGAGAAGGGAGCATCTTCTCAATTACATGGCAGACCGCATTATCCCCTCTCAAGGGATGGGAGATGATAAACCTAAACTCCTCCTCTGTGATTCTATCCAGGTTTTTGTCAGAAAGCATCCCCCTATCTCCTACCAGTACTACCTCCTTTATCCCAAATCGCATCCTTACATCCTCTACTACCTTGGATATGGTGCTCTTGTCCTGAGTGTTTCCAGGAAAGACATAATGACACAGGGGCAGTCCCTCCTCTGTCATCACAAGCCCGATGGTAATCTGGTAGCGATCAGAACGGTGATCTCGACTGTATCCATGACCCCGAATCTCTTCAGGGTCATTACCATCGATGCCTCTATCAGAGGTAAAATAACTAGAGGTAATATCATAGAAGAGGATCTGCACTGTGCCATCAAATAGGGTAAGAAATCTATCGGCTATCTGTCTCTCAACTATATCCTTTTTGCCTATGAGCCAGTCCATTGTCCTCAGGGCATGATGATAGAGAAACTCTTGATAAGCCATCCCTGGGAAGTATGTCCCCTTAAGCCATTCCTTAATTCCAAGTTTACTCCTTGGATCACACAGACGATTAATCACCAAACATTTGATGTACTTTATCAGATCAAACTCAACTTTCCTTTGTCCCAGATTTGTTTTGAAAATTTCTGACATCCCCATCTCCTCCCATAGGAGTAAAAGTAAAAGCACATTTCCGACATCCTGTCCATCTTCATAGATCGTTTCCTCTAATTTCTGGCCTGTCATCTGGGAAAGTCTTCTCAAGAGAGAAGGGGCCTCTTTCTCGATAAATTTCTCGTAAGGTCCCAGATGTGCTATGATCTTTGTCCGAATAGTCTTCCCTGTTCGGATAGACCTCGCCAGCTGCACGAATCTGGAAACCTTCACTCCCTGTTTCTTCGTAGAGGTACGAAAGTACATCGTGCTTACATGCTCGCATAAACTTATATCGTTTATCAAGTAATATTTTCATCTTTTTTAATTATTTGTAGTGGGTACAATTTTTTTCCCTTTTTACCTGATTAAAGGTATGACACTAACAGCACCCATTCGCTAACAATCCATTTATATATTGATATTTCAAATAGTTATGGCAATCCAGTGAAGAATCTGGTATCATTTTTATAAAGACCACCTCTCAGGAACTGTCAAACTTGCGGAAATGAGAGAAAAAGTCTTGACATTAATCTTTTATAGGTCTATTATTTTTATAATTAATACCCAAATAATGAGGTAAAAGGAGGGAAAGATGGATCTATCTCGCCGAAATTTTTTAAAACTCTCAGGGACTACCCTGCTTCTTAGCACACTGAGTGTCAACCTTGATCCTGTAAAGGCATATGCCCAGGGCCTCAGGATTAAAAATGCCAAAGAGACTTTAACAATATGCCCTTACTGTTCTGTTGGATGCGGTATCATTGTGCATACTGTTGATGGAAAGGTTATCAATACTGAAGGAGACCCTGACCATCCAATCAATGAAGGGGCGCTCTGTTCTAAAGGGGCATCTCTTTCTCAGCTCATAAATAACCCTTTGAGACTGACAAAGCCGAGGTATCGTGCCTCAGGTGCAACAGAATGGAAGGAAGTAGAATGGGACTGGGCGCTTGATGAGATAGCAAAGAGGATAAAGGAAACGAGGGACAGGACATTCAAGATCACCTCGAAATCAAAGGTTAAAGAGAAACAGCCTGATGGTACAGAGAAAGAGGTAGAAAAGGAATTCATTGTCAACAGGACTGATGCCATTGCCCATGTTGGAAGCGCTGCCCTTAATAATGAAGAATGCTATATGCTTCAGAAGCTCCTCCGCTCCTGGGGCATTGTCTATATAGAACACCAGGCCCGATTGTGACATGCCCCGACTGTAGCGGCTCTGGCAGAGTCGTTTGGCAGAGGGGCAATGACAAACCAGTGGAATGATATAAAGAATGCCGATGTCATCCTTGTGATGGGCTGTAACCCTGCAGAGAACCATCCTGTCTCTATGAAATGGATAATGAAGGCAAAGGAGAATGGAGGGAAGCTCATCGTGGTTGACCCACGCTTTACACGAACTGCCACAAAGGCAGACATATACGCACCCCTCCGCTCCGGCACAGACATTGCATTCCTTGGAGGGATGATCAAATATATCCTCGATAATAAACTCTACTTTAAAGATTATGTTGTGAACTATACAAATGCCCCATTCCTTGTGAATCCTGAATTCAAGGGCCCTAGCGAACTTGACGGAGTATTTTCAGGATACGATGAGAAGACAAGGAAGTATGATAAAAAGACATGGGCATTTCAGATGGATGACAAAGGCATACCTAAGAAAGACCTGACACTTAAAGACCCAAACTGTGTATTTCAGCTCCTGAAGAAACATTACTCACGATATACCATCGATAAGGTCTCAAGTATTACAGGGACTCCAAAGGAGAAACTGATTGAGGTCTATAAGACCTATGCATCCACCGGAAAACCTAACAGGGTCGGGACAGAGCTCTATGCAATGGGATGGACCCAGCATACAGTAGGGACACAGAATGTCATGGCAATGGCTATAATCCAGCTCCTCCTCGGAAATGTCGGCATGGCTGGCGGAGGTATCAATGCCTTGAGGGGCGAATCTAATGTCCAGGGCTCAACAGACCACGGGCTTTTGTTCCATACACTGCCAGGTTATAACCCTGTGCCTACCGCCTCAATTATTGACCTCAATGCTTATATAGAGAAATTCACCCCGAAGACAAAAGACCCCAAGAGTGTGAACTGGCTGAGTAACAGGAATAAGTACATTGTAAGCTACCTGAAGGCCATATATGGAGATAAGGCAACAAAGGAAAATGACTTTGGCTACCAATGGCTCCCAAAGCTCGATGAGGGGATGAATGCATCATGGCTTGTCCTCTTTGACCAGATGTTTAAAGGAAAGATAGAAGGATTCTTTGCCTGGGGCCAGAACCCAGCATGCTCAACGAGTAATGCAGGCAAGGTGAGAAAGGCACTCTCGAAACTTAAATGGATGGTGAATGTGAACCTGTTTGATAATGAGACAGGCTCATTCTGGAAAGGCCCTGGAATGAACCCAAAGGATATACAGACAGAGGTATTCCAATTGCCTGCTGCATCATCTGTAGAAAAAGAGGGAAGTATCACCAACTCAGGAAGACTTTCCCAGTGGAGGTATAAGGCAAAAGAGCCACCTGGGGAAGCAAGGCCAGATTTCTGGATAATGAATGAGCTCTATTTCAGGGTTAAAAGGCTCTATCAAAAAGGTGGAAAATTCCCTGCACCTATTCTTAACCTCACATGGGACTATGGTAAAAAGGACCCTGATGGAAGGATTAAGGATATTGATATACACCGGGTCGCAAGGGAGATCAATGGTTATTATCTTGAAGACCTCTATGACAAAAAGGTAGAACCTCCAAAGCTCCTCGGAAAGAAGGGTGATCTCTGTGCAACCTTTGTTCATCTTCAGGCAGACGGAACAACATCCTGCGGAAACTGGATATACAGCCAAAGCTATACACAGAAAGAGGGCAAGGTCATTAACATGATGGCAAGGAGGGGGAAGGACGACCCAGCAGGTCTTGGATTATATTCAGGATGGGCATGGTGCTGGCCTCTTAATAGAAGGATTCTCTATAACCGTGCCTCTGTTGACCTTCATGGCAGGCCATGGGATCCTAAACGGCCAGTCATAAAATGGAATCCTGAAAAAGAGGACCCTGTTTCCAAGAAACCGGGTGTATGGGAGGGTGATGTCCCTGATGGCCCTGCACCTCCTTTAATAGATGAAAAGGCAGGTAAATATCCATTTATAATGAGGGCTGATGGAATGGGAGCTGTCTTTGGTCCAGGACTTGCTGATGGCCCATTCCCTGAGCATTATGAGCCCCTTGAGAGTCCTGTTAAGGAAAACCCAATGTCCAAAAAACACAGGGTAAATCCAGCTATGAGGCTTTTTTATAAGACCGAGGGCCCACAGGATATACCTGTAAAGGATGGCGGACTCCCTGAGGATATATTCGTTGCTGCTGACTCCCGATACCCCTATGTTGCTACAACATACAGGGTTACAGAGCACTGGCAGACAGGGGTTCTCACGAGGCATCTTCCATGGCAGTTAGAGATGATGCCGCAGCAGTTTGTGGAGATAGGAAAGGAGCTTGCAGCAGAAAAAGGGATAAAGAGCGGTGATAAGGTCATGGTCTCCTCAGCCCGTGGAAAGGTATGGGCAATAGCAGTAGTTACAGAGAGGTTTAAGCCATTAAAGGTGATGGATACAACGATTCACCAGGTGGGTCTACCATTCCATTTTGGATGGCAGTACCCTGAGGATGGAAGCGGTGGGGATAGCTCAAATCTCCTCACGCCAACCATAGGCGATGCAAACACATTGATACCTGAAACAAAGGCCTTTATGGTCAATATCGAAAAGGCATAAGGGGGTGACAGAAAATGGCAAGAAAGGCATTACTCATTTCTCCGGAGTTATGTATAGGCTGCAGGGGATGTCAGACTGCATGCAAATCATGGAACCAGCTCACCGGTCAGAAAACGAAAAACACCGGGACTTACGAGAATCCCCCTGATCTTACACCAAATTTATATAACAAGATAAGGTATGTTGAGATACCTTCTGAGACCAATCCAGTACGTTGGCTCTTTGTAAATCAAAGATGCATGCATTGTGATGACGCAGGTTGCATGAAGATATGTCCTGCACCAGGAGCCCTGTTCAAAACGAAAGAAGGTGCGGTGGACTTTAATAAAGAAAAATGCATAGGTTGTAAACTCTGTGTTGCAGGATGCCCATTCGATGTACCGAGATACGATGAGAAAGACAAGATCTCAAAATGCCATCTATGTTCAGACAGGATAGCAGAGGGACTTCAACCTGCCTGTGCAAAGACCTGTCCTACAGGTGCAATACTCTATGGAGAAAGGGATTCTCTCATAGGGTTGGCAAAGAAGGCAGGCTATGAGAAGGTTTACGGTGAAACTGATCTTAGGGGACTCGGAGCACTCTACGCATTTAAGGACCCACCTAAACTTTACGGTATGGATGAGAGGCCTGCAATTCCAGAAACAGTGATGTTCTGGCATAAGGTTCTAAAGCCTCTTGCCTATATAGGGCTCGGGGGGGCGGTAGCGGCATCTCTGCTACATTATATCGCATTCGGTCCCAAGAAAGATGAAGAGGTGAAGAAAGATGAGTAATAAGATGGTCAGGAAGGCGAATGCCTTTGAGATAATCAACCACTGGGTTCTGGCTGTAAGCTTCTTTATACTCACTATAACAGGGTTTGGGTTCCTTTTCCACCTCGAACAGTTAAATTCCATATTCGGAAGTTTCAATAGCATGAAAGTCATCCATAACTGGGTAGGTGTTATATTTTCTATCTCACTGTTTTTTACTTTATTCTATTACCTACCTCAGGCATTGAAACTTAGCTCAGATGATATAGGATGGATAATAAAAGGGGGTGGTTATTTCTCTAAAAGTGCTGTAGTCCCTCCTCAGGACAAATTGAATACAGGTCAGAAGCTTTTCTATCTCCTTATCCTTTTAATGGGTATTGCAATCTCTATATCCGGTTTTGTTATATGGCTTATGCCGGGAGTAAAAAATTGGGTGCTCCTATCACATCTTGTACATAACATAAGCTTTGATATTATGGTCATAGTTGTCCCAGTCCACATCTATCTTGGGACACTTGCTAATCCCGGGACGTTCAGGATTATGGTGTATGGCACTGTCCCCATTGATTGGGCTAAGAAGAGACATGCAAAGTGGGTCCAGAAGATGGGATTTTAATAATTTAAATATTTCCCTTCCGCAAAATGTCATTGCGAGGAGTCCTGATTCCTGAACCTGTCGGCAACAGGTTTATCGGAACGGCGAAGCAATCTAAAGGCTGTCATTCCTGCGGAAGCAGAAATCCAGTTCCTGTGTAAACAGAGATTCAAGTTTCATGCGTTCGCAGGATATGTTTCCTCTTTTTATTTCCCCCAATCTCCTACGCAGAAGAAAAGAGATACCTTAAGACATTCCTTGTTGAGGCATTGACAGGAGAAGATATAGTGATAAAATATCCAGTATTGCCTTAAATTTATTAAAAAGGATTTCCCTTAATCATGTTAGATATTAAAAAAATTGCAGAAAATAAACCCCATCTAAAAGAGACTCTGGGGTTCTATGAGAAGGTTGCAGAGTTTATAAAAACTGTATCTAATATAAACACTTCCCCTATCGGCCTTGAAGATAAAGCCTACCCTCTAGAATTAATAAATCCTGTCTTTGACTCATTTACATCCATTTTCGATGTCCCGGAGGATATACTGGTTCCATTAAAGGAGGCAATGAGATTAAACCAGATAGACTTTACAAGGCTACCATTAAATGAGATACCTTCATTTTCACTTCCCTACCATGAAGACGAACTCAGAATGATTCTATTCATTATAAGCAAGCCGTACTTTATCTTCCTAAAAAAATCATACAATCTCAATAATATATCCTGGCAAGAAGGCAGATGCCCTATATGTCACTCCCAACCTGTTATGGCATCGATCAATAAAGATGGGCAGAGACAATTACATTGTTCTTTCTGCGGGACAGTGGGATATTATAAACGTATTGGGTGTCCTGTATGTCTGAATGATGATACATCAAAAATAAATATAATTTTGATTGATGGCGAGGAAGATTTCAGGATAGATACATGTGACAACTGTTTTTCCTATATTAAAACCTTTCAAATAAGATTATTGAGTAATTTGAACCCTGACCTCGCAGATATTGTTAGCCTTCCCCTTGATGTAATCTCCCAGAGCAAAGGTTACAGGCGACTCTCACCGAATCCTATAGGGATGATCAGGATGACTTAGTAAAGCTTGAAAAATCTACGATCGCGTAAGCCGTAGAGTAGTTTCGGGTCTGTAGATCGTAAAATAGAATTGACCCCCCATCGTCATTTAAAATTGACCCCCTAATAAGGATATAATCTCCTTCTAAAAACAGGAAGGAGGTAAAGGGGGATGATAACTATGTATAAGTGGCAGCAG
>Ga0209479_1002818_pt1 | contig 11077 bp, 10 predicted proteins | sample DewCreD2012metaG_2_FD_184112 | JGI IMG/M metagenome (GOLD analysis project Ga0209479, IMG submission 184112) | Hot spring sediment bacterial and archeal communities from British Columbia, Canada, to study Microbial Dark Matter (Phase II) - Dewar... ...
TGGAGCAGGGGTTTCGTTGGCAAGGGGCGTGGGTGTTTTGGGTGGCATCGGTGTCGTGTGGGTTCGGAGGTGGGTATGGATTGGGTGTGGTTGGTGTATGCGTTGGGGTGTTTGTTGGTGGTGCGTGAGGGTCTGTCGGATGCGTATGAGGTTGGTTTATGGGACAGGCGTCGTCGGAGTGCGAGTGTGTTGTTGTTAGGGCTGATGGCGTTGTTGGTGAAGTGTTGGCGTGGTGTGCTGGGTGTAGATAGTGAAATTCTGTGTTTTTCTTCGGGAGGTGAACCTGAGTGATGTACCCTTATCAGCTGCCCTCTCCCCCCTTGACAAGGGGGGAGAGGGTCGGGGTGAGGGGGATTCGAGTCCTGTGCATTCACGAACTTTGGTAGCGCAGTTGGTATTACGAAGCCAGCGACCATGCCGCGCTCCATACAACACAGAGAGGAAAAGCAACAAAAACAAAATAGCCTCCAACAAAGTCTTCAGCAGCCCTTCCTCGATAAGATAGCCACTTTGCTCTGTTGCAAAGAGGGGTGGCAATGTGGAATAACCCCTGCGGAGGAATACACCAATGTGAGAGAACCGATTTGTCCGTATCGCAAAACTCGCTTACCACATCGCCCAACAAAAACTCCCCACCTACGCCCACCCAAAAAGCCGACACGACTACACCTTCCCCCAGCGCGTCGCCTGCGTGATGCTCAAAATCTATCGCAACTGCACCTACTCTGTCCGTTTGCGGTATCCCGCTTCGCCGCTCTCCCTTGCAACAGGGCTATACATTAAAGCGATACGCCTGTTAAATCGGTTAGTATCTGCTTAGCATCTGATCCCTTGTTTCGGACAAGTTCTAGCCTTATACGGTACTCTCGTAAATCGGTGCAACGAAACGCTAGCCAAAGCATATGTGTCGTTCTAAAGAAGTATCCTCTACGCAGATAGACACGAAGCAAGTCCCCTCCTTTGGACGGGTAAAGCAACCATGAAAGCTGTAAACCTTCTTCATAAGTCTTCATATCTCCGAAATTGAATGAAGAATATGCTAGCGAGTGAAAAGCGAACCTGTCACCCACCCAAGGAGATTTATCCAAAAGCTGCTGAAGTCTTGCCAGCCAGTGGAGAGCCCTTTGTATATTTCCTAGTTTATAGTTCAAATCAAACGCATCAAATAATGTAAACCAATCTAGTGGGATATCGTTTGTCTGAGATATTAAATTCTCAAAACGATCGCAAAAATGACGAGCAAGTTCCTGCCACTCTGGGTAAAGTGCCATAATACAACCGTGTAGTACATAAGCCTCTGGTCGCTCAGGTGAGAGTCGGATGCAGTGTTTTAGAGTACTGGATGCTGCTTCTAAGTGCTGCTTCCGCTTTTGGGAGTTGCTGCTTAATCCGATAATGCAGTCGATGCGTGCCAGTTCTAAGCACATATCGTAACTCGTACTAAGTTCCTGAGATGCAAACAGTAGATAGCCCGCTGCTTGTGGCATGCGCATCGACCATAATGCACGAGACAACACAATCTTCCTGCGTATAACATCTGTGCCAATGTTCGCTTCGCTTAACCGCAGAATTTCTATTCCTCTCAGCGGATCTCCCAGCTTTATAAACATTTCCGCAATATCTATATCTGAACCTTTATGTTGAACATCCTCAAAATAATCTAAAATACGGCGATATTTTCTTAACACATTCGGTGAAAGCCACTTCAAGCGAGAAGCTACTCGCCAAGGTACCATAATCGTCCTCCTTGTCTTAGCGTCTTCGCCTTGGTTCAGGCAACTGGCACAATCGTGAAAGCAGGCAATCGTGGAGCACGTGGCGAATCCCCACGCTCCCGCACCCTCTCTCCCCTCAATAAGGGGTGAGAGGAGATTCGCGACCTGCCGCATTGATAAATCCTGCCCAAGCGATTGTATTAGTACCAATCGCCGTTTTCATCTAGATAGCTTTCAACACGCTTTCGATACTTTATGACTGTGGTTATGCCCTCTCCCGCAGCGTATGCTCCCTCGGCTATTGTTCCAATTGCACCTATACCACCCACCATTCTATACCCTCCCCCTCTGAACCTTCCTCCTCTACCACCCCTTCCGACCGATGGCAACCTCGGTCGAAGTCTAGGGTTTTCAACTTCTTCAAGGAATTTATCCCAACGCTCTCTACCACAAGACGGACCTGCGTCAATAGTGAAGTCTGGAATAGTAAATGGCGCACCATATCCCACTCCGCCCCATATTCTACCGTATACCTCATTTGAACCAGCATCTATACCGAACATAACCACCAGAGACCACCAAAGTTTCCGTATTGACTCCCCGTCGGGATCTACCCAGTGGAGCGGATCATTCACGCAGTACCCATATGCATTCAGCGTCAGCGGGGCATAGATAGACCCCAACCACGGATCCTGCTGCAAGAACCTGCCCAGTGCAGGGTCATACCAGCGCACGCCCACCTTCTGCAACCCGCCCGTGAGCGCCTCGTTGCGATACCCCCACGCGCCATTCCAGTCGTAGGTCTGGCGTGTGCCGCTCACCAAGTCGCCAAACGCATCGGTGAGCGGCGTAGGCGAATAGGCTCCCATCGGGCTACTCGTCGCTGCCAAGTTGCCGCGCGGGCTCTGGTATACAGCCTGCGTACTTGCCAACTGGAAAGGTCTCATTGTAACCAAACGCTTTTGACTACTATATATACCAAATATGGTAGGCAACTCAAGGAGAGAGTCAGCAGCCCGTACACTAGGCTGCGAAAAGAGAGCTTTATGTTCTCATTGCCAAACAATCTAAGACCTATCTTCAATCCCAAAACAAGCCCAAAAACGATTGACAGAACGCCAGCAACAAGATCTTTCCAATCGAAGCTTGAACTTGAAAACGTCTGTCTCAAAAGTATCGGAAAAGTTCCACCTAAACTACCGAATACTATAGTGTATACTAACTCCTCGCCCTCCACTCTTGAGGTGTGAGCGGAATCAGCGTTCGTTTCGTCTGTTTCCACTGTGTTGTTTCCATCGCCGATAGAACTGAATGTAATCCAAAATAACATAATCATTACCTCCTTGACGATTGTTGATATGCCTTGTGATGGCGATTGAAGGGTTATGCTGACATGAAGGTGTTGAGGATAGGGCGTGGCAACCGCGCCCGTACTGAGTGGCGAGTAGAGGCGCAGCCGCCACGCTCACGCAAAAGCCCAATGCCTCTGCGCTGCCGAACGATTTCTCGAACACTCTCCACGAACCTTCCTCCTCAGTGATATGCGCGCGCTACTGGATCATACGCTCCAGGTGGGATATACCATGGATCGTAAGGTTGTGGGTGCACAGAACCAGAACCGGAACCAGATCGTATGGGGATGCGAATATCTATAATTGATCCTAGAGATCCTACGGTGTCTCCAGCAGTGTCTGCACCTATCGCCTCGGCAATATCTCCTCCAAGTCGCGTGTTTTTTCCACCTGGTCTAGAACCAAATAATCGCCTTGCGCAGTATTTACCCACAGGACGTAAAAGCTTTCCTCCAATCGGCCCAGCGATTCCACCTCCTATGGCTCCGAAGATTGCGAACTCGCCAACCTCTCCCCAGTCGATGCCGGGTTTCCCGTCTAAACTTTGAATAATGATTTCTGCGACCGCGCCAGCAACTGCTCCACTCGCTGCACCTATTGCTATAACAGCAAGAAGCGGGAGCATTCCACTCGGATCCACCACATTCACAGGGTCATTCACGCAATACCCATATGCATTCAGCGTCAGCGGCGCATAGATAGACCCCAACCACGGATCCTGCTGCAAGAACCTGCCCAGTGCAGGGTCATACCAACGCACACCCACCTTCTGCAACCCGCCCGTGAGTGCCTCGTTCCGATAGCCCCACGCGCCGTTCCAGTCGTAGGTCGGACGCGCGCCTGCTATCGTGTCGCCAAACGCATCGGTAATCGGCGCAGGCGAATACGCACCCGTCGGGCTGCTCGTCGCTACCAACTCGCCCCGCAGGTTCCAGTGCTTGTACTCAGTGCCCGCGTTGCTCACCTGCTGGTACATCACACCACCGTAGCCGTAGTATACCCACTGGAACGGGGCGTCGCTACTCTGCCGACTGCCCTCTGCTACCAGCGTTTCGCCCGAATACAGGTACACCACCTCCAAACTCCCGCGCACTGCACGCACCCGACGACCTAACCCGTCGTACTCGTACACCCAGCCAACCTCGCCCTGCTTCTGCAGGCTCACCAAGTGCCCTTCCGCATCGTAGCCCAACGCCCAAGTCTCGTTACCCGCACGGCTGGCGGCGCACTTGCTTCAGACTCCAGCCCTTCCGCAGCATTGCTCTAACCTCCATCGGTTTGGCGCTTGCCCCTGATTTTGCGGGGTGCGTCTATATTATACCACAGGATTTCGCGATTTTCAAGGGGGGACGGCGCATGCGCCAACACATCGTTTACACCCACCCCAGCCCTCCCTGCACACGGGGAGAGAGTCGCAGTTCCTCCCCCGTGTACGAGGGAGGTTAGGAGGGGCGCAGGTCGAAAAACCAATGCATAGGCACTTACATCGCGCTGCCGTAGCTAGGGGGCTACGCTATGCGTCCAACAGGTATACTACGCGACACGGAGGTTCCTATGAAACACCATCTACGCGCGTTTGGACTGGGAGTATTGCTGACGCTGGGCTGTGTGGTGGGCTACTCGCAGTTGGATCGGATTCTGAAGGCAGGCGGGATTGCGCTGGCGGTAGACCGCTTCGGCGGGGACATGGATCGCGCCCTGAACCGCCTGACGAACACCAAGCCCGACAAAAACTTCGCTACAAAGGTCGTGCCGATTCTGAGCGCGGGCAACGGCGCACACATCGGCGCGGCGCAGGTGATGGGCAAGCCTGACCTCGTGCGCAAGGTGCAAGCTGTCGCGCAACTGGAAGGCGACTTTCTGGGGCGCGAGGTGCGCCTGCGTGCGCTGATCCCCATCTCCACGAAAAACCCGCAGCGCGGCATCGACCGCGTGGAGGGCGTCGGGGTGTCGGGCATCATCGACATCAAGCTCTGATGCAGGAAGGGCTGTACGCGATTGTCGGCAGTGCGGGGCGCGGGGCGTTGGAGGCGAACTACCGCCTTGACGACGCCGCGCCCTTCGCCGTCGTTGCGCCCGCCAGCGAGTCGGAAGTGTGCGCCCTGCTGGAGTACACGCACGCCATGCGCACGCCGTGCCTCGTGGCGGGCAGCGGCACATACCTGACCCACCTTGTGCCGCCCGACCGCGCGTGGTGGCTACTCAGCACGCGCCGCCTAAGCCGCGTCGTGGACTACTCGCCGCAGGACTTGGTGCTAACCGTCGGCGCGGGGATGACCCTGCACGCCGTGCAAGAGCTGCTGCGGGAATACCGTCAGTACCTGCCGTGGAACCCCGCGCTGCCCCAGCAGGCGACCATCGGCGGGATTGTGAGCAGCAACCGCGCAGGCGCGTGGCGCTACCGATACGGAACCCCGCGCGACCGCCTGCTGGCGGTTCGCGCCGTGACGCCCGACGGCGTCGCCTTCAAAAGCGGCGCGAAGGTGGTCAAAAGCGTCGCTGGCTACGATATCCACCGCCTGCTGTGCGGCGCGTGGGGCACGCTGGCGGTCATCACCGAACTCACGCTCAAGGTGCAGCCGCTGCCCCTGCACTTCGAGGCGGTCGGCTGGCAGACCACTTGGGACGCGCTGGAGCCGACCCTCGCCGAGCTGATGCGGATGCCCCTCCAGCCCGACGGGATTAGTGTGTTGGCGATGAGAAACCATGATGCAGGGGTGTGGCAAGTTCATAAAGCGGCACAGGTGGGGGATTTTATACCAACAACGCGGTCAGAGTTTGTCGCCCCCCTCCTGCAGGTTCCCCCCACTTCGCGAGGGGAACCACGCGGGGGTTCGGTTCCCCCTGCGTGCAGGGGGAACCTTAAGGAGGGGGTGTTTACGAAGGATTGCTACGCCCGCTCGACGCTCCTCGAACCGCCCCCTGCCGTCGCGCCCCTGACGCAGCCCGAACTGCAGACCGAGCCGCGCCTGCAGACCGCGCCGGACGCGCCAGTACCGTACCTGCTGCTGGAGTTTTCAGGGTCGCCTGAAGGCGTCGCGTGGCAGATTGCGCAACTGCGCGAACGCGGCTACCCTGCCGAGCCTGTGCCAGAGGCGATGCTGCGCCAAGTGCGCGACTGGCTCGCCCCGCGCCGACACGCCCTGCTGCTGCAAATCCTACTGCGCCCCAGCGAGGTTGCCGACGCGATGGCGCGCTGGAGCGAGCTGCGCGGCGTCTCCGTAGTGGCGCACGCGGGCAACGGGGTGCTGTATGTCGCCGCCGACGAGAGCGGGTTGACCGACGCCCTGCTGCAGCGGGTGCGCGCCCTGAACGCCAAGTACCGTGTGCTAAGCGGCGCGGGGTGGCTGCGCGAACACTCGGGCGGCGAGCTGCCCAAGCTCGCCCTCTCCGACGGCGAGCGCCGCCTGATGCAGCGCCTCAAAGCCGCGCTGGACGAGCGCGGGATTCTGCCCGACCTGATTAGGGGCTAACCTCCACCGTTCCAGCTGGCGCGCCCACCAAGCGGATAATAAGGTAGCCCTCGTGAACTGTCCAGCCTGAGCGGGGCGACTCCAGCTGCCACAGGAGCGCGTCCATATCGTCCACACGGGGCAGGTCTACGCCGCCCATGCGCACGGCGGTCGGCGTCCGCGCCCCCGCAATCAGCAGGTAGAGCGCAGGCAGGTCGCTGGCGGGCGCGGCAATCTGCACGCGCAACACGCCGTTCTCCAGCGACGCGACTTGCACCCCTGGCGCAGTGCAGGCAATCGTGCGCCCCTCCGCCCGCACGATGTGCGTCAGCGGCTCAATCGCGAAGCCCAGCCGCTGCGCGATGCACGGCGCAATCAGGCGCGGGTTCAGGTCCCAAGTGTACTCCTCCGTGTTTTTGGGGATGTTGAAGGCGTCGGGGTAGTAGCCTTCGCGGTTCGCGCGGCGGTCGGAGACCCACTCCTGCTGCTGCACGGCGCAGAGCGTGATCGTATCTGCCAGCCGTTTCCAGTCGTAGGCGTCGTCCAGCGGTGCGAGGCGGTAGAGTGCGCGGGCGTACACCAGCCCGTTCCACTGCACCGCCACGCCGAACCACGGCTGCTGGTTGAGCCAAGTTGCGCCGAACACGGGGATACTCGCGCCGCGCATAATCGGCTTGTCGGGCGTGTGCCAGAGGTAGATGAAGGGCGTGCCGCGCAGCGCCCACAGGCGCGCCTGCGTAAGCATCGCAGGGTCGCCCGTGAGCGCGTGCGCGTGCAGATACGCCTCCATCGCGTAGGGCGCGGCGAGCAGGTCGGGCACATGCAGGGGCAGCTCCCAAGTCTGTGCGCCTTCGGGTCGCCGCTGCGCAGCGAGGTAGCGCAGGCTGCGTTGCAGGCTCTTGCGAGCGTTGGGCTGCAGCGTCAGCGTCGCCCAGCGCCCGATTTGCGCGGCGCGTTGCCCTGTCCAGCCGCTGGCGCTGTCGCCCGCCTTGCCGAAAATCGCGTGGCGCGGCGACTCGGGCTGCCACGCCCAGCTGCCGTCCTCGCGCTGCGCTTTGATGAGCGCATCCATCTCGCGCTCCGCCTGCTCCAGCGTGCTGATCAGCCCGCCCACATAGAACGCCAAGTCCAGCCCGTGCGCGCCTTTCGGGCGAGCGTCCACCGCGGCGCGCACCTGCTCGACTGCCTGACGCCGTCTGGGGTCTTCGGGGAACATCCGATGCCCCAGCACCCACAGCCCAATCGCTGCCTGCGGGTCATAGAACACAGGTCCCGTGTTCGTGTGCTGCCACTCGCGCTTGGCGGCGTCGTAGCTGTTGAGCAGTCCCTGCACGGTCAGTTGCATCGCGGCGAAGTCGTTGCGTTGCGGGGCGGGCGGATAGGGCATCCCGACGCGCTGCAGGTACTGCGCCATCGCCTCAATCACATCAGTGGCGTCCGTGCGCACAATCAGCGTCGCCTGCAGGAGCGCGGAGTCGCCCTTGAGCAAGCGGAATGGCTCGCGCGCCTGCTGCGTGTTCTCGTCTGCCCAGCGGGGGATGCTGGGAACCCACAGCGCGAAGCGGTGGTTCGCCCCGCCCTCCAGAAAGTTCGGCGACGCAAACAGCGCGTTCGGCGCACGCAGCACGCCTGACCAGCCCTGCGTCGGATCCCACTCCATGCTGACGAGGTAGCTCCGCCAGCGCACTGCCATCACGGGCGCGGTGATTTTGTACGGGTCGGGCGAGAAGCGCACATTGTAGGGCGGGGCAGCGTTCTCTGACCCTGACGAACGCTCCTCGCCCAGCAGGTACTCCAGTCCAGGGAACAGCGCCTCGTCTTTCGCGTCGCCGAACGCGCCGTCGCCGACGCGCCAATCGGGGAAACGGAAACGGTACAGGTGCGCGTTCACCTCGGCGACGATTCTGCCCGTGCAGCGCAGGCGGTTGCCCTGTAGTTGGTACTCCAGCGTGGCGCGTGCGGTCAGCCCCAGCCTGCCCTGTAGAATCAGGCGCATTCCCGTCGGGTCGGCGGTGATGCTCTCCAGCGCGAAGGCGTTCAGTTTGGGCGGCGCGCCTTCGGCGTTCACGACGGCGTCTGCCAGCGGCGCGCTGCTGGCGACGGGAACCCACTCGTCGCCCTCTCGCGCGAACAGGCGCGCCGCGTGCCCGCCCGCCGACGCAGGCGTAATCAGCAGGCGCAGCAAGTCGTTTTGCAGCGCGCCCGACCCGTTTTCGGCGCGTGCCACCGTGCCCGTCGCGGGCAGGCTTATGGCGTTCATCGCAACTACAGGCGCGAGGATGGCGGCGTCGTTGCCCGCGCCACTGCGCAGCATGATACTCAAGCGCGGGCGTGCGCCCACACGGATGCGGAAGCGCGTCTCGGCAGTGGCGTTCGGCGGCAGCAGGTCGGTCGCCAGTTCGGGGCGGGTGAGGATGTCGGCGTCGCCCAGCGATTGCACGCTGAGTTGCGCGCGGTCATCCCGCCAAGTGCCCGCGCCGATGTTGCGGATGCGCACCACGACCTCTGTCGTCTCGCCTTGGGTCAGCACGGCGCGGCGGGTAGCAACCGTCTCAAAGCGCAGGCGCGGCAGGAACGGGTACACCCGCGCCGACGAGTTGGGGGGAAGGTCGCTCAGCGTTGCGCCCCGCGCGCCTGCAAAGGCATACCGCAGCCACAGCACACCGTTTCGGGGAACCTCGGCGTCCACAGGCGGGTAGTTCGGCGCGCGCAGAGTGAACGAGCCGCCCGCCGCGCCACGCACTTCCAGCACGCCTTCAGGGGGCAGCTCGCGCGCGACCTTGAGGGCGAACCGCTCGCGCAGGCGCAGTACCTGTACCTCAGCGAAATATGCCCAGTCGTAGTTCGCGTTGCCCTTCGCGTCGGTCTCGAAGGCAACCGTGACGGTCTTGCCTGCGTGAGGCGTCAGGTCTGCCGACAGCGCGCGCCAGCCTGCAGTGTCGCAATCCACCTCAGCGACGACTGCGCCCTCTACAAGCAGCCGCGCACGGACGCCATCGTGAGGGTTCTGCGGGTCGTCGCGGCGGGCGAGGTCGTCTACGCCCGCCCACGCGGTCAACACGAGCAGGTCGCCTGGGTTCACCGCGGGCAGGCGCAGCGAGAACTGACTGCGTGCAGGGCGCGCCGTCGGGTGCAGCATCCCGCCGCGCTTCTCTACCCCGCCCGACGCGACCGTGCGCACCGTCGGCGCGTTCAGCGCGTTCGAGACCTGCCCATGCCCCCACCGCGCCACAAGGTCGTCCAGCACGAACACCCCATCCGACGCGGGTTGGGTAAAGGCAACGCATGGACTGAGGGAAACAGCGAGGCACAACGCGAACCACAGCGCTCTCACACGAAGGGCGTTCATCACCCTGCGGGATTCGGCGCAAGATACAAGATTCCTTGCACCAAGAACCAACTCACAGTGGCTCTATTTGCAGTGCAGCGATGGTCGAAGCGGCTTTTCGCAGTTGCTCGTCCGCGCACATAAAGGAGATTGACCTGCCGATTACCGTTGAGCTGCTCACAAGTTCCGAGAGGCTAACGAGAATTAGTGCGTCGTTCACGCCGATGGAGTGCTTGTGGATCGCTTCGACGACTCGATTGTCGTGCTTAAGAAGATGTGGCTGCAGAGGCAACCCTTGAAAATAAGCTCCAACGGTTTGCACGCCTGCATATCTCTTTCAAACGAGAGCATGAGCAGATTGTAAGCCCTTCGTAGCTGCGCAATGCTCTGAGCGTGTCCAGAGGTAGCGGTTCGCAGCGCGGGCAGTCTTCCAGCGGAGCGATTGCGTATGGCGTTCTCGACCCGCTTCAGGCGCGCGGTTATTTCGTATCGCACGATAGGGATCAGGCAAATCTCAAGTGCGCCTTGAGACGCCTCCTCGAGAAGCTCGTCCATCCGCTCGCTTCCTGCCTCGTCAAAGTATCGCTTCAGGAAAGCGCTTGTGTCGGGCGCATAAATCGGGATCACCCTTTCGTGATGTCCTCCACAGCAGGTTCAGGTCTCTCCTGACTACGCTCGCGGATGAGCGACTCGCTGGAAAGCGGCTCGAGCAGTTCCCCAAGCACCGTCTGCAGATACAATCGCATCGCTTTGGGGTCATCTTCAAGACGCCTTCGCCAGCCCAAGTTCGCCAGAGTATCCTCTACTTTCGATTGCGTATCGCGTAGGGAAATATCCCCCGACTCGTCCAGAGTCGCGCCGTCTGCCATAGGCTCTAAATTGCCCGAATCGGAGTGGGGACTCAGATAGCCAATCAGTAGTATGCCGTAAATAATAGACGCTATGTCGGTTTTGGGTAGTCACCCCTCCAAGTAATGATTCGTGGTATAATAATGATTCGTGGTATAATCAAGGCAGGAGGTAAACAGGATGGCACGAAAACCTTGTTCAGACAATCCCCCATGCCCCCGCTGCGGCGCCACCCACATCGTCAAAAACGGCAGCAAAAACGGGCGACAACGCTGGGTCTGCCGCACCTGCAACCGCTCCTTCGGCGCCACCTTCGGCACACCGATGTACCGCTTGCACAACACCCCCACCGAAGTCGCCCGCACCCTGCTGGTGGTGATG
>Ga0209479_1002835_pt1 | contig 10995 bp, 9 predicted proteins | sample DewCreD2012metaG_2_FD_184112 | JGI IMG/M metagenome (GOLD analysis project Ga0209479, IMG submission 184112) | Hot spring sediment bacterial and archeal communities from British Columbia, Canada, to study Microbial Dark Matter (Phase II) - Dewar... ...
CCTTCGCCGGCCGCATGGAGGGCAGGGTACGCACCCGCAGGTGCTCCCGTACCAGGTCCACAACCCGTATGGTATCCTCGCCCTTCAGGCGCAGTCGGCGGCAGATGGTCTCCGCCATCCGTGCGCCCACCTCGTCATGCCCATCGAAGCGGATGCGCTCGGCGCGGCAAAACGTGGGGGGCTTGCCCACGTCGTGCAGAAGCACCGCCAGGGCCAGTACCGGCGAAGGGTCGTGCAGGTGGGCCAGGGCCAGCCGGGTATGGGTGAAGACGTCTCCCTCGGGGTGGAACTCGGGGGGCTGCTCAACGCCCTCCAAGGCCGCCACCTCCGGCAGGATTACCGCCAGCAGCCCGCTCTCCCGCAGCCGGTCCAGCCCCGAGGCGCGCCCGGGACTGACCAGCAGCCGGAGGAGCTCGTCGCGGATGCGCTCGCCGCTGACCCGGGCGATCTCGCCGGCCCGCCGCTGGATGGCCCGGAAGGTCTCTGCGTCGATGACGAAGTCGAGCTCGGCGGCCAGGCGGATGGCGCGGAGCATGCGCAGGTGGTCCTCGGCGAAGCGCGCCTCCGGGTCCCCCACGGTGCGGATGCACCTCGCCGCCAGATCCTGGCGGCCGCCCACCAGGTCGATCACCGTCTCACCCAGAGGGTCGTAGAGGATGGCGTTGACCGTAAAGTCCCGGCGGGAGACGTCCTCCTCCAGTCTGACGTACTCCACAAAGGATGGGCGGCGCCCGTCCAGGTATGGGCCCTCGCGGCGGAAGGTTGCGACGTCGTAGACCCCGCTGTCTGTGGAGACCTGTACCACTCCGAAGGCCGCGCCTACGGCCACGGTGCGCGCAAAGAGGGAGCGCACCTGCTCAGGCCGGGCGTCGGTGACGATGTCCACGTCGCGGGGCGGGCGGCCCATGAGCAGGTCGCGGACCGCCCCGCCGACCAGGTAAGCGCCGTGACCGGCGGCGCGCAGCCGCTGGACGATCTGCAGCGCGCCTTCCAGACCCGCTCCGGCCGCCCGGACGTGCTCAGTCGTCGAGGGAGGAACCCTCCTCGCTGCCCAACCCCTCACGCCCCCGGCGCAGGAGTTCCTCCGCCTTCTCCCGCAGGTCCTCCACCGTCTCCCGGGCCCGGTCGCGGAACTCCTCAGCCCGAGCGCGCGCCCGGGCGGCCACCTCCTCCGCCCGTTCCCGCGCCCGCTCGCGCAGTTGCGTGCCGCGCTCCCGCAAACGCTGCCTCGCCTCCTGGTCGACCCGGGAGGTCAGTAGGAGAGCCAGACCTGCCCCCAGCGCGGCGCCCAACAGCAGGCCCGCAGCAAACCCCGCATTCCGCCTCTCTTCAGATGCCATCGGCCACCTCCGTCAGTGCCGCCTCGGACGAGGCGGCGAGCTCCTCGCAGTCGGGCCGCGCGCGCTCGATCACGCCGCCGCCCAGCACCACCTCTCCGGCGTAGAGGGTGACCGCCTGCCCAGGCGCGGCCGCCCTCTGGGGCTGGTCGAACCGGACGCGCAGGCCTCCCGTGCGGTCCACCCACGCCGTCGCCGGCACCTCCCTCCCGGCATGGCGCACGCGCGCCGTAACCCGCAGGGGGCCATGCGGGGCCTCCCCACCGATCCAGTTGACCTCGCGCGCCACAATCTCCCGCACCAGCAGCTCCTCTTCGGTCCCGACGACCACGGCGTTGGCCGCCGGGTCTATGTCCACCACGTACAGCGGCCGGCCGGCGGCCACGCCCAGGCCGCGGCGCTGTCCGATGGTAAACCGACCGAGCCCCGCGTGGGTGCCGAGGTGTCGCCCCCGCCGGTCGAGGATCGGGCCGGGTCGCGCCGCCTCCAGACGGCGGCGGGCCACCACCTGCCAGTAGCGCCCGCGGGGCACGAAGCAGATCTCCTGGCTGTCCGGCTTCTCTGCCACCGGCAGCCCCAGGCGGCGGGCTGCCTCCCGCACCTGAGGCTTCGTGAACTCGCCGACGGGGAACAGCAGGCAGCGCAACTGCTCCTGCTGCAGGGCGTAGAGGACGTAGGACTGGTCCTTCTGCTCGTCGCGGGCTCGCAGCAGCATGTAACGCCCGCTGTGCGGGTCGCGGCGCACCCGGGCGTAGTGACCGGTGGCCAGGCGGTCCAGCCCCATGGCCCGGACCTTGCCCAGCAGCAAGGAGAACTTCACCGCCCGGTTGCAGGCGATGCAGGGGTTGGGGGTCCGCCCCCGCGCGTATTCGTCACAGAACGTCTCGATCACCGCGCGCTCGAACTCCGCACGCAGGTTCAGGACGTAGTGGCGGATCCCCAGGCGCTGGGCCACAGCCCTGGCGTCGGCGATGGCGCCCGCTCCGCAACAGACCCGAAAGCCCTCATCCGCCGGGGGAAGCCAGTGGGGCCAGAGGTTCATGGTCAGGCCCACCACCTCGTGGCCCTGTTCCACCAGCAGGGCCGCAGCGACTGCACTGTCCACTCCGCCGCTCATGGCGACGGCAACGCGCGCCATACCGTCTGATTATACTCCCGCCGTCATGCGTGTGGCGGACCGGGCCGCCCCGGCGGCTGGATTCACAGGAGGCGGCCGGAGGAAGGCCTACGGCTTGGAGAAGGCGTACCGCTTGATACCCCTCCACCAGGCCAGGAGGCGACGGCGGATCTCCTTCTCCAGGCCGGAGGTCGACGGCTGGTAGTAGATGCGGTCCCGCAGGTTGTCGGGCAGGTACTGCTGCTCAGTGAAGTGCCCCGGGTAGTCGTGGGCGTACCTGTACCCCTGGCCGTGGCCGAGGCGGGCGGCGGCCAGGCTGTGGCTGGCGTCGCGCAGGTGGCGCGGCACCGGGTCGGCGCGCTCCTCCTCCACGTCCCTCATGGCCGCGCCGATGGCCTGGACCACGGAGTTGCTCTTGGGGGCGGTGGCGATGTAGATGGCGGCCTCGGTCATGGGAATGCGGGCCTCGGGCAGTCCCACGAACTCCACCGCCTGCGCGGCGGCGGTGGCCACCACCAGGGCCATGGGGTCGGCCATGCCCACATCCTCGGCGGCGTGCACCACCATGCGCCGGGCAATGAAGCGGGGGTCTTCGCCGGAAGCAAGCATGCGGGCCAGCCAGTAGACGGCCGCGTCGGGATCGCTTCCGCGCAGGCTCTTGATGAAGGCGGAGGTGGTGTCGTAGTGGAGGTCCCCCTCCCGGTCGTAGAGGAGGGCGCGCCGCTGGCTGGCCTCCCGCGCCGCAGCCAGGGTGACACGCCGTACCCCGCCGGCCTCCTGCGGAGCGACGGTCACGGCCGCCTCCAGCACGTTCAGCGCCACCCGGGCGTCCCCGTTGGCGATGTTCACCAGGTGGGCCAGGGCGTCGTCCTCCAGCACGACCCTCTGCTCGCCCAACCCTCGGGGATCGGCCAGCGCCCGCTGCACAATCGTCCGCAGGTCCTCCTCGCGCAGCGGCTCCAGTTGAAGCACACGGGCGCGGGAGACCAGGGTGGCGTTGACCTCGAAGAATGGGTTCTCGGTGGTCGCGCCGATGAGGATGATGGTCCCGTCCTCCACCGCCGGCAGCAGGACGTCCTGCTGCGCCCTGTTGAAGCGGTGGATTTCGTCGATGAAGAGGATGGTCCTGATCTGGTAGTAGGCGCGGCGGTCCAGCGCCTCGGTGATGATGCGCTTCAGGTCAGCCACGCCCGCGGTCACGGCGTTGACCTGCTCGAAATGGGAGCGGGTGAGCCGGGCGATGATGTGCGCCAGGGAGGTCTTCCCCGTCCCCGGAGGCCCGTAGAGGATCAGGCTGACCAGCTCGTCGGTTTCGATGGCGCGGCGGAGAAAGGTCCCCGGGCCGACGATGTGCTCCTGCCCCACGAACTCCTCCAGGGTCCGCGGTCGCAGCCGCGCCGCCAGTGGCGCATCGGCGGGGAGACGGTCGGAGGAAAAGAGGCTCACGGTCGCCTCAGGCAGGAGCGACAGCCTCGGGACATCGGCACACAGTTAGACAAATCCCCGCCGTACCGAAGGCGCCGGAGTTCCCGAACCTGTCCTCGACAGGTGGGTGCCCTCCCGGCCGTTTCTGACACTCCCTGCGAGAACCGCGCCCGTGGCCCGGTCCTCGGGGCTGTCATCCGCGTCCAGCGTCCGGGCTCCCGTTCATGCAGTGTTGGCTCGGAACTACTGGCGCGCTCGCGTACGGCAGGGATCCCTGCTCATATCCATCGTACACGCCCCCGCCCGGACTGACAAGGAAGCCCTCCCCGCCTCATTTTCCCTCGAGGAGGGCGATGTGAACCTCCCGCAGTTGCTCGGGGTCGACCCGGGTGGGTGCCCCGGTCATCAGGTCGGTCCCGGCGGTCGTCTTGGGGAAGGCGATCACCTCACGGATGGTCTCCTCGCCCGCCAGGAGCATGACCAGGCGGTCGAAACCCAGGGCGATGCCTCCGTGGGGCGGGGCCCCGTAGCGCAGGGCCTCCAGGAGGAAGCCAAACCGCTCCTGGGCCTCCTCCTCGCCGAGCCCTATGGCGCCGAAGACCTCTCGCTGCAGGTCGTGGTCGGCGATGCGGATGCTGCCGCCCCCCAACTCCACCCCGTTCAAAATCAGGTCGTAGGCGCGCGCCCGCACGGCCAGCGGCTCGGTGGCCAGCAGCGGCCGGTCCGCCTCCAGCGGCGCCGTGAACGGGTGGTGGACCGCCACCAGCCGGCCCTCCACGCTGGGCTCCAGGAGCGGAAACTCCGTCACCCAGCAGAACTGGTATGTGCCCGCCGGCACCAGCCCGACCGCCTGAGCCGCCGCCAGCCGCACCCGCCCCAGGGCCGACGCCACCGTCTGGGGCGGCCCCCAGGCGAAGAGCATCAGGTCGCCTCCGGCGGCGCCCAGCCGCTCGGCCAGGCGGGCGGCCAGCGAGGCCGACACTTGCCCGCCGAGGCTGCCGCTCCCGCCCCCCTCTACCAGGGCCAGGGTGGCCGCTCCGGCAGCCCCGGCACCTCTGGCCGACTCCGCCAGGGCTTCTGCCTGTCGCCGGGGCATGCCCGCCCCTCCGGGGACCGCCAGGCCGCGGACAACCTCCCCGGAGGCCAGCGCCCCACGCAGGGGGTCTGGTCCCGCTGCGGCAAACAGGTCCGAGACGTCGCCTATAAGCATGCCGAAGCGCAGGTCCGGCTTGTCCGTCCCGTAGCGCAGCATGGCCTCGGCGTAGGTCAGACGCGGAAACGGCCGCTGGACCGAGATCCCGGTGGCCTCCTCGATCGCCTCAGCCAGTACGCCTTCGGTCACCTCCAGGACGGCGGTCTCGTCGGCGAAGGACATCTCCAGGTCCACCTGGGTGAACTCGGGCTGGCGGTCGGCGCGCAGGTCCTCGTCGCGGAAGCAGCGGACGATCTGGTAGTAGCGGTCCAGTCCGGCCACCATCAGGATCTGTTTGAACAGCTGCGGCGACTGGGGAAGCACGTAGAATCGGCCGGGCTGCAGGCGGCTTGGAACCAGGAAGTCTCGCGCCCCCTCCGGCGTGGACCGGATCAGCATTGGGGTCTCCACTTCGACGAACCCCCTGGTGTCCAGCGCGCGGCGGATGGCCTGCGCTATCCGGTGGCGGAGGATGAGGTTACGGGTCATCCGTGGACGGCGCAGGTCGAGGTAGCGGTATCGCAGGCGGACGCTCTCGTCCACCGGCTGCTCCTCGTTCAGGGGAAACGGCGGTGTCTCCGCCCGGGCCAGGGTAACCAGCCGGTCCGCCCGCACCTCCACCGTTCCTGTGGCGAGGCGCGGGTTCTCTGTCCCCGGCGGCCGGGCCCGCACCTCACCCTCCACCAGGACCACGTACTCCAGGCGCACCTCCCCGGCCTCCCGGTAGGCCTCCGCCGCCTGGGGCTGGACGACGACCTGGACCAGACCCTCCCGGTCCCGCAGGTCCAGGAAGATCACCCCGCCAAGGTCGCGGCGGCGGTGCACCCAGCCGGCCAGTCGCACGCGACGGCCGACGTCCGCCGGGCGCAGGCTACCGCAGTAGTCGGTGCGCATCAACCTTCACCTCCATCACTTCTCGCTCACGCTGGCGGAGATGGCGGAGATGACCTCGTCCAGGGGCACCCGCCGCTCGCTGCCCGTGGCCAGCACGCGCAACGTCACCTCTCCGCTGGCCAGCTCAGCGTCCCCCAGGATCAGGGCCACGCGCGCTCCCAGACGGTCGGCGTGGCGCATCTGGGCCCGCACCGCGCGGTTGAGCAGGTCCCGGTCGGCGGCGATCCCCGCCCGGCGCAGCCTGTCTACCAATCCGATGGCCTCGCGCCGCGCGGCTTCCCCCACCGCCACCACGAAGACCGAAGGAGGGGTATCCGCGGTGGGGATGGGCAGCCCCTCCTGCTCCAGTACCAGGAGCAGCCGCTCAAGCCCCAGCCCGAACCCAACCCCCGGGGTGGGCGGGCCGTCCAGCTGCTGAGCCAGGCCGTCGTACCGCCCGCCGCCGAACATGGCGTTCTGGGCACCGAGCCTGCCGGAGAAGACCTCCACCGCGGTGCGCGTGTAGTAGTCCAGGCCGCGGACTATGAAAGGGTCCAGGATGTAGGGGATGTCCAGAGCCTGGAAGTGCGCCTGCACCCCCTCGAAGTGCTCGCGGCAGGCGGCATCCAGGTAGCCGTAGATGGGCGGGGCACCCGCGGAGACCCGGCGGCAACCCGCCTCCTTGCAGTCCAAGATTCGCAGGGGGTTGGTCTGCAGCCGCCTCCGGCAGTCGGCGCAGAGGTCCTGGGCGTAGCGGCCGAAATACTGGCTTAGCGCCTCCAGGTAACGAGGGCGGCATACGGGATCGCCCACGCTGTTCAGGCGCACTTCCACCTCTCTCAGCCCCAGGCTCTGCAGCAGGCGCACCGGCAGGCTGATCACCTCCGCGTCCGCCTCCGGCCCGGGTACGCCGATGATCTCCGCGCCGAACTGCACGTGCTGCCGGTACCGGCCCATCTGGGGGCGGTCGTAGCGAAACATCGGGGCGATGTAGTACAGCTTCACCGGCTGCGGCCAGGAGCCCCCGCCGTGCTCCAGGTAGGCGCGCACCACGGCAGCCGTCCCCTCGGGGCGCAGGGTGAGGCTGCGCCCGCCTCGGTCGGTGAAGGTATACATCTCCTTCTGCACTATCTCGGACTCCTCGCCCACGGTGCGGGCAAAGACTTCGGTGTGCTCCACCACGGGTGTGCGGATCTCCCGGAAGCCGAAGAGCTCCGCTGTCTCCCGAATGCGCTGCTCCAGGGCCTGCCAGCGCCCGACCTCGTCGGGCAGAATGTCCCGCATGCCCCGGGGAACCTGATAGGGCATATCCTCCTCCGCGCTCCTCACCTTCCGACAAGCGAACACGCTCCCGTCCGCTCAGGGACGGGAGCGTGAACCCGTGGTGCCACCCTGCTTCCGCCGCGCCCAGCGCGCGGCGGCGCTCACCCCGCCGTAACGGGGCGGGACTGCGGTGGCCGCGCGACCGCGGCCACAGCTCGGGGCTGTCTTCGGAGGCGAGGACCTGGAGACGCTCTCCACCGCGGCCCTGCGGGCCGGGCGCCTCCTCTCTGGGAGGGTCGCCTCCTACTCCTGCCCGTCATCGCGCGTTGCCCTCATTCTAGGTGGCCGCTCGCGCGAGGGTCAAGGCGGGCGGTGGCCGGGTGGGGCGGACCGGCTGGCAGACGGGCGGGGCGCCAGGAGAGGCCCGCCCGCGGCGGGAATACATCCGTTCGGGATGCAGGCGATCATCCTCGCGGGCGGCCGGGGCGAGCGGCTTCGGCCCTTCACTGTCGACCGGCCGAAGGCCATGGTGGAAGTGCACGGGTCGCCGCTGCTGGCCTATCAGCTCCGCTGGCTTCGCGGCCAGGGCGTGACCGACGTGGTCATCGCCTGCGGGTACCGGCACGAGGTGATCGTCGACTTCTTCGGCGATGGCGCCGCCTGGGACCTGCGCATCGCCTACTCCGTGGAGGAAGAGCCTCTGGGGCGAGGGGGAGCCCTGAAGAGGGCCATGCGCACCCTGCCCGCCGGAACCGACCCGTGCCTGGCCACCAACGGCGACATCATCACCGACCTGCCTCTGGCCCCGGTGCTGGAGCAACACCGCGGCGACGCCGTCGCCGCCACGGTGGTGGTCACGCCATTCCGCAGTCCGTACGGGATTGTGGACGTGGACGCCCGCAACCGGGTGGTCGGGTTTCGCGAGAAGCCCGAGCTCCCCTACTGGATCAACGCCGGGATCTACATCTTCTCCCCCGAGGTCCTGCCCCTGCTGCCCGAGCGAGGGGACCACGAGGACACTACCTTCCCCCGGCTCGCCGCCCAGGGGCGTCTGGGGGCATACCTCTCCCGGGCGTTCTGGCGCGGGGTGGACACTGTCAAAGATTTGGCCGAGGTGGCCAGGGCCCTGCAGGAGAACGCCTTCCTCAATCCCTGACGTCAGCGGGCGGTCTCCTGTGCGTGCTCGCGCTCCAGCAGGATGGTCACCGGTCCGTCGTTGTGGATCTCCACCAGCATGACAGCGCCGAAGCGGCCCGCGGCCACCGGTACCCCCAGAGCGCGCAGCGCCTCGTTGAAGGCGTCGTAGATGGCCTCCGCCAGGGGCCCCCTAGCCGCCTCGACGAATGACGGCCGGCGCCCCCTGGAGACCTCCCCGTAGAGGGTGAACTGCGACACGCTGAGCACTTCACCCCTCACGTCCAGCACCGACCTGTTCAGCCTGCCTTCTTCGTCACTGAAGATCCTTAGGTGGGCGACCTTCTCTGCCAGCCAGCGGGCCTCCCTGGGGGTGTCTGTGCCCCGCACCCCCACCAGGATCACCAGCCCCGGGCCGATGCTGGCGACCACCTCCCCCTCCAGGCGCACCGCCGCCCGCCGCACTCGCTGCACTACCAGGCGCATAACGCGCCTCTAGGCCGCCCCCAGCGTGTGCAGGCGGCGGATGGCCTGCAGCCGTTCGGGTCCCCCAAGGCGGGCCCGGCGGACGGCGTCCTCCAGATGATGGCGGCGCGGGCGGCGGCGCTCTCGGCTGCTACCAGGTTCAGCGCCAGGCCGGTGTAGTCGCAGCAGATGGCGGCGTGGGGCTCGCAGACGAAGCTCTCCACCGCCTCGCCCAGCCAGTGGTACCGCCTGGCCGTCTGGTCGTCCGGACGCATCCCCTGCTGGACCACCGTCCAGCAGCCGTCCCGGGTTACGAAAAACGTGTGGTGGTAGAGCTGGTAGCCGTCCTGCAGGGCGTTGTTGTCCACCTTGGCCGCCATCCGGCTGGCATAGATCAGGGGACCGGGATCCAGCCCCAACCGCTCGCCGTAGGCGGTCAACTCCTGAGGGGTGCGCCGGGACGCAGCGCCCTTTCCCCCGGCCACCAACAGGCCCAAGGCCCCCTCGGTACCCCTCAGCCCTTCCTTGAGGGCGCCACAGACCGTGGTGGTAACCCCGCTGCTATGCCAGTCGAATCCCAGCAGACAGCCAAAGGCCTGAAACCAGAAGGGGTCCGCCAGGCGGCGCAGCACGCCAGCGGGATCGACCTCCTCAACCATCGCCTCGACCACGGCCCGCGCCAGTCGCACCATGCGCGCGCACAACCAGCGCGGGGCTCGCCCACCGTGGAGGGGAAGGACGGCGGTGCCAGTGCGGCGCATGATCAAGACCCACCGGACGGCGCCCGGGGCCTCTGTCCGCGCGCGGACCGCCTCACGGCGTCACCTCCTTGCGCATCCGCTGCAGCCGCTCCCCGGCCCGGGCCAGGGTCTCCTCCCGCTTGGGGAAGGCGAAGCGGACGCATCCCGCCTCGCCTGGTAGGCTGCCGCCAGGTCGCGGTAGTAGGCCGGCGGAAAGCGCAGGGCGGTTACCGCCGCCTGCTGCAGCGGCGCCGCAGCCCCAACGGTGAGGAAGTCGTGCGCGCGGCGGATGCCGTCGCTGATCTGGGGGTCGCGGGCGATGGCCCAACCTACCCTCCAGCCGGTGACGCTGTAGGTCTTGGACATGCTGTTGATGGTGACCGTGCGCTCGGCCATGCCCGGCAGGGCGGCGAGGCTAATGTGCCGCGCTCCGTCGTAGAGGATGTGCTCGTAGACCTCGTCGGTGACAGCCACCGCTCCGAAGGTGCGGCAGAGGTCGGCGACCAGCTCCAGCTCGTCGCAGCTGAAGACCTTGCCCGTGGGGTTGTGCAGGGTGTTGACGATGACAGCGCGGGTTCGCGCGCCGAAGGCGGCGCGCAGCTCCGCCGGGTCGAAGGCGAACCCAGCGTCCTCCTGATGCAGCCGCACGAAGCGGGGCACCGCCCCCGCCAGCAGCGCGTCCAGGCACGTAGTTTTCGTAGAAAGGCTCGAAGATGACCACCTCGTCCCCCGGGTCGAGCAGCGCCAGCAGGGTGGCCATCATCGCTTCGGTAGCCCCGCAGGTGACGGTAACATGTCGCTCCGGGTCCACCTCGACCCCGTTGTCCCGGGCGAACTTCTCGGCGATGGCCGCGCGCAGCGGCGGCGCTCCCCAGGTGATGGCGTACTGATGGGCGCCGTCACGCAGCGCCCTGGCGGCGGCATCCACCAGCTCCGGCGGCGGGTCGAAGTCGGGAAAGCCCTGGGCCAGGTTGATGCCATGGTAGAGCACATTCAGCCGGGTCATCTACCGGATCACCGATTCGGTAAAGAGCCCTACACGCGCCGCCGTACCCATTCATCCTCCTCCCAGGAGCTGCCGCACCAGGTCACGCGAGTCGTAGTAGACCCGGTGCCGGCGAATCTTCCCCTGCTCCACCTCCAGGAAGACCGCGAACCGGTGACTGTACGTCCGCCGCGGTCCGGTAATCCGCCCTGGAATGCGCAGGTGCAGGGTGCGGTGCCGGCCCTGGGCAATCCCCTCCGCAGCGACCACTTCCCCCGCGGCTACCACGCGCCGCAGGGTAATCTCCTCCTCCCAGTCCTGGAAGAAGCGGGAAAACGCCTCGCGGATGGCTCGCTGGCCCTGGACCATGGGGCTGGCCGGGAACTCCAGGGTGGCGTCCTCCGCATAGAGGGCCATCAGCGCGTCCAGGTCGCGGCGGTTCAGCGCCGCCACCTGGCGCTGCG
>Ga0209479_1002836_pt1 | contig 10993 bp, 7 predicted proteins | sample DewCreD2012metaG_2_FD_184112 | JGI IMG/M metagenome (GOLD analysis project Ga0209479, IMG submission 184112) | Hot spring sediment bacterial and archeal communities from British Columbia, Canada, to study Microbial Dark Matter (Phase II) - Dewar... ...
GCAACAGCACCCCGCGCCGTCCTCCCCGGCGTGATGGCCACACCAGCCGTGGCAGGCGTCCGCGTCATCCTCACCGTCTTCCCAGCACTCCGGGTCGTCCGCGGAGCAGGGACAGTGATCGTGACAATGGCAATGGCCAGCGCAATGGCAGTGACAGTGACACGTCATGTTCTCGCGGCAAGAGTGATCAGTGCCGCAGCCATCGTCGTCCTCGTCATAGCCATCGTCCCAGTTTTCCGGGGGATTTTCGCCGTCCTCCGTGGAGAAATGGTCGTCCTCCCAGGTTTGGCTGTTTTTGTCGGAGTCGGCATCGTTGGGGAAAGGGTGGGAAGCTGGGCGTGCGGTAGGGGAAGCGGTGGCGGCGGGGCGGGAAGCGCGGGCGGGGTCAAGGGGTTGGCTTTCAGCATACAGGTCGGCGGCGGTTGGGGCGGCGTCGGCTTCTTCGAGGAGGCGGACGGGGAGCCACTCGCGGATGACCGCGTCGGGCGGGAGGTTCGGCGGTGGGTTTCGGCGGGCGGTCATGGCTTTGCCTCCATTTGACTTCGTCACTTTTACTATACATCTGATCTGATGTAACTATGCACCCTATTTTGTCCGAAGTCAAGGAAAAATTTTCCGAAAAGGGAAAATTGTTCCAAACCCGCAGAACACGAGGGATTTTTCACGGGGTTTTTGAGAGGAAGGGCAGCGAACGGCAGGATCAGCCCCGTTTCAGGGGGGTGCTTTCCGGTGATGGGTCCCCGTTCTCTGGTCCGCGGGATTTGGTGTCCACGACTTGCTAGGGTAAGACTTGGGAGGTGCCGATCATTCCACCTCGATTTCGATGCCTCCCACAAGGGCGGCCACACCCCGACCGGAAGCGTGATGCTGCCGGATGACTATGGTACCTCATCGCAGTGTGCTTTTCCAGCTCCGTGCCCCGTATCCACCGCCAGGTTAGTTTTACAGGTAAGGTGACGAGAAGCCACAATTCGTTGTCTCTGAAGAGCGGCATTTCTCCAGTCACTCCTCAACGAGTTTACATGGGTTGGAACATTTTCAGGTCAGTGCACGAAAGAGCGTATCAGAACCATTCTTTCTTCTCGATGTAGTAGAGTTGATAAAATTCTTCGTCGCTTTTGGATAGGTAGATGATTCCTTCTATCAGTCCGATGATTGCCATCACCCATGCACCAGGTCCACACACACACGTAAGCAAGCTGACCAGAAGCATGATAAGCCCCGGTCTTGTCAAACCGAGGATAAACTTGTGAATACCGTATGCTCCCAGAAAGATGCCGCAAACACCTGCAGCAACCTTTTTGCTAACAAAAGCCTTGTAAGATTCGTCGGAGGACATGGGCGTTTCAAACCGAGGGTTAGGTTTGAGTTCGACGGTGCTGAAAACTCTTCCTGCGGGTCACAAGAGAAGGAGACGGTCCGTCCGTCCCCGGTGCACCAGTGCAGCGACCGGACCGGGAGGTCCTCCCGCCCGCTTTCCCTTTTGGAAGCGGTTCTCCCTCTGGAGGAAGTTCTCCCTCTGGAGGAAGCGGCCCATCTGCAAGTGCTGAATTGATTGTAACTCTAACGGCTTGATTAATGCTGTCAAGGTAAGAAGGTTTTTTTTCGTCGTTTTGAGGTGCAGGGTTGAATGACGGGAGGGGAGGAAGGGGCGTACAATCCGAGGGATGGGGGGAGCGGCGGGGTGGCTTGGCGGCGTTTGCGTGGAGAAACGAGGAGGAGAGTATGAAGGTGCAGGATGGGGCGGATCGGGGCCGGGCGGGGGCGCGGGAGTTGGGGGCGTTGGCCTTGCCGCTGGTCCTGAGCCAGAGTTTTGCCACCCTTCAGGTGACGGTGGATCGAGTGCTCCTGTCGCGGCATGATCCGCGGGAGGTGGCGGCGGCGTTCCCGGCGATGATGATCTTTTGGCTAGCCTTGGGTTTGGGCCAGGGAACGGTGGGGTATGTGACCACCTTTGTGGCCCAGTATTGGGGTGCGGGGCGGCCGGAGCGGGTTGGTATCGCGGTCGGGCAGGGGTTGTCTCTGGCGCTGCTTGGGGGTCTGGTGTTTCCGCTGCTGGAGCCGGTGTTGGAGGCCGCGGCCTGGTGGGGGGCGGCCGAGGAGGACGTGTGGGAGCTGGAGCGGGTGTACTTGCGGTATTTGAGCTATGCGGCGCTGCCGATGCTCGTGGTGGCGGCGGTGAGCGGCTATTTTTCCGGCTTGGGACGGACCTGGGTGGTGCTGGGAATGGACCTGGCGGGGACAGTGGTGAACGCCGTGTTGGGGTGGGTGCTGATCTTCGGCCGCTGGGGTTTTGCGGAGATGGGGATCGCCGGGGCGGGCGTGTCCACGGTGGTCGGGGCGTGGGTGTCGGCGGGGGTGGGGCTGGCCTGGATGCTGCGCAAGGCGGAGCGGCAGCGCTTCGGAACGGGACGCTGCTGGCAGGTGGAGCCGGACGTGCTGCTCCGCCTCCTGCGCTACGGCTTTCCCGCGGGAGTGCAGCTCTTCCTCGACGCCCTGGCCTTCACCATTTTCACCCTGCTGGTGGGTCGGCTCGGCGTGGCGGCGATGGCGGCGACCAGCGTCGCTGTGACCCTGAACATGCTGGCCTTTCTCCCCATGCTCGGATTGGGCCAAGCCGTCGGCATCCTCGTGGGCCAACGCCTCGGTGCCAACCAGCCCCAGCAAGCGGAAGCAGTCGTCTGGCTCGGCCTGCGCTGGATGCTGGCTTACATGGGGCTGATCGCCACCCTCTACGTCACCTGCCCCACCCTGCTCGTGGCGGCGTTCGCGCCCGCGGAGGAAACCGCAGCAGCACGCTTCGCGGAAGCGGCGCACCTGGTGCCGGGATTGCTCCTCGGCGTCGCCCTCTACTCCCTGGCCGATGCCGCCAATGTCACCTTCGCCGCTGCCCTACGGGGAGCCGGGGATACACGCTTCGTCGCCGGGGTGACCTTCGGCTTGGCCTGGCCGGTCATGGTGCTGCCCACCGCCTCCATCGTCCTCCAGAGCCAACAGTGGCAACAGAAAGGACTGGGGGAACCCCTCTACGCCGCCTGGGCCAGCGCCACCCTCTACATCATCCTGATGGCCCTCTGCCTCTGGGCACGCTTCGCCGCCGGACTGTGGAAACAAATGCGGGTCATCGAACCGGGACCAGAAGCGCCGCGACGGTGAGCCCCGCTCCCTTCCCCCCGCCATTTCCCATTCGCCGTTTCCCACCATTCGCTCTTTCTATGCGGAATTGACCCACAACATTCAAACCAACAGACATTCAAGCACCTCCGCGTTCAACTTTGACCTCGCCTCAATTTCGACGTAAATCCCTGTCTAACATCCACTTACTCCGAATCCACTAGCGTGGACGTGCTTGATTAATCGCAAACCCTTGTGTCCCAATACTATGCGTTACTGATCTTTCCTCAAAAGGGGGTGGCCGAAAAAAATCGGAAAATTTTTTGGGGGGGTGCTTGAAAAGAGGTCGAGGAAAGGCTATGATTTCTAGGGCGGCGAGAGCCAGCTCTTTCACATGCAGTGATGCCGAAAGGCGTTTGAAACTAGTCAGGCATTCCTTTTTTTGTTTGGTCAGTATTCTTTCACATGCAGTGATGCCGAAAGGCGTTTGAAACAGAAGTCCCCACGAAGATATGAAATTAGCAATCCTGTCTTTCACATGCAGTGATGCCGAAAGGCGTTTGAAACTTCAACGGCAATGCGGTTTGATCGCCGCCCACAAGCTTTCACATGCAGTGATGCCGAAAGGCGTTTGAAACAGTGCGCCTCCGGTCCGGGAGTGGACCGGGATTTACTTTCACATGCAGTGATGCCGAAAGGCGTTTGAAACTCAGTTCTGGATCGAGCTGCATGCGCATCACGACTTGCTTTCACATGCAGTGATGCCGAAAGGCGTTTGAAACTCGAGACAATCAAGAATAGGATTAACAGGACTCCGACGCTTTCACATGCAGTGATGCCGAAAGGCGTTTGAAACAGTAGTCGTCCGTCAAGCTTCCAATTCCATCCTGGCTCTCACATGCAGTGATGCCGAAAGGCGTTTGAAACGCTCTACCTCCGATTGCGATAGAGACGTTCTTTCTGGGCTTTCACATGCAGTGATGCCGAAAGGCGTTTGAAACTTAACGATGATGAACACTAACAACAGAACGCCAACCTTTCACATGCAGTGATGCCGAAAGGCGTTTGAAACCCTTATACTCAGCAAGTGAAGGAGCGAATTAGGGCCTTTCACATGCAGTGATGCCGAAAGGCGTTTGAAACGTGCCCAATCCTGGCATCAAAACAACTCTTGATGCCTTTCACATGCAGTGATGCCGAAAGGCGTTTGAAACTTCGGGGGAGAGCACCAGACGTGCTTTCTGATTTCTAACTTTCACATGCAGTGATGCCGAAAGGCGTTTGAAACTCCAGGACAGGGCTATAATGTTCTCCGACAAGGATACTTTCACATGCAGTGATGCCGAAAGGCGTTTGAAACTCGGACCAGGACGACCCCCCGTCGCCCAACTCGTCTTTCACATGCAGTGATGCCGAAAGGCGTTTGAAACCAGATGACACCGCACTGGCACCTACTCCGGCACTAACTTTCACATGCAGTGATGCCGAAAGGCGTTTGAAACAGTTTTGCGGTTGCCCCACCCCAGTCGAGGTATAGCTTTCACATGCAGTGATGCCGAAAGGCGTTTGAAACAATAGTACAGTCAGGTGTACAGAACCCAATTTCTCTTTCACATGCAGTGATGCCGAAAGGCGTTTGAAACTAAAGGTACGCGGCCCAGCGCCGCTCTCCCCCCGCTTTCACATGCAGTGATGCCGAAAGGCGTTTGAAACATTTTTTCTGGAAGCTTTCTAGTGTAATTTGTGTGCTTTCACATGCAGTGATGCCGAAAGGCGTTTGAAACTAGTTTATTGTTGGGAAGAATTGTTCCATAGAACCGCCTTTCACATGCAGTGATGCCGAAAGGCGTTTGAAACAACATCCTCCTCAAACAACTCGCCTAACGTCCCCCTTTCACATGCAGTGATGCCGAAAGGCGTTTGAAACCACTAACAGGAACACCTCCATCTGTCTTCCTCCTCTTTCACATGCAGTGATGCCGAAAGGCGTTTGAAACACGGCAATGCCGTCCAGCAATGCCAATAGTTCCTCCTTTCACATGCAGTGATGCCGAAAGGCGTTTGAAACATAGACCCGGAAAATGAGCCTCTTCTCGGAACTACCTTTCACATGCAGTGATGCCGAAAGGCGTTTGAAACACTTCGTCTTCTGACAATACTCTGCCGTTGAGCTTCCTTTCACATGCAGTGATGCCGAAAGGCGTTTGAAACTTTTGGTCCAAGATCAGAACCTCCAGGTTCGGCATCTCTTTCACATGCAGTGATGCCGAAAGGCGTTTGAAACTCGTACGTCCATGCCCGGAAATCCGGGTGACAAAGGACTTTCCCATGCAGTGATGGCGAAAGGCGTGGGAAGCCAGCCTCTCTCCCGAAGCTTCGGAAGAGGGGAAAAAGGGGTGAGGGCCAGCCCCTGATGCCGCAAGGCGTTTGAAACGGGCGAATAGGCCGAACCTTCGAGGTGGAACGGACCTCTTTTCATATGATGCCGAAAGGCGTGGGAAGCCAGCCTCTCTCCCGAAGCTTCGGAAGAGGGGAAAAAGGGGTGAGGGCCAGCCCCTTCACATCCCCTGATGCCGTAAGGCGTTTGCAATGGAAATGCGGAAGAGAATGAGATAGACTCAAATAGGTGTGCTGTTACCTCCTGTGACACCCCAGAATATCGGACCACTGCCATGAGCCAGACAGAAAACAAAAGCAACTTTGAAGACGAGTATTTCGAGGGTTACTTGAAAATTTACAATTACCTTCATCCGTCGCTCGTCGATCTCGTCGTCTTCGACATCCTGGCCGAGAAGTTTGTCAAGGCCGCGGGGCACATCCTGCCGAACCTCGACGGGATCATCATGATTCCGATTTTTGCTCCCTACGAGCGAAGCGAAATCTGCAAGGTGGACGGAGAAGAGCGCGTCATTGTCGAATCCGGTTCGACCGACACCACCGGCTGTTTTTACTCGACCGAGAATTGTCTTCACTACTTCTCCGAGCAAACGCTGCCGGAAATTTTGGCTGCCCACCGCAGTCTGCTGTACCATGCTCTGATTCAACTCGAATTGGTTTATAACAAGATGAAGCGGCTCGCGGACTCAACCGAGCCGCTCAACGGGCTTTTGCAAAGCATCCTCGATCTTCAGAAACGCCTTCAGAAACTCCGGCAGAAGGCGCGGCAGCAGCCAGCCCCCGCCGACGACCCCGACGCCGAGGAGGAAGACGAGTCCTCCCCCAAGCCCTCGGCCTACGAAGTGGAATTGCGTTTTCTTTTGGAACAACTCCGGGACAAATTGCTCGAAATCCCCCTGCCGGAGGACAGAGTCGACGCCGGGGTCGATTACATCAAGTTGTTGCACAAGGCGTTCCATGTCGATCCATCGGAGACCGCCTCCCCCTCGCCGCCGCTCGCCTCCGCCTCGGAAGATGCAAATCTCGCCTTTGCCTCGGAAGATGAAATGAATGAGGAAGATAGTCAGCAAATGATCATTCATCAGGCCATGATCAACCAAAGATTTCGCAATTTGGTCGAAAAGAAATTGATCAATTGGAAAGAGTTTCATCAGCACCTCCCCCAACCCCAGCTCTTTCCTGAGGAGGAGCCGACCGAAGAGGAGACAGAGCCGGAGTCGAAGGAAGACATCCCCCCGCCGAACAAGTCGCTGCTGTGAAAGGCATCTCCGCTGAGCCGCGAACGGCGGCAGGCAGCCGATTGATGGGAAAGAGCGAATGAGTCAAAAGGTCCAGATCGTCCGCCAAACGAGGCGGATCGGCTGCCTTCCTTCTTCTCGACAACCCCCGGCCAGCACGTTAGGATAGGGTGGGACATTTTCCAGATCATTCCCCACGCACCACCAGCGGTCCTGGATGCATCCTCGGCAAGCGGGGTGAGGAGGCAGTGTCATGAGCCGCAGGTACGAGTATCGCTCAGCACAGGGTCTGAGCACTTTGTTGCTGCTGTTTCTGGTTTTGTACGTGGTCGGCAATGCGGTGAGCGTCTGGTTCACGTGGGACGAGATCGTCCTGCTCCAGCAGATCATCGACGGGGTGCCGCCGCCGAAGGAGGAGCTGGTAGCGAACGATGAGCGGCTCTTCCAGTTGGGGATTGCGACGCTGCTGGAGCATGTGGTCACGGCCATTGTGTTTCTCAGTTGGGCGTATCGGGTCCATGCGAATGCTCATGCTCTGGGTGCGGAAGGGATGCAGTACACACCGGGTTGGGCGGTGGGGTGGTATTTTGTGCCGATAGCCAATCTGTTCCGGCCGTTTCAGGTGATGCGGGAGACGTTCCGGGCCTCGCATCCGGACTATGGGCCGCGGAATTGGCGGCAAGCACCGGTGCCGTCGCTGGTGGCCTTCTGGTGGGCCTTGTGGATTGTCGGCAACGTGGCGGGGCAGATTGTCATCCGTATGTCACTTGGTCAGAAGGAACCCACACCGCGGCAGATGCAGATTGCGGACAGCCTGCACATCCTCTGCGATTTGCTCTGTGTTGCTCTGGGGTTTGTGGCGATCGGCATGGTGGCCACGTTGCAGCGGTGGCAGGAGGAGAAGCATCAGCGGCAGATGGAGGCGGAGGCGGAGGGGGGGCCGGTTTATGCGGCGGAGCTGGCGGAGGAAGGCGAAGGGGCAGCAGCGGGCGCGGAACTGGCCGCGGAGGAGGAAGGGCGGACGCCGGACGATCCTGCTATGCGCTGGATATTGCCGGTGGGGCGGTCCGGGTGGGCGATCGCGGCGGGGTATCTGGGTCTGTTTTCGCTGTTGATTCTGCCCGGTCCGCTGGCGCTATGGGCGGGGATCATGGCGGTGCGGGACCTGCGGCGGCATCCGGAGAAGCGCGGCATGGGGCGGGCGATCTTCGGCATGATCATGGGCGGGCTGGCGACGATCTATCTCATCGTGGGGATTGTCATCGTGGTGACGGACCTCATCATGGGGAATTGAGGGCGGGTGCGGCATCGCCGGCTTCGTTCAGCGTGCGTCCTTGAACAGTGGCATGGTTCTGTCATCGGTGGTCGAGGTTTGAGGGGGGCAGGAGGGAGCCGCCATGCGGAGGAATGCCGGGGTGCTGGGGGTGCTGCTCGCGTGGGGTGTGGTGGGGGTATTTCTGCCGCTGACGGAGTGGTGTCGCGGAGCGGCGGCGGCGAAGGGAGAAGCGGAGGGCCAGCCGATGCAGGCGGAGGCGGTGTATCGCGGGGGTCGGATTTGGACGGGGGAAGCGGCCCAGCCGGAGGCGTCGGCCCTGGCGGTGTGGGGCGGGCGGATCGTCTGGCTGGGTGCGGAGGCGGAGGCGGGGCGGTGGATCGGACCGGGGACGGAGGTGGTGGAGCTGGAGGGCCGGCGGGTGGTGCCGGGGTTCATCGATGCCCATGTGCATTTTCTGGGCGGGGGGTTGCAGTTGGCGCGGGTCGATTTGCGGGAGGCGCAGGACGAGGCGGAGTTCGGTCGGCGGTTGCAAGAGTTTGACCGGAAGACGCCGCGGGACCGCTGGCTGCTGGGCGGGAACTGGGACCACGAGCGGACCTTCGGAGGCCGATTGCCGACGGCGGAGCTGCTGGACCGGTATGTGAAGGATCGGCCAGTGTTTTTGCGGCGCTACGACGGGCACATGGGAGTGGCGAACCGGGCGGCGCTGCGGGCAGCGGGGATCACCAAAGCCACGGCGGAGGTGGAGGGCGGCGTGATCGACCGGGATGCGCAGGGGGAACCGACGGGCATCCTGCGGGACAATGCGATGGCGTTGGTGGAGCGGGTGATCCCGGAGCCGACGGACGAGGAGATCGCGGAGGCGGTGCGGGCGGCGTTGGCACATGCGGCGGCAGTGGGCGTGACCGGCGTGGACGACATGGACGGCAGCGCCCCGCAGACGCGTCGGCGGCTGCTGCGGGTCCTGCAAAACCTGGAACGCGAAGGGCGCTTGACCTGCCGCATTCACCTGCGCTGGCCCCTGGGGCGCTACCGGGAACTGGCGGAGCTGGGTCTGGCCGGCTGGTTCGGCAGTCCCTGGCTGCGGATCGGCGGGGTGAAAGGGTTTGTCGATGGCTCGCTGGGCAGCAGTACGGCGCGGATGTGGGAACCCTACGAGAACCAGGGGGGCAACCGCGGGGTGTATGTGACGCCGGTGGAGACGCTGCGGGCGTGGATTCGCGGGGCGGATGCCGCCGGCCTGCCGGTGTGCGTCCATGCCATCGGGGACGAAGCCAACTCGGTACTGCTGGACATTTACGAGCAGATTCAGAAGGCGCAGCCGGGGCGGGAGCGGCGCTTCCGCATCGAACATGCCCAGCACCTGCGCGAAGCGGACTATGCCCGTTTCCGACAGTGGGGTGTCATCGCTTCGATGCAGCCGTACCATGCGATCGATGATGGCCGCTGGGCGGAAAGCCGCATCGGGGCGCGGCGCTGTGCCCGCTCCTACGCCTTCCGCTCCCTGCTGGATGCCGGGGCGATCCTGGCCTTCGGCTCGGACTGGCCGGTGGTGCCGCTCGCGCCGCTTTTGGGGATCGACGCTGCTGTCAACCGGCGCACCCTCGACGGCAAGCACCCCCAGGGCTGGCATCCGCAGCAGCGCATCGGCGTGCGCGAAGCCGTGCGGGCTTACACCTGGGGCAGCGCTTACGCCACCGCTACGGAACAGGAGCGGGGCACCCTCGCCGTCGGCAAATGGGCGGACTTCGTCGTCCTCGACCGGGACATCTTCGACCCCCAGCAGCAGGACCGGATCGCCCACACCCAGGTGCTCCGCACCGTCGTCGCCGGTAAGACGGTTTACGTCAAGCGCTAAACAGAATATGCAGAGCAAATCGAATAGCTGAATCTGTCATACTTAATCACTGAGAGTATCTTCGATCTAACGCATCATGGAATGTGGAGGTGGCGGCGGGGTTCAGGTGGCGGCGCGCTGTCAGGAGGGGGAGCGCCGGATGGCCGAGGCCGGGAAGCGGACGCCGAGGATCGACGTGACCGGAATCTCACGCTCTTTCCAGACGAAGATGCCGGTGCGGAGGTGGACGTGCCAGAGGAGGTCGGCGGGGGCATTGCGGAGGGCGCGGCGGAGGGCGGGGTCCGTGGAGCTGCAAATGACAAAGGCGCGGGTTTCGCCGGGTTGTAAGGGTCGGTCGTGGTCGTGCTGGGCGGCTTCATAGCGGCGCACGCCCCGGCGGAAGGGCCACTCCAGGGGGCCGCCGATGTACACCGCCGATCCCACGTGCAGGCGGGTGCCGTTGAAGCGGTCCTCCTGTTCCAACTGGCTGGCCTTGCGCACCAGGGCCGGGTCCACCGGATGGAACGCCAGGTCCTCCGAGGTGTTCGTCAGCTTGAGATGCAGCACCAGGGCCGGGCCTGTCACCTCTTCCCGCTTCTCCTGGGCGGATTCGGAGATCAGGCGCAGGGGCCGCTCTTCCACCCGCAGCGGCTCGACGCGGAGTTGCCCCACGGTAAGCGCTCCGCCGAGAGGGACGATCAGCTCCTCCGGCAGCGGCCCGGTCAGAGGCAGGCGCAGGGCGATCTTTTTGCGGCTGGCCGGATCGTATTCGCCAAAGGTATCCGGCAGGATGGCCAGGGGATGCGCGGGGGGCAGCGGCGGCTCGCGGAAGAACAAGCCGTAGAGCGCCACGCAGGTAGCAAAAGCGGCATAGAGCGCCAGCACCGCAAATGCCAAAGGGGAGATGTGCAGCGGCTTCGGAGCGGCGGGGCGCGCGGCCACGGACGACGGCGCGGGGACTTCGACTGGCACCTCCACCGGCACAATCAGCGGAATGGGCAGCGGCGGCGTGGGCACATCCCCGGCGTTGCCGAAACGGAACGGACCCGGATCATCCGTCGGTGCGGACGCGGGGGGTGACGGTGGCGCGGGCGCGGCAGCCGGAACGGCGGAAGCTGAAGGCGTGGGAAC
>Ga0209479_1002839_pt1 | contig 10985 bp, 8 predicted proteins | sample DewCreD2012metaG_2_FD_184112 | JGI IMG/M metagenome (GOLD analysis project Ga0209479, IMG submission 184112) | Hot spring sediment bacterial and archeal communities from British Columbia, Canada, to study Microbial Dark Matter (Phase II) - Dewar... ...
GTCGCCGGCCATCCGGCTCTCGCGGACGATCCGCCAGACCTGCTTGCGCCCGGGCAGGGTGACCTTCCCGGTGCTGCGCTTGATCCGGTAGCCGGATGTGTCCTCCACGAGCTTGTAGACACCACCCAAGGCGGGCGCGTCGTAGGAGACGCCCATCTCCGTCCCGACGCCGAAGGCGTCGATGGGGGCTCCGGCATCTAGGAGTTCTGCGATGCGGTCCTCATTCAGGTCCCCGCTGGCGAAGATCTGGACGTCTGGAAATCCGGCCTCGTCCAACACGGCCCGCACCTTCCGGCTGAGATCGGCGAGGTCGCCGCTGTCGATCCGGACCCCACGCAGCCGGTGCCCGCGTGCGCGGAGCTCCTGGGCCACCACGACCGCGTTCCGGGCACCCTGGACGGTGTCGTACGTGTCGATGAGGAGGATGCACCGGTCCGGGAACTGGCGGGCGTACGCCCGGAACGCTTCCAGCTCGTCGTCGAACGACATGACGTAGGAGTGGGCCATCGTCCCGTAGACCGGGATCCCGTAGACCATGCCTGCCAGCACGTTGGACGTCCCCACGCAGCCGGCCAGGTAGCTGCTCCGGGCGACCTTCATGGCCGCGTCGGTGCCGTGGTCCCGTCGGGGCGAGAAATCCACCACCGGGCGCCCCCGGGCCGCCAGCACGACGCGGGCCGCTTTGCTTGCGATCATCGTCTGGAGGTTCAGCTGGTTCAGGAGGAACGTCTCGACGATCTGCCCTTCGATACGAGGGGCGGTGATCTGGAGAAGGGGTTCGGGGGGGAAGAAGACCTCGCCTTCCGGGATCGCGCGGACGTCTCCGGTGAAGCGGAACTCACGCAGGTATGCGAGGAAGTCGTCGTCAAAGAGGCCCAGGGAGCGCAGGTAGGCGATCCCTTCTTCCGGGAAGTGTAGCCGCTCCAGGTAGTCCAGCGCGGTATCCAGGCCTGCACTCACGAGGAAGCTCCGGCGGGGCGGGAGGTGCCGGACGAAGAGGTCGAAGGTGGCGAGGTCGTTGCGGCCCTCCCGGAAGTAGCTCTGGGCCATGGTGAGCTCGTACAGGTCGGTGAGAAGACCCATCGTCTGCTCGGTCACAAAGCCCATGTCGCGGCCGCCCATAGGACCTCCCGGTGTAGGCGACGGTCTGTGGTCCGGTGCCCATCGTAGCGCAGGGCCTTTGACTTTTCGACGGGGGATCCGTAGACTACCACTCGGCGGGAGCGGGGGCGTGGTGTAGCCTGGTCAACACACCGGCCTGTCACGCCGGAGATCGCGGGTTCAAATCCCGTCGCTCCCGCCAAACCGGCCTGGGTAGCTCAGGTGGTAGAGCAGGGGACTGAAAATCCCCGTGTCGGGGGTTCGACTCCCTCCCCAGGCACCAGTGTTACCCCTCCTGGCATACTGAAGGCGGGGAAAGGCGATGGTACCAGCGTCTGAACTGCGGCCAGGGATGGTCATCCGGTGGGAGGGAGAGCTCTACAAGGTCGCGAGCGCCTCCTACCACGCCGGAAGCGGACAGATGGGCGGGGTCACCCACGCCAAGCTCCGGAACACCCGGACGGGGACGGTCCGGGAGGTGCGGTTCCGGGCCGACGAGGCCGTGGAGGACGTCCAGGTGGAGCGCCGGATGATGCAGGTCCTGTACCGGGACGGCGAGGCCACCCACTTCATGGACACCGAGACCTACGACCAGGTGTCCATCGAGAATGCCCGTCTGGGTCCAGCAGCCGCCTACTTGACGGAGGGCGCCACGGTTCCCGTGGAGTTCTCCGAGGGTGCGCCCGTAGGGATCGTCTTCCCGGATGTGGTGGAGGTTCAGGTGGTGGACACCGCACCGCCCGCCCGGGGCATCGGGACCGAGAACGTCTGGAAGGAGGCCAGGCTGGAGAACGGGATCACGATCCTCGTGCCCCCCTTCATCGCTCCCGGGGAGTGGATCCGGGTGGACGTCGAGGCGGGGACCTACGTCGAACGCGCCAAGCGAAAGGCGCGCTGACCCGGCTCCCCTCAGGTCCAGCCGACTCCGCCTCATCACGCCCAAGCGCGTGCACCACAAGGCGTGGGATGGCCCACGCCCCCAAGATTGCGAGGGCGGACCCCGCCACAAACCCCACCACTTGGTGCACGCACAAGGGATTCCCGCGATGGCCCGAGAAGGCGAGCACCCCCAAAAGCGGCAGGCTCAGCAGCAGGAGGGAAGCCGCGAACAGGCTGACCACCAGAAGACCCAGGCGCAGGGGTGAGAGGTGGCGGATCCGGTAGGGCCGCCCCCACCCGAATTCCACGAGAAGCGCCTCCGGCTCCGGTGAGGGGGGTGGAGTAAGGCACTCACAGAACTCGACGGGGTGGTCACACCGCGGGCAACGCACGGGAGCGTCCTCCCACCTCCAGGATACCGCACGGGGACCCCGACGGGGTAGCTCAGTGGATCACCTGCACCAGGTGCACGCCGTCCCAGGAACGCGGGCGCAGAGTCGCCTCCCAAAGCCGCTGCTTCACCTGGTCGGGCGGAAGACCGGTGCTCAGGAGGCGGGTCACGATCCCGGAGACCTGAGCGGCTGCAAAAGAGGTTCCGCTCCACCGCACGTACCGGCCCCGCCCGGGGAGGGAGAGCCCGCAGTCCAGGATGAGGTCCTCGCCCGGTGCGGCGAAGTGGGCTTCGTTGCTGAACCAGGCGTACTCCTGGGGCGCGGCGAAGGCCGAGGCAGCCACCGGGATGACGTGCACGCGGCATGCACGGGTGTCCCCGAAGTAGCCGTAGGCCGCGGGCTCGGTGGCGTTCTCCGGACGGCCCTCGGAGAGGTTGCCCGCAGCCGCGACGAGGACGACACCTGCCCGAGCTATGCGGTCCATCGTGTCGAGCAGCACGCACGACTGGACCGTCTCGCATGAGCTGCGCGCAAGGCCCAGACTCAGGTTGAAGACCAGGGATCCGTACACCACGGGACGCCCGCTCATGGCTACCTGCGACCTCCACAGCCGCAGGATGTAGCGCATCGCCTCGATGAGCTCGTAGCTCGTCGTGCCCAGGTGAGAGGTCATGAGCCGCACGAGGACGATGTTCGCCCCCGGCGCGATCCGACGGACGATGCCGGCGATCATCACCCCGTGGAGGGCCCGGAGCCGTTCCATCTCGCCCGGTCCGAGGACGTGGGCGCCCAACGCACGCATCCGCCGCCTCTCCCGCACCGAGCACACCTCAGGCTCGGGCTCTTCCTCCTCACGGAACGCCGGGAAGTCCTCCGGGACCACCACGGGCCAGGGGATGTAGACGTCGACGAGCTGGGGGTCGAAGGTGGGAGTGAGGCCCGGGCCCGAGTCGAAGATCACCACACTCGTCCCCTCGCCCCGGTACGCGGGCCAGCGCCGTTCGACCTCCAGTAGCCCGATCCGCCGGAAGGCCTCTTGCTCCCGGTACGTGCCCTCGTCCGCATCGGGGAGGTGGATCGCCTCAACGGGCGTGGGGCTCCCGTGGACCCCTTCCTGGTGCGCACGGACCTCGTAGTCCAGCGAGCGGTGGATCGGCTCGTCCAGGGGCGTTGAGGGGCGTCGGATGCGCCTGAGGGCGATCCGGGGCGAGGTCGGCCCTTCGATGACGAACTGCCGGACGTCCCACCCCTGCGGTCGCGGCGGAGGCGGTAGCCGGACGGGATGCCACGCCCGGGTCTTCCCGGACGGGAGGGAGACGAAGGCCTCCTGGGGGACCCTCGGGGTCACCACGCACCGGAGCTTGAGGCGGCGCTCCAGAGAAGCGAGGCGGCGATCCGGCCCGCTGAGGAGGAGATGGCCATTCAGGTACCTCCGGTGTTGCGGCATCATGCACCTCCCAGGACCACGAACCCAGCCCAGTGGAGCGGGTGCGGGTCCGTGGACCGGATCTCGAGGGCACTCGACCGGAGCGACGCGCAAACGCCCGAGCCCCGAGCCAGGTGGCGGTAGAAGGCGTCCATGAGGCGGCAGGTGGACTCGTCCGGAACCGGCCACAGGGAGAGGACCAAAGTGGCCGCCCCCGCGTGGAACCACGCCCGCGCGAACCCGTGGAGCTCGTCCCCCGGGAGGACCCCGTGCACCCCGGTGTCGCACCCGCTGAGGACGACGAGTCGGGCCTGCGTGAGACGATCCAGCAGGTCCAGGGCGAGGAGCGGCCCGTCGGCCAGGTGGATCGCGGAGAGGAGCGGGGCAAGCGGCTGGAACGTGCAGTGGGCCGCCACGTGCACGATGCCCGCTCCCTCGAGGAGGTCCAGGAACTGGGCCCGCGTCACCTCCCGCACGCATCGACCGTTCATGCACCGGGCCACCCGTTCTGCCTCCTCCACCGCGTGCACGACCCGCCCGCCCGTCGCCGCGACGGCCACCACCGGCCCCCGCCGGGTTCCCGAGCGGCGATGTAGCAACGGCAGCATGGAACCGGCCGGGACGTACGAGACTTCCATCATCTCCCACAGGGGGACGCCGCGGTCCAGGAAGGCGTGGAAGGGGAGGGCCCACAGCGCACCGCAGGGGGAGACGATGAGGTGCTCGTAGGGAATCTCGCCGGGCCACAGGGGTCGGAGGAGGGCCTCGTAGAGATCCGAGAGTACGCGGTCCGCTTGCCGGAGGGCTGCCGCCTCCGGCAACTGACCCGCCGCGTAGGCCCGGAGGCCCAGGGCCCACAGGGATGTGAGGCGCCGGATCTCGGGCAGACTCGCCACCCCCCGCACGGCGCGGATCTCGTCTTGGGTCAGGACGAAGGCGAGTACCTCCTGACCCGCGATGACGTACTCCACGAGGGCCGTACGACTTCCGAGCTTGAGGCGCTGCGGCTCTCCGGATAGGCCCAAGAGTGCGGTGTCCTCGCCGTACTCGGCGTTGCGCACGATGAGGGAGGCGAGGAGATCCGAGACGCGCGAGGAGAGGTCGTGGAGTTCGGGGTCCGGCTCAGCCCGCATCGCCTTAGCCCGCGCGCACTCCAGTAGCTCGTTCAGCTCGTCCACGAGGGGCACATCCTCCGGCGCCCGGGCGCGAAGGCGCAGCCCCTGGTGGCGTGCGATGAGCTCGGCCATGCCACGGGATTTGGCCTGCTGCGCCACCCGCCACGCCCGCTCGGGTTGGGACGCCTCGGCGAGGGCCACGATGCACTCGCTGAACAGGTCCTCCACCTCTCGGAAGAAGCTCCACCGCAGGTCTGCTGGAATCCAGCTCAGGATGCGTCCTGCGGATCGGACACCGCAGAGGAGGTGGAGCCTGCGGCGCACGGGGGATGGGGTCGAGCGGGCGAGCCTGCGGTGGGCGCTCGCCAGTAGCCACGGGAGCCCGTACCGCCGTCCGAGCCGGTGGGCGGCCCGCGCCGCGCGGGAGGCGCTGAACCGGTCCTTGCGGGCGAGGTGCAGATCGGCCTCCACAAGCCGCGCGCGACCCGCATGGGCAGGTTCCTGTGCGTACGCCTGCGCCCGAAGGAGGAGCCGCTCCGCCTCCGCGAGATCCCCCTGCCTGAGGCGGAGCGCGGCGAGTTCCTGGGCCGCTGCACTCCACCACGTGACCCGCCCTGCGGCCTCGAGGTCCCGAAGAGCCTGCTCCAGTAGTGCGGCGGCCTCCTCCAGCGGGTCCCCACGAAGTCCTGTGGACTTCGTGGGGTGCCCCTCCAGCCGCCCTCGTGAGCGGAGCGCGACGGCGGTAAAGTAGCGGGCCCGCCCCACCTCGGCCAGGAATCCGCCGGCCCGCAGGCGCTCGCTGAGCACCTGCCCCTGCTGCGTCACGCGCTCGAACTGCCCGAGATAGAGCCAGCACTCCAGCGCCCGCAGCCGGTAGGCCGCGGCCGTGGATGGAGCGCCGGCCTGTTCGTAGAGGTCTGCAGTACGTTCGTAGGCCACAAGCGCCCGGGTGTACCGGCCTCCCAAGAGGTCCAGCTCGGCCGCCGCGGCGGCGATGCGGGCTTGCCACAGGGCGCTGGAGCTCCTCCGGGCCGCTTCCTCCGCCGCCTCCAGGGCCTGCTGGGCCGCCTCCCGGCGGCCGGTCCGGGACAGGAGGAGTGCCTGGTTGTGGAGGGCGATGGCGAGGTCCAGGGAAGCGTCGGAAATCTCCCGCAGGACGACGAGCGCCTCTCCGTAGGCGCGAATCGCCCCCTCCGAATCTCCGAGGTACGTGAGCGCCGTGGCGCGCTGACTTCGGACCCGCGCGACGAGGATACGATCCCCCGCGGCGGCGAGGGTGGGCTCGATGGCGTCGGCCAGCGCGAGGGCCTCCCGGGGACGCCCCAGACGCAGGAGCGTTCCCATCTTGCCGATCCCGCACCGCGCCGCCAACGTCCCCTCTCCGACCGCCTCCGCCAGCGCCTGGGCTTCGTCGTAGGCGGCAAGCGCCTCCTCCAGACGGTCCAGCCACAACAGCGCGTTCGCCCGGGCGAGGCGGGCGATCACCCGGGCTCCCGGACGCTCTGAGCGATCCGCGTAGGCCACGAGATCCTTTGCCCGCCGGAGGGCGAGGGCAGGGGCTCGGTGGCTCAGGGCATCGAGGGCGGCCTTGAGTTGTTCGACCGTCTCGGGCTCAGGTGGCCCGAAGGACGCCGCGAGGTCTACCTCCTCCCCCTCGCTCCACGCCTGCATCGGGTCCTGCGCGGTGCGCATCGGGCGCGTTGTTCGTGCCAGGGGGCCAAGCCTCCTGCTATCGTGGAACCGAAACGGGGCCGATGCGGCGCCTCGATCGGAGGACGCGATGGGGGAGGATCGCAGGCTGGACGAGCTGTGCATCAACACGATCCGGACGCTCGCGATCGACGCGATCCAGCGGGCGAACTCCGGCCATCCGGGCGCGGTGCTGGGGTTCGCGCCGGCGGCCTACGTGCTGTGGACGCGCTTCCTCAAGCACAACCCCAAAAACCCTCGATGGCCCGATCGGGATCGCTTCGTGCTGTCGGCCGGGCACGCCTCGATGCTCCTGTACGCACTGCTCCACCTCACGGGCTACGACCTGCCGCTGGAGGAGATCCAGCGCTTTCGCCAGTGGGGGAGCCGCACACCTGGCCACCCGGAGTCGCACCTCACACCCGGCGTGGAGGTCACCACAGGGCCCCTCGGTCAGGGGTTCGCCAACGGGGTTGGTCTAGCGATCGCCGAACGCCACCTGGCGGCGGTGTTCAACCGGCCCGGCTACGAGATCGTGGACCACTACACGTACGCCATGGTTTCCGACGGCGACCTCATGGAAGGGGTAGCGGCAGAGGCGGCCTCGCTGGCCGGCCATCTCCAGCTCGGCAGGCTCATCTACCTGTACGACTGCAACCGCGTGACGCTCTCCGAGAGCACCGACCTCTCCTTCACCGAGGACGTGGCAAGGCGGTTCGAGGCGTACGGCTGGCACGTCCAAACTGTCCTGGACGGGAACGACCTAGACGCCATCGAGGCGGCGATCCGGGCTGCGCGCGAAGAGGAGGATCGTCCTTCCCTCATCATCGTCCGGACCCAGATCGGGTACGGGAGTCCCAAACAGGGCTCCTACGAGGTCCACGGCGCGCCCCTCGGCGAAGAGGGGGTTCGGGCGACCAAGCGGGCACTCGGCTGGCCGTACGAGGAGCCCTTTCAGATCCCCGAGGAGGCGCTCCGGCACTTCCGCCAGGCGGTCGAGCGGGGGAAGGAGTGGGAGGCCCAGTGGCGGCAGACCTTTGCGGCGTGGGAGCGGGCCTACCCGGACCTGGCCGCCCTGTGGCACCGCGCGCACCGCCACGAGCTCCCAGAAGGGTGGGACGCGGGGATCCCATCCTTCCCGGCGGGCGAGCGCCTGGCCACCCGGGCGGCGAGCGGACGGGTCCTCAACGCCATCGCAAAGTCCTGTCCGTGGCTTGTGGGCGGGTCGGCCGACCTGAACCCCTCGACGAACACCGTCCTCCAAGGAGCCGGTGACTTCCAAAGCCCCTGGCGCCAGATCGCAGATCCTCAGGGCACGAGCGGAGGTCCGGTAGACTACAGCGGCCGCAACCTTCACTTCGGCGTGCGAGAGCACGCCATGGGCGGGATCGCGAACGGCCTGGCCGCCCACGGCGGCCTCCGTCCCTTTGCGGCCACCTTCCTCGTGTTCAGCGACTACATGCGGCCGCCGATCAGGCTCGCGGCCCTGAGCGAGCTCCCGGTGATCTACGTCTTCACCCACGACTCCATCTTCCTCGGCGAGGACGGGCCCACCCACCAGCCCGTCGAACACCTCCCCTCGCTGCGGGCGATCCCGAACCTCCTCGTGATCCGGCCGGCGGACGCGAACGAGACCGCGGAGGCTTGGCGCGTGGCGATGGCGCGCACGGAAGGCCCCACGGCCATCGTCCTCACACGCCAGCCCGTACTGACCCTGGACCGGACGCGGTACGCCCCCGCCGCGGGGCTGCGGCGGGGCGGGTACGTGCTCGCCGACCCGCCGCAAGGGCCCCCCGAGATCCTCCTTCTCGCGAGCGGCTCGGAGGTGGCGCTGTGCGTGGAGGTGTACGAGCGGCTCGTGCAGGACGGCGTTCGGGCGCGGGTGGTGAGTCTGCCCTGTTGGGAGCTGTTTGAGGCCCAGCCGAAGGCGTACCGGGACCAGGTGCTCCCGCCGGAGATCGAACGGCGGCTTGCGGTGGAGGCCGCAAGCCCCCTCGGCTGGGAGCGCTACGTCGGCTGCAAGGGACGGATCTTCGGCGTGGAGCGGTTCGGTGCTTCGGCTCCCTACCCGGTGATCGCCCAAGAGTTCGGCTTCACCGCGGATCGCATCGAGCAGATCGCCCGCGAGCTTCTTGCCGCACTCTAGGGACTCTTCGACGCCGGGCCCTTATCCGGACCCGGAGGTGGCGCGAAACCAGGTCCCGAGGAGGAGACCGTGGAGGAGGTGGGCCGCGAGGGCGAGCCAGGCGAACCCGCCCGCAGCCAGCCCGCTTCCCAGGAACCCGGCGCCCACGAGCGGCAGCGTGACGAAGAGGGTTGCAAACCAGGGGATCGGTCCGAACAGGAGCCCGCACAGCCACGGCCGCGCGGCGAACGCCTCCACACGGTAAAGGACCGGGCCGACCGCGAGGGCGTAGAGGTAGGCGTAGGCGATCCCCGTCAGGACGAACGCGACGAGGGCCCACGTGAACGTTACCCGCGTGCGATCCACGACGAGGTTGTCCCAAAGGCCCACGAACCAGCGCGTGAGGACGTCTTGCGCCTCCGGGTGGGAGACGGCTCGGCCCAGGCCCCACAGGAGGACGAGGAGGGAGGCGAGGAGGGAAGTGGCGGTGGCGGCGAACCCCACCGCGAGGATGTGACGGCTCGACCTCGGTAGTGCACTCTGGGCGGTCACGGCCACCTCCGGTACAATTGAGGACGGTCCGTGTTCAGTGTGTCCTACCGAACCCGGAACGTGCAAGATCGCACCGGCACGATGAGTTCCACACAGATCCGCTGGACGCCCTTCGGTCGGTACGTCGGAGCCACCACCGCCCTCACGTACGCCCTCATCGTGCTGGGCGGCGCGGTCCGTACCACCGGAGCGGGAGACGCGTGTCCTGACTGGCCCCTGTGCCACGGCCGCTTCATCCCACCTCTCGAGCCGCTGGTCCTCCTGGAGTACGCCCACCGGCTCGTGGCCGCCACCGTGGGCCTCCTCATCCTCGGGGCGGTCGTCTGGATACACCGGCTTCCTGCTGTCCGCGGCGGGCGACCCTGGGCCTGGTCGGCCCTCGGCCTCGTGGTCGTGCAGGGGATTCTGGGCGGGGTGACGGTGCTGAGCGGCCTTGCGACGTGGTCGGTTGTCCTGCACCTCGGCACCTCCCTCCTCGTCTTGGCCTCCCTCCTCGTCCTTGCGGTGCGGGCGCTCGACCCGGAAAGCCGTCCGGCTTCCTCCGCGTACCGGGCCCTCGTCGCCTCTTCTCTCGTCGCGCTCTACGGACTTGTGCTGTTGGGCGGATACGTCGGGGCGTCCGGGGCGGGGCTTGCGTGCCCGGATTGGCCGCTGTGCAGGGGGGCGCTGTTCCCGCGCCTTGAGCCCGGCGTCTTCCCCCACGTTGCCCACCGGGCGGCCGCGGTTGTGGTGCTCGTCCTCCTCGGCTTCCTCGTGGTCCGCACCCGACAGGAGCGGCCGGACCTCGCCGGGCTCGCGCACGCCGCGGCCGTGGCGCTGGGACTCGAGATCGCGGTGGGTGCCGCGAACAAACTCCTGCGGCTCCACCCCGCCGTCGTGACGGTACACCTGGGCCTTGCGGCGCTCGTGTGGGCGCTCCTCGTCGTCCTGTTCATGCTGGTCTCCACCCCCTCGGCCCGCCGCGTCTGACGCAGAGTGGCGGCGGCACCCCAGGTGCGTGTATGCTAAGAGCACCCTGCAAGACGCAGAGCGTTTTGCAGGGCCCCGCTCAGATTTCTTTGCTTTGCTCGGCGTTCTGGGGTTGTTGCGCGGGTGCGGGACCAAGGATTCGGCTGCGGCGTGTCGAAGCAAGGACAAGGAGCGAGAGGATGCCCGTGAAGTTGGAGCCACAGGACAAGCGCTTTCTCGCCGGGATCATCCACCAGACTTGGCGGGCCTGTCAGGGGTTCGTGTCCCTCGTGATGGAGCGGAGCCCGGAAGACGCCTACTTCGTACTGGACGAGCTCAACGAGTGGGCCACCCACCAACGCCGCCGCCTGAGTCACCGCAATCCCCGACGCCCGGCCGGCGTGAGCCCTCAAGGGTTGCGGGTGGGCCGGGAGCTCCTGGACGACATCAGCACGTTCTGCACCGCCATCGGCGACATGCTTGCCCGGCTCCAGATGAGCCCCCTCGGCCCCGACGAGATCGAGGAGGAGTGTCTGGCCATCATCGACGGGTTCGTGGCGTGGACGAACATGATGGCCTCCCAGCTTGGACTGCAGCGGAACCTCCGGCCACAGGCCATCTGGTACGAGCGTTAAGCGCACCTACAGGACACGAAGCTTACGGTGCCTTTTTGGGGTGCTCTTCAGTGGGTGCCTTGGACCGCCTGGACCGGCTGGGTTACCCGCTGGATCTGCTCATCCGCCTCGTCCAGGAACGCC
>Ga0209479_1002854_pt1 | contig 10910 bp, 7 predicted proteins | sample DewCreD2012metaG_2_FD_184112 | JGI IMG/M metagenome (GOLD analysis project Ga0209479, IMG submission 184112) | Hot spring sediment bacterial and archeal communities from British Columbia, Canada, to study Microbial Dark Matter (Phase II) - Dewar... ...
CGTTCGCGACGCGGACCGTTAACCCGTTGCACGACGATGGGTTGCGATTCGTGGGCGACGGCGTGGATGCGCAAACGCCCACCGTAAAAGGCGTCGTTGGAGAAAGCAATGATGGGAGGCGGGCAGCGGAAGTGGTCGGTGAGCCAGAAAGTTTGTTCGTCCACGAGGCGATGGATGAGGTTGAAAGCGGAAGTGCCAAAGGACGCTTCAACCAGTTCACCCTTTGCGGACCGAAGTTGAGGAATGGGCTTGACATTTTTCCAACGCTCCTTTGTCACATGGTCTAATTGCTTGGGGTCGCCGACGATGACGGCGCGCTTGGCGCGATAGAGCAACGGCAGGATAGAGGCAGGGTCGCAAGAGGACGCTTCGTCCACGATGAGCAAATCCACCATGCCCGCGCTGAGGGGGAAGTTTTGACCGACGGAAAGGGTGGAGACAGCGATGGGGAAACCCAAGGGAATTAAACTCTCAAAGGCTTTCAGACGAGCCCGACGGTCATTTAAGGCGGTCAGCAAGTTTTGCAACGCTTCACGCCCACGACGGAGCAAGTCGGATAAACGCTGGTGCAGCAGGAGGCATTGAACTTGGCGGGCTTCAGGCAGCCATTCGCTTTCCAATTGCTCCACAAGTGTTTCGGCTTGTTGCCAAGCGGTTCGGAAAGCGCGCCAGCGTCGCTCTCCCGCAAAAAGGTGCCATCGCACTTGCCACCAAAACCGCCGCCACTTTCCTTCGGCGGGGCGCAACCCAAAGGGGCGAAGTTTTCGCGCCAACCCATTGAGGTGCTGACAAAGGGTTGCCAATTGGTCGGCGCTGCGTTGAAGGTTTTCCGGCGACTTTGCCGAAGAAGGCAAACGCCAGAGGCTTTGGGGCAGGGACGAAAACAATTCGCCGTCCTTCGTCCACTCCGTTCGGTCTAAAAGTTCGCCAATCGTTTGCGCCAACTCGGCGCGGACTTGCTCGTTGCCCGTGCGCAAAAGGCAACCCTTGCCCATCAACCCTTCGGCAAGTTCCACCGCCGCATCTACGGCACGATTAATTCGGCTCGCCAGCAACACCGATTTTCCTGTCAACAAGCCATGAATGATCAACCCAACGATGAGGCGCGTTTTGCCCGTGCCAGGCGGACCCGTGATGACGGTGAGGGGTTGACGCGTTGCGTGGGCGAGGGCGATGGCTTGGCTGAGCGTGGGGGCGATGGGGTTCGCCAGTGCCAGCAACACATCGTCAAGGGATGGCGTTGCCATTGCGGGTGGGCGAAAGAGGAAGTCAAGGGCGGTGCCCGACGGATTGAGGGAGCGAAGGCGCTCCAAGTCATCAAGGAGGGTGCGGTCGTAAGAGGGTTCGCCGACGACCCAAAAACTTGGCTTGAAAGCGGCGGCAGGGAGATCAAGGGTTTCCAAGCGAGTTGAGGCGATGGGTGTCATGCCCTTTTGAGCGAGCAAGGTTTGGATGGCTTGACAGAAAGCGAGGGGCGATTGGCGGGCGGCGGTTTCCAAAGACGCTCGTAGTTCCGCTACTTCATCGGGGCTCATCTCGGCAGTGAGCCATTGGCTAAGGTAGAGGTCGGAAGGGTCAAAGCGCAAGCGTTGCCCTTGCGGGGCGCAAAAGACGCCCGCGACGGGCTCCCACAAACGCCGTCTGTTTTGCCATTCACGGAAGGCAAGGACAATTGGCGCAAAGAGGACGATTTGTTCCGATCGCCCTTTCGCTTGCTCTAACGCTTTCAAGGCAGGCGGCAAGGAAAGGAGGGTGTGCCAATCTTCGGGCAAGTGGTCAAGGGCGTGGAGACGGGGCGGTCGGTTGGGTGCGCCGAAAAATTCGGCGTCGCTCAAAGTGACTTCGCCTTGCCGCTCTAAGGCGAGGCATTGTCGGTCGTAGTCAATCAATTCCCTCAGCGCCGCCATCGCCATCACCCCGTCAATCGCTGTAGGGCGCGGGCAAGTCGCCCCGATGCAAGGCGAACATCAAAGATGCCCATCGCCCATCGCCGTGCAAGGGTTGGGGCAACGCCTGTTCGGCGAAAAACTTAGCGTCACGGCACTCGTGGGGCAAAGGGCGCAATTCGCCGCCAAGCATCCGACATTCGTAAACGAGGCAGTAAAAGGCGAGGCTAATGCTGAAGCGATGGCGAAAACCGTCCAACACGGCGATTAAACGAAGGGGCTCCACTGTCAGACCCGTCTCCTCTTGAACCTCTTTGACGGCGATTTCCTTCGGCGTGTAGCCGACATCTGCCCAGCCGCCGGGCAAAAACCAAGTGCCTCGGTCGGCGCGCTGGATGAGGAGCAGACGGTCATCGTCGTCAAAGACGGCAGCGTTGACGACGACTTTGGGCGTGACATAACCCGCCGAACCCGATTGAACTTCCGACCGCCATGCCTGAACAAGTTGCTCCAGTTGCGTTTCGTCTCCCGAAGTGTCGCTCAGGGCTTGCGCTATTTCCGCCGCCAGTTTCAGCAACTCTTCATAGCGCTCCCGCTCGTAAGGGTTTTCAGTGAACGCCAAGCCCGTTTGGGCGATGGCTTTGAGTTTCGCTTGCCAGCGCAAAAGTTGCGTCAGCCATTCGGTCATCTCGGTCACCCCGCAAAAAGGAATCGCCTTCTATCTTGCCGTCGCCCATAAAGGCGTGGTGCGATAATTTTTGTGCCGAAGGACAAAGGAGCGAGGGTAGACAAGGATGCAACGGCGCTTCGTCGTCCTTTTGGTGCTTCCCATCCTTTTTATCGTTTGGTGGCTTTGGCGGCAGCGTCCTGTGCCCGTTCGTGCCGAACCCGTTCGGCGCGGGCGGTTGGTGGAAGTCATCTATGCGACAGGGGTTGTCAAGCCAGCGCAGGAGTTGCTCGTGGATGCTAAAGTCTCGGCGCAATTGAAAGCCATCTTGGTCAAAGAGGGACAACGGGTTCGGCGAGGGCAGGTCATCGCCCTTTTGGATGCCAGCGATTTTGAGACGAAGGTGCGGGAGGCAGAAAAGCGCCTTCGGGTCGCTGAAGCCCAATTGAAGCAACTGCAATCGGGCACTGACCCTTTTGACATCGCCGCCCTGCAAGCCGAGTTGGATGCCGCCATCGCCCAATGGCGTGCCGCCCAAAGCGACCTTGCCGCCGCCCAAACGCAGTGGGCCGCCGCAAAGGCGCGCTACCGACAAGCGTTAGAAGCCCTGCGTTTGACCGAAACGGAAGTGCAATCCGCCATCCGACAAGCGGAAGAGAATGTCCGCATCGCTGAAGCCCAAGTGCAGCAAGGGAAAACGGCGTTGGAAGCGACGAAAGAGCAAGTCGCCCAGCAAATCGCCCAAGCCGAAGCGGCGTTGAAAGCGGCGCAAGCCCAAGCAGCGTTGGTGGAAGAGGGGGCGCGGGAGGAAGAGCGGGAGCGGGCGGAAGCAGCGGTGCAATCGGCGAAAGCAGCCGTTGAGGAAGCCCGCCGTAACTTGGAACGAGCCCGAAAACTTTTCGCCGAGGGGGCTATCGCCAAAGCCGATTTGGAAACGGCGCAAACGCGCTACGAACTGGCGTTAGCCCAATGGCGAACCGCCCAAGCCACTTTGCAGCAAACCCTCAAAGGCGCTCGCTCCCAAGAGCGGGAAATTGCCCGCGCTCAAGTCGCTCAGGCGGAAGCGGCATTGAAAGCGGCGAAAGCACGCCAAGCGGAAATTGCTTTGCGCCAGCAAGAGTTGCAAACCGCCCAAGCCCGTTTAACTCAGGCGCAAGTCCAACTGCAATCGGCAAAAGCCAACGAGCGACAAATCGCCCTGCGGCAGGCGGAAGTGGAAGCGGCGTTAGCGCAAATGCGACAAGCAGAAGCGATGGTGCGTAAGGCGAAGGAAGCGGAAAAAACGGCGAAAGCCCGTGTGGAAGGGTTGAAAGCAAAAGTCGCACAAGCAAAGCGAGGCGCCCGACCCGAAACTTTGGAAGTTGCCCGCCGTGAATACGAGGCAGCCAAGCAAGCCTACGACGATGCCCTGCGCAAGTTGAAGGATTTCGTCGTCCGCGCTCCCGTTGATGGCGTCATCACGGAAGTCATCGCCAAAGTCGGCAGTTACTTGGCGGCGGGCTTTGGGATGTCCACGATTGTCAAGATGGCGACAGGCGACCGCTTCTATGTGGAGGCGCAAGTGGATGAAGCTGACATCGGGAAGGTTCGGGTGGGGCAACGGGCTTTCTTCAAGGTGGACGCCTACCCTGAGCGAGTCTATCGGGCTATCGTCGCCCGCATCCATCCCGATGCCGACCGGCTGACCAAAACCTATCGGGTGGAGTTGCGGGAAATTGAGCCGACGGGCGGGTTGCGGTTGGGCATGAGTGGGGATGTGAACATTGAAGCGAGGGCGATTCCAGAAGCCCTTTTGGTGCCCGCGACGGCGGTGGTGATGGACACGCAGTCGCCGAGCGTTTGGGTCGTGGAAAAGGGCAAGGCACGAAGGCAGCCCGTGAGCGTCGGCGCTCGCGATGGGCAGCGCATCCATATCCGAACAGGTTTGCGAGAGGGAGAACTGGTCATCGTCAATCCGCCTACCGATTTGCGCGACGGTCAACGGGTTTGGGTGCAGCGGTGACCCTGTGACCCGTTAGTGAAGGAGAGGGAAGGGATGCCGTTGGAACTTTGGCTGGCGATGCGATTGCTTTTAGCACGCCCACGCCAAACGGCGTTGAGCGTTTTGGGGGTGGCAGTGGGAGTGGCGGCGCTCATCGTTATGCGGTCTATGACGCTGGGTTTCCTGAACCAGTTTGTCGCCAAGATGGTGGAAGTCGTCGCTCATGTGGAGGTCGTCAGCGAAGAGGTTAGTGCCTCCTTTCAACCCACGACGACCGATGCGACGAAACCCATCCGACAAGCCCTGCAAGAGACTTTTTTGCCGACCCTTTTTGCTCCGACCCGCCCTGCCGAACCCAGACCACGCAAAGGGATCGCCGATTGGGAAGGACTTGCCCGTAAAATTCGTCACCTGCCAAAGGTTGTCGCCGTCGCTCCCGTCGTCGTCTTGGAAGGGCTCGTCGTTTTCAATGAACGCACGGAGACCATCGGGTTGATGGGCATAGAGCCAAACCTTTACGAACGGGTCGTTTCCTTGCGCCGTTGGATGGTGGCGGGCGACTTGACGGCATTGCAACGCAATCCCAACAGTTTGCTCTTGGGCATCAAGTTGGCGGAGGAGTTGGGCGTTCGGGTCGGCGACCGTGTGACAGTGGTCGGGCGCAACGGACGGACGGCGACGCTTCGGGTCGTCGGTCTCTTCGCTTCTAAAGCCACGCTCGTTGACCGCTTTCGCGGCTATGTGCCTTTGCGCACCGCCCAACGGTTGAAAGACACCGACCGAGTGGACATTCTTTCCGTGCGATTGACCGACCTTTATGCTGCCGAAGGGATGGCAAAGCGCATCAGTCAAGGGACGGGTTTGGAGGCGCAAAGTTGGCAAACGATGAGCCGCAGCGTTTTAGCCATCTTCCGCATGATTGACACCATCGTCACTTTGGTCGTCGTCATCATCGTCATCGTCGCAGGGTTTGGGATTGCCATCACTTTGGTGCTGTTAGTCAGCGAAAAACGGGGGACGATTGGCGTCTTGAAGGCGGCGGGGATGACACCTCAGCGTATCGCTCTCGGTTTCCTTGCAGCGGGTTTGCTCATCGCAGGGGCAGGGATTTTGCTGGGCGAGTTGGTGGGATGGCTTAGCGTGGAGATTTTGGACCGAACGCCGACGGGGCTGCGGGGTTTCGCAACTTTTGTGGAGAGCGAGACTTTCCCGATGCTGAAGCGTTGGGACATTTTTGCGTTGCCAGCCGGCGCTGCTTTCGTGGTCGTCCTGTTTGCCAGTTGGTTTCCTGCCCGCAGAGCCGCTCGCTTAGACCCTGTCGCCATTTTGCGGGGGGAATAGCCGTTCCAACGAAGAGGTTGTGAGCCAAAATCTTCGTCACTTGACTTTTTGCCACGCGTTTTTGCCACCTGTCACCATCGTTTGGAGGGCGAAAAAGAATGCCTTCGTCACCTCAAACGCTCTTAGGTTTTTTCGGCGCGGGCATTCTGGCAGCGGTCGCTCATGCCTTGCTGCCCAGCCATTGGCTGCCCTTTTTGGCGGCGGCGCGGGCGCATGGATGGAGTCGGCAGCGGTTGTTGGGGTTCACTTTGTTGGTCGCCAGCACCCACGCCCTCGTCACCGTGCTGTTAGGCGTCCTCGTAGCGGTGCTGGGGACGGGCGTCGCTCACTTCTTCCACGAACATGCTCCCAAGATAGCGGGACTGATTTTGCTCGCATTGGGCAGTTCGTTCTTGGCATTCCCTCGCCTCTTTGGTCACCGCCACATTCACCATCCCGAATGCGAGCATGCCCATCATGGGCAAGCGGTTACTTTGGGCGGATTGTTTTTGACGCTGGCACTTTCACCGTGTGAGGGCTTGCTTCCCGTCTTTTTCGCTACCTCGGTGAAATTCGGATGGACGGCAGCGTTGGTCTTAGCCACCACCACCAGCCTGATTACCGTCACTTTGCTGGTCGGCATCGTCATGGGTGCTGAGCGGGGTTGGGAGCAAACTTTGGGAAAGTTGGAGGAACGCCATGAACGCTGGCTCGTCAGCGGGTTGCTCATCCTTCTGGGCATCTTGATGATGGCAGGCAAATGGCATTAGGAGACATGCAACTCTACGATGTCGCCGTCTTGGAGCACATAGTCCTTGCTGACGGGTTGACCGGGAAACTCTGACGAGCCCCAGACGCGGGCATAACGCAACTTTTCGGGAAATTCGCGGTGAACTTCTTCAGCGAAGTCCAACACCGTCGCTCCTCGTTTGAGGACGAAGGGGCGGTCTAAGGTTGGCGGTTTGCCTGGCGGTTTGGAATAGACGCGGATGATGCGCAATTGCTGGAAGATGAGCCGCTTCAGTTCATCCAATCCGACCCGCTCTTTTGCTGAGACGGCGACGGTCGGCAGCCGTTCGCCGTGATTTTCCCGCAACAGCAAAAAGCGCTCTTCGGCTTCGGGCGCATCCAATTTGTTGCCGACGAGGATGGCAGCCCGTTCCACGACGGGGTTGGCAGGGTTGTCGTCAAAAGGCTCACCCACGAGCCGAACCCGTCGGGCTTCCATCCCTTGCAAAAGCAAGTCCGCTTGCTCAAAACAATCGTCCGTGGACAAATCCACGATGATCAATGCCGCATCGGCGCGCCGAACCATTCCCGCAAAGGCAGGCTCCACTTCTCCGAGGATGGGCGGCGTGTCCACCAGTTGCAAATTTTCGTAGGGCATCATGACGGGTTGGGGGCGTTGAGTGGTGTAAGGGTAGTCGGCGACTTCCAACGGCACCCCTGACAGGGCGCTAAGGAGCGCCGATTTGCCGACATTGGCAAATCCGACGGCAATGACTTGGCCTGCGCCGTGCCGAGGGATGTAAAAGGGGTCAGCGCTGCCGCCCCGTTTTGCCCGTTGTTGCTGTTCCATCTCCTTCAACTTGGCGAGGCGGCGTTTAATGTCCGCCTGAATGCGTTCGGTGCCCTTGTGCTTGGGCAGCAATGCTAACATCCGTTGCAACGCTTCAATTTTCTCCTCAATCGTCGTCGCCTTGCGGAAATCCTCTTCGGCTTGCAAGTATTCGGGCGTCAAGTTGGCAGGCATTCCCCATCACCTCAGGCGCTTTTAAACCTTGCCCCACCGATTTCCGACCGTCAAGTTAGGGGGAGTGTCCCTGCCATAATAGCCAATGGAGGTGACCGCTGTGATGCGCCAGACGCACTTCATCCGAGAAGAACAAGTCCGCCAACTTTTGACCTTGCCCGAAGCCATCATAGCGGTGGAGGCTGCGTTTCGCGATAAAGCCGAAGGGCACGCCGTCATGCCGCCGAAGTTGATCGTTCCCCTGCCTGAGGGCGATTTTCGGACGATGCCCGCTTACTTGCCCCGCCAAAACATCGCAGGCGTGAAGGTCGTCAACTCCCATCCTGCCAATCGGGCGAAAGGGCTGCCGACGGTCATGGCGCTGTTGGTGCTGATAGAACCCGAAACGGGTTTCCCTTTGGCGGTCGTGGAAGCGACTTACTTGACGGCATTGAGGACGGCGGCGGCAGGGGCATTGAGCATCCGCACCTTCGCCAATCCCGATGCGAAAGTTGCCGCGCTCATTGGGGCGGGCGTTCAAGGGCGTTTCCAACTCTTGGCGCTTCAGGAAGTTTTGCCCCGCTTGCAAAAAGTGCGAATTTGGAGCCGCGATGAAGAATTGGCATGGCAATTGCACCGAGAGATGCAACCCCAACTGCCTTTCGCCTTGGAAGTTTGCTCCCGTCCCGAAGATGCCGTTCGGGGCGCTCAGGTCATCATCACGGCGACGCCCTCACGAGAACCCATCGTCCTGAACGAATGGGTGTCGGCAGGCACTCACATCACTTGCATCGGCGCCGATGCGCCCGGCAAACAGGAGTTAGACCCCGCCCTCCTCAAACGCGCCCGAATTTTTCTGGATGATTTAGCGCAAGGGATGGAATCGGGCGAAGTGAATGTGCCCTTGCGACAAGGGTTGCTGAAACCCGAGGACATCATCGGCGAGTTGGGCGAAGTTTTGGTCGGCAAAAAACAAGGGCGCACCTCTCCCGACGACATCACCGTCTTCTCCTCCACAGGTTTAGCCCTCCAAGACCTCGCCTGCGGCGCCGTTTTGTTGCGCAAATTGGGCGTCATCGGGTGACGCTTTCTCGCAGCCGACGCAACTTCTGGCTCACTTCCGCCCCGACTTGCTGAAGGCTTTGGCGCTCGTCGTCGCTGAGTAACTCGGGACGAGGGGTCAAACTGAAGCGGCTGATGGCGACAGGCAACCCGACAGTTCCGAAAGGCGAAACGCATTGGGCGCACAGCAACATCGGCGTTTCGCTTCTCGTTGCCCGCAGAAGGTGCAAGACCGCTTGGGCGGCGATGCCGCCTGTCTTAGCGCCCGAAGTGTGTGTCAGATAAGACTTGACGATCGTGCGGACTTCAGGCGGGAAAGGACGCAATGCCCGATAGGCAGCGTCCAACCCCTCAGCGCCTAACACTTCCTCGGCGATGGCGAAGGCTTCCGCCTTTTGGCGTTCCAGCGCTTCTCGGTTAGGGCAACGCAGCCGTTGAAGGACTTCCATCGGCAACGGGTTGCCCTCCCATCGCACAGTGCTCCAGAAAAAGAGCATGTTCGGTCCGTGTTCTCCACCCGCCCACGCTTGAAGGCGACAGGGTTCAGCATTTAGGTCGCGGGCAAGTTCCAACCGAAACCGCCAACTGTCCACCAACGCCCCCGTCGCTACCACGCGCTCGCTCTCTATCGCCTCAGAAAGCAACCAGACGGCTAACTCGTTGGGGTTGGTGACGGCAATAACCCAGCCGATGCGCTCTCGGTTCGCCCGAAACACGGGCATCAGGTTCACCAGCAATCGGCAATTGTCTTCCGCCAAACGCTCGCGGTGAAAGAGGCGGGTGAAATGAGCGGGGTCAGGGGCACTGGCAACGACCACGACGACATCCCCCCATGCCTCATTGGGGTCAAGGGAAGGGATGACGCGCAATCCCTTGTCGGCGAAGGCTTCAGAAAAATCTTCTGCCATACCCCGCACGATAAAGGCACTTTTGCCTTCCCGCCGACCGATCAAGACAAGTTCGTCGCCTGCTTTCAAAAGGTCACTTTGGGCGAGGGCGAAGCTGATGACGCGCCCGACATCCGCTCCCGCACCCAAAACCGCCACGCGCAAACGATGACACCTCCCTCTTGGCAGGAGTGAGGGTCAGTCCCAAAGCCTTTCTTATGAGGCGATTTCTTCCATGACAGCGAAGGGGCTGGGCGTTGGGGGACGGCGTTTTTGCTCCACGATCAAGCCCTTCTCCCATGCCCGAAGGAAAGCGGCGAAGACATCGGGGTCTATGTCGTTGGGAGTGTCTTTGCGGATGATTTCAATCGCCGCCGTCGGGGCTAAGGCGGGTCGGTAAAGGCGGTCGGAGGTGAGGGCATCAAAGACATCGGCGACGGCAATGATGCGGGCGTCCAACGGAATTTCGTCGCCCTTCAAGCCCAACGGGTAACCCTTCCCCGACAAGCGCTCGTGATGGTAGCGGACGCCTGCCAAATAAGGGCGCATCTGGTCAATGGGCTCTAAGATGCGGTAGCCGATTTCAGGATGTCGCTTCATGATGGCGAACTCTTTATCGGTGAGCCGACCGTCTTTGAGCAAGATAGCATCAGGGATGCCCACCTTCCCGATGTCATGAAGCAGTGCGGACAAGCGGATGCGTTCGCAATCGGCATCGGAAAGCCCCATCTCTTTGGCGATAGCGACCGAAAACTCCGTCACCCGTTCTGAATGCCCTCGCGTGTAGGGATTGCGGGCATCCAGCATCGCCACCATCGCCCGCACCAAGTCCCAAAAGAGTTCCTGTAAGGCTTGGTGGGCTTGGGCTTTGTCAATGGCGATGGCACATAGCGTGGACAGGGTTTGCAAGGCGGCGACATCCGAGGGCGCAAAGAAGCCATCTCGGCTGTTGAGGACTTCCAAAACACCCTTGACCGTCTCGCCGATGCGCAAAGGGACGGCGATAAGGTTGCGGGTGACGAAACCGCTTTGTTGGTCTACGACTTTGGCGTGGCGGGGGTCGTTGGCGACATCGTTGACCAGCAAGGCTTCCCCTGTCGCCAGCACATGTCCTGCAAACCCTTGCCCCCGTTTGATGCGCACCTGCTTAACCTCTTCGCCTTTTTCACCCGTCGCCACCTCAAAAAACAGTTCGTCCGTCTCTGGGTCGTAAAGGAGCAAAGAACTGGCTTCCGCCCTCGTCAGGGTTTCTGCCGCCTGCATGATGCTGTGCAAAACGACGGGCAATGCCAGCGACTGGTTGATTTGCTCGGCTAAGTGCAACATCTTCTCTAACTCGCGAATACGTTGGGCAGACTCGGCACGGGTTCGGGCA
>Ga0209479_1002864_pt1 | contig 10848 bp, 12 predicted proteins | sample DewCreD2012metaG_2_FD_184112 | JGI IMG/M metagenome (GOLD analysis project Ga0209479, IMG submission 184112) | Hot spring sediment bacterial and archeal communities from British Columbia, Canada, to study Microbial Dark Matter (Phase II) - Dewar... ...
ATAATCCCGCCCTTTAGCTTTAGTACCGGCAATTCCTTTGCAGATTCCACAAAGATCTTAGAAACAGATACGGGGTCCTCCTGACACACAGCTACAGCCGTAGGGCCCTCAAAGAGACTTTGCACTTTTTCAATCTCCGTTCCTCTAGAGGCTAACTTAAGAAGATTGTTCTTAACCACCCTGAACTCAGCTCTGGCCTTCTTTAGCCTTTTCCTGAGCTCCTCCATCTCCTTTACCTTAAGCCCCTTGTACTCGACTACAAATAGAGAGGGAGCAGATTTGAACTTCTCATTAAACTCCCTGATAATTTCCTGTTTTACAGCCTTTGTTAACATTAACTCACCTCTTGCTTACAAAGTTTTGACAGAGATTAGCAAAAGAGCCTTATGCCGCCAACTCAAACCCTTTTAATTCCTCACGAATGCTTGATATATCAACTTTTATTCCAGGACCCATTGTATTTGACAAAACAACCTTTCTTACAAAAGCCCCCTTAGATGAAGGAGGTTTCATCTTCAGAAGTGCGTCCATAAAAGCAAGAAAGTTATCCTTAAGTTTATCAAAGCCAAATGAGACTTTTCCAATGGGAGCATGAACCACTCCACCTTTGTCATTCTTTATCTCAATCCTTCCAGCCTTAGCCTCTTTTACGGCCCTAGCCACATCGAATGTAACAGTTCCGACCTTAGGACTTGGCATAAGCCCCCTTGGCCCCAATATCTTTCCCAGCTTTCCAACCAAGCTCATCATATCGGGTGTTGCTATAGCAACATCAAATTCCAACCAGTTTTCTTTTAGGATCTTGTCTATAAGCTCTTCAGCCCCCACGTAGTCAGCACCTGTCTCCATAGCTTCCTTGGCCTTTTCTCCCTTAGCAAAAACCAATACCCTTATGTCTTTCCCAATTCCATGTGGAAGAACTATAGCTCCACGAACTTGTTGATCAGCCTGTCTGGGATCAATTCCAAGCTTAACAGCAACTTCTACGGTCTCATCAAAACCTGCGGTTTTGGTTTCTTGAATGAGTTTTAAAGCTTCATCCACCGTATATGCCTTCTGTGGATCAACTTTCTTTCTGACTTCCAGATATTTTTTTCCTCGCTTCATTTACAAGCTATCTCCTTAAACAGGATTTTGGTTCTCTTGTTAAAAACGATTCAAACTATCTCTATACCCATACTTCTTGCAGTTCCCTCAACTATCCGCATTGCAGCTTCAATATCATCGGTATTTAGGTCAGGAAGTTTCACACTGGCTATCTCCCTTACCTGCTCACGTGTGACCCTTCCAGCTTTAACCTTAGGTACCTGGCCGGATCCCTTTTCAATTCCAGCAGCTTTCTTAAGAAGATAAGAAACCGGAGGTGTTTTAATTACGAAAGAGAAAGACCTGTCGGCATAAACTGTTACAATAACTGGGAGCAGCCCCTCCATCTTTGCCGTCTGAGCGTTAAAGGCCTTACAAAATTCCATTATATTTACCCCCCTCTGTCCAAGTGCAGGACCAACGGGAGGTGATGGAGTAGCCTTGCCAGCAGGGATTAAAAGCTTTATCTCTCCTATTACCTTTTTCATTCTATATCTTCTCCACTTGATTAAAATCTAATTCTATAGGGGTTGTCCTACCAAATATTGTAACAAGAACCTGAACCCTACCTTTCTCAGGTTTTACCTCCTCAATAACACCGGAGAAGTTGGCAAAAGGCCCTTCGATAACTTTTATCGTCTCACCCTTCTCAAACATAACCCTGGGCTTTGGTTTAAGCGTACCCTCTTCTATTTGCTTCTTAATCTTCATGACCTCTTTCTCATCAATATAAGGAACGGAATCCGGATCGATTTTTCCCTCTTTAAGCTTGCCCCCCACAAAACCAATAACCTTTGGGATGCTTCGTATAAAGTGCCACGTCCTCTCATTAAGCTCCATCTTTACCAGAATATATCCAGGGAAAAACCGTCTAACAGAAGTCTTTTTTTTCCCCCCTTTTGTTGGTTCAACAACAGTCTCCGTAGGAACCAAAACCTCCTCAATTAAATCCCCAAGGCCTTCAGCTTTTACTCTTTCCTCGATAAGGGCCTTGGCCTTCTCCTCAAAACCTGTATTTGTATGAACCACGTACCACCTTTTAGCCATAAGCTATCTTTTCTCCGTTTAGCTCAATATATACTTAATTATTAATGAAAATAAAAAATCTACAAACCCCAAAAAAGAGGTAAGTATAGCGGAGATCAATATTACAGCACCCGTTGAACGCACAGTTTCACGCAACTGAGGCCATGATATGCGCTTTAATTCAAGCTCAACGTCTTTTAGAAACTGAATCAGTTTTCCCACAACCTCTCTTATTTTTTCCATTTTATTCTATTTTATTCAGGGCAGGAGGGACTCGAACCCCCAACCGCTGGATTTGGAGTCCAGTGCTCTACCTGGTTGAGCTACTGCCCTTTATTATATCCAATAATTTTACTTAGTCTCCCTATGAAGAGTATGACGTCTACACCACCTACAGTATTTCTTTAATTCTAACTTTTCACGATGCGTTTGCCTGTTCTTTTTTGTTGAGTAATTCCTTCTTTTACACTCACTGCAGGCAAGTGCAATTACAACGGTATTGTCTCCCATAAGATACCTCGTTATTCAATAATCTCTGTAACGACTCCTGCACCCACTGTTTTTCCACCCTCTCTTATAGCAAACCTAAGCTTCTCCTCCATAGCAACAGGTACAATCAACTCCACCTCCATGTTCACATTGTCCCCAGGCATCACCATCTCTACACCCTCTGGCAACTTAACAGTACCTGTAACATCTGTTGTCCTAAAATAAAACTGAGGCCTGTAACCAGTAAAAAACGGAGTATGCCTACCACCCTCCTCCTTCTTCAACACATACACCTCAGCCTTAAACCTCCTGTGAGGAGTTATACTACCAGGAGCAGCAAGCACCTGACCCCTCTCTACCTCATCCTTCCCTATACCCCTTAACAATATCCCTACATTGTCCCCAGCTATCGCCTCATCAAGTATCTTCCTAAACATCTCTATACTAGTAGCTACAGTCTTTCTCGTCTCCCTAAAACCCACTATCTCTACCTCATCCCCAGCCTTTATCCTACCCCTCTCTACCCTGCCAGTAACTACAGTACCCCTACCAGATATCGAAAATACATCCTCTATGGCCATCAAAAACGGCTTGTCTACATCCCTCTGAGGCTCAGGTACATAAGAATCTACCGCATTCATTAACTCAACTATACCACCACAAAACTTACACTCATCCCTCCCACACCCACACTCCAAAGCCTTCAACGCACTAACCCTTACAACAGGTACCTCATCCCCAGGAAAACCATACTTCGTAAGTAACTCCCTAACCTCTAACTCAACTAAATCCAATAACTCCTCATCATCCATAGCATCTACCTTGTTCAACGCTACAACTATATACGGAACCCCTACCTGCCTCGCAAGCAATATGTGCTCCCTAGTCTGCGGCATCGGACCATCAGGAGCACTAACCACTAATATCGCCCCATCCATCTGCGCAGCCCCAGTTATCATGTTCTTAACATAATCAGCATGCCCAGGACAGTCTACATGCGCATAATGCCTCTTGTCAGTCTCATACTCAACATGCGCTATGTTTATCGTTATCCCCCTCTCCTTCTCCTCAGGCGCCTTGTCTATCTCCTCAAAAGGAATAAACTTCGCCATACCCCTCCTCTCAAGTATCCTCGTTATCGCAGCAGTCAAAGTCGTCTTCCCATGATCCACATGCCCTATAGTCCCTATGTTTAAATGAGGCTTCCTCCTCTCAAACCTCTGCTTGGCCATAACTATACCTCCTTGTTTAATGCACTATAGCTTTGGAGCCCACGGGCGGACTCGAACCGCCGACCTCATCCTTACCAAGGATGTGCTCTGCCTCCTGAGCTACATGGGCCTGAGAACACATGAGCGGGAGACGGGCCTCGAACCCGCGACCCTCAGCTTGGAAGGCTGATGCTCTGGCCAACTGAGCTACTCCCGCTTTTTTAGAAAAAAGCCTAATAGCAAGAAAGTGGGGAGGGAAGGATTCGAACCTCCGAAGGCTTGCGCCGGCAGATTTACAGTCTGCTGCCTTTGTCCACTCGGCCACCTCCCCATAAGGTAAAATGGAGCTGGCGAAGGGATTCGAACCCCCGACCTGCTGATTACAAATCAGCTGCTCTACCACTGAGCTACGCCAGCTTCTATAAGTTAGCATAACCTGTTTTTCCCTCTGCACTGAATCGCTACCGGGACGGCAAATGTACCCCTGTAAAATAACTAATTTTAACATACTTTATAGGATTCTGTCAAATTTAGCCTGATCTCAACCTTTTCTCTAACAACGCAACTAATTTTAACCGCTATGAAAAAGAGAAGCAAGTATATCAGCTTCTGCAACCTTTACCCCTTCAACAAAGGCATCTCCTCTTATCTTCCACATCCTGGAACGACCCCTTAGGATATGAGCTTGAAGGGTTACTCTATCACCTGGCAAAACAGGTTTTCTAAACCTGACATTCTCAAGTCCAGCAAGAGCGGGAAGACCTTCTTTAAACTCATTACCAAACGAAAAACACACTAAAATCCCACCCACCTGGGCAAGTGCTTCAACAATTATAACACCTGGAACCACAGGATGTCCAGGAAAGTGTCCTTTGAAGAAGAACTCACTTGGCTCAAAGCTCTTTACGGCAACAATACTTACCCCAGGCTCAATATGAACGACCTCATCGACAAAGAGAAAAGGTTCTCTGTGCGGAATTAGTTTTTTTATATCCTCCTTATTCATTACCATCTAATGTTTCCTTATTAAGCTAGCTGTTCTACTACTTTTACTTTTTAGCTCCCCTCTTCTTATTATCGTAAGCCTCTATAATCTTATCCGTTACATCCACCCCTTCTCCACCATACAAAACACCTGCCTCAGTTCTTTCCAAGATCAAAGCATATCCATTGGCGCTTCCAAACTCCCTTATTACCCCTTCAAGCTCCGTTAGTATCCTCTGTGTGAGCTCAAAGTCTCGCTTTTGAAGCTCATCTCGAAAGTCATCCCGCTTTCTATTAAGCTCTTTCTCCATCTTCTCTATTTCTGCAGCCTTTTCGGCTCTTGCCTTCTCATCCATAACTGCAGCCTTGCTTAAAAACTCCTGCTTCATACGCTCAAGCGCCTGACGCCTCTGTTCTAGTATGTCCCTTTTCTCTTTAAACTCCTTTTCAAAAGCTGCCTTTGCAGCCTTTCCAGCTTGGGATTCCCTAATTACCCGCTGAAGATCTATATAACCGATTTTTAGCCCTGATTGCTGGGCATAGACAATCCCCGAAACACCTAGCACCAACATAACAAAAGTAGAAAACAGAGTCTTTCTCATCTTTTTCCTCCTTAAAACAAATTAAAACAATGTTCCAACGGTAAACTGCACTTCAAAAGGGTTCTCCCCAGGAAGCCGTTTCCCCACAGGGAAACCTATCTCAAGCCTTAGAGGACCAAGAGGAGATATCCACCTGAAACCAAAACCAACATCCTTTCTAAGATCACCCGGATTAAAACTAAGGTCTTCGTTATCGTTAAAAGCGTTTCCCATATCAAAAAAAAGCACTCCCTTAAGCCCTGCTTGGGAAAGGATCGGGAATATATACTCTGCGGTAAATATAACCTCCTGTGTTCCACCTATAATAACAAAATCCCCATCATCTGTAGGAACACGTGGACCTACTCTTCTAAACTTAAATCCCCGCAGGTCTCCAGGTCCTCCAAGGAAAAACCTCTCAGATACAACAAGGTCATCCCCAGCATTCCTGAGATCAAGTACTCCATACTCTCCGGCAACAGAAAAAACGGTTTTAAACCAAAGCGGGAAGAAAAACCTTGTAGATACAACAGACTTAATGAAATCGGTGTTTCCCCCAAACGGTCCCCCAGCAAACTCTACACTTGCCCTTGATATGTTTCCTTTCGAAGGGTCAAGAAAGTTGTTCCTTGAATCCCATACAAGCCCAAAACCAACACTGCTTATGTTTCTTTTAGACTCTCTGATTATAAGAGCTGCATCTCCCGATACATCACCTATGTCAACATGCTCAAACCTGTAGGTGACCCGCCCACTTAAATCACTTATTAACCTGCGCCCAATGCTTAGGGTTGTACCATAAGAACTTCTATCAAAATCTCTAAACTCTCTATCAGTTCTAAACACCAGAAGATCAAGTTGCCAATCAGTATCAAACAGGTTTGGATCCTGATAGTTTAGTATAAAAAGCTGGGTTACACCTCCTATCTGAGCAGAAAGAGAAAGTCTTTTACCGTACCCAAAGAGGTTTGACTCTTGAATTTGCCCGGCAAATATAAAGGTTTCAACTGAACTAAAACCACCAGCTATGCTGAAAAAGCCAGTAGGCCTCTCTTTTACCTTCACATTTACGTCAATTTTATCCTCAGCGTCCGGAACACGTTCTGTTGTAACCTCTATATTCTCTTCAAAGAAACCAAGCCTTCCAACCCTTCCCTTTATTGCCTGTATCTTTGAAGAGCTATAGAGTTGTTGCTCTTCTATAGGTATTTCCCTCCTTATTACCTTGTCTCTAGTTCGTGTGTTTCCAACTATGTCAATAAACCTTATATATACCAACTTACCCTTCTCTATGCCAAAAGTTATATCCACTTTAAGCTCTTCCCTGTTAACTTTAAAACGAGGCTCTACGTTTGCAAATGCATACCCTTTATCACCGTAGAAAGTTGTAAGCTTAGACACATCCTCAGCAAGGTCACTTCGGCTAAAGATATTTCCACCCTTTGTCTTTAGAAGCTCAAGCAACTCGGATTCAGGAGCAATAAGATCACCCTCAAAAGACACATTCCCTACTCTGTACTGCTTCCCTTCCTCAATTCTAAAGGTCACAATGAATCCTTTTTTTTCTTCACTATATAGTATCTCGGGTTTGCTTACGTTGACATCTAGATAACCCCTATCCAGATAAAGCAACCTTATCCTATCCGTATCCCTTTCTATCTCCTCCTTATTAAAGACCCCTCTTTGTGTAATAAAGGAAAAAAACGACTTGGGTTTTGAGTAAACCACTTTCCTTAACTCTTTTGACTTTATATACCTGTTTCCAACAAAACGTACCTCTTTTATAAACGCCTTTTTGCCCTCTTCAATATCGAAGATAACACCCACCATACCTTCGCCCCTGGGCTCTATGGTAAAATCCACCCTTGTTGGAACTATTCCCTTCTCAGAATATAACTTCTCTATTGCCTCAGCACTTCTCCGTACCTTCTCAAGGTCTATTATACGCCCCTCATCAACCTGCACAACCTCCATAATCTTATCCGTTTTAATCTTTTTATTTCCTCTTATCCTAAGATCAACGACAACGGGCTTCTCCTTAACAACGTAAATAAGCCTTACTCCTTCAGGAACCCTCTCTACCTCAGCAACAACATCCTCAAAGAACCCCAGTTTGTAGATGTTTTTTATATCTCTTCTTACAACATCTGTGGAGAGCGGTTCTCCCACCTTTGCAGATATGTTCATTCTTATCAACTCAGCTTCGATCTTTTTATTTCCTCTAATGTCAATCTCAACTATTTTCTCTTCTGCAAAGCCACTTGAGGAGATAAGAAAAACCAGAATAAAACCTATACAAAAAAGTACCTTGGCAAAATCAATTCTCATCGACTATCTTTCCATCCAGTAACTTTATTCTTCTTCCCATCCGCCCGGCAACCTCTGGATTATGTGTAACAACAACAAGTGTTATACCATAGTCACGATTAAGTTCCAAAAGCAAATCCAGCACGGATCTTCCAGTTGCCAGATCCAAATTCCCCGTAGGTTCGTCTGCTAAAACTATTTTGGGTTTTAGAACAACTGCCCTGCCTATTGCCACACGTTGTTGCTCCCCGCCTGAAAGCTCCCCAGGTCTATGGTTTAGCCTATCTCCAAGACCCACCCTCCCAAGCACCTCTGAAGCCATATTTTTTGCCCTTTCCATATCGACTCCCTGAATTAAAAGCGGCATCATCACATTTTCAAGAGCTGTAAATTCCTGAAGCAAGTAATGGAACTGAAATACAAAACCTATCTCCCGATTTCTAAACAGGGCAAGTTCGTTATCGTTCTTTTTAAAAACATCCTCCCCTTCATAGAGAACCTCACCCTCAGTTGGGCGATCCAGAGTACCAAGTATATGAAGGAGCGTACTTTTGCCGGAACCGGATACCCCAACTACAGCAAGCGTTTCACCTCTTTTTATCTGAATATCTATCCCCTTTAAGGCCTCTACCTTGCTTCCATTGGTTACAAATACCTTCCGCAGTCTTCTAACCTCTACAAGCAAATCCGTTCTCATTCGTACCGCAGCACCTCCACAGGATCTTTACGAGAAGCTTGATACGAAGGATAAAGGGTTGCAAGAAAACATATTATCAAAGAGAAAAGAGCAACCATTATGAAATAAGATGCCTCAATCTTTACTGGAAACTCTGAGACAAAATACACCTCCGGATCAAATGGGATCAGACGCTTTACAGCGTCGTATGTCTTTATCAAATAGCAAATGGCAAAACCTGTTGCACTTCCAAGAAAGGTGCCTATAAGACCTATAATCATACCATCTGCTATAAAGATCCTCATAATTCCTGCCTTTGTTGCTCCAATGGCTCTTAAGATTGCAATGTCTTTTCCTTTCTCCATAACAACCATTGTAAGTGTACTAACTATATCCAGTGCAGCAACAAGAATTATGAATCCAAGAAATATACCTATTGCTATTCGCTCGAGACGAAGCGCACGAAAAAGACTTCTATTTACCTCTTCCCAGTTTCGTGTATAAAAAGGAAAGCCAAGCACTCTGGAAATCTCCTCCGCAATGATACGTGCCTCATACGGGTCTCTTACCTTAACCTCAATTCCAGATACCTTTTTATCCATGCCAAAGAAATCCATTGCGTATTTAAGTGACATGTAAGCAATTGAGCTATCGTATTCTATCATCCCATAATCAAAAATGCCTATAACCTCAAACCTCTTTGTTTTAGCCTGGGGGCCAAATGGGCCAACAGAACCAAAAGGAGACACAAGGCTTACAACATCACCTACTGTAACACCAAGTGTGGCAGCAACCTCTTTCCCAATTATTAAAGGTGGTCTTCCCGAACCTGTTTCCCTGTCGAGTTTGCTTATAAGCTCTTTACCAATCATCCTTAGCTGTTCGCTTTTGACCTTCTTTTGCCTTCCCACCACCCCCCTCCCAACCGCTTCCTCTATACTTGTTACACTCCCTGCATTTTTTGGATCTATTCCCCTTACAACTACCCCTACTACATTTGTCTCACTAACAAGCATAGCCTGCCCATAGATAAAAGGACTTGCTCCCACAACACCTCTAATCTCAAGAACCTTGTTTCTTAGCTCCCGGTAGTTCTCAATTGGACCATCGTAGTTTAGAACCACTATGTGAGAGTTTACACCCAGGATCTTCTCCTTTAACTCCTCTTCAAATCCCTTCATCACAGCCAAAACCACATTGAGAGACATAACTCCTATAAATACTCCAAGTATTGATATAAGTCCTATAACCGATATAAAGGCCTGCCTTCTTTTTGACCTCAGATATCTGAGTCCTATAAACAGTTCGTATCTCATTCGGGTCTCAGGTGAGGAAACAGAATAACTTCCCTTATAGAAGGAGAGTTTGTAAGAAGCATAACAAGGCGGTCTATTCCAATCCCGGCACCCGCTGTTGGAGGCATACCGTATTCAAGGGCCCTTATAAAGTCTTCATCCATCTCGTAAACTTCCTGTTCTCCTTTCATCTTTAATTGGAGTTGCTTAAGGAATCTCTCCCTCTGATCAACTGGATCGTTTAACTCAGAGAACGCATTTGCTATCTCGCGTCCCGCTATATAAAGCTCAAATCTATCTGCAATATCCGGATTAGAATCGTTTCTCCGTGCAAGAGGGGAAACATCAATTGGGAATCCGTAGACAAAGGTAGGGTCTACAAGCTCATCCCCTACCATACGTTCAAAGAGCTCAACTATAGCCTTTCCCCTAATACCCCTGTGCTCGATTCCGATTGATTCGGCCTTCTTAAACAACTTCTCATCACTATTTACAACCTCTTCTCCAACCCTTTCTTTAAGCGAGTCAATAACGCTTATCCTCTTCCAAGGTCTGTTCATATTTATCTCTTTGTTTCCGTATTTAAACCTAAGAGTTCCAAGAAGCGTTTCTGTAACAAAACATATAAGCTCTTCGATTAAATCCATCAAATCCTCGTAGGTAGCATATGACTGATAAAGCTCAATCATAGTGAACTCAGGGTTATGCTGGGTAGATATACCTTCGTTTCTAAAAACCCTTCCAAGCTCATAAACCCTTTCGAAACCACCAACAACCAGTCTCTTTAAATAAAGCTCAGGGGCTATCCTCAGAAAAAGCTCCATATCAAGTGCGTTATGGTAAGTTTTAAAAGGCCTTGCAGCAGCTCCACCCGCAACAGGATGAAGAATAGGGGTTTCTACCTCTACAAAATCCCTTTCATCCAAGAAGTGTCTTATAAGCTTTATTATCCTTGTTCTTTTTAGAAAAATCTCCTTTACCTCAGGATTCGAGATAAGATCCAGATAGCGCTGCCTGTATCTGGTCTCAACATCTCTTAACCCGTGCCATTTCTCCGGTAGGGGCCGAAGGCTTTTTACAAGCAATCTATACTCTTTTACATTTACGGTAAGTTCACCGGTTTTTGTTTTAAACAGGGTACCCTTAATCCCCAGAAAATCACCTATATCCACAAATCTCTTAAAGAACTTAAG
>Ga0209479_1002868_pt1 | contig 10840 bp, 9 predicted proteins | sample DewCreD2012metaG_2_FD_184112 | JGI IMG/M metagenome (GOLD analysis project Ga0209479, IMG submission 184112) | Hot spring sediment bacterial and archeal communities from British Columbia, Canada, to study Microbial Dark Matter (Phase II) - Dewar... ...
TGCACCGGCACGGGATTATCGTACTGCACGTATATCAGGTAGTTGTGCCCCACATAGTCGTCTACCGTCACGTTGACGATTTCAAAGCGGGCGCCCGCCTGCTCCACCCCGTCAATGACGATGGCTGCCCAGGGGGAGGGTTCGGGGTCGCCGTCGCCCCGGCCGTAGATGAGGGTGTTCTCAACGCGGCTGCCGTCGGCCCAGACCTTGACCCCGTCGCAGGAGTTGTTGGCGACAACGCAGCGGCGGATGACGGTGTGGGCCGCTTTGGAGTCCAGCCCGTCGCCGTAGTTGTGCTCGGCGCGGGTGTCCTCAATCAGAATCGGCCCCTGGGAAGGCTCAATGCCGAAGCCGTCGGGGCGGTCGTAGGGGCGGTCCGAGCCGTCGCCGCCCTGGTAGTAGTGGCCGCTCCAGGAGAGGGAGCACCCCCGGATGGTGACGTCCCGCCAGCCGCCGTGTTCCCCAGCCGGCCCGCCCAGCGCGCCAAAGCCGCAGTACTCAATCCGACAGTTGACGATTTGCAGGTCCTCCACATCCTGGATGTTCATCCCGTACTCGTCTATGTGGTGGATGTAGAGGTCCTGCAGGACGATGTGGGCGGCGGGCGCGCCCAGGATTTCCACCCCCTCGCGGAACCAGGCCGCCTCGCCCGAGGCGGTCTCGTCGTGGGTGATCTCCAGGTTCTGGATGCGGACGTACTGGACGCCGGAGAGGTTGATGGCGGTGAGCAGGTTATCCCGTCCGGCCAGGATGGGGCGGTTACCTTCTTCGCCCCGGATGGTGATCCAGGCGGAGGCGGTGCCGGAGGGCGGGGTGATGACGTCGGCGTCGTACTCGCGCAAGGTGTAGCGGCCGCCCAGGATGACGAGGGTATCGCCGGGGGCCAGTTGCCGGGAGCCGTAGCCGGGGGTGGCCCAGGGGCGGTTGCGGGTGCCGGGGTTGGCGTTGTCGCCGTCCGGGGCAACGTAGTAGACGTGGCCGGCAGCGGCCGGGGCTTCGCCGGGGGCCGTGGGCGCGGCCGGGAGACCGGTCGGCGCGGGCGTCTCGCCCATCGCGGGCGCGGACGGAGTGAGCGTCAGGCGGCAGGCCAGGGCAAGGGTGATGAGCAGGATGGCAGGAAAAGCGAGTGATTTGTGAACCACAGCGTACCCCCTCTGTGCGGAAGTCGGCCGTCACGGAGAGACCACTACATTCCGATCCGACTTACAGGCGTTGTTGTTTTCGTCGGACTCTGCCACCCGGTTCAAATGGTCAAGGATGACGCACAACTGAAACGTCCCCGCTCGGGTAAAGCGCAAGGTCGGCCGGAAACGGACTGTGCCGTGGGCATCCAGGGAAGTACGGGTATCCAGAACAACAGTTCCCCCTCCCCCAGGGCATGCGTTGCCCGAATTCTGCTGCACCACCCGCACGGTAAAGTCAGAGACCGGGACATCGCCCGTGTTCTGCATGGCGATAGAGGCCTGGACGTCTTCGTTGACACGCGGCGTCCAGTTGTTCAGGTCAATATAGAGTACAGTGAGGTCTGGTGGCGTCCCGCCCCTGATGGTGATCTCTTTGTAAAAAGCATTGTTGCCCTCGTTGCTTTCGGCGATTTCGTTCAGGGTGTCCAGAATGACGCAGATGCCGTAGGTGCCAGGTGCATCTATCTGAGCGTTCTCGCTGAAGATGCGAAGGTCGCCAGCATCCACGCTAAAGCGGCGATCAAAGAGGATGCCCCCCCACCCCCTGGACATGCCGACCCGGGGGTGTGCAACCTGAGCACCCTCACCACAAAGTTGGCTGCATCGGTGAAGCCGCTGTTGCTGATGCGGATATCCACGGCGAAGGGGGTGCCAGCGGTGGGCGACGGTGGCCGGAACTCAACGGCCGGAATACCGAGGTCGGCTGGCGCTGGCGCTTTGGTCGGCTCTGGGGTGGGAGACTCATTCGGCACCGGCACGGTGGTCGGCTCTGGGGTGGGCGCTTCGGTCGGTGCCAGTACCACGATCTGGACATAAATGACCGCGCCGAAACGAGTACCGTTGGGAGCCTGGAACTGATAGTTGCCATGGTATGTGCCCGGCATGGCTGGCGCGATCAGGCTCACGCTCACATCCGTCTGGGCGCCGGGGGCCAGCGTGGGCACGTTCACCGCCGGAGGGCCGCCCATCGGGTCGCCGGAGATGAAGACCAGTCGGGTTCCCGGCTCCCAGGCGCAGGTACCAGAGTTGCGCACCCGCCAGGTCTTGACGAACGGGGTCCCGGGGGCGAACCCGGTGTTATCCTGGACACTCACGTCGGCCACATAGCGGGCGCCCAGGGTGCAGCCCGCTGCCGTCGTCGGCTCCGGGGGTGTCTCCGTCGGCAAAGCGGCGGCGATAGGTGTCGCAGTGGCCTCCGGTGTCCTCGCGGGTATCGTCGGCTCCGGCGTCGCGGTGACGACGATGGTGGGGATCGGGCCGCAGGCCAGTGTGGCCAGTAGCAGAGCAATGACTGGCCAGCCAATGTGCAGAAAACGGTTGGTTGCGCTCACCTCTCTCCTTTCAAATATCAGTTATTCCTCAGTACCAGCGGCAGGTAGACCCGGTACTGGGCCGCCGCGCCGCACCAGTAGCCAGCGCACAGGTCGTAGGGCAAGTTGGAAACTTGCCCTACGATGGGCTGACCGATGGTGCTGTCCAGGGAGATGATGGCGCCGCCTTCCGCGTGCCCACCCCCGCCGCCGATGACGGACCAGGGGATGGCCGGGGTGCCCTGCGCCAACGCCGCGCCGGCCAGGAGGAAGAAGGTCAGTAACGCCAGGATGACGGCTCGTCTCATCGTTCACCTCCAGATGCCGCCCAGGTACCAGGCATGTCAAAAGTGCTTGGCACCTTATGGGCAGGAGTAGGCCGCATAGTTGCCATCATAGACCTGGAAGCAGGTGCGCGTGCCGCCGGTGCGCTGCATCCCGCCGTCCAGTTGGCTGACGGCCAGATAGACGGTGCCGCTGGTTTCGCGTACAGCGGCCGTGCTGCCTTTGAAGCGGCAGGAATCGGCCCGCACGGTGCCAGTGGTATAGAGGCCATAGTTGGAAGTGCCGTTCTCGCCGATCGCCACCGCTCCCTGAACCGTCATATCACCGACGTTGTTCAGGCCGGCGGTCAGATTTCCACCCTGCGCGGTGAACGAGCCGCCATAGATCCGCGCCACGGTGCCTCCCATCTCATTCCTCAGAGCCTGGTTATTTCCAGTCCCTCCCGATGCCCGGGCGGTTACGTCGTGGGCTTCCAGGATGGTATTGGCCCCGCCGATGTTGTGAATGGCCCAGGCATACTGCCCGCTGCCCTGAGCGGCGATGAAGGAGCCACCCCGAAGGATAGCCCGACCGTCGTCGTGGTTATAGAGGGCTACGGCTGCATAGGTCCCGCTTTCTCCCTGCGCCGTCACCCCCTCCGCCTCCAGATACGCTGAGTTAAAGTTCTCAATGCCATAGGCGCGTTGCCCGCCGCTACCCAGGAAAAAGCCCCCTTGCAGGAGCACGGTGGGATAGTTGCCGTTGCTCAGGCCGACGTTGGTGGTGCTGGCATCCTGGCCGTAGGCGCGCACGTCCGCCGCGCCCAGGAAGGTGTTCATGCCGCCATCTACCTGGATGCCGTAGGCGTTGGTGCCCCCCGAACCGGTGAACGTTCCGCCGTGCACAGTGACCTCCGGGGCACCGTCCGGGCTGGCTGCCACGCGGAGGCCGATGTTATCGCCGCCGGTTTTGCCGGCGAAAGCCGTGACGTTCTCCAGCGTCACCTGTGTATCGCCCCTCAGACCGATGGCGATATTGGTTGCGCCGCCCCCGCCAGCCTCCACGTACACGTTGGACACCTGGACGTTGGCCACGTTGTTCCCGTACATCCCATAGTTCGTCGCGCCGCTGCCGATGTTGGACACGCTCAGGTCGCGCACGGTGGTATTGCTGGAGAGGGTCAGCACGATCCCATTAGAGGCCGCCGCCTGGATAAAGGTCACCTTCTGCCCGGCTCCCTGCAGATGGACGTAGGGCTTGAGGGTGACGGTCTCGTTGTACCAGCCCGGCCCCACCCAGACCAGATAGGGGTTGTTGGGCGAGGCGGCGGTGATGCTGTTGATGGCCGCCTGGATGGAGGTGAAATCGCCGTTGCTCTTGGCGACAATGACCACGTTGCCGGGCGGGGCAGCGTGCTGCGCCTGCAGGGCGTAGGGCACAGCGGCGATGGGCGTGTCGGGGGTGAGCCGGGTGAAGGCACCACTACCTCCGGCGCGAAACCAGACCCGCAGATAGCGGTCGTAGCCGGAGAAGACAGATGCCGTCAACTGTTGGGTCATCCCCTCCAGCGAGGTATCGCCCAGCAGGACGGTAAAGAGGCCGTTGCTGACCGGCAACGGCACGGCGCTGGTCGGTTCGCTACCGCCGCCGCTGCTGCCGTCGTTGGACCAGTAGGTGGTGTTGCCGGCCTGGTTGACGATGGCGAACTTGAAGTAGCCGGTGCCGGTGAACGGCGCGCCGCTCACTTGTACCCGTCCCTGGTAAGAGATGACCGTCGGGGCTGCGCTGCCCTGGGGGGCCAGCGACGCGATCCCCGGCGCGGCGCGAGTCAGCGTCAGACCGCCGAACAGCAGGCCCAGGGCGATGAGAAGCGAAAGCCATTTTCTGTTCATTTCGTCCCCCTCCTTTGTACGGAGCCGTGACCTCATCCCCGCCCTCTGGTAGGGGAGAGGTCAGAAATTGTGTCCTGCGTGCTCCTGGTGGTTCAATACCTCAGAACCAGCGGCAGGTACAGCCAGGCCGCCGATGGCCGGTACTCGTACGCGCCGATGTCCGGTCAGGCGGCACGGGGGCGGCCCCCCAGGCGCATCCAGCGGTTCCCCTCTCCCATAGCCAGACAAGACGATCTGTCAACACAAGGACCATGATGCTCAGCAACAGAAGCGCCAGGACGCTGAGCCGTGTGTGGCCGAACAGGCCGATGCTCCAGCCGAGGAGGATCCAATGAACGACGAAGAACGGCGTGATCCGCTCACTCCAACGGTAAAACAGGCGGAAAAGCGCATTCGGCCACACACAATTGACCAGCCATTGGCATGCAGCCAGCCATACCAGCACCAGACCGGTGAACGCCATCACCGCGCCAGGGCCGCTGCGGAAGTAATCGCCAAAGTGCACCGCCGGCCGGATCAGGATCAGCCAGCCGCTGGTCAGCAACAACGCCAGGCCCATCCCCGCCGCGCGGCGGAACAGCCCATCACGGTCCGCACCGGCAACCAGCCACGTGCCAAATGCCAGCCCGGTGAGGGGGTAACTCAGCCACGGCAACAGCGGGAACTGCACCATATCCCCCGTTCCCCATAGCAGTTCCAGCCCCCTGTCCAGGACAGGCGAACCACTCATCCGCCCCCACAGCAGTGGCGATCCCAGAGCCACCGCCGCCGCCAGCAACAGCCAGGCCCACGGCCAGGGCAGGAGGAAGCGCACAGCGGCGATCAGCACCAGCGAGAGCGCGGCACAGTGGAGCACATCCACCACCCAGAACAGATCGGCCGGCGTATGGGACATGAGGTCGCGTGGGCTGATGACGCCGAACCGCAGGCCCAGGAAGGCTGGCAGGGTGCCGCGCAAGAAGTTCAGCGCGTAGGCCAGCAAAAGCAGAGCGGCCGCCCGTCGCAGGACCGCGCGCGGCGACCCGCGCCGGGAGAACGGTAGGGACGCACCCATCAGGAACAGAAAAACCGGCGCGGCCAGCGGTCCACCCAGAAACCTGATGGCCGCGCCGTAGAGAGAGACGTTGGCCGCCCGACTCCCGTACAGGAGCAGGATGTGCACGGCGACCATTCCGAGCGCGCCCACTCCCCGCGCCAGGTCAAATGACCGCACGCGCGTGTCGTTCTCATCGGGAGTTAAGAGAGCAGCAGTGGGGAGAGCCCCAGGTTTAAAGAGAAACCCGCGTTCATCCGCGTCCATCCGCGTCCTGTTTCCGATGATTATTGGAGAGGGCAACGGAAGTACCGCCAGATGGACGGTGCGCCATGATTGCCGGCATTGTCTATCGCCCACACGTTCCAGCGGTAGTCCCAACCCGCGCCCAGCCATCGGGTGACATCCACGCTGGGCTCGTAGATGATAAAGTACGGCTCAAGGCTCTGCCATTGTCCGTTGTTGTTCCGCTGCAGGCTGACACGATAGCCCTGGAGGCCGCTGCCGCCCTGATCGGTCACGGGCTCCCACCGGAGGACGACCGGACTGCAGGAGCCCAGGTCCTGCGGCTTGCCCGGGTCGGTGCTGCCGGGTTTGAGAGACACCGGCGCGGGCGGTGGGGTCGTGTCCCGCGCAGGCGTCGGCGTGGCGCAGGAACCGGTGACGTTGATGGTCAGCGTGCGGACGTCATGGGAGCCATCCCGCAACACGACATCCAGCGTGTGGCTCTCCGGGGCGCAGGGGCATACCTGGCGGCTATCTACACCGGCAACCCCCTGCCCGTCAAAATAGACTGCCTGGACGTTGGCTGTCTCCCAGTGGATGGTGGTGCAGGAGCCGGCCGGGACGGTGGTGGCGTCGGCCCAGAAGTTGATGGTGGCCTGTGGGAAAGCAGTGGGCGTGGGCGTCGGAGTGCGGGTAGGGGGTGGAGTGGGCGTGACACAGGAGCCGGTGACGTTGACGGTCAGGGTACGGACGTCGCGGACGCCATCCGGCCAGACCACCTCCAGGGTGTAGGTCTGGGATGTGCACAGGTTACAGACTTGCTGAGAGCCGTACCATTCCACCGATTGGCCGTTCAGGGCGATGCTTCGGACGTTCGGTTCGGTTTTCCAGGAGAGGGTGGTGCATCCCCCGGCCCGGACGGTTGGGGGGTCGGCCTGGAACCATACCCCACGCGCCGGTGCAGGCGTGATTGTGACCGGTACGACAGCCGTCGGAACCAGGGGAGTCACCACCAGAGGAGGTGTTGACGTGGGCCCGGTCTGGATGGGTGCCGGCGTCACCTGCGCGGACACGTGCACGGTGATGGATTCGGATGTCGCTTCCTCCTCGGCGTCCGTGACGGCGCGGATCCGCAGTTCGTGATCGCCGGGCACACCAGGGACCCAGTTCACTATGCCGGACCACAACTTGCCGCCCTCTCCCTGGCTCGTCATCTCAACCGCCATCTGCAAGGCGTCACGCCCGTCTACCTGCAACCACATCTGAAGGGTGGAGACCTCCGGCCCGGTCGCGGCGTGCCCCTGTACCGACACCGACTGAGCGATGCCGAGCGACGCCCCGTCCAGTGGGTTGTCTATAAAGACTCCGTTGAATGGGCCTGATTCTTCTTTGTTTGAGTAGTACAGGCTACATCCAGAGAGCACGGTTGCCAACAGCAGCGAAAGCATCGCTATCAGACGAATTCCGTAGGTGCGCATGCTATCCTCCTTACGGTCCTTCTCAACGGCAGGAGTTCTGACAGATTTGATAGTAGAGCGTAAAGTTGTGCCCGGCCCCCTCGCTCGTTGCCTGCCGGTTTTCGCCGTTCCAGTCATCGCGGGGATGGTCACGGATGACGCGCCCCAGGTCCACCGGCGGGCCAACCTGGTCCGGCGCCCCGTAACACTGCATGGAGAACCGTAATACCACTTCCTCCGCGGTCAGGTTCAGGCTCCGATGCTCACCCAGATTCCATACGGAAGGCCCTTCTTTCTCCAAAGACTGGCCCTCCCACGGCAGCCGTCCAGGCCCCAGGCCCTCCACCTCCACATAACAGTAGACCGCCACCCAGTCCTGGTCGGTGTACAGCCGCTGGCCCAAGCGGATTTCCATATCCACCGGCGGGCCGACCGCCGGGCCTTCGTACTCCAAGAAGCCCGGGCAGCCCAGTATGTCACCCGGGCTTTGAGGGCATCCGTCATCGGCGTCCATCACCCCGTCCCCGTCGGAATCGGTGCAGGTGGAGGGGCGGAGCGCACACCAGAGTGGCGATGGCCCCCGGCCGATGACACTCCCGTCAGGGATCAGGGAAGAACACCCGCCCCAACCAGCGCGCCCGGCCTCGTTGGGACAGCGGTCGTCGGCATCCAGCATGCCGTCGCCATCGGAGTCGGTGCAGGCAGGCGGCCGGATTCCCCACAGGCGCGACACGGTACAGAGCAATCTTCGTTGAGCCCCGGCGATGTCCTCTATATTCGGACAGCCATCGCCCGAGCCGGAGACCACCGGACACGCGTCCTGGCCATCGGGTATCCCGTCTCCGTCCTGATCGTCGGAGTCCACGAGAGGACAGCCCCCATTCTCCCCTGGTCCGGCCAGATCGGGGCACTGATCGTCGGCCACTCCATCGCCGTCCCGGTCTCCGCTCTCGCCGGGGCAGCCCAGGCTGCCAGGGGCGCCGGGCTGATCGTCGCACTGGTCCTGGGCATCCTCTACTCCATCGCCGTCCGTGTCGTTCCTGCCCGGGTCGGGGCATCCCTGCCCCTCAAAGGGGCCGGCCTGGTCCGGGCAGCGGTCCTCCCCGTCGGCGATCCCATCCCCGTCCCGATCGGCCGGTTGAGGGGAGCCCCCGTTCTCGGCCAGACCGAAGTCGTCCGGAGACTGGTCCTGGGAATCCTGCACGCCGTCGCCGTCCCGGTCGCCCCCGGTGACCATCGTGCAGCCCTGAGCCTGGAGCATGCCGGCCTGATCCGGACAGGCATCCTGCTCATCGGGCACGCCGTCCCCATCGCGATCCGCTGCCTGCACCACCTGGACGCGCACCGAAGCGACCGCTGATCGCTCCTGATGGTCATAGGCATAGGCGGTCAGGGTATGGTCACCGGGAGTTTTGGGGGTCCAGACCCAGACTGCCTGTGTTCGGGAGGACATAGCCGGCATGTCGCCGGCCAGTTGTCCGTCGGCCCACAGTTGCAGCCGGACCAGCAGGCCATCGGGGGAGTCCGCCCGCACCTGCACGACGACCGGGGCGCCGATCCCGACCTGGGTGCCGTGGGCCGGGGTAACGATGGAAACAGTAGGCGGTGTCGCTGCCGCTGCTCGCCGTCCTCCTGGGAGAGACATCAGGAGCACGGCTGACAGACACAGCAGCAGGAGGCAGGCCAGGGATACCCCGATCCCAACCATCAGATGGAGATTCCGCTCGCTTTTCATTGGGCACCTCTTTCTTTTCACCTGGAACCTTCTGCAAGATTTTCTGGCTGTGGAACATTGACCACTCTTTTATCCCCCCAATGCTTTTCAACCACCTCATCCAGTATCCGCCCCGCCAGAGCCGGGCTGAGGACCGCCTCCTCCCGGCTGACGGCGCGGATGGCAGCAATGGCCTGCGGCGGGCGTACGCTGTGCTTCTCCAGGTGCCCCAGCGCGCCCGCCCGGAGCGCCTCCAGTACCCGCATCTCCTGCCCCTCCCTGTGCAGCACAATCACCCCGGCATCGGCGGCGATTTCGCGCACCTGCGCCGCCGATGCCGCGTCCACGTCTATCAGGACCACGTCGGGCCGGACCTGGCGCAGCCAGCGGAGGATCTCCTGCCCGCCCCGCGCTTCGCCTATCACCAGGATGTCGCCCACCCACGCCAGCCATCCGCACATTGCCTGGCGAAATGCTTCGTCGTCATCCACAATGGCTACCCTGATCGGATGGTCCACCCCGCCCCCCGGAAACAGGTGAGTTTGGCCCTCTATCAGCCTCCTCCAGTATTCCACAAACAGTCCTCTATCGGCAAGGGGAAAAACGCCCCGACCGGGCAAGAAAAAAGTACCCTCCGGAGAGGGTACTTTTTCTTTCTACCACGAAGGACACAAAGGGGTTAACCTTTGTGCCCTTCGTGTCCTTCGTGGTTTTCCTCCAGCGTCGCCCAGCCGCGGCGCAGGGCCAGCAGTGCCGCCTGGGTACGGTTGGCGACGTGCAGTTTCTGGTAAATCTCGCTCAGGCGGTTGGTGACAGTCCGCTCGGAAAGGTTCAGTTCCCGGGCGATGCTCTTGTTGTCCATCCCCTGCGCGACCAGGCGAAGGACGTCCATCTCACCCGGGGTTAGTTCCTCCACGTCGGGGGCGCTCTGGCTCAGGCGGCGGAACTCCTCCAGCAGCCGGGTCGCCAGGCCGGGGTCAATCAACGCCTCGCCACGATGGACGGCCCGCACGGCGTCCACCAACTTCTGCTCATCTATGTCCTTCAGCAAGTAGCCCCGCGCGCCGGCCTTGATGGCCTCAAAGACGTACTGGTCCTGCCGGTACATGGTCAGGATGATGATGCGCGCCGAGGGAACACTTTCGGCGATGCGGCGTGTTGCCTCCACGCCGTCCATAACCGGCATGCGGATGTCCATCAGCACGACGTCGGGTTTGAGCCGCAGGGCCAGCGCCACAGCCTCTTCTCCGTTTTCGGCTTCACCCACGACTTCCAGGCGACCCACCGTCTCGCAAATCTGGCGCAGGCCCCGGCGAAAGAGCCGGTGGTCGTCGGCAATGAGGACGCGAATGGGGGACATAGGCCCTCCTTTACCACAAAGGACACAAAGGTGACCACGACGAATCAATGGGACACGGATGGACACAGATGGTACGGATTTTCGCGGGTTTTGATCCGTGCGAATCCGTGAAACCCGTGTTGATCCGTGTCCTGTTTTCAAACTGTCAGGTAACTATTGGTTTAATCTAACGCGGATTTCGGTGCCCTGCCCCGGCGCGCTGCGCAGGGAGAAGGTGCCCTTCAGCCCGGCCACGCGCTCGCGCATCTGCTTCAGGCCGAGATGTCCGCGGCGCGCCGCCTGCTCCAGGATGGCCGGGTCAAAGCCCACGCCGTCGTCCCGCACGGTCAACTGCACGACGCCGGCCTCCTCCAGATTCAGTTCTATCCAGACCGTTGACGCCTGCGCGTGCCGGGCGACGT
>Ga0209479_1002870_pt1 | contig 10835 bp, 9 predicted proteins | sample DewCreD2012metaG_2_FD_184112 | JGI IMG/M metagenome (GOLD analysis project Ga0209479, IMG submission 184112) | Hot spring sediment bacterial and archeal communities from British Columbia, Canada, to study Microbial Dark Matter (Phase II) - Dewar... ...
TTCTTCACGAGACCATGTTTCAATCCCACGTTGGTTCGATTAGCACCTGGGATTTTGGCCAGAAACTGCCGGGGTTCTAGTAGTTATTTTGCAGTCGACCCCCGGTCCTCGTCAAGAGGCGGAGGACCGACGGCAACGGTGGCCTTCGGGTGGGGGGTCAGTGGCAGAGACGGGGCGGTGGGCCAGATTGTCGGGGGAAAGCGGGTGGGCAGTTTCCTGGTCGGGATGGGACGAAGAGGAAGGGGAGACTCGAGCCGGGCGAGGTGGCAGTGACGGTGCTGAAAACACTTGAGGGCGAGAGGGAATTGCGAGAGCGTTGCCGTTTTGACGTATTTTCCGCGGCGGCGCGGATTGCTCACCAGGGCCGAACACGGGTCAGCAGATAGCGGACTGTGGTAGAACCGCTTGTCCGAAATCGTGGACAAGGCTGGCAGCGTTGTGGTACGACCATAATCGGGTTAACCAGGTCGGAGGTGGCGGCCACGGGATGGCGGAGGGCGTGAGGCTTGCCCTGGGCAGGCGACGGCTTGTCCAGGAGACTGAATGGTCGAATGTTTCAGAGGATGGCATCGGTGTGGGCCTTGTTGCGGCCTAAGATTTGTTTGGTCACCCACCGAGCGTCGCGGAGGATATAAAGGTACACAGAGTCGCGTTCCTCGTGGAGAATTTCTTTCAGACCGTTTTTCACAGCTTCGAGTTGAACCAGGGTCAACTCGCCCTCGAAAGCCGAGTTTTGTACCCAGTTGAGGTAACGGCGGAGGAACTGGCAGACCTTAGCGACGCGTTCCTGCTCGACATCATAGACGAGGATGACGTACATGTGGAGCTCCCTGGACTTACCACCAAGCCCGCAAAGCCTGATAAGTTTCCATGCCAAGCAAATGGCGAACGAGCTTATAGCACTCGAGGCGGATGAAACCACGATAGGAGACATGGCGTCCCAGGCGGCGGTGTTTGACGGTAGTTTGCAGGCGCCGGTCGAATTCCTGAACAACAGTTTTGCGTGCGTGTTCCTTTAGCACAGCGAATCCCACTTCCGGCATCAGGTCTTCTTGGCCGACCATCTGCCGATTGACCAGGGCGAAGATCATTTTGTCCACGACCAGAGGTTTGAAGATCTCGGCGAGGTCCAAAGCCAGGGAGAAGCGGCGTGTCCCGGGCTCGTGGAGAAAGGAGATGGTGGGGTGAAGCGGTGTTCGATAAATCTGGGCGAGCACAGCGGCGTACAGCAACGAGTTGCCGAAGCTGATTAGGGCATTCACCAGGTTATCTGGCGGACGCCGCACTCGCCGGAGAAAAGGTGTCTCCAACTGAAGAATTTGGTTGAAGGCGCGATAGTACGCATCCCGCAAACGCCCTTCCGCTCCCATGAGAGCGGGAATGGAGTCGGCTTGCTCGATTTCGCTGGAGGCCTGGTCGAGTGCAGCGAGCGCATCCTGCACCGTTTTGCCGCGATTGCGATAGTAGAGGATGTTACGACGGAGGTTATGACAAGCTCCCCGGGCAATTTCTCGAGCGAGGGCGAGGCGTTTGTCAGCATCGGTGTAGTGTTGCACCTGTTTCACCAGAAGGTGCCCAGAGACGTTGGTCTCCCGGGGATAATAGGAACCGCTGTAGAAGCCATGGTAGTTGAAGACATGAACTGGAATACCCTTCTGGGCCAGAAAATGGAGAAGCCTGGTATTCAACGAGAGTTCGCCAAAGAGGAAAAGTTCGGAAACATCCTCGATGGGAATGATACGCCTAGCAGGGCTAACGGCCGCAGTAGCAGGGCTGTCAGTTGCGGACGGGGTATCGGCGGGCGGTGGCGGTGCTGCGCTTTCCAATGCTGTAGTGCCGACGTCTGGCTCAGGTGTGCTTAGATCCATCGCGCGATCGGAATCGGATACCTCAAAATCGCTCCGCTCCCAATACAGGGTATTTCCCTTACGTCGCAGTCGGCCACTTTTGAAAATATAGTAGCTCCGTGGCATGCTGCTTCCTTTCCACCTGTGGTAGCCGATGACAGCTTCCAGAAAGCTTCTGCCATCCTGCTGCACCTGCGGCTAGCCCCAGCACAGTTCAGCATAAGCACAGGAACGACAAATGGGCATGAATGGGGCCTCTGGAGGAACGGGCAATTGTTCGATGCGACGGATTTCGCGCAAAGCCGCCTCCACTTTCTGCTCATCGGCTTCAGTAAGAATCACCTCTTCCCGTCGCCGCTCCCGCGGAAAGCGCAACTCGCCGGTAAGCTCCGCCATCCCCAAACGTTTCAAGTAGTAAAGGTAATAAAGCACTTGTAATCGGGCCGCCTCCTCGAAACGCCGCGAATACTTGACCTCCAGGATTTTATGTTGCGCCTCCAGCAAATCGATTTTGATGAGATTATCAATAAGCAACTCACGGCGACGTCGATCACGATAAGCCTGTTCGTGAAGCATACGTCCCAGGGTCACGCGCTCGCTTTCACGTTCTGCGCGGATATCATGGCTGTAAAACCAGAGCTTGCGCACGCACACCACATAGTAATTGACTTTGACGCCGTTCGTTTTCAGTTCTGCGAATTCCTCGTCAGTCATGGAAGTGTTCCTATTGATACACCTATTGATACAGCTGTCTGTAGCTCCAAGCATGCAACTCCGCGCCTAATTCTATTCGTGTCCGTCTGAGGCAGCGTGCTGCTTATTCGGGCCAAACAGGAAAGGGATTCCAGTCTGACGCCTGGTCACCATTGGGGGCAGGCAGTCGCCCATCGATCCGCTTGAAGTTCTTCGTGTCATAGTGCCGTCTCTCACAGTATGGCGGCATCCATTGACGCGATCCGTTCTGACGTTACAATGAGTCCTCTGTCAGGGGCATACTCGAAATCTGCGAAGTAAATATCCCGGCACCAGCGCACGAACCGCCTCCGCGCCCTTTCGTCTACCTGACTCCCAGAGGCGTCGTCACATTCCAAGTCCCTCACCCACCACTCGATAGGCTGGAGAGCGCGCTCTTGAAATTGTTTGAGGTTCAGCGGTATCTGTACTACAAACCGGGAGAGAATCTCCGCCTTGAAACTCGTATAGAGTCCCTTGCTGTCTTTGTGTTTCGCAAAAAATTTGCAGATAGCCTTAAGAAATTCTTCTTTCTTCCCACTTGGGACCACGGATACCGTGTAAATTTCCCGAAACAGTTTTTCCGCTTCTTCCTTGCGGTCTGCCATATAGCCGGCATCGAGGATGTCCCTGGTCTGGCGGAATTCCGTCAGATACCGCCTGCCTTCAGGTAAGGACTTATAAAAGTTTGAAACAAGTTCATACTTCTCATACTCACTTAGCTCAAGTTCAGTTTCTTTAAACCAATCGCTGTCGCCCAGGATCTTAGTGAGCACATCCTGTTTTTGTTTTTTGCCTTGTCGTCTTTTCTTTTTTGCTTGTTTCTCAGTATTTTCTTGATCCTCGATTAGGTTCGAAAATTCTTGGTTAAAGAACTCTGAAAGTTTTTCTTCTTCTTTATTTGCTTTGTCATCGGGAACCTTAGGTATATTTCCTTTTTCTTTTCTCAAAAGCCAGGCTAAAGAAAGTCTTAAAAGTTCCTTGTCATAAATTTTTCCGTTTCCAGATTCGATGCCATCTTTAAAGACCCATACGAACACATTGGGTTCATTGGGTGAAGGAATGTTATCTGGTGAGGTCATCGGTCCGTACCTTCGTAGCACTCTTCCCATTCTCTGGACCAGGGCATCCAGCGGAGCGATCTCGGTGAACAAAACGTCGGCATCAATGTCGAGCGAGGCTTCCACCACCTGGGTGGCTACGAGGATTTTGCCTTCGGTCTCAGAATCTCGTTTTGGGTTCTGGAACTCGCCATTTTGACCGCAAATTTTCGTTTCTAGCTTGTCGCGGTCAGCTTGCGTGAACCGTGAATGCAAGAGCCAGATTTTATCCTTAAGCGTTGCATGCTGGGCGTCATTCTCAACCAATGTCTTGAGTCTCTCGAAAATGTCCTGAGCCTGTTTCACGGTGTTGGCAATGACAAGCACGCGCTTGCCCTTACCGGCTTGATTGAGCACCTCCAGGAGGTTCTTTTCAGGGACGGTGAAGTCCGGCTTCTTGCCATCGCCGGGATTCTCAAACAACTCCACCTTGATCTTGTGTTTCTTGATGCGCTCAAACCTGTCCTTGTCTTCCTGGTAAAGGTTCAGCAGTGCGTAATTTCCTTCCCCGATAACCCGAACCATTTCGTCTTCGATGAACTTCGGTAGCGTTGCGGTCATCAGAAGGAATTTCCCGCCCATCCGCACGATATCCTCAATGAACTTGACCACAATGGCGGCGGCGCGGGGGTCGTAGGCCTGCACCTCATCAATCACCAGGCGCGAATAAGAGAAGGTGGCATAGATTTTCTCGTACCCAGGCGGGCGCAAGGCGTAGGGGAAGAACTGGTCCCCGGTGGACATGATGACAGGGAAAGCCAGTTGCCGAGCCAGGTCATAAGCTTTTAGGCTTCCCTGCCCTTCCCCACCGTCTCCCAGCAGAAAGACATCCGCATCGGAATGAAGCAACCCTGCTCTACCCTCCCCAAAGATGGCCTTTGCCCGCCCGTAGATCTGGTTGACCGCCGCCCGCAAAGGAAGCGTGTAGAAGAACTTCTCCCCACTCCCCCAGAGAAACGCAAATTCGGTTTTCCCGTAGCCCGTGGGGGCTACCAGGACGATGTTTTTGTCATGACGGTCTTTGAGTTCGCTAAATTGCCAGATAGAACCTTCATCACTTGCCTTGATTTTCTCTTTCACTCTTTCTTTTACAGTGTCGTAGCCGACAGGTTGTATCTCAGGCTCAATCGTATCTTCTTCTGCCTCTTCCTCACAGAAGGAAGCGAAATGGTCAGCCCGCTGGAGGAAGCCCGCGATCAGGACCCAGTCCCGCAGCTTTTGCTCATCCATGCCTGCTCGCTTCGGGAGGAAATAGAGTTGGTAGGGCGGACGGGCGTACTCCATAAAGGGCACGCCGTTGCGCAAGCCCTGGGCCATGTCTTCGTTGAAGGCAATGAGCTTCTGCCACTCGTCGCCGAGCTGTCCTATCTCTTCTTTCAGGTTCTCTTGAAGTTCATTTTTACCTGTTTTGTCTAGCGCATTCAGAAGGTCAGCTATCTTTGGATGAGGAGCGCTGATGAGTTCGAAGAAGTCCTCCCGCCAGTGGTGATAGGCGATGGCGGATAGCACAAACTCGCGATAGGTATCAGCGTCCTGGTGCAGCAATTTCTCCCGTAGCTTATCTTCGTTAATCCACAGTAGGGAAAAGAGCGAGTGGGGGATGTTCGTAAGCGGAGAGTTAGGGGAATATTTTGTGTTCTTCACCGTGCAAATCTGGAAAGCGGGAAGCACCTTCCCCAAGTCGTGGCATACGATGGCAATGCGGATAAGGTCACACAAAGGGCTATGGACACGGTGCTTGATTTTGTCGAAAACCCCCAGAGCGTCCCCGGTGTGTTCGTGGAGGCGTAGCGGAGCCTCTCCGCCCTTCTCAACGCTTTTAGCCCAGATCGGCGAAGGGCTACTCATGGTCTCCTCCAAAGTTTGCTAAAAACACAGGAAGGTTGCATTCTTTGTCAAAGAGAAATTTTTTCTCCTTGAAAAGTCCGTCGCTGAGTTTTACGGTCATGTATTCGAAAATCCGTCTACCGTGACGATTCCGCGTCGTTGCATAGTCCTCAACAGTCCAGAAAGTCGGAAGCCGATAGCGAAGCCCCTCATAGCGGTCAAGGTCCGAGGCCCCGTCCTTCGGTTCGGGCAGGTAAAAGCGCTCCGGAACCCAGAAGAAATGCCTAAAGTCAGCATCCACCCTGCGAATCTCAAAAGTGGATAATTCGAGCATTTCGGATGGTTCCTCGATAACGATCCAATCCTCCGCTCGCCCCAGATGTAAGACCTCCAGTCGATGAACGGGATTCACCAGCGAAGAGCGAATGCACTCAACGAATGAGCTATCCTCGTGCGCCAGGTGAATCACCAGGCGGACCTCGTTGAGGACATCAATGAGAATCGGAGATTGGCCACCGATGTGTTCCACATGACCACCGATGCGGCGATTATCTATGCTGCCGAAGCGCTCTGCATGAGCCGATTTGGACAAGTTCCGAAACCAGGTATATTCTGTAGTCTTGCTCTCAAAGCGACCGGCAATGGAGATTTTGATGGCTCTAAGCTTCTGGTATTCTTCCTTCTTTTGGTCGTCAATGCCGAGCACATTGCAGAGGAAGCCGATCACGGTCGAGTAAGGCGGGATGGGATAGGTATGCCGCCGCTGATAAGTGAAAGGCACCCGATAGTGCGCCTGCGGCTGGTAAATCTTAAGCCGCAATATATAAGCCCTATTGTTGCTCATCGTTGCCTCACTTATGCGGTCTGCGAACCGGCTCCCTGGGTTTCTTGCCCTTCCGGCTGCTCGCTAAGACCCAGCTTCCGCAGAAACTCTGCCCAGTCTCTCAATACTTGGTTCTTCCACAAGTCGTCCACTCTCAATCGCTCACAGTCCTGGATGTACACGATCGGCTGGTCTCCATCCTTTTCCAGCCAGGAGTTTTTCAGCGCATCACCGACACCGATGACCTTCCACTGGCCGTCTTCCTTGCGGATGTCAATGTAGGGATGGAAGATCGGCGAGGGCACCTTCACTGCCCCGGCAATGAGGAAGAGCGAAACGATCGTGTTCGCTTCCCCACTGGATTGGGCATAGAGGCCGTCCTTGATGGCTTCGAGGATATGGCATATCCGCGCTTTCTTTTCTTCATCAGATACTTTGAATGTAAGCTGAAATGTTTGGTTGTCCTTCAAGGCAGTCCACGTGACTGCTCCTTTTTCTTCTCCATCAGCGATAACTTTCCAGCTATTTGTACTATCCCGCTTGCCAGGTAGCTCTTTCTTATCGTTATTCGAAATGTTGATGATTAGCCTGTCTTCGCTAAACTGCGGCTCAGTTCCCAAAATCCAGACGTCTTTTCCTAGGATCTCAGTATCAATTGTAAAGGTCAACTTGTAATATGAAACGTGTTCCTCTTTGTTATAGAGGCCAGGCATAGTCTCAGGGTATCCCTCAGCTCTTCTTCGCATGACGAGGTCATGATTCGCATAGAAGGCAAGATCAGCCTCATACGAAGTCAAAGAGATCGCCTTGGTGATACCAAGAGGAGCTTTTCGAGTAAGGGAGCGTTCGCCCTCTACAGTGAACATATAACCGAATACGTCTAGTTCTGGATAGGTAATGATATCCGCTCGTCTGAGATCGAACTGTAGTGTTTTCTTCTCTTTCGAACCTCGTTCGGTGATTGGAGCGGGATTCCATCTCTTAGGATCATTTTTATAGAGAGTCTGGAACAAATAATGCCGTATAGCCGGCTTGCCGATGAAGGAGCGGACCTCGCCGTTCACATTGAGCTTCTTGATCGAGAGGATGTTGCCGCCGATCTTCTCGTCCCGATTGAGGGCCGAACCGTCAAAGATGATCGTGACGGTGATGTTCTTGATCGTGTTGCTCATGGCTTCCTCCTTTTGGTTATTGAGTTTCTTGTTCGGTTTCTTCCTTACCCAGAATGCCGCTCAGGAATGAGAACAGAAAGACCTTGAAGAGTTCATCCGAGTAGACCGGCTTGAAGGCTTCCACGAGCTGGGAAGGGAACTCTTTCTTCGCCGAGACAAAGATACGCAAAATGGCGTGGAAGACTTCGTCCCACTTGCCTGCCCGGACAAGCTCCAGGATGCGATAGCCCTGGCGGTCAAAGGCATCTTTCAGGTCATGGTCTTTCTTAAGGACAAAGCCGGTTCGTTTCAGGCTCTCCATCAACTCCGAAGCGTTCCAGCCGGCGACCTGTCGATAGAGCTTCTTGAACTCTTTCTCATCTTCTCTCCCACGCCGGTCTTCTTGAGCCCACTGGAGCAGGCTCTGGAATTCACGCCGGAGCCTTCGTAGATCCTCGTAAGCCTTCCAGAAGGCCCTCAGATTTGGGTTTCCTTCTTGTAACTGTTTCTTTAACTCTTCCATCTGTTGCTCCAGACTAAGTTCTTGCGAAGTGGATGTGGTCATATTCTTCCCTCCTTTTCCGTTTTTCTTCTATAAAGGCACAGAGCTTAAAGACTTGCTCCGCCACGCCAGCCGGGTTTTGCCTGTTCTTCTCCAGGCGAAGCGTCTGATTGACGAAGTCGTTTTCTGACTTGGCCCGTTCATTATCAGGCTTGAGCCCAATCCGCAGGAGGCGATAGCCCAGCTCCATGAGGCGGGAGAAGTCCTGGTCCAGAACCTGATTCAGGATGGCAAACTCCCCAATCCGGCTTAAGATACCCGCGATATGCCGGTCGGAAAGAAGCTGGATGACTTCGTAGGGCAAGCTGAAAAACTCAATCTGACCACCCCGCTTGCTCACGATCTCGATGTTCATCCCCGTCCAGACCCCCAGGGTTGCCTGAATCTTGGTAGCGTACTCGATCACGGACATGGCCAGGAGGGTTCTCTTTGTCCGCATCTCCTCGGACGAAGCCGAACCCAAGACCTCACGGGCAAATTTGTTCATATACCACATCACCTGAAAGGACGGCGCATTGATAAAGATCTCCGAGCCGTCAGAGAGGCGAGTCAGGGCGAGGTGATGGTGGATGATAAGGAACTTACATAAGCTACATATCTGCGTCACTGCCTTCTTGTTATTTTGCCAGTACGCATTTGGAAATTGTGAAAATACAGGAAAAAGAAAGTTCATTTGTGTCGCATCAACTGGTTCAACTTCAAATTTGGATTCTGAGCAAAAGCTACAGATGGATGCTGAACTGGAGGCAGATCTGAAAACCTTATCCGATGCGAAAAAACCTATGAATTTCTTTAGATCTGCAAACCAACCTGGGTTGTAAAAATTTTGATAAAATCCTCCTTGCGAAAAGAGATAGCCAACTGCTTTTCGATAGATGTAGAAATTCTCCTTTTCTCGGATTAACTCAATTATCTCGGCTGCAGCCTTATCTACTGTATACTGGGTGTTCCGCCCGACTATTTTCTTCCAGACTATTTTCTTCCATACATTATCGATTCTATTATTCATATCGTCAAAATCTGCTTCTTCATTGTCATACTTAAAATTCTTGCACTTAAGCTGGTCTCTCAGTTGAGACCTGTTCGTAGAAAGCTCAGCCCTTCTCAAAATATCCGTCACGAAATCCCGGATACTCCTATAATTCCATTCAAAACTGGTCTTAGCGTAGTGCCAATGCCACTTGGGTAATTTATCCAAGGGGGATTCCGGAAGCCCGCTCTTTTCATGATGCAGTATACTTTCAAGGCAGCAACGCATTTTGTCGCCGATGATCGTACCATCTCGGAAAAGATTGGCCACAGAATATCCAGCCTTTTCCAACACCCTCAGTAGGCCAATCACCCCCGCGTTATAGAGCCAGTTGGAGGGGTATAGGATAAGGTTACTCATGGGCTTCCTCCTCCGCAGGAATGCCTCTATGGTTTGTCGTTGGAACCAGCTCCAGCATGCCGAAACCCTGACTGCGGTGGACGCCGAGGCCGATCGCGTAAATGAGGTTGAGCAGGGCTGGGTCAGCGGCCAGTTCGAACGTGCCGACGAATCCTTGGCGGTTCATGTTGTAATGACGCACCACTTTGCGACGATGGGTTGTCAGTCTCATTGTCAGTATGTGACGGGATTGGTTATGCTCAGGCGGCTTTCCAGAACTGTCGGATTCCAACCGTACCGTTAGCGTCTGGTAACATTCGTGCAGGAAAATGCGGGCCGTTTCCCTCACAGCAAAAGAAAGTGCCTCTTCAAAACCTTCTTCTCCTGGTAACAAATACCAGTTGGGATTGCCCTTGCAGTTCACCAGGACGGGAGATGAGGTTTTGAACGTGGCGCGATGTAAGCGGATGATTTTCTGGGGTGAGAACACTACCCGCTGAATAAAAAGCCGGTTATCGAACAAGGGATAACAGGTGACGTCGCGCAGGCCGTTATAAATGGTGGCTGCCAGTTCGGGACTGGCAGTCGAAAAGCGGAAAACCACCTTGTCGCCAACATCCAATAACTCGCCGCGATTCCCCCGTAAGCCAGGGAAGTAAGCAGAAAAGGTGAACGGCTTCAATGTATGCCCCTGCGCGTAATAGCGCTCGAAAAGGCAGGGATTTTTACGCCGCATGGCTTCTTTGAGCAACGAAGCAAAGCCGCTACGATAATCCATTGGGAGAACCGACTTCTCCAGGGTCGCTGCAATTTCCAAGCGGATCGCTGCACACGCTGGTTGCATGGTCAGATGCTCCTGTTTGGCTAACCGCGAACCAGGCAGAAATAGGTTAGTGTTTGATTTTACACTTGCAAGGCGCAGACGACAAGAGGAAATTTTTCCGACCGGCCCCCGGTTATGCCGGCGCCTCAAAGAAATTGGCAGTGCGTTCCAGTCTGTTTGTGGCAACGACTTCGGTAATCCACAGCCATTACCACCGCAGTTTTAGGGCCACGTTTTCGTCTAACCTTGAAGACATTAGGGCACAAAGTGGCCAGTGACTGCGATAAGCTCCAAACACACTGCGGAAATCGGCCAGTGCCCTGCCCAACTGTCGTTCCCAAACGGTTTCTCGAAGCAGTTTGGCTACGTTGCAATCCTGGTGAGGAGATTCAGAAAAAGCCCAGGGGGCTCATCAGACCATCTGCCGCAAATCCATCAAAAAGCGACGGTAGATGTTTTAGGCCAAACTAAGCAGCAGCGCCTGCATCCCCTGAATGGCTAAGCAACGACCTTGGGACCTGCATCATGCCTTCCTCGATACATTCAACGAGAGTGACTAAGCCACGACCTTGCGCCTGATTGAACGCGCCCGTACTAACTG
>Ga0209479_1002876_pt1 | contig 10797 bp, 15 predicted proteins | sample DewCreD2012metaG_2_FD_184112 | JGI IMG/M metagenome (GOLD analysis project Ga0209479, IMG submission 184112) | Hot spring sediment bacterial and archeal communities from British Columbia, Canada, to study Microbial Dark Matter (Phase II) - Dewar... ...
GGTGGACATCGTTGGCCTCCTTTGGATAATGTTCTTGTGGTAATACAAGTTTATTATCCTTTGGAGATACCAGATGTCCAATTCTCTTTTGTAGCTTAGACATAACTCACCTTTTCACCAACTAATTGGGAGAAGATCCAAAAATTTATCTAAAAAAACTGGAAAAGCCTTTCGGATTTGGATAAAAGTAGTGTGGACACAAAACAAATACCCGCATCCAGAAAGGCTCTATAGATGAGATATAATAAAATGAAATTAAATGCAAGGAGAACTAAAATCCTTCCCATAAAATTTGTCCAGCAAGACATGACTACCTATTCTGGACTGGCTTTAGTGGATCATGTGCTTCGGTTGTATCGTCTCCAAGCTCGTCTCAGGGAGACGTTTAAGCAATACCATTTCGGGGGAGATTATCACATCGGAGATATTTTATTCATCCTCGTGGTCATGCTTCTTTTAGGAGCCGAACGGCTCCAGCATATTGATTATCTTCGGAGCGATCCTCTTTTCTGTCGGGTGGTGCGGTTAACCCGGATTCCCCATCGGACCAAAATCTCGGCGGCGTTGAAGCAATTTGCCTCGGATTCGTTAAAGGCACTAATTGAGCTCAACGGCGAGCTCGTCATCGAGAAACTTCAGTCCTTAGGTCTGTTGGAGGTCACCATTGATTTGGATGGGACCGTAGTGAGCACCAAGGGTCATCCCACCTGGGCTTTCAAGGGCTACAATCCGATCAAACGAGGAGCTCCTTCCTATTTTCCTCTAACGGCTCATGTGGCCGAAACGGGACATTTTTTAACCATCTGGAACAGACCGGGCAATGTCCATGATTCGAATCGGGCTTTGGATCTGATCAAAACCATTCAAAGACGATTGTCTATGTTTTCGATCCGCTTCCGGGCGGACAGCGCATTTTGTGCTCCCCAAGTCATCAATTACTTACTCTACCGGCAAATCTCTTTTGCGATTAAGGCCCCGTTTTGGAAACTGCTGGCCCTCAAGAAGGCTGCCCAAGAACGAAAGATTTGGTATTCCATCGACGAAACGTGGAGCTATTTCTGGCTCAAAAGTCCGATTCACACCTTGGAAAAAGAGCATCATGTGTTCCTTTTTAGGGAAAAGGTTAAGGAACCTGAAAAACCATTTCAATTAGACCTCTTCTCCCCCAATAACGGGGTTTACGAATACTCTGCGGTTGTTACAGACACCAAGCAATGGGAGGCCAAAGAGTTGCTTCTTTTTGTTTCAGGTCGTAGCGGTCAGGAAAACTCCCTCAGTGAACTAAAGGACGATTTTGCTTTTGGGTACGTTCCCACCAACACCTACCAGGCCAACTCCGCTTACTTTCAGGTCAGCCAAATGGCTTATAATCTGTCCCTTTCTCTCCAGCATGAGATGGGATTGGTGAAGAAACATTCAACCAATCCTAAAAGTACCCGCTTCTATCAAGGTTGGAAATGGAAAACCTTTCGTTTTCTCATTCTGAATCGGGCCGGAAGGATCGGCTGGAATGAGGGGACCAAAGTCCTCTTCTTATCCTTCAACAAAGCCACGAAACAACTTTATGACCGAATCGAGATTGCTTTAAACAACTCCTCTCTTAAAAAAGTAGCCTGATTTTTCGCTCAATTGGGGTTATAGAGATGAATTTAAAACTATCAATAATAATTCTCAATTGGAATTCAAAACATTATCTTAAAACTTGTTTGGATTCTATATTAAAAACGATAAAATTAAAGAAAGAAATTGTAATTGTTGATAACGGCTCAAAAGACGGGTCTGTTGAATTTGTGGAAAAGGTGTATCCTGAGATAATATTAATCAAAAACCCTAAAAATAGGGGTGTAGCACCGGCAAGAAATCAAGGTATGGCAACAGCAAAAGGGGAATATTTGCTGATTCTTGATGTAGATACAATCGTTCATAATGGAGCTATTGATAATTTAATTAATACCATGGAGAGTGATAGAAAAGTAGGTCTGTGTGGTCCAAAATTAGTTGATAAAGATGGGAAAATCCAATATTCATGCCGTGAGTTCCCCAATATTTTAAGTAAAGCATATAGACAATTGCCGAAAAAATGGCAAAATTATTTTCTTAAAAAAGAAGAATTAAGAGATTGGCCTCATGATACCTTGAGAGAGGTAGATTATGTCATTGGGGCTTGTCAGTTGATTAGAAAAGAAGCTTTAAATGATGTTGGTTTTCTTGATTCAAGAATGTTTTATGGTGTTGAGGAAGTAGACTTTTGTTTGAGACTCTGGAAAAAAGGATGGAAAGTAATTTATAATCCAACAAGCGTGGTTACACATTTTGAACAAAGGCTTGGTAGAAAGCAGATAATTAGTCGTCTCCAAATAGAACATATTAAAAGCTTAATCATATATTTTTGGAAACATAAATATATTTTGAAAGCCCCAGAATTTAGGGCTTTAAGAAGCATGCTTAATTCAAGAATCAGCAATGAATTATGAATTGGTGCTTCGATTTCTTTTGAGATATGAAATTTCTACAGCGTTTATTCCTGAGGTGGTGGTTTAAATGAGTGCAGAGGGGAAAAACAGTTCCTTTCTCAAAAATCGTGTCTGTGCCAATCTAAGAATACAGGCCCTGGCGTGTGAATGGTCTAAAACCCCATACTTGGACCCTTTTGTTCAAAACCCTCCGCAAGATCTCTCAATACCTCTCTCTAAACTAAGCCACAGACTTTTCTACTTCGTAGGGGGATTTAGAGAGAAGAAATGAAATTTATCGCATTTGCTTTGTCTTTTGGAAGCTCCTTTCTATTAACCCCCATTATGAGAAGGGTTGCCTTTGCTTTGAAGATTGTTGATCATCCAAATCATCGCAAAATCCATCAGGCTCCTACTCCCCTTCTTGGAAGCATTGCGGTTTATTTAGGATTTTTGATTGGAATGAGTGTTTCCGGAATGAATCCTTTCATACAAAAAGAAATCATTATCGTTTTTTTTGCCGGAACCATGCTCCTTATAGTAGGGATTCTTGATGATTGGGGAATTTTGCATCCCCAGATAAAGCTGATGGTGGCCATGCCAGTAGCAGGACTTATTCTTATCTTTTTTGATCTCCACCTTAAAATTTTTCCGATCCATCTTTTTAATTACTTTTTCACTATTTTTTGGATCGTCGGAATTACGGCGGCCTACAACCTTCTTGACGGTATGGATGGACTTTCAAGTGGAGTCTGTGTCATTGCCTCTTTTTTTTATTTTCTCACGGGTTTAATTGCCAATGATTCTTTTTTGGTATCTATTTCCCTTCCCCTCATGGGGGCTTCCCTTGCTTTCCTCATCTATAATTTCCATCCAGCAAAGATCTTCCTTGGAGATAGTGGCGCCATCTTTTTAGGATTTATGCTGGCCGCAATGGGATTGCGGGTGGCCAATAACGAAACCCTCCCTTTATTAACAAGATGGATGATCCCTATTCTCATCCTATTAATCCCTATTTTCGATACCAGTCTCATTACTATTTCAAGAATAAGAAGGGGCTTAATTCCATTCCTTCATCCCGGCAAAGATCATTCCCATCATCGTTTATATAACTTGGGCTTAGGACAGAGAAAGACGGTGCTTTTAATTTACCTCTTTGGTATTGTCGGAGGCCTTATCTCTTTATGTTTTATCAAATTAACCCCCCTTCCCTGCTATCTTATCTTTGTCCTTCTCATTCTTTTGGGATTTATCCTCATTTATTTCTTTGAGAAACTCCCCTACGAAAAACAAGAATTGGTGAAATAATATAAGACCAGCCCACCTCCCCTGGTTTGACCTCATCATCCTCCTTAAAACCCTCCTCGATACTTTAACCCTCCGAGGCCGCGCCTAACAGGCTCCCCAACCACCCTCAATTATATTCTCCCAAACTCTTCCACGAAACAGCCCTGTTGATTCAATTTTTGAGTCAACCGTCTTTCCCAATCGCAAGATCGACCAAACAGCCAATACCCAACCAGACAAACCAGTTGGACGAGATAAACCTCGAACTTCGAACAGTTTTTCGTTTCGAGCCTTTCTCGCCTTTCTCGCCTTTCTCGCTTTTCTCGCCTTTCTCGCTTTGTTTTAGACGAAACCAACCAGACCAATCAGATAAACGATTCTCTTAGGGGGCCAAATCTTTAATCTTGGCATTCCCCTGGATGCGGTAAGAAGCTAACTCATTTTTTGAGTCAACGGATTTCACCGAGCTCAAGGCCGATCGAATGATTTCTATCCGTGTAAATTATTGGTAACGTAAGAAATAGGAGACCTGATGAGGGATCCCGTTTTAATAAGGTTTTCTTTTCATCAAGACTGCCCTTCACAAAAAAAGAGATGGTTAAATTAAATAAGCTCTTGTGTTATAATTATTTTGTATGAATTGAAAAAAAAGACGGTTCTATTTTTAGCTACCCTATGGCAGAAGGGAAAAAGGGAAAGGGGATTTTTGATAGGCCTGTAAAATCATCAACTTATGCCAAAGGTGCAAAATTAGAGACAGGCAGAGCTTTTCATTAATTGTGGTATAAAAGTTATAGCATATAAAATCTTAAAGGTGGGGAAGATTATGCAGCTATTAACTGATAATAAAGGTTTAACGGAGCAAGAGAAGGATTTGCTAAGAAAATGCAAAGAAATTATTGCTCGAATAGACCCTTCAGCTACGCTGATACTCTATGGTTCAAGGGCACGCGGTGATGCTGAAGAGGAATCTGATTATGATCTCGTTATTCTGACCGATCGGGAAGCTACCCTTGAGAGGAAAGATGAATACAGGAAACAATTGTTCCCCTTACAGCTTGAAACAGGGGCAGTGCTTACTGTTCTGCTGGTTGAAAGGAAAGAATGGGATTCGCCCCTCTTTAATGCCATGCCGTTTTACAGGAATGTAAAGAGGGAGGGCGTCTATTTATGAAAAAAGGAAATTACCAACCGGATTGCCCAGTAATAAGATGAGTAGTGATGAGCAGGTATAGGGAGAGTAAATTATCTTAAGATAGGTAGGCGACGGATCACATTTTTATGGTGCACCCATAATGGGAATAAGCAAAGGGAGGCCGATTCTCTTTATGAAATTAGCGGAAAATGAAGAAAAGGCTTTGAAAGAACTTCGAGAAAAATTGTTTGCCCAATATCCAATTATTGATATCCGTCTTTATGGCTCTAAGGCGAGAGGGGAAGGAATGGAAGATTCCGATTTGGATGTCATGATAGAAATTCCCAAGTATGACTGGGTGATGGTAGCAGGGATTGACGAGCTAATATACGGAATCAATCTGAAATATGATGTTTTCATTTCCGCCCTTGTCTTCGGAAAGGACGAATTGGACGAGGGGCCGATGTCCGAAGCACCGATTTACAAAGTCATCCAGAAGGAAGGAGTTTCTATATAAAAATGGATGAAAAGAAAAACCTTCTAGCCCAATACAGGTTACAGCAAGCAAAGGAGAGTCTTGAGGAAGCTCGTTATCTTTTAGAAGGCGGGAAGAGTTTGAGGTCTGTTGCCAATCGTATTTATTATGGAATGTTTTATGCCGTCTTGGCCATTCTCATCTATGAACCTTATTCTTCGTCCAAACATAGCGGTGTGCTTTCTTACTTTAATAAACGTTTTGTAAAGAGTGGAGTCTTTTCAGAAGCCTTGGGGCGAGCTTTAACTGAAGCTTTCGAACTAAGGTAACGGGGTGATTATCGGGAATATTTTGAGTTGAGGAAAGAACAAGTGGAGCCCCTCTTAGATAAAGCTACTAAATTTGTTACTTCCGTAAAAAAATATCTGCATGAAAACGCCGGCCTGAAGGAAGGGCCTTCTTAGGGATTGACCCTTTGGTTTGACCTCATCATCCTCCTTAAAACCATCCTCGATACTTTAACCCTCCTAGGCCGCGCCTAAAAGAAAAGTGTCGAGTGTATAGTGTTAAGTAATTATTATCACCCAAACTCTTCCACGAACCAGCCCTGCTGACTCAATTTTTGAGTCAACCGTCTTTCCCAATCGCAAGATCGACCAAACAGCCAATACCAAACCAGACAAACCAGTTGGACGAGATAAACCTCGAACCTCGAACAGTTTTTCGTTTCGAACCTTTCTCGCCTTTCTCGCTCGTCTCGCCTTTCTCGCTCGTCTCGCCTTTTCTCATTGTTTTAGACGAAACCAACCAGACCAAAAAGAACAGGTTAAATTTAATAATCATTTGTGTTATAATTTTTTTATGAAATCTGAAAATATGATCATCGAATCTCAGGTGGATGAAATCATTCTAAAACTCAAGACCTATTTTCAAGAGGATACGAATGTCCAGTTTGCTTTAATGTTGGGATCCTATGTCAAGGGTGGACGGAAGAGGGGAGGTGACATTGATGTAGCGGTTTATTTTGAGAGTCCACCTGAAGGGCTTGACCTACTTGGTGATATCAATAAGCTCTCTGATATTTTAGGGAAAGAAGTTCATCTTGTCGTCCTCAACAATGCCTCTCCTTTGCTTCGGCACCAGGTTTTGAAATATGGAATCCGCTTAATCAAGAAAGATGAGGTTCTTTACACAAGATTTAGAGAAAAGACTATAACGGACTATGAAGAGTACAAAAATGTCTCGGGGATGAGTATTTATGATTGATCGACCTCTGATCGAAAAGAAATTACGAAAGATCGAAGAATTCTTAAAGGAATTAAAAATTGTAGACATCGAAAATTATGAAGAATTTAAGAGAAGTTCAGAAATTTACTTATCCATGCATACGACGGGGTTGATGATTCGATTACTTATGGAGTTTATATGAGACATCTTGGAGATTTTAGGGATTTTATAAAGATCATCAGAGATTATTTGAATAAAAGAAAAGGAGATATTTTAGATTGACAATCCTTTTAATACAGACAGATCAAACATTTATTTAAACCAGACAGTCTACATCAAGAAGCCTTTCTCGATGGGCAGGCTCTTCCATCTTCTGTCTCCTTCCAAAACTTCTTTGGTGGGAAGCCACCCTTTTGCCTTTGATGAGAATCTCGAGAGGATCAGGATAGGCTAAGATCTCACAGCGGATTTCTGAATAGGTGGATGGGACAGAGTAGCGATTGGTCTCAAACTCCACAAAGGCGGTCTTGCTGATGGAGGCCGAAATCACCCGATAAGGAGGATAAGGAATCTCTGGAAGAGGTTTGAGCTTTTCCTCCTTTCCGCCTGAGGCGATCAGCCTCTGGCTGATAGGGCCTCGATGGGGGTCTTCCCAGTGGCTCGATGAATCCTCTGATTTCTTTCGATCCTCCAGAGACTGGCCTTGCATTTGAGTTCCTGGAGATTGTCAAAGCTATTGACCCGAAGCCAAAATGACGGGCGAAGTCTAAAAACTGGGCATTGAGCTTCAGCTCGGGACTCCGTTTGATCACTACACTGCGAAGATTATCATACCAATTTTGGTGGGCTACACCCCCCATCTCCCTGAAGGCTTCGATATGACCCTCGAGAAAGAACTCCAGAGTCTGACGGGGATAAAACCGCACATAGAGGTATCGAGAATAGGCCAGAATCATCCCAAATCCATAAGCCACTCCCCAGGGGAAAGATACCTCAAGCCAATCGATCTCGGCCGCTCATAAAGCTGAGAGGCCTTAAGCATGGGATAATCCTTAGAGCACTGCTCAATCAATCGCTCATAGGGCTTAAGCATCGCCTCTCTCGGAGTTCTCCTCATCCCCTCATTTCGAATCACCCGAGAGACCTTCTCGTAGAGATGCCTGACCTGAGAAGAAAAGCTCTGATCCATGAGACCCTCCTCTCCTAAACCCCTCGGAGACCCTCTTTCACCTGGAGGCCCTCTCTCATCTTCCAGAGATAATAATGAGCAATCTCTTGCTCCCTCCTTTCCCCTTCAGGACAAATCACCCTTCTCATTCTCACGACCCTCCTAAAGGACAGATAACCCCATTTTGCACCAGAGGAATCGATTTGACTATCTGAACTTGTATATCAAGATGGGCCCTCCTTCTCCGATCCCTCGCCCTCTGAGCTTCCCTATTCCTCCAAACATAGTCGGGATGAGTAGCCCGATAGTGCTTAAGATAACCTGGATGCTTAAGAAGCCAAACCCTAAGCCTCTCATAATCATTTCGAAAATAATCAGGATTCCTCTTTCTCCAGTTTGCATTACTCTCCCTCCTCAGCGCCCTCTGACATAAAAGATCACCACAGGTCTTCCCTCTTCCCTTCAGCCTTGGATCATTGGGAAGATACCTCTGACAATAGGGACATCGTCTCTCTCCCATCTCCATCTTCCTTCGGCATTGGAATAATCCCAATCATAACAAGCCAAAGGAAGAAAAAGATCAAAAGGAATAAAAAAAGAAAGGAATTAAAAAGGGAAGGAACCACCATTATTATTTCTGGATCCATTTTTATTATTACTTACAAGGGGGATATAGACTGTTTCCTCGTTGGTCCGACGGGGGCTTATCTATTCGATGTGAAGGGTCACAGGGGAGATATTCTTTACTGGGATGGTCAGTGGAGCCAGCTCAAAGTGGGAAGAAGGAGGAGGGTCTATGAGGGTGAGCATATAAAGGATCCTTCTTTGCAGCTCACGAGAGGGATCCTCGCGATAAAGAGATATCTTTCTCAGCATGGGATAAGTTTATGGATAGAGGGGGTCATTGTATTTACGGATCCCGGGGTGAGGTTATTTTGTGAGAGACCGTCAAAGGGGATAAGGATTATAAAGCCTGATGAGTTAGGTTCTCTTTTTAAAGATAGAAAGACCTCTCTTAAGAGGGAGACCATAGAGGCCATATCCAGCCTGATCCAGGAGGGATGGACTAAGAATATCTCTCCTGCCTGAGGGTTCTGAGAGGGAATCAGCCTATACCTTTCTATAAAGAAACCCCCAAAGAAATCCTCCCAAAGAGGACCCGATTCCGGGATCCTTTTTTATCAAGTGAGACCATTCAGCTAATAATTCTATAAAATCCCAGAGGATTGGGTCTGAAAATATATTCTCGCAAAGTAATACTATATTAGGAAGAAAAAAATGGGGAGCAATTCCCCATAAACCATTATGAAGGAGGTCTATGATGAAATCTTTGAAAGAAGGGGATCCGGGCAAAAGGTCAATGATGATGGATGAGCTTCTTTCCGATCTTATAAGGAGGTTTGACTATCTCGGCTCTGAGCAGAAGCTGGGGTTCATGAAAATGTGTGCTGAGAATTCCAGGGGGCAAAAAAAGCTGCTAAAGAAAATTCTTTCTATATGGCTAAAGGCGTCGTATCCGAGGGTTCCTTCGAAGAGCGATATATGGATGGAGACCCGTTTAAAGAATAATATGAAGTTAAAGCCCAAGGAATTAGCCATTCAGTGTGCGAATTATTTAAAGATCCCTAAAGAAATGATACCCTATCTTATAAAATTGGCTCAGAAGGTTAAGCAACGTTTGAGGATGCGGGAAAAAAGGCGTCCAGTCCTTAACTGAAGGAGAATACTGTTCTGCGAAACAACTTCACATGTGATCTTAACGATTCAAAAAAACAATAAATGGGACGGTCTAAAAGAAGGTGTAAGAGAGGCTGACCTGACGAATAAGGCTCAGTTTTCCCATCTTTCTTTTCTCTAACTTACTGGGAAGCACCCCGAAGTTGTAAAAGGTATAAATATCGATGGCCGTAAGGAAGAGCTTTACCACTCGGCCATTGCTTAGCTCTACATCGTAGTACCTTCCAATAGACCCCTCGGGGATCTCACAGGAGAGAAAGCCTGCCTCCCTGAAACTCTCGACGATTCTTCTGAGGGCCTCCCTCTTTTCCAGAACCCTCCATAGAGTCATATCCATGACTTTTTTCTTTAAAGCGAACTCTCTGGCCCATTGATAGATAGAGGGAGTAGGGCGAAAAATAGACCATAAAGTCATGGCTGAAAGCCTCCCACTTCCCTCGATATTGGACCTCATTGATATGAGGCATGATAAATTTACAAAACTCCTTGGGATCGAACCATTCCTCAAACCTTCTCGATCTGAAACCAAACATCCCCCCTGTGGCCTCCTCCTGTCTTGCCAGAGTGTCTGCCCTCTGAATATCCACATCGAAGAGGTCCTTGACTTGTTCATGATGTCTCCTTATCATCTCGAGGGTCGAAGAGAACCACCAGGGAAGCTCCCCGGAGAAAGAAAACAACTTCTCAATCATTCGGGCCCCAAGCTCCCCATGGTCATCAATCCCCTCTTTCCCCTTCTCAGCCCTCAAAGAAGGAAGCTTCCCCAGATCATGACCAAACGAGAGGACTAAGAGTTTGGGGATAAGAGAATTGGGACGTCTCTCCTCCTCGATAATAAGCTTCAACATCTGCCTGGCTACATTCATACTATGTTCCAGGAGGGAGACTCTCCTCAGGGCCCTGTAGATCGCCATGGGATATCCCTCCCTCAGTCTGTCCGATTCCAGAACCGAAGGACAGTCTCCTTCCCGATCAAGAAGATAAAGGAGGGCCAAATACCCCTCCACAGCCGAAAAGATCTCAAGGATGCGCTGGTAAGGTTTAAAAAACTCCAAAATAAGCTCAGGAGTCTTAAAAACAAACAGGGGCCGCTCCTTCCGAAACACATAGATATAAGGATGGGTATGCTCAAAAACCAGCCCTTCAGACATTTCTTCCTCCTCAAGAGTCAGGTTTCAAAATCATAATCCTTAATAATGCGTCAATATTGAAATCAAATTTATGGCAAATATAGTATTTTCAAGGTTAGAAGGCTATAATGAATTAATTCCACAAACCGTCCAAAAAGGACGGTTTGTGGAACAGATATTGTCTC
>Ga0209479_1002882_pt1 | contig 10763 bp, 10 predicted proteins | sample DewCreD2012metaG_2_FD_184112 | JGI IMG/M metagenome (GOLD analysis project Ga0209479, IMG submission 184112) | Hot spring sediment bacterial and archeal communities from British Columbia, Canada, to study Microbial Dark Matter (Phase II) - Dewar... ...
CACCCCCAGGAAGGGACCCCAGGGGTTCTTGGCCCCGGGCGGGGTGGGGAAGGGGGCGATGCCGAAGTCGATCTTGGCCTTCTTGTAGTCGCCCAGGGCCCAGGGGCCGTTGATGATCATGGCCAAGGCCCCGTCCTTGAAGGCGCCGTCCGCCACGCCGTAGTCCACCCCTTCGGGCACCAGGTTGTAGCGGAAGCGGAGGTCCTTGATGAACCCTAAAGCCTTTTCCCCTACTTCCCCGCCTATCAAGAGCTTGGAGGGGTCCAGGTTGCCCTTGGCGTCCTTGGCGAAGACGTTGTCCGCTCCAAAGGCCCGGAAGAAGCCGAAGTTGAAGTAGGGGTCGCCGATGTTATACAGAAAGCCGAAGGTGGAACCGGTGGTGAGCTTCTGGGCCAGGGCCAGGAACTCCTCCCAGGTCTTGGGGGGGTCTTTTACGTACTTCTTGTTGTAGATGAGGGCCACGCTCTCGGCGAAGGCGGGAAGGCCCATGAGCTTGCCCCCAAAGGTGAAGGCCTCCACCGCCACGCTTTGCAGATCAGAGAGGTAGCTTTGCGTCACGTACTTGCCCATGGGCTCCAGCACCCCGGCCTGGGCCATCTCCCCCAGCCAGTCGTGGGGGATGGAGACCACCAGGTCCGCCGCCTGCCCCTGGGGTGCCCCCAGGATGAACTTCTGCTTGATGTCCCCGAAGGGGACCTCCACCACCTCCACCTTGGTGCCGGAGGTCTTCTCGAAAGCCTGGGCTTGGGCTTTGAGCCATTCCAGCTCGGGGCCGCCAAAGTGGGTCCACACCGTAATCTTCCCCTGGGCAAGGGCCAGGGAAAGCCCAAGGGCCAGTACCGCCAGTGCTTGTTTCATACTCCACCTCCGGGCGCGTGGTAGCGCTTCCGCTTTAACTTTTTTCCGCGCCCTGGGGGTTGATTATACTCCTACTTTCCCGGGGCGCAAGTCCCCCCTAATAAAGGGCCCGCACCACCTCAAAGGCGATGAGGGCCAGGATTCCCACCTCCACTGCCTGGCTTCTTAGGTGGACCACCTCCTCGGTGACCATCTCGTAGGTGGCCTCGAGGACCCTGAGCTTCTCCTCCAGGCTCCGCTCCAGCTCGTGGGCCCCGTAAAGCTCCAAGGCGGCCCGGTAGATCTTGGCGTAGAAGAGGTCCTCGGTGATGCGCAAGGCTCCCTCCATCCGGGCCCGTACGTCGGCGATCTCCGCGTGGAGGGCCATGAGGCGCCGCCTTAAGCGCTGAAGCTTCCCGTAGCCCCAAAGGCCCCGGTGCCTGAGCACCTGGGGTACGGCCTCCAGCTCCTGGGTGAGGACCCCGTCGTAGTAGGAAAGCTCCAGAAGCTGGGCGTGCACGAACTCCACCAAATCGGCCACGTCCCAGATGCCCTCCGAGTCCAGGATGAAGACCCGGTCAAACCCCAGAAGGGCCAGGTCCTCGGTGGAGTAGCTGTAGCGGTAGCGCTCCATCTCCCGCCTGACCTCGGGGGCGAACTCCTCCTCGGCTCCCATCCAAAGGGGGGTGAGGTCCACAGGGGGGGCGTGGGCCTTTGCCCCTTCTATCCCCAGGGCGTGGTAGACGGTGAACTCCTCGCTCAGGCGTTTTTCCTCGGGATGGAGGAGGGCGCCTTGCAGGTAGGGCTCGAGAGCCGCCAGCTCCGCCAGGAAAAACCCTTCCCAAAAGGGAAGCTCGGGCAAGGCCAGGGCCTTTTCCAGGAAGGCTTCCCAGGGTACCTTCTCCCCCAGGTGCACCCGGAGGGAAAGGGAGGCTACCCCGAACTCGTAGAGCCGGGCGGTGAGAAGGCCGGAGATCCCCTCCACGCTCCTCACCCCAAGCTCCACCTGCGCCGGGGGGTTTTCAAAGCGCACCGCCCCCAGCCGGGGCCGGGAGAGGCGAAGCCTGGGGGTAGCCAGGCGGGAGAGATCGATCTCGTCCGCCAGGTCGTAAAGGCGGTAAAGGGCGATGTGGGGCGAGAGGAGGTTCATGGGAAGTCCGGGGTCATTCCAGATGGGAGATCTCCCGGGGAGGGGGACCCTGTTCGTAGGCTTTCAGAAGGGCCTTTATGGCCTGGCCCCGATGGGAGTAGCGGGCCTTTTCCTCCAGGGTCATTTCCGCAAAGGTCTTGCCCGCCTCGGGCACGTAGAAGAGGGGGTCGTACCCGAAGCCCCCTTCCCCTCGGGGGGCCTCGAGGATGTACCCCTCCACCTGTCCCTCGTAGGTTTCCACATGCCCGTCGGGGTAGGCCAGGACCAGGACCGCCACGAAGCGGGCCTTGCGCTCCTCCCCCTTGAGGTGGCGCATCCTCTCCAGAAGGTAGACGTTCCGCTCCCGGTCGGTTTCCCTTCCCCCATAGCGGGCGGAGTAGACCCCGGGTTCCCCCCCTAGGGCGGGCACCTCGAGGCCCGAGTCATCCGCCAGGGCGGGAAGGCCCGTGGCCTTGGCCACGTAGGCGGCCTTGAGGAGGGCGTTTTCCAGGAAGGTGGCGCCCTCCTCCTTGGGCATGCGCAGGGGAAAGTCGGCCAGGGAAAGAAGGGTCCAGCCCAAAGGAGCCAGGCCCTCCTTAAGCTCCCGCACCTTCCCGGGGTTGCTGGTGGCCAAGACCAGGCGCATCCCTTCTAGGATACTCCCTTAAGGGCCTGGACCACTTCCTCCGGGGAATCCAGTGGGGTAAGGAGGGCGAGGTCTTTGGGATCGATGGCCCCTTGTTCTTTCAGGGATTCCATCCAGTTCAGAAGCCCTTGCCAGTACCCCCGGTCCAAGGCGAAGACGGGGAAAGGGTGAACCTTTTCCGTCTGGATGAGGACCAGGACCTCGGAGAGCTCGTCCAGGGTGCCGAACCCCCCGGGCAGGAAGACGAAGGCGCGGGCGTAGCGCACGAAAAGCACCTTGCGCACGAAGAAATAGCGCAGGGTGAGGGTATGGGTCTGGTAGGGGTTGGGCTTCTGCTCGTGGGGAAGCTCGATGTTCAGGCCCACGCTCACCCCACCTGCCTCAAAGGCTCCTCGGTTCACGGCTTCCATGACCCCACCCCCGCCGCCCGTCACCACCCCGAAGCCTGCTTCCGCTAATGCCCTTCCCAGCCGGTAGCCCAGGGCGTAGGCGGGGTGGCCTTCCCCGAAGCGGGCCGAGCCGAAAACGGAAACCAGGGGGACCTCTATCTCCGAAAGGGTTTCAAACCCCTCCACGAACTCCGCCAGGATGCGGAAAAGCCGCCAGGCATCCTCGTGGTGAAGCTGGTCGATCAGGGGCTTCTTGGCCATCAAAGCTCCTCCAGGCTGACCTGCTTTAGCTCCTCCACCTTCACCCCCAGGCGCTCCGCCAGGTTCCGGTAGCTTTCCGGATCCCCCGTGACGAAGTGCACCACCCGCCCTTGGCCCTCGGGGTTTAAAAGCCCCTCCTCCCTTAGGGCTTTGGCCACCGCTTCCGCCGTGGCCTCGGCGGAATCGATGAGCCTCACCCCGGGCAGGACCTTGGCCAGGGTGCCCTTCAGGAAGGGGTAGTGGGTGCAGCCCAGGATCAGGGCCTCGAGGTCCTGGGGGGCGTCCTCGAGGTAGTGCTGGGCCACCAATAGGGCCACGGGGTCATCCCAAAGCCCTTCCTCCACCAAGGGCACGAAGAGGGGGCAGGCCCTGGCCCAAGACACCTCCACGTAGCGCTCGTAGGCCCGGCTTTCCACCGTGGCCTGGGTGCCGATGAGGCCCACCTTGCCGTGCCCTTGGGCGGCCTTGGCCACGGGTTCCAGCACCCCGAAGACGGGCACCGAAAGGTCCTCGGCCAGATCGGGAAGGGCCGCGGAGCTTGCGGTGTTGCAGGCCACCACCAAGGCCTTGACCCCTTGCCGGAGCAAAAACCCCGCGATCTCCCAGGCGAAGCGCCGCACCATGGAGAGGGGTTTACTGCCGTAGGGTACCCGGGCGGTGTCGCCGAAATAGAGGAAATCCTCCTGGGGCAGGGCCTGGCGCAAAGCGGAAAGCACCGTAAGCCCCCCTACCCCCGAGTCAAAGACGCCGATGGGCCGCCTAGGGTCCTTCACGAGCCGCCATCATACCCTGGACGGAAAAGGGGGGGTGCTATACTATCAGGGTTGCCCCGGTGGGGGGCAAGGGAGGTGCGCAAGTTGAGGCTGGTCACGTCCGAGTCGGTCACGGAAGGGCACCCGGATAAGCTGGCGGACCGGATCTCCGACGCCATCCTGGACGCCCTGATTGCCCAGGATAAGAAGGCCCGGGTGGCGGCGGAAACCCTGGTCACCACGGGGCTAGTGTTCGTGGCAGGAGAGATAACCACCGAAGGGTATGTGGACATCCCCGGCCTGGTGCGCAAGACGGTGAGGGAAGTGGGCTACACCCGGGCCAAGTACGGTTTTGATGCCGACACCTGTGCGGTCCTCACCGCCATCGACGAGCAGTCTCCGGACATCGCGGGCGGGGTCAACCTCTCCTACGAGTGGCGGGTGCTCAAGTCCACGGATCCTTTGGACCGGGTGGGCGCGGGGGATCAGGGCCTCATGTTCGGTTACGCCACCGACGAGACCCCAGAGCTCATGCCGCTTCCCATCACCCTGGCCCACCGCCTCACCATGCGCCTGGCGGAGGTGCGCAAGACGGGGCTTCTTCCCTACCTGCGTCCCGACGGCAAGGCCCAGGTCACGGTGGTCTACGAGGGGGATAGGCCCCTTTACGTGAAGACGGTGGTGGTTTCCGCCCAGCATTCCCCGGAGGTGGAGCAGGACCAGCTTCGTGAGGATCTCATCCGCGAGGTGGTGCGCCAGGCCATCCCCCCTGAGTACCTGAAGGAGGGGGAGACGGAGTACCTCATCAACCCCTCGGGCCGGTTTATCCTGGGAGGGCCCCATGCGGACACCGGGCTCACCGGGCGCAAGATCATCGTGGACACCTACGGGGGAGCGGTGCCCCACGGAGGCGGAGCCTTCAGCGGCAAGGACCCCACCAAGGTGGACCGTTCCGCCAGCTACTACGCCCGCTATATGGCCAAGAACCTGGTGGCGGCAGGCCTGGCCCGGCGGGCCCTGGTGGAGCTGGCCTACGCCATCGGCAAGGCCAGGCCCGTTTCCCTCAGGGTGGAGACCTTCGGCACCGGGACCTTGCCCGATGAAAAGCTCACGGAAATCGTGAAGCGGGTCTTTGACCCCAGGCCCTTGGCCATCATCGAGGAGCTGGACCTCCTCCGTCCCATCTACACCCCCACCAGCGCCTACGGGCATTTTGGCCGCGCGGGTTTTCCCTGGGAGGAAACCGACCGGGTGGAGGCCCTGAGGCGGGAAGCCGGCCTCTGATGCCACCCCATCCCGCCCTTGCGGGCAGGGGGCCCCGGTGGGGAGGGGTGGGTTTAACCCACCTCCACCCGGTTTTTCCCCCGGCGCTTGGCCTGGTAAAGGGCGTCGTCGGCCCGTTTGAGGAGGGAAAGGGGGGAGTCCTCCGGGTGGGCCTGGGCCACGCCAATGCTGACGGAAAGCCCTTCCACCGGGGGAATCCTTAAAGCGGCCACCGCCTGGCGCAAGCGCTCCGCCAGGCGCACCGCCTGGGCCAAGGGGGTTTCCGCAAGAAGGATGGCGAACTCCTCCCCCCCGAGGCGCACGGCCCGGTCGCTTTGCCGGAGGTGGTCTTCCAGGCAACGGGTGAGGCTTTTGAGCACCCGGTCCCCCACAGGGTGGCCGTAGCGGTCGTTAACCTGTTTGAAGTGATCCAGGTCCAGGATCAGGAGGGAGAGGGGCCGGCCATAGCGCCGGACGCGGAAGAGCTCTCTTTCCAAAACGAGGTCCAGGTAGCGCCGGTTCCTGAGGTTGGTGAGGGGGTCGGTGTAGGCATCCAGCCGGGCCTCGAGGTAGCCCTCCCTGACCCGCACCAGCATGTAGAGGAGGCCCACATAGGCCAGGTTGGCCCCGAAGAACTGGGCTAAAGCGTTGAGGTGCTCCGCATGGAGGTGGCCGCGAAAGCTCCCCAGCAGGGAAAGGAGAAAGAGGGCAAGCAGATAGAGAAGCGCAAGGCGCACGGCCTGTCGCGTTTGAAAAAAGAGGAAACTGCTAAAATACACGAAAGGAACCCAGTAGGCGGCGGGGGAGAGGCCCATGGGGTTGGGTCTGATGAGAAGCTGGTAGGCCAAGGTGGTGAGGAGGTAGCCGACCACCAGGAGATGGGCCAAGGGCAGAACCCAGGAGCTGGTACGGGGAAAGCGCCAGAGGATTATGGCCAAAAGAGAAAAGCCCAGGGCCAGAAAGGGCAGGAGGAAGCGGTCCACGGGGTCCAGCTCCGCGGCCCTCGAGGCGGCAAAGGCCACCAGGGCCAGAAGGGCCCCGAGGGGCAGGAGCCATAAGGCCATCCTGCGCCTTAAGGGATGCAAGGGATCCAGGAGCTCGAGGGTAGGGTACAAGTTAGCTCCAGTATAGGGGTTTCCTGCCTGGGCCATGCCCCCAGGATGACCCTACCCCCCTTAACGGATCCTTAACGGGCCTTCAGTCCTCCAGGTAGGTGTAACCGCGAAGCTCGCGCATGTACCGCTCCAAAAAGGCGCCTTTCTCCACGGGGGAGAGGCGGCTTTGCCGCACCAAGCGCTCCACCCCCTGGAAAAGCTCCCGGGCGGTGAAGCCCATTTTCTCGATGACGTCTTCCGCGGTTTCCCCGGGGACGAAGCGTTCTATGGCGAAGCCCTCTTCGTCCACCACCACGTGGGCTTCCCCCACCTGGCCGAAGAGGTTGTGGTTGCTGCCCAGCACGTCCTGATAAGCCCCCACCAGGAAGACGCCCAGGTAGTAGTCCTCCCCCGGGCGGATGGGGTGGACGGGCAGGCTCTGGCGCACATCGTGCAGGTCGATGAAGCGGTCTATCTTGCCGTCGGAGTCGCAGGAGATGTCCACCAGGGTAGCCTGGCGGGTGGGGGGCTCGTTAAGGCGGCTTAGGGGGACGATGGGGAAGAGCTGGTGGATGGCCCAGGCGTCGGGAAGGCTTTGGAAAATGGAAAAGTTGCAGACCAGCTTGTCGGCCAAGAGCTTCTCCAGATCCTCAAACTCATCGGGAGCGTAGGGCAGTTCCCGCACGATGGCGTAGACCCGCCGGGCGATGTGGTAGAAGATCTCCTCCGCCAGGGCGCGGTCCCGCAGGGATACGAGCCCCAGGTCGTAAAGGGTCTGCAGGGTTTCCTTGTCGGCGAAGGCGTCGTGGTAGACCTCGCGGAAGTTCTTGGGGGAGAGGGTTTCCAGGCTCTCCCAAAGCTCCTTGACCAGAGGGTGGGCCTCCGCGGGCGGGGGAGCAGGCCGGGTCTCCCCCGGGGGGGTGATCACGTCGATGACCTCGAGGACCAGGACCTCATGATACGCGGTCACCGCCCGGCCCGACTCCGTCACCAGGGTGGGATGGGGCTCCCCTTGGGCCTCCACCACCTCCTTGGTCACGTAGACCAGGTCCTCGGCGTACTCGGGGAGGGTGTAGTTGGCGGAGGCGTAGAAGTTGGTCTTGGAGCCGTCGTAGTCCACGGCCAGGCCCCCGCCCAGGTTCAGGTACTGGAGGGGAGCCCCCAGCTTCCGGAGCTGCACATAGGTCTGGGCTGCCTCCCGCACCGCCGCCTTGATCTTGCGGATATCCGTCACCTGGCTACCGATGTGGGCGTGGATCATGACCAGGGCATCCAGGAGCCCTTCTTCCTTCAGGATCTCCACCGCCCGGATGATCTCCGGGGTCGTGAGGCCGAACTTGGCGTTTTCCCCGCCGCTGGCTTCCCACTGCCCTGCTCCCTTGGCCTTCAGCTTGTAGCGGATGCCCAGGCTGGGCCGCACGCCCAGCTCCTTGGAAATGCGGATCACCCGGGAAAGCTCGGCGAACTTCTCCAAGGTGATGACCACGTTTCGGGAAAGTTTCTTCCCCGTTAGGGCCAGGCGGATGAAGTCGTCGTCCTTGAAGCCGTTGGTGGTGATGAGGGCCTCCGGGGAAAGGTCTTGGGCCAGGATTAGGGCGAGTTCCGCCTTGCTTCCCGCCTCGAGGCCGTAGTGGTAGGGCCTCCCCGCCTTGGCCACGGTTTCCAGCACCAGCCGGCGCTGGTTCACCTTCACGGGGTAGACCCCGCGGTAGCCTCCCGTATAGCCGTACTTTTCCATGGCCCTGCGAAAGGCCTCGTTCAGCTCCCGCACCCGGGCCTCGAGGATCTGGGGGAAGCGGAGCACCAGGGGCAGGGGCCGCCCCTCGTCCCTGAGGGCTTCCACGATCTCCAAAAGGGAAGCGGAAGGGCCTTCCGGGCCCAGGGGGGTTACCTCCAGCTCCCCGTCCCGCCCTACCCGGAAGAACCCCGCCCCCCAGTAGGGCACCAGGTAGATCTCCTCAGCTTCCTTGGGGGAAAAGCGCCTGGCGGTTTTCAATCCCGTTCAACCTCCGCCCTTGAGTGTAGGGCGGAAGGGGCGGCTTGGGAAGAGGTTGGGCTCCGGTAAAGGTACCCCTCGCCTTCCCTGGGGATTTCCTCCGGGTCCACCAGGTAGAGGAAAGGGCCTCCCGTTTGGTTTACCAGGGCATAGCCCCGTTCTTTGAGAAGGGGATGCAAGGCCTCCTCGGCTTGAAAGGCAAGGGGTACCGGGCCCACTTCTTTCAAGACCTCCTCCAAAAGGTCCAGCCAGCGGGCCAGTTGGGTGGGGTCCAGGCCCTGGGGGACTGCAATCCGGACCGCTCCCCTTTTCTCGCCGAATAACCCAAACCGCCTTAAGAAACGCCTTAAGGTACGCCTCTCCTCCCCGGAAGGCTGGAAGGAGAAGTGCTTGTGGCCAAAGACGCTGAAGCGGAATCCCGCCGGGGCCAGGCTCCTCAAGCGGCTTATGGTCCTTTTGTCCCCCACCCGGTGCCACCAGGAGAGTTCCACCGTGGGGAAGGCTTTGGCGTAGGCCTTGAAGCCCCCAGGGTAGCCCCTATACCCCTTAAGGCCTTCCAGGATCAAGCCACGCCTCCAAAAAGGCCAGCCCCATCCGGGCCATCAAGGGGGTGATGGTGTGCCCGGCTCCTTCCTCCACAAACCAGGCTAAGCGGCCTTCGGGGTAGTGGGGCCTCAAGGCCTCCACGGTTTTCTCCATGCGGGAAAGGGGCACGATCAGGTCCTTGGTGCCGTGGAGGTGGAGCAGGGGCACACCTCCATAGGCTTCCCCCCTCTGGGCAGGAGGGGTTTCGTAAAGGGCCAGGACCCGGGTATCCCGCACCTCCTGACCCTGGGGAAGCTTCATGGGGAAGCCGCTTCCGATGAAGGCCAGGGCCCCTTCCGCCCGGAAACCCTGGGATAGAAGCAGGTGCACCACAAAGGCTCCCAGGCTCCCCCCCGCCAGGAAAAGGGGTAGGCCGAAGCGCCCCCTGGCCTCCTGGGCCACTTCCCTCCCTTCCTCGGCGAAGGCCAGGGCCACCTGGTACACCTCCTCCACATACCTGGGGCTTTTGGAGGAAGGGGGTGGGCCCTCCCGTTTCCCGTGCCGGGGGGCGTCAAAGGCCAGGAGGAGGAAGCCCCTTTCCACATACCCCGGGAGGAGGGAAAGGATGTGCTCCCTCGAGCCCTGAAGCCCGTGGAGGGCCAGGAGGAGGGCCCTCGGGCGCTCGGGGATGTGGGCCAGCACGCTTTGCCCCGCCAGGGTGAAGGCTTCTTTCCGCATCCCGCTTCCCTCAGGTGAACAGGCTGGACACCGACTCTCCCCGGTGGATGCGCCAGATGGCCTCGGCGAAGATGGGGGCCACGGGGAGGGTCTTGAGCTTGGGACCCTCCTTGGGAGGGCAGGTGTCGGTGGCGGCCACCTCCTTCACCGGGCTTTGGGCGATGCGCTCCAGGGCCGGGCCCACATAGACCCCGTGGGTGGCGGCGGCGTAGACTTCCCTGGCCCCAGCTTGCAGGAGGGCTTCTACTGCCTCCACCAGGCTTCCGGCGGTGGAGATCTCGTCGTCCACGATCAAGGCGGTTTTCCCCCTCACCTCCCCCACCAGCATCCGCACCCGCACCTCGGTGTCGGATACCCGCTCCTTGTCGATGAAGGCCAGGGGAAGGCGGAGGCGCCGGGCCAGGGAGCTGGCCCTCTTAAGGTCGCCGGCATCCGGAGCCACCACCACGGCATTTTCCAGGTCCACCCGGGTGGCGAAGTGGTTGGCGATGACGGGCTCGGCGGAAAGGTGGTCCACGGGCACCTTGAAGAAGCCGTGGACCTGCGGGGAGTGCAGGGTCATGGTGAGGACCCGGTCGGCCCCGGCGGTCTGGAGGAGGTCGGCGATGAGCCGGGCGGCGATGGAGATGCGGGGGGCGTCCTTCTTGTCGCTACGGGCGTAGGAGAAGTAGGGGATGACCGCCGTGACCCGGGCGGCGCTGGCTCCTTTGGCGGCGTCCACCATCATGAGGAGTTCCATGAGGTGGTCCTGCACCGGAGGGGTCAGGGACTGGACGATGAAGACATCCCCTTCCCTCAGGCTTTCCTCGAAGCGCACGAAGAGGTTGTCGTTGGCGAAGCGCTGGGTGGCGCTTTTGCCCAAGGGCAGGCCTAGGGCCTCGGCGATGGCTTGGGCCAGGGGTTTGTTGGACTGACCGGAGAAGATCAGGAGGGGGCGGTCCATGCCGTTCCCCAAGATACCACGGGAGAGGGGTATGCCCAAGTCGGCCCCGAAGGGGGCTACTTGGGTCAGCCCCGAAGGGGCTACTTAAAGGAGGGTAAGGGCTTCCTGCAAGGGAGTGGTGACCTCCGGACCCGTGGGGTGCAGGTAGACGTTCACCTCGGTGCGCACCCCGAAGCCAGGCAGGTAAAGC
>Ga0209479_1002890_pt1 | contig 10740 bp, 8 predicted proteins | sample DewCreD2012metaG_2_FD_184112 | JGI IMG/M metagenome (GOLD analysis project Ga0209479, IMG submission 184112) | Hot spring sediment bacterial and archeal communities from British Columbia, Canada, to study Microbial Dark Matter (Phase II) - Dewar... ...
GGAGGGGTACGTGAGCGGCTGGGACGATCCGCGCATGCCCACAATCTCGGGGCTGCGCCGTCGCGGCTACACGCCAGAGGCCATCCGCGCCTTCTGCCGGCGCCTCGGCGTGAGCAAGAGTGAAAGCCTGGTCGATATCGGCCTCCTCGAGCACTATGTGCGGGAGGACCTCAACCGGCGTGCCCCCCGCGTCATGGTAGTGCAGCGGCCCCTCCGGGTTGTCATCGACAACTATCCGGAGGACCTCGTCGAGGAAATGGAGGCCATCAACAACCCCGAGGACCCATCCGCGGGGACTCGCAGGGTGCCCTTCTCGCGCGTGCTCTACATCGAGCGGGAGGACTTTATGGAGAACCCGCCCAGCCACTTTTACCGGCTGGCCCCGGGTCGCGAGGTCCGCCTGCGATACGCCTGCTTTATCCGCTGCACCGACGTGGTGAAGGACCCGCAGACCGGCGAGGTCGTCGAAGTCCATTGCACGTACGACCCGCAGACCCGCGGCGGCGACGCGCCTGACGGGCGCAAAGTCAAGTCCACGCTCCACTGGGTCTCGGCGCGGCATGCCATCCCGGCGACCGTGCGCCTGTACGACCGGCTGTTCCTGAAGGAAAACCCGAACGACGTCGAAGAGGGCAAAGACTTTACTGATTACCTGAACCCGAACTCGCTCGAGGTCGTGACCGGCTGTTGGGCCGAGCCGAGCCTGGCCAGTGCAGTGCCCGGCGACCGCTTCCAGTTCGAGCGCCTGGGCTACTACTGCATGGATCCGGACAGCCGGCCGGGCGCACTGGTATTCAACCGGACGGTGAGCCTGCGCGACCCCTATGCCAAGGTCCTGAAGGCGACGCTGGGGCAGTAGCGTCGCCATATCCCGTGACGCTGGAGTTTGGCCTTGTGAGGTCTTCATCCGTCACCACCGGCTCTGACGGTCCTGAGCCGCCGTAGGCGCTCGCGGGTCGTCGAGGCCGGTGCCCCCGCCGCAGCGGGGATCCAGGAAAAAGGGAATGCCCCGGGGGGATGGGGCAGTGCCCCTCGAATGCGTTGGCCCGCCCGTGGCACAACCGGTCCGCCTCTGAAGGCGCTAGGGTTCGGGGGCGGACAGGGGTGCTGTGCCTGTCGATGGTAGGGGCGGAACGAGAGCCGGATCGTTTCGGTCCCAGCCCCGGAGGGGCTTTTCCCTTTCAGCGCGGGGCTTCCAGCCCCGCGCGCCATGCGCCGGTCAGCTGGACTCGACCCTCCCGCCCGTTTGGGGGCGGACAGGCGGAGCCGAGACGCGTCGCCGTACGAACAGACTGTGGGACGCGTGCGGACCCCGTCGCTTGGTTCCTGTTCGTCCAACGGGACAGATGGCGCTGGCTCTGCGCGCGTGATGCTCGGGGGGTGGGGGCTCCGCTCCGCCGCGAGACCCCCTACCGTTCCCCGATACTGTTGGTAAACGATTCCGTGGGGTTAGGTGTCCAGGTCTGCAGGATCTCCTTAACATGACAGGGCCTGGCTTCTGTGGCAGAATGGTCGCAACACTGGCCCGAGGCCATAGAAACCCGAGGACTCCAGACATGTCTCTGCATATGAAGGACGTATTCGCTGTGCCCGAGGAGACCAAACGTGTTGCCCGTGCTGCGTTTCCGAAGGGTAACGCGTACATGAGGTTTCGGGATGAGATCGGCCCTGTGTACGCGGATAGCAGGTATGCATCGCTGTTTGCTGAGGTGGGGCGACCGGCGGAGTCCCCTGCGCGTTTGGCGCTCGTCAGCGCTATGCAGTTCGCCGAAGGGCTGACTGATCGGCAAGCGGCAGACGCAGTGCGCAGCCGAATCGACTGGAAGTACATGCTGGGGTTGGAACTCACCGATCCCGGTTTCGATTTTACCGTCCTCAGCGACTTTCGTCGTCGTGTGGTAGAGGGGGGCGCCGAGGCCCAATTGCTGGATGACATGCTTGCGCGCTTCAAGGCCCATGGCCTCATCAAAGCGCGGGGTCGACAACGGACCGACTCGACCCACGTGCTGGCGGCCACACGGACGCTGAACCGGCTGGAGTGCGTCGGTGAGACCTTGCGCCACGCGCTGAACACTCTGGCGGCTGCTGCACCCCAATGGCTGTACCCGCAGATCAAGCAAGAGTGGATCGATCGCTACGGCAAGCGTCTGGACGAGTACCGGCTTCCAAGAGGCAAAGACGAGCGTCGCGCACTGGCTGAGGTCATGGGCGCTGACGGCTCCGCACTGTTGAGCAGTATCTATGCAACGGATGCCCCTGAATGGCTGCGGCAGATACCCGCCGTGGAGACTCTGCGCCGGGTTTGGGTACAGCAGTTCTATGTTGTGGATGGGCAGTTGAGGTGGCGGGAGTCTGGTAATGTGCCCCCGTCGTCGTTGTTGATCGAGACCCCCTACGACATCGAAGCCCACTACTCGACCAAGCGCGAGACTACCTGGGTGGGCTACAAGGTGCATCTGACCGAGACCTGCGACGAAGACATGCCCAATCTCATCACCCATGTGGAGACAACCTCCGCGACGGTCCCGGACACCAGTGTCACGGACAAGATCCATGCTGACCTCGCCGAGAAGGACCTCTTGCCAAGCCAGCACCTGCTCGATACGGGCTACACCGATGCCGACCACTTGGTCAACAGCAAGCGCAAGTATGGCATTGATCTGTGCGGCCCTGTGCGAGAGGACGCCAGTTGGCAGAGCCACGCGCAGGAAGGCTTCGCAGCGTCCTGCTTCAAGATCGACTGGGCAGCGCAGAGCGCGACATGCCCTGCCGGCCAAGTCAGCCGCACCTGGAAAACCGAGCGCGACCGTGGCCATGACGTGATCCGTGTCGGCTTTGCTGCCGAGGATTGCACACCCTGTCCCCATCGTCGCCAGTGCACCCGCGCCAAGGCACGTCCTCGAATTCTCAAGCTATGGCCGCAGGAGCAACACACCGCCCTCCAGGCCGCCCGAGAACGCCAACTCACTGATGCCTTCAAGGAGACCTATGCTCAGCGCGCAGGCGCCGAAGGAACTGTCTCGCAAGGGACACGAAGGTCGGGCCTGCGGCGATCGCGCTACATAGGACAAGCGAAAACCCATTTGCAGCATGTTCTCACAGCTGCAGGCATCAACCTGGTCCGCATCATGGCCTGGCTCCAGGGCGTGCCGCGAGAAGCAACCCGCACTGCGCGCTTTGCTGGGCTCGCTGCAGGCTAGAACCCGCAACTGCCAGCTATGGTTTACCAACAGTATCGGGAACGGTAGGGGGTCTCGCAGCAGAGCGGAGCTCCCACCCCCCCCCGAGCATCACGAGCGCGCAGCCAGCGCCATCTGTCCCCTTGGACGAACAGGAACCAGGCGACAAGCTCCGCACGCGTCCCACTTGAAGCGGCCCACAGTCTGCTCGTACCGCAACGCGTCTCGGCTCCGCCTGTCCGCCCCTGAACGGGCGGGGGGTCGAGTCCAGCTGACCGGCGCACAGCGCGCGGCGCTGGAAGCCCGGCGCTGAAAGGGAGAAGCCCCTCCGGGGCTGGGACCGAACGCTGCGGTTCTCGTTCCGCTCCTACCATCGAGAGGCAGAGCGCGCCTGTCCGTCCCTGAGCAGCGCGACTGCAGGGGTGGAACAGTGACGTACCAGAGACCGCTTCGCGCCGAGAGATCACCCCCATCCCCCGGCGCGCGCCCTGTCGAAAGCCGGCCCCGGCGCCAGAAGCATGAACCAGAAGGGGCGACGGCGCAGGCGCGGCTCCTCCAGAGCGGCCTCGGCGGCCAGGCGCTCCACCTCCCGCAGGGTGTAGGCCCGGCGTATCGAGAGCAGGCCATCGTGGCGGCTCAGGCGGTGGCGCGGCCCCCACAGCCGGAAGAGGAGCCACGCGCCCGAGTAAGCGAGGCGGCTGCGGGCCAGATCGGCCAGGATCAGGCCCCGGCGGGCCACCCGGCGCATCTCGCCGAGCAGCGTCAGCGCCTGCCCCCAGGCCAGGTGATGCAGGGTGAAGGAGCAGAGTGCCACATCTGCGCTTGCCGTCGCCAGGGGCAGGCGCAGCCCGTCTGCGCGGACGATGGCGACCCCCTCAACCCCACGCGTCCGAGAGCGCGCCTCAGCCGTGACCTGCGGATGCAGGTCGATGGCGACCGTGCGGAGCGACACCCCCGCCTCTGCGGCAAGCAGGCTCAGGCCCGCGGCCGGGTCTGCGCCGCCGGCCGCCACATCGACAAGGACGGCTTCCTGGCCGCTCAGGGTCCCCAGGAGCGGCCGCAGCGTCCGCTGCAGCGCCGTATCGTATCCCAGCCAGCGCTTGATGGTGGCCAGGTCATCCAGGTTCTGGGCTAGCTGGGCAGGCTCTATCCACTCACTGCCGTCCAGGGACTCGCGCCCGGGACGCTGAAGGCCACGCCCTCCCATCCGTGCCAGGCAGGGCCGCCGGGTTGGAGTCGGAGCGTCCTCCGAGCAGCCGGCATGGTCCACGCCTCAGATCCTGTAGGCGACCTCCGCAGCCTCTCGGATGGCCTCGACGGCCGAGCGCGGCTCGACGGCATCGCCGATGGTGTACAGCTCGGGCACCTTGCCCTGAAGCTCATCGGCCAGCGTCCTCGTGGGCTCGTAGCCGAGCGCCAGCACCACACTGTCGATGGGGCCGATGGTCTCCTCGTGGCCGTCGTGCGTGATGTGCACGCCGGCATCGCTCACGCGGCTGATCTGAGCCTCGGTGATGATGCCGACGTCGTGGTCGGCCAGGTCCTCGAGGACCCAGTAGCGGCGGTCCGCCGTCATGTCGCCGCCGACCGACTCGGTCAGCTCGAGGACGGTCACCTCCTTGTCCATCAGCCCGAGGTGCTCGGCGGTCAGGACGCCAACGGCACCGCCGCCCGCTACCAGCACGTGCTTGCCCGGCATGGCGCGGCCCATGAGCACATCCCGTGCGACCATCGCCTTCTCGCGCATCAGGCCGGGGATGGCCGGCATCTTGGGTCGTGACCCGGTGGCCACAATGACGGCATCGGGCTTGAGCTTGAGAACCTCGTCGGCCGTAGCGCGTTGCCCGAGCCTGACCTCGGCTCCGGAGCGTCGCACCTCGCGGATGAACCAGCGCAGCGCGTTGGCCAGCTCTTCCTTGCGTGGGGCCAGCGCCGCGACCGCAAACTCGCCGCCGAGTCGCGGGTCCTCCTCCAAGAGCGTAACGTGATGGCCGCGCTCGGCGAGGACGAGCGTAGCCTCGAGGCCGGCCGGGCCTCCGCCGACGACGACCACGCGCTTGGGCTTCTGAGTCGGGGTGATGGCAAACTCGCGCTCGCGCCCAACGCCCGGGTTCACCAGGCAGCTGATCGACTTGCCCTCGAGCAGGTAGTTGGCGCAGGCCTGATTGCAGGAGATGCAGGGGCGAATCTCGTCGATCTCCCCACGCTGCGCCTTCTCGACCCAGCCCGGATCGGTGAGCAGCGCCCGGCCCAGGGCGATCATGTCCGCGTGGCCAGCGGCAATCACCTGATCGGCGATGACGGGATCGTGCAGACGCCCGACGGCGATGACCGGGATAGAGACGACCTCCTTGATGCCGCTGGCGAGCGGCACAAAGATGCCGCGCTCCAGGTCCATCGTCGGGATGATGATCAGCCCGGGCGAGGCATAGTTCCCGGCCGAGACGCTGATGGCATCGACTCCGGCATCCTGCAGGTAGCGGGCGATTGCCCGGGTCTCCGTCAGGGTCAGGCCGCCGGGCACATACTCGTCGGCGCTCATGCGGAAGAGGATCGGGTAGTTGTCGCCTACCGCCTGACGGATCTTGCGCACAATCTCGACGGCAAAGCGCGACCAGCCCTCGGGGTTTCCACCATAGTCGTCGGTGCGGCGGTTGGAGAAGGGCGAAAGGAACTGGTTCACCAGGTAGCCGTGGGCGCCGTGCACCTCGACGGCGTCAAAGCCCGCCTGCTGTGCCCGCCGCGCTGCCTGGACAAAAGCCTCCTCGATCTCCATGATCTCGTCTACGGTCAGCTCGCGGGGCACGATGCCCGATGAAGGATCGGGGAGGGGCGAGGGGGCTATGGGCTGCGTTCCGGTCACGGCGGGGCTCGTCTGTCGGCCGGCGTGGAAGAGCTGCACGGCGATCTTGGCGCCGCCCTCGTGCACCAGCCGGGTCAACTCCTGCAGGCCAGGGATCAGGTCATCCTTGTAGATGCCCAACTCGTTGCGAAAGCCCTTGCCATCGGGGCGCACGTAGGTGGCCTCCACTTCGATCAGGCCAACGCCGCCCCAGGCGCGGGCTACCAGGTAGTCGATCAGGCGCTGCGTGACGGCCCCATCCTCCGTGGCAAAGTTGGTCACCATGGGGGCCATCACCACGCGGTTTTTCAGCTCCATGCCTCGGATCCTAATGGGCTGAAAGAGGTGGGAGAGGTTGGCCATTACCTTCACTCCTTTCGCACAGAGGCTGCGCGAAGCGGAGCAAGATACATGCCACATGCGCACCGGGCCGACTGGCACGTTTGTTGCTGACCGGCAGCGCAGGTCGCGCCGATGCCGGAATGTGTGGAGTAAGGAGTCAATGGCAGAACGGGATGATGCCGAACTGACCGCCGCAGTGCTGGCCGCCCTGAGGAGAAACACCTTCCTCAGGCCCCTCGCCATCGATGTGGTCGTCGACGATGGGGTCGTCACGCTGAGCGGTTCTGTAGAATCCGAGCTGATCCGTCAGACCGCCGAGCGGGAGGTGCGTCTGATCGAGGGCGTCAAAGACGTCCAGAACATGCTGACCGTCATGGGCGCCGAGTCCTCGAGCCGCTCGGATGAGGAAATTGAGCGGGAAGTGCGCGAGGCTATGGCCGCCGACCCCACCATTGACCCGGGTCACTTTCACGTGCGGTCGCAGTTTGGGCGGGTTATCATCACCGGCACGGCCGAGTCCTACGAGGAGCAGGAGTCGGCCATCGCCGCGGCCAAGCGGGTGCCGGGCGTAGAGGAAGTGGAGGACCGCATCGAGGTCTCGATACCGATGATCAGCGAGGAGCGGGAGAGCTAGCGCCCGCGGCGGTGCGAGGGCAGGTCCGGATGTTGCTCTGCCGGCCGTCCGCGGGCAGCGGCGCGATCCCGGGCCTTGGCTGCATAGAGGGCCGCGGCAACCTTCGTGGAGGAGCCTGAGACCGGAGGTTGGCATGGAGAGCGACCGTGAGAGGGCAGTTCGCCTTGCCCGGGAGCTGTACCAGCAGAAGAAAGCCGAGGGCATGGACATGAGCAACGGCCCATGCCTGGCCGAGGAGATTATACCCGACTGGTGTGTGGACATCGTCCACTCCCCGCGCCAGCCGGTAGACAATCTGCCCGAGAACCAGTGCCAGTCGTACCGCTCCGGGCGTGTCCACCACTTTGTGGAGCTCGACCTCGAGGGGAACGTCCTCCGCGCCCGGTAGGGCGCGCCATCATCACTGGCATACCTCTTGCTATTCCTGCACTTGACGCTGATTCGCAAGAGGTGACCAGCGATGCAGACCCTGCCGCGCAAGGGCGCGCCGGGGCGCAGCGCCCTAGCCATCATAGGCCTCGCCATCATCATGCTGCCGCTGACGGTCGGCGCAGGCTACCTGCTGCCGAGTCCGGTCGCGCTCGTCACGCCCGGTCCGGTAGAGCCGGTCGACACACTCATCACCATCGACGGGCGCTCCTACGAGCCGCAGGGACGGCTGTATCTCACCTCCCTCCGCCTGACCCTCGAGCCGCGGCTCGGCCACTACCTGCTCGCGCAGCTCCACGCCGACGCCCTTACCGTGCCCAAGGAAGAGGTCGTCCCGGCCGGCGTGAGCCGGGAAGAGTTCCACAGGCTAAGCCAGCGCCTCCTCGCCGAGAGCCAGCTCATCGCTCAGGCGGTCGCGCTGCGCGAGGCCGGCTATGAGGTCCGCCTCGGCAACTCGCAGGTAGAGGTCGTCTCCACCATTCCGGGCACGCCCGCGGAGGGTCTCCTCCATCCGGGCGACATCATCGAGGCGGTCGATGGTGAGAGCATAGCCACGACAGCCGAGCTGGTCAGCATCATACAGGGGCGTGTGAACGGCGAGCCGCTCACCCTACGGGTGCGCCGGGGCCGGCAGAGCACGTCGGTGACGCTGCGGGCGCTGCGCGGCCCGCTCGACACGGAGGGGCCGGTGCTGGGCGCAGTGGCCGTCACGACCGGCCTGGACTGCCGGGCCTCGCTGGAGATCAAGGTCGATAGCGGGCCGCTTGCGGGAGGGCCATCGGGCGGGCTGATCTATGCCCTCGGCGTATACAACGCCCTGGCCACGGAGGATATCACCCGCGGGCACCGCGTCGCCGGGGCGGGCACCCTCCGCCTGAACGGCACCGTTGGCCCGACGGGGGCCGTGCCGCTCAAGGTGCGGGCGGCAGAGGATGCCGGTGCCGAGTACTTCCTGGTCGCGGAGGAGGACGAGGCGGTCGCCCGCGCCGCCGCGAACCAGATGGAGATCATCCCCGTCCACACCTTCAGGGCTGCCCTCGAGGCCCTCCGCGCGCTGGACGCCGCGCCCGGCCGGCGCGGCCCCGCTGCGCCTGCCCGCGGAGATACCACCCTCGCACGCCTGAGCCGATAGGGGTGGCGGTCGACGCCATTGCCTGGACGCCGGGCGGAGCCCGAGCCCTGAAATCCACCTCACCCCGCCGCTGCAGCGGACAGGCAGTGAAGGGCGTCGCAGCCGCCTGCCGCCCGAGGCTCAAGCCTCGGGCTGAAAAGGGGAAAGCCCCCTTCGGGGGCTAGGCCCGAACGCTGCGGTGATTGTTCAGCTCCTGCTGCTGGCCAACAGGGCTCGCCTGTCCGCCCCTGAAAGGGGAAGGGGGAGGGGTCGGTGGCGGCGTCGCTGAACGCGAACTGGGCCAAGAGCAAACTGCAGCCTGCGCGGCGGGCGCACAGTTCGAGCGCCCGCCGCTCCTGTAGTACAATCTCCCAAAGGACAACACCCCAATTCCATACCACTGGCCCAGGAGTTGCTGCGGAGGTCCAGGCACGTTCAGCAACTCGTGGAGGTGGTGGCCATGGCGAGAGGAGCGGGTCTCGTGGTGGGCGAGCAGGCGGTGCAGATTCCGGCGGGCAGGGTGCGCCTCGATGGGAACCTGACGGTCCCGGAGGGAGCTCCGGGGGTGGTGCTCTTTGCGCATGGCTCCGGCTCGAGCCGATTCAGTCCCCGCAATACCTTCGTGGCTCGTGTGCTGCAGGAGGGGGGCCTCGGCACACTGCTCTTCGACCTCCTCACGGAGGGGGAGGCGCTCGACCGCGCCAAGGTGTTTGATATCGACCTCCTCGCGCAGCGACTGCTGGCGGCGACCGACTGGCTGCAGGAGCAGATGCTCCAGGAGGGGATGGGACTGGGCTACTTCGGTGCCTCGACCGGGGCCGCCGCCGCCCTGCAGGCGGCCGCCCTGCGGGGACCGGCCATTCGCGCCATAGTCTCCCGGGGCGGGCGGCCGGACCTGGCCGAAGCGTACCTCTCCCGGGTGACGGCGCCAACGCTGTTGATCGTCGGCGAGCGCGACCCCCTCGTCATCGAGCTCAACGAGGCCGCCTATGGCGCCCTGCAGACGGAGAAGGACCTGGTGATCATCCCCGGCGCGACGCACCTGTTCGAGGAGCCGGGCGCGCTCGAGCAAGTTGCCGAGCTGGCAAGAAACTGGTTCCAGCGCTATTTGGGGGGCTAGACTCCCGGTGGCGGGACCGGCCCGTGACCCGGAGCCGTCACTGACATTGCGAGCCCCCGGGGCTGCAGCGATGCCCTCCGAAGTGGAGAAGCCCGCGTGCCAGCCCGGGCAGGCGCCGGGCACTCCGCTCCGCCACCTCCCGGCCCAAGCCTCAGGCAGGGGGTTGGTGAGTGGCGCCGCCGCCCACAGGGCGGCGGCGCCACTCACCAACCCCCAAGAACGGCTCCGCACCGGCCGAATGCGGAGCGTCCAACCCGGTACCGTGCCTGACGACCGAGGCTCCTGAGCGGCAGGTATGCAGGGCTGGGGCGCCCGCCAGCGCCCGGATTGCCCGGGCGGGCGAGTGTCTGGTATAATGAGGATGGATGCCGCAGCTCTGGCGGCCTCCCTTCGACCCTTGTCAGGAGAACTCGAATCGCATGAGCCGCGTCGTCACCGTGGATAGCGTCGGCTCGCAGCGCCAGAGGCTGCGGCGAACCATCGCCGAGGCGCTGCGTCGCCTGATGGCCAAGCGCGAGCTGGACGAAGAGGCCCGCGACCTGGCCGCACTGATCGTCTTCTCGCTGCGGGAGATCGACGAGGGCGTCGAGCAGACCGCTGCCGCCTGGGAAAAACGGGACTACTACATCAAGGCGGACCGCTTCCGTCAGGAGTGGCTGTGGGTCGGCCCCGCGGCCGACGAGATCGAGCGTATCCTCCGTCAGCAGGCCTGGGATCGCCTGCCGGCGGCCCTCGCTCGCCTGCTGAGCCACTTCTCGGACATCACCATCAACCGAATGGTGCGCACCGAGAAGCTGTGGCAGGGCTGCTATCAACGCCTGCTGGCATCCAGGGGTGCAGGGCAGGCACCTCAATAGTATATTGGGGAGGCGAGCCGTGTATGCGGTCTTCCCGATCGATGGTCGGCGTCTGGAGCTGGTGCAGGGGGATATCACGCGCCAGGAGGTCGAGGCCATTGTGAACGCCGCCAACCCCAGCCTGCTGGGCGGGGGCGGCGTCGACGGCGCCATCCATCGAGCCGGAGGGCCCGAGATCCTCGCCGAGTGTCGTCAGCTGGGCGGCTGCCCGCCGGGCGAGGCGCGC
>Ga0209479_1002892_pt1 | contig 10739 bp, 9 predicted proteins | sample DewCreD2012metaG_2_FD_184112 | JGI IMG/M metagenome (GOLD analysis project Ga0209479, IMG submission 184112) | Hot spring sediment bacterial and archeal communities from British Columbia, Canada, to study Microbial Dark Matter (Phase II) - Dewar... ...
AACAAGTTGTTGCATCGTTTGGCGGCGTGCTTGCGGGACGGTCGCTGTTACGTGTCTGAGTATATGCCCGCTGTGGGGGGGTAGCGGCTGGTAGCCCTTGACAAACAACATAGACTTCAGCATGACAGTGTGGCGTCGCTCAGCAAAACAGGCGCATGGCTCAGCATGACAGTGTGGCGTCACCCAGCAAAACAGGCGCATGGCTCAGCATGACAGTGTGGCGTCGCTCAGCAAAACAGGCGCATGGCTCAGCATGACAGTGTGGCGTCACCCAGCAAAACAGGCGCATGGCTCAGCATGACAGTGTGGCGTCACCCAGCAAAACAGGCGCATGGCTCAGCATGACAGTGTGGCGTCGCTCAGCAACACAGGCGCATGGCTCCTGCAACTTATCCTGCCTTTCGCGTGTCACTGTATATGGTTGCCTCTTCCCCGCATGGACGGAAACCGGCGGCAACCGAAGGAGGCGTGCCTCATGCGGGACTGCTGTGCCATGTTTGGATGCGCCTTCCTGATGGCGTGCGGCATCGCTGTACTGAGCGCGGCGGCGCCCGTGCTGTTGGTGCCCCTGATTATCGGGCTGCTTCTCATCCGCTGGGCGCAGCACCAGATAGGCGATCGTCACGGGGACGAGTAGCCCCCGCGCGGCGGGGTTTGAAAAAAAATTTTCGAAAAAGTCCGTTTCGAAGCAGGAAAACCCCAAAGGGAACACGAAGAAGAGACCAGCAGCACCGTGTCAGGAGAGTTCTGTCATGCGACGTCCATCACCTGACATCTCGCCACCGGACTGGCAGCCGCCCGCGCAGGAGGACGGCTTCACCCTGCACCTGCGCCTCATCACACCGCTGTTCGGCGGGGGCTACGAAGCACGCGAGGTCGACCCCGTGTGCATCATCCGCCCGGCGACCGTGCGCGGCAACCTGCGCTTCTGGTGGCGCGCCCTGTACGGGGGACAGTACGCCAGCGCGAAAGACCTGTTCCAGGCGGAGGCTGAGCTGTGGGGCGCGGCAGCCCTCGAAAAAAACCCCGCTACCGGTAAAGTGCGCCTGCGCGTGACCGACGTGCGCTCCAACGCCAAACCGGTGACCATCGAGGACTTCCGACCGCGCGGCAGTCCGGCAAAGGTCGGTCCGGAAGCGCAGTATCTGCTGTATCCGTTTCAGGCGCAGAGACAGCAAAACCTTCCGCCTGCCAAGGGCATTCCCGATGTGCAGTTCACCCTGCAGGTGTCTTTGGATCCGAGCCTGTCGAAATCGCAAAAACAACAGGTGGAAAACACCCTCAAGGCGTGGATTGCTTTTGGGGGCGTTGGGGCGCGCACGCGGCGTGGGTGTGGCGCGTTGACGGTGACGCATGAGCAGGGTCGCTGGCTGCCGCCGGCGGATGAGGAGAAACGCAAGCAGTGGTTCCGCCAGCTGCTGCCTGCAGGCGAGCCGCCGAAACCGCCACGACTGGCACACCTCTCTGGGGCGCGTATCGTGCTTGGTGCTCCGAAAGGGTCGCCTAAGGACGTATTGCACGATCTCGGCAGTTTCTGGGCAGCGTTCCGCAAGGGGCACGTGGGAAGCAAAGCTTACACACCCATGGAAGGCTGCCGCTGGTCCGACTACCGCAAGGCGCTGTTGCAGTTCCACAAGCAGCACGGCAACACCATCTCCCTTGCCAAACCGTTTCTCGGTCTGCCGATTGTCTACCAGTCGTTCAAAACCGCGCCTTACGCGCCCACCATCGAGTCCGCCGAGACCGGGCGCATGGCGTCGCCGGTCATCCTGAAACCGCTCGCCCTCGCTAATGGGCAGGTGTGCCCGATGTGCGTGGTGTTATGGGTGCCTCTACCGACCAGCGTCCGCATCAAGCCACCCGACCAGCAGGTGAAGCTCGTGCCGCCTCCGCAGGACGCGGTGCTGAACGATTTGCAGGTCAGGCATCCGCTGGAGGCGGTGGTTAAAGCGGCGCAGCTGCGCTGGAAAACGCAGGCATTCGGGATAGGAGGTGCGTGATGCGCTACCTGCTCACCCTCTCCATCGGTCCCGTGCAGGACTTCATCGCGGCGGCGCGGCGCACGGTGGACCTGCAGGCGGGTTCCAAACTCCTGCAGCAGCTGGCAATGCACCTCGCGCAGGACATTCAGGACAAGGGAGGCACGCTCATCTTCCCCGCCAGCGCACAGGTGCCCGGACCCAACAAAGTGGTCGCCACCATCGATACCGATGACCCCGCGACGTTCGCCCAGCAATTGCGTGAGGGGGCGGTGCAATGGCTATGGCAACAGTGGCAGACCGCACGCGACCGCATCCCCAGCGTGCCCCTCGACGACCACCTTGCCGAGGAGCAAATTAAGCACTTTCTGGAGTTCTACGCGGCATGGGTTCCCCTGAACGGCGACTACGCGCAGGCGCGCCATCAGGCGGAGCGGCTGCTGGCAGGACGCAAAGCACTGCGCGACTTCCGACAGGTTCCCTGCCGCCCCGGCCGCCCCAAAAGCCCGTTAGACCCGTCGCGCGACACGGTGCTGAAGCTGGAGCAGGGGCTTCGCATCCCCGATGAGGCGCAAAAAGAGCCTCTCTTCCTGAAGCGCACCGAGTATCTGGACGCCGTCTCCATGCTGAAGCGGCTGCTGGGGGAGAAAAAAGTGCCCTCTACCTCACTCATGGCAGCGCGAGCCATCCTGCCCATCGCCGACCAGCAGGCGGTGCAAGAACTGCAGCGCATCGCCGACAACGCGCCGGGCGCGGTGGACATCGGCGACCTGATGTTCCCCACTCGCGTGCAGGAGCAGATCGAAGAAGGCGAGCCGCCCCTCCGCAACTACCTGCAGCGGCACCAGACCGAGATTGACCATCTGCGCCGCCGGATACTGGACAGCCTCAGCCCGCGCCTCAGCGAGTGCCCGCCCTACTACGCCATCCTCGCCGCCGACGGCGACCGCATGGGGCAGCTCATCAGCGCACAGCGCGACATGCAAAGTCATCAGAAACTCTCCTCTGCGCTGGCGGACGTGGCGGAGGAGATGAAAAAAGTGGTCCAGCAGCACCACGGCTATACCGTCTACGCGGGCGGCGATGACCTGCTGGCGTTCCTGGCAGTGAACCAGATACTCTCCTGCGCGTGCCAGCTGGCAGCTGCCTTTAACCAGGCGATGGAACAGTTCCGCAAAGATAAAAATGACGATTCGGGAGGCACCCTGTCCATCGGCGTGGCGATTGTACACCGCATGGAGATGCTGCAGCAGGCGCTGGAGTGGGCGCGCGCGGCGGAGGCGGAGGCGAAAAAGTCGCGCAACGCGATAGCCATCGCCCTGCACACGCGCGGCGGCGTGCCGCTGACCGCCGTCTCCTCGTTCAAAGACGACCCCTATCTGGACGGGTGGAGGCAGTGGCTGAAGGCGTTCCGCGCGGGATTGACGCGGGGCTTCCCCTACGAACTGCAACACCTGGCGCGCGAGGTGGAGAACGCCAGCTTATCGGCAGACAGCCTGCAGGCAGAGGCGTTTCGCATTTTCGACCGCAAGACGGGCAGAGAGGGCAGCGCGGCAGTGAAACAGTTCCGTCCCGCTTTCAAGCAGAGGATGGATCGCATCGGCAAGGCGGAGGATCTCCGTGCCTTTGCAGAACAGCTCATCGTCGCCCGCTTTCTGTCAGAGTATCCTAACGGCGTGGAGGTGCGGTCATGAACAGCCAGATGGTGCGCATCCGGGGAATTGACTCCCTGCTGTTTCGCGATGGTCGCCCGTTTGGCGCGGAGATTGGTTCGCTGTCCGCGCGCACGCTGTCGTGTCCCTATCCCGCGACGGTCACCGGCTTCGTGCGCACGTTTCTGGGAAACCGAATGCTGATAGACTGGAACCGTCGGGAGGACATCCTGCGCGTGCTGGCGATAGCGGTATACGGTCCGCTTCTGGAGCGCAACGGCGACGCAGTCTTTCACGCCCCTGCCGATGCCCTGATAACCGGCACGCCGAAGGAACCATCGGTGTTTGCCCTGCGCCCATGGCCAGACCTGCCCGAACACGCCGGTTGCGACCTGCCGAAGCATCTCGTCCCCTTGCGCGTAGACACCGACGAGAAGCCGGTCAAGGGCTATGAATACTGGGACGGCGCGTCGCTGATGCGCTGGCTGGAGAGCGCGGACGGCTCGGGCTTCACCCCGCCGCAACCGGTCGGCAAGATGGAGGTGGAACAGCGCACCCACGTCGCCATCGATGACGAGAAGGGCGTCAGCGCGGAAAGCCTGCTGTACAGCGTGGAGTATCTGTCCTTCGAGCGGTATCGCTGGGGCAAAAACGGCTCGCGAGAGCGGTGGGCGCTGCTGGCGCGCCTTGAGGGTGACGAAGACCTATCCCTTGCACGCGGCGTGGGGCTTCTGGGTGGCGAGAAGCGTCTGGCTCTGCTCGAACCGGCGGAAGATTCCTGCTGGCCCACCTGTTCGGAGACCCTGCGCCGCGCTTTGAGCCAGAGCCAGCGCGTGCGGATGTTTCTGGCAACGCCCGCTATCTTCGAAGGGGGCTGGAAACCGGGTTGGCTCAACGGCAAGCTGGAAGGCTCCCCGCCCTGCGCATCAGGTGTCCAACTGCGTCTCATCGGCGCGGCGGTGAAACGGCGCGAGGCGGTTAGCGGCTGGAGCTATCGCAAGGACCGCCAGCAACCGAAGCCCCTGCGCCTGCTCGCGCCTGCAGGAAGCGTGTACTTCTTTGAGGTGCTGGAGGGCGACCCCGCTGTGCTGGCAGACGCCTGGCTGCGCCCCGTCAGCGACGATGAACACGACCGACGCGACGGCTATGGACTGGTATTGTGGGGAATCTGGTAACGGAGGGACGCTACGATGAGCAATCACAGCACACGCGCCAAACTGCTCTACTTACATGCGCTAACGCCCGTGCATTCCGGCACCGGGCAGGCGGTGGCGGTGGTGGATTTACCCATCGCCCGCGAAAAAGCCACCGGCTGGCCCATCATCCCCGCCAGCAGTCTGAAAGGCGTCCTGCGCGATGCGCTGAACAACGGGCAGAACAAAGAGTGGATTAACCGCGCCTTCGGCAGGGACGTGCGCGGCGAGGAAGAGGGCGAGGCGGGTCTGCTGTGCTTCACCGACCAGCGCATCCTGTGTCTGGCGGTACGCAGCTACTTCGGCACCTTCGCCTACGCCACCTGCCCGCTGGTGCTGGAACGCTTCCTGCGCGACGCCCACGCGATGGGCATCGCTGCGCCTTTCGCGAAGGTTCCGCCCGTCAGCGACTCCCCCGAGGGCTTGAATGCGCTGGTGGCGAAAGGCTCCGCCCTTGCCCGAAATAGCAGAGTCTATCTGGAAGACCTGGACCTCGTTGCCAGAGAGGACGACGCGGTAACGCAGATAGCGAACGCGCTGGCGGGCACGCTCTTCACCAATAACCCGCAGAGCATGGTGCAGCGGTTCGTGCTGGTCTCGGATGAGGTGTTCAACTTCCTGTGCGAGACGGCGGTGGAGGTGGTGGCGCGGGTGCGATTGCAGGATGACACTAAGACCGTCGCTCCGGGCGCGTTATGGTATGAGGAAGCAGTTCCGGCGGAGAGCATTTTCAGCGGCGCGGTGCTGGTAGCCGACCATTACCGCAAAAACCCCGAGGAACTCTGGAACAACTTTCAGCCCAGCCTGATTCAGGTGGGCGGCAACTCCACCGTAGGGCGAGGCTTGTGTCGGGTGGTGATGGCATGAAAACACGCGCACAACAGGATATGGAGCTGGCGGCGCGGCTGGTGCAGGGGGTTCGCGATAAGGAGGACAAGGAAACCTGGCAAATCTACGGTGGTCTGTGCCACAGCTTCCCCGTGATGGTACGCACCTGCGGCTTATGTCAGGCTCTGGCGTTCTCGCAGGCAAAGGCGGGTGATGGTCAAGACGCGCGAGAGAAGGCACACCGCTTGCTGATGCAGCATGTGCAGAAGGTTCTCGCGCTGAGCGGCGACGTCCTGCCCGCGGTGCGCGAGGCTTCCGCCAGCCAGTACATGCTCTATACCCGTCGCGTCCTGTCCGCATGGGTCTATTTCAAGCGCTTCGCCGAGTCCATCCTTGAAGTGAAGAGCGCTGCGTCGGTCGAGGAGGGGTAGTATGGCAACCGATGCGATACGCAAGCCTCTGCGGGAACATCTGGCTGTGCAGGGGCAGCTGCAGGCAGGGCAACACGTGGGGCTGATGCTCGACCGCTATCTCACCCAGCACGACGATGAACACACGGGCGCGAAGCAGCTTTACGAACTGGCGCAGCAGTGCGAGGTATCGCCTGTTTACAAATCGGCGTTCTCCCGCTGGCGCCAGTCCCTGCAACAGTTAGAGGGCGTTCGGCTCTTCACCGCCACCGCGGCTTCCCCCATCGCCGTTGGGCTGGGCAACGAAAGCGTGCTGGAGGTGGGATTGACTGTCCACCGCACCTACGGCGTTCCCATCATCCCCGGCTCCGCGCTGAAGGGGTTGTGCCGTCGCGGCGCGCTGCGCCTGAAGGGCGATGGGAAGCTCGCCGACGAACAGTTGCGCGTGTTGTTCGGTTACTCCGACGATAACGGGCGCGCATCCGCAGGCTACATCGTCTTCTGGGACGCCTGGTACGACCCCGCCTCTGCGGAGGGCAAGCCGTTCCACCGCGACACCATCACCGTCCACCACGCCGACTACTACACCAGCCGGGGACAGGCGTACCCGACCGACTTCGACGACCCCAATCCGGTGCCGTTTCTGGTGGTACGCCCGGGCGCGCGCTTTCTCTTCGCCCTGCAAGCCCCCGACGATGGCTGGGGCGCGTTCGCCCAGAACCTGTTGCAGTGGTGCCTGCAGTATCTCGGCGTGGGCGCGAAAACCAACGCGGGATACGGCTACTTCACCGTAGATGAGGGCAAAGCAGATACCTCTCCCGCGAAGGCAGCACCATCGGCGAAGCCCATCCCTGTGGATACGGCTGCGGACATCTGGCAGAACGTCGTCGTCAACTACAATCCGGGGCAGCGCGTGCTGCAGGTGCAGCGAACTATCGAAGGGCGTAGCGAGGGAGCCTTTGCCGACCCACAACGTACCCAGCAGCTGCTGGCTACCCTGCCCGAGGCTGCGAGGCAAAAACTCACGCAGGGTAAGCGCCGCCTGCTCGCCGATGTGCAGATAGAAGTGAGTGGTAACCGCAAGCTCATCGTGAAGATAACCCCGAGGGAGTAACATGAAACTGCTGACCTTCTTGGGAACAGGCGAATACCAGAAAACCACCTATGTCTTGGATGATTACCGCTGCGAAACCGAGTTTGTTGCGGAGGCATTAGCGACTTGGCTGTCTGCGGACAAGGTGGTGGTGTTTCTTACGAAGGAAGCTGCACAACACGAAAATTGGAAACAGTTGAGCCACCGACTGCAGAGAATTGAGGTGCAAACGGTATCCATTCCCGACGGAAGGACCGAACAGGAAATCTGGGAGATTTTCGACTGCGTCGTCACTAGCGTCGAGCACGGGGACGAAATCGCCATTGATGTGACCCATGCCTTTCGCTCGTTGCCGATGGTGCTGGTGGCGGTTGCGGCTTTCCTGCGCACGGTGAAGGAGGTACGGGTCAGACATATCTTCTACGGATGTTACATGAAGGGCGAGCCAGCGGCTCCCGTGATTGACCTGAACCTGCTGCTCGAGCTGCTGGACTGGATGGAAGCCACCCGTCGCTTCAAAGAGATAGGCGACGCTCGCTGGATTGGCGAGAAGCTGCGCAGCACGCAAGACCGTCTGCGCCGCGAGCAAAAAGGGGAACCGACCTCGCTTAAATCTGCAGGAGACAGGCTCATCACCCTGTCGCAGGCGTTACAACTCGCACGCCCCATCGACGCCGCCAAGGCCGCAAAGCAACTACAGGGCCTGCTGCCAAAGGCGTCGGGGGAAATTCAGACATGGGCAAAGCCCTTCACCCTGCTCATCGACGACGTACAGGCGCAGGTAGAGCAACTGGCTTACGAAAATACTGACGTCCTGGACAGTTCACACCTGGAGAAGCAGCTACAGTTCATCGAACAGCTGCACCAGTACGGCTTGGTCATGCAGGCCGCGCAAATGGCGCGGGAATGGGTGGTAAACTGGGCAATGTGGTACAGTCACGGCGAGGGTTCTCTGTCACAAGGCGAGTGGCTCGACCCCTGCAGACGAGGGTACATCGAGAGCGTCTTGTCGAGTGCCTTCCGTGCCGGAGGAGAGGCACATCCCCCCGATTGGCTCAAAGACCCCGATTTGATAGCCATCCTGCGCGACCTCTGGCCTTCCCTTGCTGACCTCCGCAACGACTTCGCGCACTGTGGAATGCGCAAACAACCGCTCAGTTCAGAGGATTTATACAACCAGAGCAAGAACTTACTCCCGCAACTTCGCGACCTGTGGCAAAAAAGCGAACCATAGCGGGAGGAGAAAATGTCTCGTCGTATGCTGGGCATTCTGGCGGGCTGGGTGTTGCTCGCCAGCATCTGTTTTGCGGAGAAAGTAACCATCTACCGCGATACGTGGGGTGTGCCCCATATTTACGCGCAGACCGAAGAGGGCGTCGCCTACGGACTCGGCTGGGCGCAGGCAGAAGATAGACTGGAGCAGTTGCTCAGAAACTACCGTCTCGCCGCGGGCACGATGGCGGAGGTCTTCGGAGAGCAGTGGATAGAACACGACTGGCTGCAACGATTCGTCGGGCACGAGGAGGTCAGCCGACGCCGCTACCGCGAACTGCCTGCCAAAATCCGCGCGGTCATCGAAGCCTACCAGCAGGGCGTCAAGGACTATATGAGGGCGCACCCCGAGCAGGTTCCCGCCTGGGCACCGAAAATCGAGCCCTGGCAGGTGGTCGCGCTGGGGCGATATATCATCTTCAACTGGCCCATGGGACGCGCGCTGGCGGAACTGCAGCGGCGCAACGAGGTCAATCTCCCCTTCAGCTCCAACCAGTGGGCGGTGCGCCCCGAACGCACGGCAGAGGGCTGCGCCATCCTGCTGATTGACCCCCACATCCCCTGGGACAACGAGTTCCGTTTCTACGAGTTCCGCGCTCACGGGGGCGAACTGCATATATCCGGTTTCGGACCACTGGGTGCGCCCCTGCTGGGACTGGGACACAACCGCTATCTGGGCTGGGCGGCTACCACCGGCGGTCCCGACACCACCGACATCTACGTGGAAGAGGTAAACCCGAACAACCCGCTTCAGTATCGCTATGAGGGCCAATGGCGCAATATGACGGTGCGCAAGGTGCGTATCAACGTCGCTGGCAAGCCACCGGTGGAGCGAGAGGTGCACTATACCCACCACGGACCGATTTTCCTGCGTGAGGGCAACCGCGCCTACGCCGTCGCCACACCGTATATGAACGAAGTGGGCTTCGTGGTGCAGCTGTACCGAATGGCGACCGCCCGCAACCTGAAAGAGTTCCAGCAGGCGATGGCGATGAACCATTTCATGGAGCAGAACGTGATGTATGCCGATGTGGAGGGCAACATCTTCTATGTGCGCACCGGACGCGTGCCCATCCGCCCGAAAGGCTACGACTTCAGCAAACCCGTTCCGGGCAACACCCGTGCCACCGAGTGGCTGGGCATTCACCCCATGAAAGACCTGGTGCAGCTGCTGAACCCTTCGCGCGGCTACATGCAGAACTGCAACATCGGTCCCGACAATATGCTGGTGAACTCGCCGCTGACGGCAGATAAATATCCCGAATACATCTACGGTACGCGCCCCAACGAAAACAACTCGCGTGGCAGGCGGGCGGTGGAACTGCTGGAAAACACTCCCCGCATGACGCTGGCGCAGGCAATCGCGATTGCACTGGACGCCCACGCCGACATGGCGGAACAGTGGAAAGACGCGCTGACATGGGCAGCAGGACACACGTCCGACCGGCAGCTGGTCGCGAGCCTGCAGCCCACCATCAACCTGCTGCAGCAGTGGGACGGCTTCATGAACGCCGACAGCGCAGGCGCGACGCTGTTTCGCTTCTGGCGAGAAGCCATCAAACGGTTCACTCCACCGATTGACCCCGAAGCGGTGCGTGCCCGCAAGCCTTTGACCCCGGAGCAAGGTGATGCTTTGCTGAAGGCGCTGGTGCAGGCGGTAGAGGAGATACGCAGCCGCTATGGACGCCTTGAGGTACCCTGGGGCGAGATACACCGCGTGCGTCGTGGCGGCAAGTCGTGGCCCATATCGGGAGGAGAAACCGGAGGAGGACAGACCCTGCGGGCTGTTGGTGCACGAATGGAACAGGACGGCATCTTCTACGGTTACACCGGGCAGAACTGGACGCAGGTGGTACTGTTCCGGAAGGGAGCGGTGGAGTCCTACAGTGCCAACCCTTATGGTCAGAGCGACCATCCGGACTCGCCGCACTACACGGACCAGGCAGAGAAGCTGTTCAGCAAGAGCCGCCTGAAACCCACCTGGTTCGAGCGCGAGTGGCTGGAAGGGCACATCGAATCCACCACCGTGCTGGAGTGGAGATAGGCGGTGCGTTCACAGAGCACCAGCGCAGCGCCGCTGGAATCCGGAAGAAAGGGACGCCTCGCTTGCGCTCGCACGAACGCGCAGGAGGGCGTTCGATAAATCGCCTCGAGGCTTGTTCCAGCGACTGAAGCGACACTGTCCTGTCATGCTGAAGTCTATGTTGTTTGTCAAGGGCTACCAGCCGCTACCCCCCCACAGCGGGCATATACTCAGACACGTAACAGCGACCGTCCCGCAAGCACGCCGCCAAACGATGCAACAACTTGTT
>Ga0209479_1002911_pt1 | contig 10667 bp, 7 predicted proteins | sample DewCreD2012metaG_2_FD_184112 | JGI IMG/M metagenome (GOLD analysis project Ga0209479, IMG submission 184112) | Hot spring sediment bacterial and archeal communities from British Columbia, Canada, to study Microbial Dark Matter (Phase II) - Dewar... ...
AGCGCATCAACGCGCTAGAGTTTGAGTTGTTTTCGCGCGTGCGGGGGGAGGTCGCCCGCTGCACGCCGCAGTTGCAGTCGCTGGCGAAGGCGATTGCCGAGTGGGATGTGCTGTGCGCCTTCGCCGAGAACGCCGTGCGCTACCGCTATGTGCGCCCCGTCGTGGATACGGAAGACCGCCTCCACATCGTCAGCGGACGCCACCCCGTCGTGGAGCGATTCAGCGAGAAGCCGTTCGTGCCCAACGACTGCCGCTTAGACCCCACCCAGCGGCTGATTATCCTGACGGGACCGAATATGAGTGGCAAGTGCCTGTCGGGTGAGACGCTGGTATTCACGGAGCGCGGCATCGGGCGATTGCGGGACCTCGCGCCGCCCGACGCGCCACTGAACGCCTTCGCACCGATAGATGTCTGCGTGCAGACGCGCGAGGGTCTGCAGCGCGCAACGCAGTTCTACTCTGGGGGGGAGCAACCGACAATCCGGCTGACCACGCGGCTGGGATTCACGCTGGAGGGCACGCCTGACCACAAGGTATGGACGCGCCGTGAAGACGGTACGGAGGGGTGGACGCGCCTTGGCGACTTGCGACAAGGCGATTGGGTCGCCCTCGCGCGCGGATTCGAATGCTGGGGCAACCAGACGGAACTGCCCACTTTTGACCCCCCCTCCTTAAGGTTCCCCCCGCTTCGCGAGGGGAACCGCGTGCGAGTGAAGGTTGCCGCGCTTCGCGAGTGGGACTGTGGTTCCCCCTGCTTGCAGGGGGAACCTAAAGGAGGGGGTCAAAAAACCTTCATCCACCCGCGCGAGCAGGAGTGCAAAGTTCCGACCCATCTCACGCCTGATCTTGCCTACTGGCTGGGGCTACTCATCGGCGACGGCACGATTACTTATCGCAACGCTATCGTCTTCTCCACGAAAGACCCGTTCCTCGCAGAGCAGTTCTGTGAACTGTCTGAGCGACTGTTCGGCTACACGCCCACCCACAAGGCGAACGGCAAAGACTACTCCATTTCCAGCACCTACTTGAGGCGATGGTTGCATGAGATTGGACTGGATTACGCCACTGCTGCAACGAAGCGCACGCCTCGGTGCATTCTCTGCGCCCCGCGCGAGTGCGTCGTGGCGTACCTGCAGGGGCTGTTCGATACCGACGGCTATGTGGCGCGCAAGTACGGGAATGTGTTCCTTACCACCGCCTCGCGTCAACTCGCCCTTGAGACGCAGATGCTCCTGCTAAATTTAGGGATTGTGGCGTCGTTGCGGACAAAGACCCTTCAGAAGGGTTCCTATTATGATCTCGGTATTCACGGCGAAGATGCGATCAAGTTTCACCAGACCGTAGGATTCCGTCTTGCGCAAAAACAACAACGCGCTTCACTTGCCTCTGAAGTACGCCATCCTAACAAAGTGGGCATACCGCACCTTGCACCGCTTCTGAAAGTCATACATCAGCGGATCGTGTCCTCGCGCACAAAACGCAAATCATTGAAGTCTTGCAAGGCAGTCGAGTCGCTGTTTTACACTTACATCCCGAATGGTCGGAACCCAAGCTATGCAACACTCGGGCACTTGATACGCTACTGTCATGAGAATCAAATTGATTGCCACGAACTTGACGCACTCGTGCTTCAAGGCTATCTCTACGACCCTATCATCCGCCTTGAACCCAGTCGCGCTGTCGTCTATGACCTGAATATTGAGCCTGACCACAACTACATCGCGCAAGGCTTTATCAGCCATAACTCCACCTACATTCGCCAAAACGCGCTGATTGTGCTAATGGCGCACATCGGCAGTTTCGTGCCCGCCGAACGCGCCGAAATCGGTCTGGTGGACCGCATCTTCACGCGCGTCGGCGCACGCGACGAACTCGCCACAGGGCAGTCCACCTTCATGGTGGAGATGACCGAGACCGCCAACATCCTCAACAACGCGACCCCGCGCAGTCTCGTGATTCTGGACGAAATCGGGCGCGGCACCAGCACCTACGACGGGCTGGCAATCGCGTGGGCGGTCGCCGAGTACCTGCACGCGATTGGCTGTAAGACGCTATTCGCCACCCACTACCACTACCTCAACGAGTTGGCGAACCGCTTGGAGGGCGTCGCCAACTACCGCGTCGCCGTCAAGGAGCAGGGTGACCGCATCGTGTGGCTGCACAAGGTGCTTCCAGGAGGCACCGACCGCAGTTATGGCGTGCATGTCGCGCGGATGGCGGGCGTGCCCCCCGAAGTGGTGCAGCGCGCCGAGCAGATTCTGCGCGAGTTCGAACGGCGCGGCGTGCAAAACGCAACCCAGCCGCCCGCCAGCGACGCGCCGACCGTCCGCACCAAAAAACTGCAACTCACGCTGTTTGAAGCCGAAGCGCATCCCGTGCTGGAAGCCCTCCGCGCACTCGACATCACGACGCTTAGCCCCGTTGAGGCACTGCTGAAACTGGACGAACTCAAGCGGAAACTGGAGGAGTGATCCCTGTGAACCCTTTAGCCTCTCGGTATTGTCTGACGGTCAAGGGGGCGCTATGGATCTGAAAGCGATTCTGCAGACGCGCTTTGGCTTCGCCGCGTTTCGCGAGGGGCAGGAGGCAGCAATCCGCGCCGCGCTGGAGGGCAAGCGCGTGCTGCTCATTCAACCCACAGGCTGGGGCAAGAGCCTCGTGTACCAGATGATTGCCGCCACGCGCGGGCTGACGCTGGTCTTCTCGCCCCTGCGCGCCCTGATGCGCGACCAAGTGCGCCAAGCGACCGAGCGGTTCAACCTGCGCGCCGATACCGTCAACTCCGACATGGACGACGAGACGCAACGCGCCGTGCTGGAGCGCGCCGCGCAAGGCGAGTTAGACCTGCTCTACATCGCCCCCGAACGGCTGCAGAACCCCCTGTGGCAGGAGTTCCAGACGCGCCTGCCCATCCGCGCGGTGGTCATCGACGAGGCGCACTGCATCTCCATCTGGGGGCACGACTTCCGCCCAGAGTACCGTCGCATCGTGAACCTCGTGCGCCTGCTGCCGCACGAAGTGCCCGTCGTGGCGGTCACGGCGACGGCAACGCGCCGCGTCGAGCAGGATGTGCGCGAGCAAATCGGCGAGCCGTTCCATGTGCTGCGCGGCGACCTGATGCGCCCGAACCTGCGCCTGCGCGTCATCCGCACGGCAAGCGAAGCCGAGAAACTCGCGTGGCTGGCGCATCTGCTGAACCACCTGCCTGGCAGCGGGCTGATTTACACCGCCACACGCCATTCCAGCGAACTGGTCGCCGCCTTCCTGCAAGCGCAGGGCTACCCCGTGCGCTACTATCACGCGGGACTGAGCGACGAGCGCGTCGAGTTGGAGGCGCAGTTGCAGCGCAACGCGCTCAAGGCGCTCGCCTGCACCAACGCGCTCGGCATGGGGCTGGACAAGCCCGACCTGCGCTTCGTCGTCCACTACGAGACGCCCGCCTCGCCCATCCACTACTACCAAGAAATCGGACGCGCGGGACGCGACGGCGTCGAATCGCACTGCATCCTGCTCGCTGACCCTGACGCTATTGAGACGCAACGCTCGATGATTCGCAACAGTCGCCCCGACCGACAGGCGTACCTGCGCATCTACACCCTGCTGCAGACGGAGCCGATGCGCGAGCGCGACCTGCTGCTGGCGACAGGCTTGCCCCAGCACACCACCCGCGCCATCCTGTATGACCTGCAGGATCAGGGATTGATTACGCGCGACACGCAACGCTACTACCGCGCCATCAGCCGCCACGCGCCGAGTTTCGAGCAGTACGACGCGCTGTTGCAGGCGAAACTCGCCGAACTGCAGGCAATCGTCGACTACTGGGAGACGCCCGACTGCCGCATGCGCTACCTGTGCCGTTTTTTGGGCGACGAGGCGGCGACGGCATGCGGGCAGTGCGATACCTGCACAGGCGAGACGCTCGCGCCGCCGTCCCCTGCGCTCCAACGCGCCGCCGAAGTGTTCGCGTTCCATCCGCCGTTGAACCTCGACACCAAGCACCAGAAGGAGTTGGTGTACGCGGCGGGCGTCGCGCTGAGTTTCTATGGCAACACCCCTGTCGGCGAGGCAATCCACGCCTGCAAGTACGGCGCAGCGCGGCAACCGTTCCCCGATTGGCTGGTCGGACAGTGCGCGTTGCTGATTCAGCAGCGATTCGCAGGCGAGGGGCTGGAGGGGATTGTGCCCGTCCCGTCTACGGTCAGCGGCTCGCTGGTGGACGACTTCGCGAGTCGGCTGGCGGCGCGGCTGGGCGTACCGCTTCTGCCCGCCCTGCGCAAAGTGCGCCCGACGCAGCCCCAGAAGGACTTCACGAACGCCGCGCAGAAGGCGGAGAACATCAAGGGCGCGTTCGAGTGCGCCGCGCCTGTGCAGGGCAAGACGCTGCTGGTCGTCGACGATGTGTACGATTCGGGCGCGACGCTCAAGGAAGCGGGTAGAATCCTCAAGCAGGCGGGCGCAGGGCGACTCTATGCGTTCTGTATCGCCCGCACGCGCCACCGAGGCGACCTATGAGACTGGAGCCACGCGACGACTGGGTCTACTGGATGCTGCTGGCGCACTACGCCTCTACGGAGACGCGCAAGCGGTTCTGGAAGGAGCGTCCTGACGATGTGGGGCAGTTCCTGCGCACGCTGCCCGACTGGGACGCGCTGCAGGCGCATCTGGTGCAGGAGGCGTTGACGCTGAACCTGCTGTGCGAGCAGGGCGGCTGCCTGCTCACGATTGCCGACGACGCCTATCCCGACGCGCTGCGTCAGGCGCAGGGGCTGAACCCGCCGCTGGTGCTGTACGCGCTGGGCGATGTCGGCATCCTACACGAGCCGCTGCTGGTCGCGCTGGCAGGCTCGCGCCACGCCTCCGAGCAAGCCCTGCAGGAGGCACAACGCCTCGCCGCCGAACTCGTGCAGGAGGGCTACCACACCGTCACGGGCTTCGCGCGCGGGGTCGATGAGACCGTTGCGCAGACCACCCTGCACTATGGGGGCAAAACGGTCGGCGTGCTGGCGCAGGGGCTGCTGCACCGCCTCACGCAGCAAGCCGCCCGCGCCTATATGCACGCGCTCAACGACGACAGACTGCTGCTGCTCAGCGAGTTGCACCCCAACACCCCATGGGCGGGCAAGTTTGCGATGATGCGCAACCGCATCGTGGCGGGGCTGGCGGACTTCCTGATTATCGTCGAGGCGGGCGCGGAACTGAGCCAGCGCGACGGCAAAACGGTGCGCAGCGGCACTCTCGAGTGCGCCAAAATCGCCCACAAAGCGGGACGCCCCGTCTACGCGCTCGACTTGCCCGCCGCGGGCAACCAGCAACTGCTGGCGCAGGGCATCGCGCATCGCTGGGGCGAGCCGACGCCAGCACCCCAACAAGGCGCGCTGTTTTAGCACGCAGGAGACGCGCCTACACTGCTCTCTCAATTCACTCGCGCTGGAGGGAATCAAACTGCTGCACTGGGATAGACAGAACTGTCCGACCATCCAAGCTTAATTCCAAGATAAATCCCCTATAACGGTTTTTGCTCACGCGAGCCTCACCTCGCTGATGCAACAAGATTGCAAAATCACGCGACGCATTTAGCCAAAGCCATTCTTTCAGCTCACTGTTTGTGGTATAGCGCAAGCACACTTCTACACAGCGCCTGAGCCGCCCAAAGGGAACTTTCCTCAGGGATGTTGTTTGCTCGCTCAGCTTCCGTGTCATGCCAAACAGCGTTTCTACCCAGTACCAGGCAAACCACTGCTGACCTAAAGTCGCTAAATTCAGTTGACCAAGATGTTCGTCTTTGAAAGGTAGAGCTAAGTGTTGTAGGGCAATCAAGGGATCCAGCATCGCTAAGCAATCAGCTTGTGATGCCGAGATAAGGCGTCGCAACCGCTGAAAGTCCGAGGGGGGCTTCTGACCACCCTCCACCCAGCTAAGAATCGAGGCTAAGGGCAAATCGATCGCACGGTCTATAAAACTAAGCCAATTCCGAAAGATTAAAACCCCTTCCTTCGATTCTGCACGCCATATCCCGTTCGTACTCAGTCTGTGAGCTATGTCCATCAGTCCCACCTGCTGGTGAGGACTTCCCTCGGTCTCTAGCAACGCCCGCGCTGGGTAGACCTCAACGATCACCTCCTGTTGTTTCTCTGTTGCCAACGCTGCAATCCAGCTGTAAATTGACGGATACGATGGCAACTTGATTGCGAAATGCATATCTTGTTGCCATTTTAGTATTGCTTGCTTCAGCCAATCCCGATGAATCTCGGTGGCAACCTTGTACTTGTCTACAATCGATTCGTCCATTTCCTTGAAAACCGCAATTAGCGCCTCGGTGTTTATACCATATTCAAGTGTATACTCACAATGCGGTAAATCTACAGGTATTTTCTCGCTCCCCACCAAAAGATCCAGTGAGACTTTGAATGCTACTTCGGATGGAGCGAATTCACAGCTGAGAACAGCTATCGGGGAACTATCGGGTTTGATAGCGGCTTGATCATACTCGCTTTGTATACTCTCCCACTCCTCCTGCAAAAGCATTCGCAAGTGCTCATCGTTAGATGACAGGTGAAACACCTTGAACGCATAACCGTTTTGAAGCGACTCTTCTATCAGGCTAGCAGGAAAGTTTGCGATGAGACGCTCAAGCAGCATGTAGCGGCCTCTGTAGCGTCCAATCTCAGCGAGGGCGAACAGAGCGAACTTTGCCCTTACTGCTTCTTCCTCTCCGTAGAAGTATCTACCGAAATAGCTCCCATATGTCCGAATGAAAACATGCTGGTCTAAGCTCGCTTGCTGCTGCGCCCATTGCCGAAGCTCGGGTGAAACCTCCAGTTCAGCTGCATTCCGAATCTGCTTTGCCAGAAGCTCAACCAGAGTGCCAGAAGCCTCTTCCAAGTCTCCATGCTCCCGTTCCTGAGAGACTGCTCCGACTTGTGCCCTTGCTTGAAGGTACAGGTCGCGTAGATCTGTGTCGGTTATGGTATGAGGCAGACTTCTGAAAATCTCGAACATATTCAACTGGCGCGGTGGAGAGGCAGTTTTGCCTGCGAAGTATCTGGCAAGCCAATCTGCGAGTTGCTTTCGCATGAATTGCTCCTGCGAGAGAACCTTCCTGTCGCGCTCCAAAATCCATACTGCTCTAGACGCATTCGTGTCGACGGCGGGACGGATACGAAGGTCTAAACCATACTCTAATAGGTATCTTGTCTCCTCCCAAGTGCGGGGTCTCAACGAAAGAAAAGCGACTCTCTGTCGCAACGAAGGCTCGCAACGCACTTCGCGTGTCTCTGTGGACAGGCGCAGAGCAATCTGCTCAAACGAGTATAAGCCGGGCTCAAACCCAACTTTCGGCTCTCCCGCTTGAGCAAAGCCCAGCGCTGTCCACGCTGACCATACCGCTATCAAAAACAAGTATCTTGCTCTGTTGCGAAGAGGGTTTCCGCACCCTGCGGGGAAGCCAAGCAGGGGCGCGCACAGGTTCAACCACCTCGGCGCATGAGCAGGGGTCTGAGGATAGACAAGCTTCTTCGCAACAGAGCACAAGCATTTCATAACTGTCTCCGCAAGCCAGTAATCGAGAAGAGGAGCATCATACTGTACCCCAACAAAAGCTGCCAAGGGGTTGCTAATCGCCCTAACACAATCGGCGGCGCAGGCGGCACAGGAGGCGCGGGGACAGGTCCTGGCTTAGGGCAGTGTGGCCCAGATGTGCAGAAGTGTCTTGGATCATGTGGGTCTCTACCGCTAGTGCAGCCGTTATGGGAGGTACAGCCTGCGCCTATCGTGCATCTGATGCTTTTTGTGCAGCCCTCCCCTGCCGTGCAACGCCACCCTGCCGTACATCCCCTTCCCCTCGTGCAGTTGCCATCCACACCGCCCACGGTACAGTTTGCGCCTGCTGTACAGTTGGGATCCCAAGTACATCGCTGCCCGTAGGTACAGTCGCTTCCGCTCGTGCAATCTGTGTTTTTTGTGCACTGAACATCGCTGGTGCACCCACCAGCGCCTGTGCATTCCCCTGAAGTGCATTGCTCCGAAGTACAGTATGCCCCAGGAGTGCAGTCGCGGTAGTTTGTACACTCAGATCCAGCTGTACAACCCACCATCGTTGCAAGAGCAAGGCTTTCTGCATTCACATCAGGTTCCTGTCTATCCCGTCCGACTGATTGCTCTCTATCACCATCATCGGGTAGTTTACTCACATGCACAACAGTCCGTTCCATCCCCTTAGTGCTCAGTATCGCGATAGGTTGATACAGCGCACCACTATGCTCCTCAGCCAAGCTTAGCTGATGGAAGCACATTCCCAACGCGAACAGCGTTGCTCGCATAGCGTTCCTAATCGCTATCATCGTAGCACCACCGTGAATTAACAACGCTCAAAAGACACCTTTCGGGACATAGACATGCTTCTTTAGCCAAGCCTGCAACACATTCCTGCCGCGCACTCGCCCTATGTAGGTGTACTGCATTACTCCCTCTATAAGACCAACACCGCCGCGCCGTGAATCGTGCCCGTGCGCAGCGCCTGCAACGCCTCGTTCGCCTGCTCCAGCGGGAACGGTGTCGGGTGCGTCTGCACAGTGAAGGGGCGGATGCGCTCGAAAAACGCTGCACCGTCTTCGCGCGTCAGGTTCGCCACCGAACGCACGACTCGCTCGCCCCACAAAATCGCATACGGGAACGACGGGATGTCGCTCATGTGGATGCCGCCGCACACGACCACACCGCCCTTGTCCACTGCCCGCAGCGCGGCAGGCACTAACTCGCCCGCAGGCGCGAACAGTATCGCCCCGTCCAGCGGCTCTGGGGGGATTTGGTCGGAACCGCCCGCCCACCACGCGCCCAGCCCCCGCGCGTAGTCCTGAGTCTCGTGGTCGCCGGGGCGTGTGAAGGCGAACACGCGCATCCCGTCGCGGATGGCAATCTGGATCAGGATGTGCGCCGCTGCGCCGAAGCCGTACAGCCCCAGCCGATTACCCACCATCTCGCGCCGCGCCATCCGATACGAACGGTAGCCGATTAGCCCCGCGCACAGCAACGGCGCTGCGCCCACTGCGTCGTAGCCGTCGGGGATAGGGAACACATAGCGGGCGTCGGCGACGGCATACTCGGCATAACCGCCGTCCAGTGTGTAGCCCGTGAACTTCGCGAAGGGGCACAGGTTCTCACGCCCCGCCTCGCAGTACCGACACGCGCCGCAAGTCCAGCCCAGCCACGGCACGCCCACGCGCTGACCCACCTGCAGCGTGTTGACCTCCGCGCCGAGTTGCACCACCTCGCCGACAATCTCGTGCCCCAGAATCAGCGGCAACTTCGGGTTCGGCAACTCGCCGTCCACAATATGCAGGTCGGTGCGGCACACGGCGCACGCCTGCACGCGAATCAGCACTTGGTGCGCCTCGGGCTGCGGAATGGGCGCCTCGCGCAACACCAGCGGCTGCCCGACCGCCTCCAGCACCATCGCCCGCATCGTACTCATACGCGCTCAAAAAGTCCTGCCGCGCCCATGCCCAGCGCGGCGCACATCGTGACGAGACCGTAGCGTCCGCCCGTGCGCTGCAGCGCATACGCCAGCGTGACGACCTGTCGCGCGCCCGTGCAGCCCAGCGGATGCCCCAGCGCAATCGCGCCGCCCAGCGGGTTCACCTGCGCCAGCGGCATCTCGAAGATGCCGTTCGACGCCAGCACCTGCGCTGCAAACGCCTCGTTGAACTCGATGTGGTCGATCGCGTCGATGCCGACGCCCGTGCGCCGAAGCAGTTTCGGGATGGCATAGGCGGGCGCGACACCGAAGTCTTCGGGGGTTAGCGCGGCGGTCGTGTAGCCCACGAAGCGCAGCATGGGCTTGACGCCCAGCGCGTCCGCCTTGCGTGCGCTCATCACCAGCACGGCAGCCGCGCCGTCGCTGCGCTGCGAGGCGTTGCCCGCCGTGATGATGCCGTCGGCGCGGAACGCAGGCTTGAGTTTCGCCAGCGACTCCATGCTCGTGTCGCGGCGGGGTCCCTCGTCGCGGGTGAGGGTAATTGCCTCGCGTTGCGGGCGTCCGCAGGCGTCCACCGTCTGCACTTCGGTCTGCACGGGGGCGATTTCGGCGTCGAACAGCCCCTCGTCTTGGGCGCGGACGGCTTTCTGGTGGCTCTGCAGCGCGAAGGAGTCCGCCTGCTCGCGCGTGATGCCGTACTTGCGGGCGAGTTGCTCCACCGACAGCCCCATGCTCAGGTAGGTGTTGGGCGCGTCGCTAAACAGCGTCGGGTTCGGGTGCGTGCGGATGTCCAGAAACGGCACACGGCTCATGCTCTCCACGCCCCCTGCAAGGATGACTTCTGCGTCGCCTGCGCGGATGCGCTCGGCGGCGATGGCGACGGCTTCCAGCCCCGACGCGCAGAAGCGGTTCACCGTCGCGCCAGGCGTGCTTGGGGGCAGCCCCGCGCGCAGGGCGGCGACGCGGGCGACATTCATGCCCGATTCGCCTTCGGGCGTCGCGCAGCCGAAGATGACATCTTCAATCTCGCTGGGGTCTACGGCGGGGCATCGGGCGAGGACGGCTTGAATCGCCATCGCCGCGAGTTCGTCGGGTCGGGTATGGCGCAGGCTGCCGCGGGGCGCTTTGCCGATAGGTGTGCGCGCCGCTGCCACAATCACGGCTTCGTTGCTCATGCGTGCCTCCATAAGCCGAT
>Ga0209479_1002916_pt1 | contig 10634 bp, 11 predicted proteins | sample DewCreD2012metaG_2_FD_184112 | JGI IMG/M metagenome (GOLD analysis project Ga0209479, IMG submission 184112) | Hot spring sediment bacterial and archeal communities from British Columbia, Canada, to study Microbial Dark Matter (Phase II) - Dewar... ...
GGCTTCATCTTTTGCCTAGAGGATGAGAGGGTGAACCCGGTCTTGGAGGCCATAGACCTGGGATTCTCCTACGGGAACGGCTATCTTTTCCGGGGGGTTTCCTTAAGGCTCTGCCCTGGGGAGGCCCTGGCCATCCTGGGGCCCTCGGGAAGCGGTAAGACCACCCTCCTCCACCTCCTGGCAGGCCTTCTCTCCTTGCAGGAGGGCGAGGTGTACTGGGAGGGAACCCCCATCCGGGGCCTTCCCGAGGGGGTTTTGGCCAGGAGGCGGCTCCGCTTTATGGGCCTTGTTTTCCAGCACCACTTTCTTTTCGCGGAGCTCACCGCCTTGGAAAACGTCCTGGCCCCCGGCTACCTGGCGGACCGGGTGGACCGGGCCTTTGCCCTCTGGCTCCTTGCCCGGCTGGGCCTTAGGGAAAGGGCGGACTTCCTGCCCCAGAGGCTTTCGGGTGGGGAGCGGCAGCGGGTGGCGGTGGCCCGGGCCTTGTACCTCCGGCCCAGGCTGCTTTTGGCCGATGAGCCCACGGCCAGCCTGGACCGCACCCAGGCCAGGGAGGTGCTCAGGCTCATGCGGGAGTTGGCCAGGGAGGTGGGGGCGGCTCTTCTCTTCTCCACCCACGACGAGGCCTTGGTGGAAGGGCTTCCCGCCTTGCGGCTTTAAAATGGGGCGGTATGAGTCCCATACACGTGCGGGGCAGGAAGGGGGAGGTGGCGGAGAGGGTGCTCCTGCCCGGGGATCCGGGCCGGGCGGAGTGGATCGCCACCACCTTCCTCGAGGAACCCAGGCTCTACACCTCCTACCGGGGCCTCCTGGGCTTCACCGGCCGGTACCGGGGGGTGCCGGTTTCCGTGCAGACCACGGGCATGGGGGCCCCTTCGGCCAGCATCGTGGCCGAGGAGCTGGTGAGCCTGGGGGCCAGGGTGCTTCTCCGGGTGGGCACCTGTGGGGCGGTGGACGAGGGCCTCTCCCCCGGGGATCTGGTGATCGTCCAGGGGGCGGTACCCTTGGATGGGGCCACCCGGCAGTACCTGGAAGGCCGTCCCTATGCTCCCGTGCCCGACGCCGAGCTCTTCCGTGCCCTCTGGAACCAGGCGGAGCAAAGAGGCTACCCCCACCATGTGGGCCTGGTGGCCACCGAGGATGCCTTCTACGCCACCACCCCCGAGGGAGCGAAGGCCTGGGCCCAGTTTGGTGTGCTCGCCTTTGAGATGGAGGCCAGCGCCCTCTTCCTCCTGGGTAAGATGCGAAGGGTACGGGCCGGGGCCATCCTCACGGTTTCCAACCGCATCGGTGACCCGGAGCTGGCTCCCCCTGAGGTCTTGCAAGAGGGCATAAGGCGTATGGTGGAGGTGGCCCTCGAGGCCCTTTTGGAGGTGTAGCATGGCCCACGAGCACGAAGGCGAGCATGAGTTCATCCTGGAGATCCCCGAGTTCGAGCACCTCTCCTACGAGGTGGAGGAGGGCATCGCCCTGGTTACCTTAAGGCGGCCCGAGGCCCTAAACGCCCTCTCCCAGGATCTTCTCAGGGAGCTGGCTGAGGTGGCCGAGGTCATCCATCAGGATCCCGAGGTCCGGGTGGCCATCTTCACCGGGGAGGGCAAGGCCTTCGCCGCCGGGGCGGATCTCAAGGAGATCGCCGCCCTGAAGGATCCCTTCATGGCCCGGGAGTATGCCCTTTTGGGGCAGCAGGTCTTCGCCGAGATCGCCGCCTTGCCCCTCCCCACCATCGCCGCCATCAACGGGTATGCCCTGGGAGGAGGGCTGGAGCTGGCCTTGGCCTGCGACCTGAGGGTGGCCTCCAAGGAGGCCAAGTTGGGCCTGCCTGAGGTGGGGCTGGGCTTGATTCCGGGCTTTGGCGGCACCCAGAGGCTTCCCCGTCTCATCGGGCGGGGTCGGGCCTTGGACCTCATCTTTACCGGGCGGCATGTGTCCGCTGAGGAAGCCCTAAGCCTGGGCCTGGTGAACCGGGTGGGGGAGGATGCCCTGGAGGAGGCTAAGAAGCTGGCAAGGAAGATCATGAAAAACGCTCCCATCGCCCTGGCCCTGGCCAAGGAGAGCGTGGTGCGGGGCGAGGGGCTGGACCTGGCGGAGGCCTTGGAGATCGAGGCCGACCTTTTCGGCTATGCCTCCGCCACGGAGGACATGAAGGAGGGGGTACGGGCCTTCCTGGAAAAGCGGGCGCCTAACTTCAAGGGAGAGTAAGGGTAAGCCCTTTCCCTTGGGAGGGGCTTTGGCTTCACCCTCAGGCTTCTTTTGGGCGCATGAGGGTGTTGGGTGGGTATAGCCATTCGGAGGGTGGTGTAATGTAAAGTTGCCCATGACGGGAGAGCGCATCGTCCACGTTGCCAGCCCCAAGGCCAAGCTGTACGCCGAGGCCGACCAGTCCATTCGCGAGCGTCTAAAGGCCTTTCCCAAGGCCCTTAAGGCCTACGAGCTCCTCATCCAAGACCCCGAGGCCAGGGCTGGGTGGAACATGGCCAATTACATCACCATGCGTAAGCTGGGTTACAACGACCATGGCCGGGTCCACGCCCTCCTCACCGGGGCGGCCAGCGTGGCCATCCTGGCCCTCTTGGCCGAAGCAGGGGTGCGCCTGGATACGGTGGAGTCGGGGGCCGGGGAGCTGGAGGATGCCTACGTGGTGGTCCTCCTTTCCACCATGCTCCACGACCTGGGCAACCAGGTGCACCGGGACCACCACGAGGCCTTTGGCGTCACCTTGGCCCTGCCCATCCTGAACCGCATCCTGGAGAAGATCTACCCCGATCCCGAGCAACGCACCGCCCTTAGGGCCCTCATCCTTCACGGCATTTACAGCCACGACCTCTCTCCTGAGCCCTTGACCATTGAGGCGGGGGTCACCGCTGTGGCTGACGGCACCGACATCACCAAGGGCCGGGGGCGGAAGGCCTTTGCCCTCGGGAGCATCGACATCCACTCCATCAGCGCCCTGGCCGTGGACGAGGTGCGCATCCTCAAAGGGGAAAGGGTGCCCGTGGAGATCCAGGTGACCATGAACAACTCCGCCGGCATCTTCCAGGTGGAGGAAACCCTCACCAAGAAAGTGCTCCGTAGCCCCTTAAGGCCCTACGTGACCGTGGTGGCCATGACCGAGGGAAACGGGGGCCAGGACCAGCGCATCGTTCACCGGGTACGGCTCCACGAAACCGAGGACCGCTTCGTGCTGGATTAGGCCCGGAAGTACCGGTAGGGGGGGCCTTCCCGCTTTACGTGCCCCTCGAGGCGCAGGTACTCCAGGTGGGCCAGGGTTTCCGCAAAGGCGAAACGCCTGCCGGCGGCATCCAGCTCCTGGGGGAAGAGCCTTAGGGAAAGCTCCCAGGCGGTCATGGGGGCTTGAAGGTAACCGAGCAGGGCCTCCAGGCGCACCTGGTGGTGGGCGATGAGCTCTTGGGCCCGCTTCTTCACCTCGAGGATGGGGCCGAAGTGCCCTGCATAGGCCACCTTGGCTGGGAGCTCCATAAGGCGCTCTAAGGAAGCCAGAAAGTCCTTTAGGGGGTTCTCCCGGGTGTAGGCCCAAAGGCCCACGTTGGGGGATACCCGTTCCAAGAGGGCGTCCCCTACCAGGAGGATTCCTTCCTCTTCCAGATAGAAGGCCACGTGCCCGTCCGCATGGCCGGGGGTCCAGATGACCCTGAGCTTCTTGCCGGCCACCTCCAGCGCTTCCCCGTCCTTCAGGGGCATGGGGTTTTGGGGAGGATGGACCCGCTCCCGGGTTTTGGCCATGGTTTCCCGGATGCCCATAAGGGCTTCATCCGGGGTGCCGTGGTCCAGGAAAAGCCGCCAGCTGGCCTCCTCAAAGGCTTCTGGTTGAAGCCAGAAGAGGTGGCCCCGCCCAACCTCCTCTTCGTGCAGCCATACCCGGGCTCCAAGCCCTTCAAAAAAGCCCGCCAGGCCGTAGTGGTCCGGATGGTGGTGGGTGAGAAGGACGGTCTTAACGTCGGTAAAGCAAAGACCAAGCTCCGCCAGGCTGAGCTCCAGGGTGCCCCGGGCCGTCTTGGTACCCAAGGCGGTGTCCAGAAGGGCCACCTCCCCGTTCCCCCGGAAAAGGTAGAGGTTTACCGTCTTCAGGGGATAGGGAATGGGCACGGGAATCTGGTAGAGGCCTGGGAGGACTTCTTTCATAGGAGCTTCCCCAAAAGGAGCAGGGCGGCCAGGAAGGGATCGGGTTCGGGAAGATGCCAGGGGAAAAGGTAGCTGCCCTGGCCATCTCCCTGGACCTCCTTTTCCTCCAAGGCCCCCTCGAGGACCTTTACGACCTGGTCTTGGGGCAGAACCTCCCCCCCGGGCAAGACCACGGCAAGGCGGTCCGCATCCCCATCCAGGGCGAAGCCCACCGCCGGGGGTTCCACCGCCCTCATGAGGGCGAGGAGGGTGGGGAGGTTTTCCGGCTTGGGGTCGGGGTCCACTCCATAGAAGAGGGGGTGGGGGAGGGGGTGGAGTTCCCTAAGTTCCGCCTCGAGGCCCAGGAGCTTGAAAACCCCGGGCAGCACCCCTCCCCCTGCTCCTCCCAGGGTGTCCAGGTAAACCACCCCCTTTTTTCCCTGGGCTCCTTGGCCAGTGCTTTGGGCCAGGTGCTCCAGGTAGGCCTTTTTCCGATCCAGGACCTGGAAGCTTCCCCGCTTCTGCGGGGCCTCCTGGGGAAGGGCCATCCCTTCCGGGGAAAGGGGTTTCCCCGGGCCCAGGCGGAGCTTCACGCCTTGGTAGCGGGCGGGCTTGCGGCTGGCGGTGAGGTAAAACCCGGCCGCTTCCAGTTCCTTTAGGGCAAAGCCGAAAAGGGGAAACGGGGAAGGGCCTTTCAGGAGGAAGGTTTCCAGGCCCATTCCCCCCAGGATCCCCGCCGCCTCCTCCGCCATCTCCTGGGCCAGGAAGCGGGTGTCGTGGGCCACCACCACCCGGCGGATCCCTTCCGCCTCGAGCCTGGCTCCAAACCCCGCCGCCACCCGGGCCAGGTGGGCGAAGGTGAACCCCTTGGCGATCTCCCCTAGGAAGCCGTCTTGGGTGGAGTAGAGCTCCATGCCTTAAAGTCTACCCCGTGGTACACTCTCCCCCGTGGAGCTCGAGGGTCAGCGCGGTTCCTCGGGGATGCAGGGGCCCCAAAGCAGCCATCCGGGAGACGAGCTCCTTCGCTCCCTGAACGAGGCCCAGCGCCAGGCGGTTTTGCACTTTGAGGGACCGGCCCTGGTGGTGGCGGGGGCGGGAAGCGGCAAGACCCGCACCGTGGTCCACCGGGTGGCCTACCTCATCGCCAAGAGGGGCGTCTTCCCCTCGGAGATCCTGGCGGTCACCTTCACCAACAAGGCCGCCGAGGAGATGAAGGAGCGCCTTAAGCGCATGGTGAAGGGTGCGGGGGAGCTTTGGGTTTCCACCTTCCACTCCGCTGCCTTGCGGATCCTGAGGGTCTATGGGGAAAGGGTGGGGTTGAAGCCGGGATTCGTGGTCTACGACGAGGACGACCAGACCGCCCTCATCAAAGAGGTGTTGAAGGAGCTCGGCCTTGCCGCCAGGCCCGGGCCCATCAAGGCCCTTTTGGACCGGGCCAAGAACCGGGGGGAGGCTCCCGAGTCCCTGCTTTTGGAGCTTCCCGACTACTACGCCGGGCTCAGCCGGGGGAGGCTTCTGGACGTGCTGAAGCGCTACGAGGAGGCCCTTAAGGCCCAAGGGGCCTTGGACTTCGGGGACATCCTCCTCTATGCCCTGCGCCTCCTGGAGGAGGACCCTGAGGTCTTGAAGCGGGTCAGGAGGCGGGCCCGCTTCATCCACGTGGACGAGTACCAGGACACCAACCCCGTGCAGTACCGGTTCACCAAGCTGTTGGCGGGGGAGGAGGCCAACCTCATGGCCGTGGGGGATCCGGACCAGGGCATCTACTCCTTCCGCGCCGCGGACATCAAGAACATCCTGGAGTTCACCCGGGACTTTCCCGGGGCCAAGGTGTACCGCCTCGAGGAGAACTACCGCTCCACCGAGGCCATCCTGCGCTTCGCCAACGCCCTCATCGTGAACAATGCCCTGCGCCTGGAGAAGACCTTGAGGCCCGTGAAGCCCGGGGGGGAGCCCGTGCGCCTCTACCGGGCCCGGGATGCCCGGGACGAGGCCCGCTTCGTGGCCGAAGAGATCCTGCGTTTGGGGCCTCCCTTCGACCGGGTGGCGGTCCTCTACCGCACCAACGCCCAAAGCCGCCTCCTGGAGCAGGCCCTGGCCTCCCGGGGGGTTCCAGCCCGGGTGGTGGGGGGGGTGGGGTTCTTTGAACGGGCGGAGGTGAAGGACCTTTTGGCCTACGCCCGCCTGAGCCTGAACCCCCTGGATGGGGTGAGCCTGAAGCGGGTGCTGAACACCCCTCCCCGGGGCATCGGCACGGCTACGGTGGAGAAGGTGGAGGCCCTCGCCAGGGAGAAGGGGCTTCCCCTCTTCGAGGCCCTCAGGGTGGCGGCAGAGGTTCTGCCCCGCCCTGCCCCCTTGCGCCACTTCCTGGCTCTGATGGAGGAGCTCCAGGAACTGGCCTTTGGACCGGCGGAGGGATTTTTCCGCCACCTCCTCGAGGCCACGGACTACCCCGCTTACCTGCGGGAGGCTTACCCTGAGGATTACGAGGACCGCCTGGAGAACGTGGAGGAACTTCTCCGGGCAGCCAAGGAGGCGGAGGGTCTTATGGAGTTTCTGGACAAGGTGGCCCTCACCGCCCGGGCGGAGGAGCCGGGGGAGCCCGCGGGCAAGGTGGCCCTGATGACCCTGCACAACGCCAAGGGGCTGGAGTTCCCCGTGGTCTTCGTGGTGGGGGTGGAGGAAGGGCTTTTGCCCCACCGCTCCTCCTTGAGCACCCTGGAGGGCCTCGAGGAGGAGCGCCGCCTCTTCTACGTGGGGGTGACCCGGGCCCAGGAGAGGCTTTACCTTTCCTACGCCGAGGAGCGGGAGGTTTACGGGCGCACGGAGGCTACCCGGCCAAGCCGTTTCCTGGAGGAGGTGGAGGGAGGGCTTTACGAGGAGTACGACCCCTACCGGGCCTCGGCCAGGGTTTCCCCCTCCCCTGCCCCCAGTGAAGCCCGGGCCTCCAAGCCCGGGGCCTATAGGGGTGGGGAGAAGGTGATCCACCCCCGTTTCGGCCAGGGCACGGTGGTGGCGGCCATGGGGGACGAGGTGACGGTGCACTTCGAAGGGGTGGGCCTGAAGCGGCTTTCCCTCAAGTACGCCGACCTGAGGCCCGTGGGGTGAGGCCGTGCGCCCGGAGTATCAGAAGGTCCGCCCCCTGGTCTTTCTCCACCGGGCGCCTTCTCCCCTGTTTGACCGCTTGGTGGCCGAGGTGGCCACGGCCAGGCTTCCCCTTTTCCCCTATCCCGTGGAGGCCCAGGATCCCTTTGCCCTCTTCCCCTGCCTGGCCCCTTTGGGCCTGGCCGGGGCGGTGCTGGCGGAGGCCCTGCCGCCTCCCAAGGACCTGGCCCCAAGCCTTTCCCTGGAGGCGGAGGCCCGGGAGGCAGGGCTTTTGGACCTGGTGGTCCCCCGGGTGGGGGGGTTGATGGGGCAGTACACGGAAGGGGTGGCCCTGGAGCGGTTTCTCTCCGCCCACTTTCCCGGGGCCAGGGGGCTATGGCTTGGGCCTTTGAGGCCCTCCCTGGCTCCTTTCCTCAGGCCCCTGGGCCAGGTTTCCGTGGTGGCCTCAAGCTTCGCCGAAGGGGATAGCTTTTTGGCCCGCCTGCCGGAGCGGGCCCGGGGGCACGTGGCCCTAAGGCCGGAGGAGGCCAGGGCCCTTTCCTTGAAGGTGGACCTCCTCCTCTATGCGGGGGGGCGGCTTAGCCTGGACGTACTCCAGCCCTTCCATGCCCTGGTGGCCCTGGCCCCGGTGGAGAAGGGGGTCTGGGAAAGGGTGCAGGTGGTCTACTCCCCGGAGGACCTCCTGATCTTCCGGGTGCGGGCGGTCCTCGAGGGCCTCGGCTACCCCCTTTGACGGGCCTCGCGGGCCAAAAACCCCATGCTGAGGGCGATGAGGAGGAAGGCGATCAGGGCCTGCAAGGGGATGGGGAACTGGGGGATGTACTCCACGGAGCAGGGCACCGGGGGCTTACAGGCCAGGGTGAAGAGGTCGGGGAAGCGCTGCTCCATAAGGTGCAGGGTGCTGATGCTTCCTCCGATGAGGGAAAGGGTGAGGGCGTAGGGCCAGACGGAAAGGTCCTGCCGCCAAAGGGCCAGGCCCAAGAGGACCGCCTGCGGGTACATGAAGATGCGCTGGTACCAGCAGAGTTCACAGGGAAGGAAAAGCCGCACCTCGGAGTAGTAGAGGCTTCCTAAGGTGGCCACCAAGGCTACCACCCAGGCAAAGGCGAGAACGAGGGGTGCAAGCGGAGCGCGGTTCATGGGGAGAGCATACCCCTAAACTAGGGCATATGAAGGAAAGGGAGGAAGGAGAGTTGAAGGAAGGGGAGGACTTCTACTGGGAGAATGGATGGTTGGTCTTCACGGAAGACTACCACCGCAAGCGGGGGTATTGTTGCGGCTCGGGTTGCCGCCACTGCCCGTGGCGGGAGGAGGAGAAGGAGGGCTAACCTTCCAGGAGGGCCTCCACAAAGGCCTCCGCGTCGAAGGGCTGGAGGTCGTCGGGGCCTTCCCCCACCCCGATGAACCGGATGGGCACCTTCAGGGTGCGCACGATGGGAATGAGGACCCCGCCCTTGGCGGTGCCGTCCAGCTTGGTGACGACGACCCCTGTAAGCCCCACCGCCTCGTGGAAGCGCTTGGCCTGCTCGAGGCCGTTTTGCCCGGTGACGGCATCCAGCACCAGCCAGACCTCCTTGGGCTCCTCGGGATCGGCCTTGGCGATGGCCCGCTTCACCTTCTTCAGCTCCTCCATCAGGTTGTGCTTGGTGTGGAGGCGGCCTGCGGTGTCCACCAGGAGGAGGTCGTAGCCCCTGGCTTTCCGGGCGCTTGCCGCATCAAAGGCCAAAGCGGCGGGGTCGGCTCCTTCCGGCCCCTGGATCACGGGGATGTCCAGGCGTTTCCCCCACTCGGAAAGCTGGGCTCCCCCGGCGGCGCGGAAGGTGTCCCCGGCGCAGAACATCACCTTCTTGCCCAGGTTCCGGTAGTAGCGGCCCAGCTTGGCGATGGTGGTGGTCTTGCCCACCCCGTTCACCCCCACCACCAGGACCACGTGGCCCTGGGGTTCTATGGGCTTGGGGTTTTGCGGGCGGAAGCCAAGCTTCCTCAAGGTGGCCCGGCGCTCGTCCGGCTCCAGCATCTGGACAAGTTTCTCCTTAACGGCCTCCTTCAGGTCCTTCCGCCCCGAGGCCCTTACCTCGGCCAGGAGCTCCTCGGTGGCCTCGAGGCCCACGTCGGCGGCAAGGAGGGCCATTTCCAGCTCCTCCAGGACCTCCTCCGGGCTTCCGCCCCAGGGGATGGCCTTGAGGAGGGTTTCCCGCGTCTTGGCGAGGCCGGCTTTCAATCGGTCAAAGAAGCCCATCGTTTCCCTATTTTGCAAGCCCCCGCACCCCGCCTTAGGGCCTTTAGCGGAAACTTACCCCCAGGGTGAAGTGCCAGACCTTGGGGAAGTTGGCGAAGCCGTACACGTAGGTGGCCTCGGCAAAAAGCCCCGTGTAGGGGTCCAGAAGGCCCTCCAGCCCCCCGGTGAAGCTCACCCCGGCGGTGAGGCTTGGCCCCACCACGGCGCTGAGCCCCCCGCCGAAGTAGGGGAGGAGGCCCTTCAGGCTGGGGTCGTACTGGCCCAGGTCGGGTTTGAAGAGGAGGGCTCCCTCCAGGGCCACACCCGGGGCTGCCGGGGCCAGCATGGCGGAAAGCCGGCCCGAGAGGTTCTGCCGCAGGCGGTTTTCCAGCCCCGCCCCGAAGGTGAGCCCAAGGCTTTCCCCATAGCCAAACCGCATCTGAATGGCGCTCTGGGCGCTGGCCATTCCCAAAACGAGAAGGAGAGTAAGGAGAACCCGCCTCATGGCTCCAGTATACCCTGGCTTGTGGGGTGTTTCACGAAGTTCCTCCCGCCAGGGCCCGGGCCAGCCGGGCGAGGACCCGCTCCTTGCCGAGAAGGGCCATGATCTCGAAAAGCCCCGGGGTTTCCAGGCTTCCCGTGAGGGCGGCCCGTAAGGGCTGGGCCACCTGGCCGAGTTTAAGGCCCCGCTCCTGGGCGAAGCCCCGGAGGAGGGCGTCCAGGGCAGCCTCGCTCCAGTCCTCCTGGGCCCGGAGGAGGGGCTCCACCTCGCGAAGCACGGGAAGGCCTTCCCTCATCTTCTCCAGGGCCTTTTCCGTGAAAGGGTAGTCCTCGCTGAACAGGTAAGGGGCCTTTTCCGGAAGCTCCTTGAGGGTGTCAAACCGGGGGCGCATGAGCTCCACCGCCCGCCTCAGGTAGGCCTCGCTGGGCCAGGAAAGCCCGGCCGCCTGCAAAAAGGGCTTCGCCCGCTCCGCCACCTCCTCGAGGGGGAGGACCTCGCGGATGTACTTGCCATTGAGCCAGCGGAGCTTCTCCAGGTCGAAGACCGGGCCTCCCAGGGACACCCGCTCCCAGGTGAAGGCCTCGATGAGCTCCTCGAGGGTGAAGATCTCCCGCCCGTCGGGCATGGAAAAGCCCATGAGGGCCAGGTAGTTGCGCAGGGCCTCGGGCAAGAACCCCTCGGCCCGGT